>BNJU01004626.1_pt1 | contig 125961 bp, 166 predicted proteins | sample 8539281 | NCBI WGS metagenome assembly BNJU01 (sample SAMD00202456, study PRJDB9452) | human saliva metagenome | isolation source: human saliva | place: Japan | reverse complement strand
TCAGCTGCCTGTTTAAATACATCGATATAATTGATGCGTTAAAGCATCGATAATTAAAATCAATATTATTGACGTTGCCAAATCCATAATTTGTTGACAATGCTTCTGGATCTGCTGCATAACCAACCAAAGTCCCAAGGCTCGGAGTCGAAAGTAGCAATCCAAAGCCAAGAAAAACTAAGCCCTGTTTTCAATTCCAATATTTCCAGCAAATCCTAATGTCAATTCCACAATTATAATTGAACTCAAATTAGGTAGTATTTCTCTAGAAAATTATCGTAAAAATCCTTTGTTCCCATAGTCTTTTGAAGCCAAAATATACTTTTCTGACTTTCGGCAAGTGCCCTTGCTTCTAATCAGCCTGTGCTGCTCCAAATCCCATAAAATACTCCATTATTAGACAAATGTATAATTGTACTATGGAACAATAGTAACAAACACAATAATTATCATAAGTGTAGTAAAATACGTAATAAAGGTCAATAACCCTCATAATCACATTGTCCACCCATTTTTCCATAATATCACGCAATCAGTCCAAAAATATTCCAATTCCTGATGTAAAATCGTTGCTGTAAAACCAATAATAATCGAGTTTCTAGCACCTAGTATCAAGTTGCCCCAATATTGAACGCCCTCCAGAATCAGAACCCTAGCCAATCCTCTCTTTCATAGGAATGGCATATTTATCTAGAGGCTTATTTTTCATAATTTCCTCCTGATTTGCAAAAAGCGAGCCAATAAAAATTATTCAAAAAGGATTACAAGAATAATAAGTAATACTGTAATCATCCTTTAAAATCTCCTCACAATAACACTTATTCAGTCGTCATTTTCCCTAATTTCATCAAAATTTTCTGCTTTTTCGGTATTTTTCAAAATTTCTATTATTAGACATCCTTCACCACCTACTCTATTCTAATTCTAGGATCAACTAATGCTAAGAATAATGTCTGAAAAGCAAACTTCAAAGCAATCGTAAAAATCCAAACAACAGTATTAATGCTGTAACAACACTGTAATCCCGTGTTATAATCGATTTACAAACAGTCCTCCCATTCCAGGATAACTGAAATATTTTTCAATAAAAATCGAACCTCCCAAAAGCCCTGTTATTGAATAACCAAAATGCCGCAATCGGTAAATCAATTTCCTGATATCATTAGAGCAAACCCTTGTTTTCAGGTACTCACTACTTTTCGCCGTTTTTCACATAATCCAAATTCTTAGCATCAATTACTTCATTTCTCAAATACTGCACAATCCAAGTTGTTCCCAGCAACGCATACGTAATTGCAGGCAATATGATGTGATAAATCCTGTCCAAAAATATGCCCAAAAGTAGCAGTAGTAAGTCCAGCCGTCACTGATCCGGTTGTCGGAAACCATCAGCGTATAATCCAAAAACCAAATCATTATAAGCGAAAGCATTAAAAGTCGGAATCGCTCAGCATAATTATAAAATGTGACAAATTTATCAAGAAATGAGTTCTGATAACGTCCAGCAAGCATTCAAAGCGGTATTGCAATACAATATGTCAAAATAAGGCTAAGCAGCGACAAAATAAACGTGTTTTACTGCCCGTTCCCCAATCAGCGTCTTTACGGGAACATTATAAGTGTAGCTCATTCCCAAATTTCCAGAGCATAAACCATCTTACATACTGAATATCCCAAGGATCTAGTAATCCTGCCTTTCTTCCTTTAATTCTTCAAGTGCCGCAGGATCAGTCTGCGGTGTAATCAGTCCCAGTAAACGGATCTCCCGGCACAAGTTTTGCCAAAACAAATTTAATAGACTCAAAGTATAAATAATTGCGGTATCATAACAAATTCTTCTGTAAAACTGTCTTTCCACATTGATTATTTCCTTCTCGTTATTTTGCATTATTTCATCTTTAATAGCGACAAAAATGGTATCTGATAATCAAATCAAAGACACCTCATTTTTCATCATAATATCTCATTTTTCAAATATTCCTTTTCAATTTCTAACCGTCTTTTCTTATTTTCCAGCCTTTTTCAGGATGTACTTTCTGGAATTGCAGCAATTAGGCGTTTTGTATAAAAATGTTCAGGATTTTTATAAATATCATTTTTGTCCCAGTTTCCACAAAGCCCACGATACATATGACACTATAATCACATATGCTTTTACAACTCCCAGATCATGAGAAATAAAAAGATAACTAAGCCCAAAACTGCTCCTGAATGTCCTTCATATAATTCAAAACTTGTGCCTGAACCGATAAATCAGGTGCTGATACAGGCTCATCTACCGTAATTAAGCTTAGGCTTTAGTCGCAAATAGCCCGTGCAATTCCCAGCCTCTGCCTCTGCCACCAGAGAAAATTCATATGGATATTTGTAAATATCTTCCTATTCATCCTACAATTTCAACAGTTCTGATGCTTCTCTCTTTTCCTCATCTAAAGTCAAATTCTCAAAATTTCTGCAAAGGCTCAGAAATCAAAGTCAATCACTCTTCTGTAGGATTTAAGCTAGATAGCGAATCTTGAAAATCATCTGAACATCCTATATACTCACTTCTTCTATTCCTAAATTTTCCATCAATTTCCTTACCTTCATAAAATAATCTACCACTTTTTATCTTCCAGCCCAATTATCGCCTTCCCAATCGTAGACTTCCCAGACCCTGATTCTCCCACAAAGTCCCATAAGTCTTCCCTTTCTTCAATCATAAAACTGACACCATCCACAGCATAAACATAATCAATTACCTTATTGAAAAATCCTCCACGAATAGGATAATGAACTTTCAAGTCTTCTACTTCAATAAAACTCATATTTCTATTTGTTACATCTTTAATATTATTTTAATAACCTAAATTTTAAAATATTTAATTTATTTTAATTAATAATCTCTTTTATATTTTTATTTTTTAACTTGGGGTATCAAACATGCCTCTTTCGTAATACACAGTTATTTTAACATCTTTAACTGACTGCTACTTAGAATGCTGGCGAAACGTTCTACAGGACTCCTCTCGCTTTACACAAAACTTTCTTACAAAGAAAAATAAAACCTGATTTTGAATTAAGATTATTTTTAACATTTAATAACTTGTATATAATTTAAAATTTAATCCAAAAATCTCAAATAGTTATTTTTTCTTTAACGAAATTTTGCTTAATTTTTATTTTAGTTAGATTATTTGCATAATTAAACTAAAAATTCATGATTATTTGACAAATAGTAACTAGATATTTATATGTTTGCTTTCGTCATCTTATAATAGCGTTTGTACATTAAATTCACTTTATATATTTGGAAAGTGAGCGAAGTTTTGGCACAGCAGTTTCTAGATTTCGCTTTCAAAAATGCTTACAGCCCGGATTGTAAAGTGGGCGAATAACACCTTTATGTATAGAAAATACTGAAAAATATATTATTAACAAAAATTTATTATAGTTAATTTTAAAAATAAGTTAACTCTATGAGTTTATTTTTCAAAATGAAAATTTTTCCAGCAAGTACATCTTACAAAATGCTCTTTCCACTTCATGCAATGTTGGATCGTGATCACTTTCCTTTATCCATGGGATTCTTTGAGGAAAAACGACAGCCTGTTCTCTCTAATTTGGTTAACGATGGACAATTCACTGAATTACGTGTAATTTTTCAGTTTCTGTGTCAAGTTGCGGGATTGAATTTAGTAGAGATCTTGTGTAGGGATGTTTTGATTATTGAACAAATCATTTACGTTTGCGATTTCTACAATTTCTCCAGCGTACATTACTACCACTCTGTCCGCCATTTCGGCAACTACGCCCTATCTATGTAATCAAAAATAATTCCAGCGTTTATTTCACTTTGCAAAGTTTTTAATAAATCCAGTATTTGTGCCTGTATTAGCAACGTCCAATGCTGTTGTCGGCTCATCGCTATAATAATTTCAGGCTTGCAGGAAAGTGCTATTGCAATCATAACTCTTTGACGCATTCCTCCAGATAATTCGTGTGGAAATTGCCTTGCTACACGTTTTGGATTTTTATTCCTACATTTTGCAGTAATTCCAGCATTCTGGCTCTCTTTCAGCTTTTGGATAATTTTTGCATGATAAATCATTCCCTCTTCAATTTGTTCTCCTATTCTCATCAGTGGATTTAAAGCCGATAGAGGATCCTGAAATATCATGTCAATTTTATTTCCCCTAATTTTATTATATTCTTCCTCATCAATTTCTACCAAATTTTTCCCTTCAAAATTGATTTCTCCCGTCTAGTTTGGTATTAATCGGATTATGCAGTCCAATAATAGATGTTGCGCGTACTTTTCCCATCACCTGACTCTCCCTACTATCGCTAAGTCATCTCATTTCTTCTAAGTTCCAGCGAAACATTATCACAGCGGAAAATATTCATCTTTTTATCCGAAAAACTTGTAACAAGATTATTGATTCTGATTAATGTTTCAGTCTGTTCCATAATTTTCTCCTTATATAAAAATTTTATTAAAATTCAACTTCAAAATTGATAAAAATGAGTTCAAACATAAAATTATCATAATTTTTCTTTCAATTTTAAGAAAGATTACTATAACATTGTAACATATTTTATACCTGTAATTTTTATTTTTCTCAATTTGTCCTCATTATTCTTATGCGATAAATTTTCAATAATTCTATTTTGTATTGTGTGCCAAGATACTCTCAAAAGCTACTTATTAATAAAAATGAGACTGTTTCATAAGTAGTCTTATAAGACAGTCCCATTTTTATTATTAGCTTTCGTATTTATTTATAATATGTAAGATTTCAGTATGCGCTCAGTTAGAAAAGAATTTTTGGAAACATCTTTTTGCAGGTGTGAAATCTGTACACAATATTTATTTTCTTTATATCCTATGAAAACACATAGTAATTATAGAAAATACCTGATGAATGAGTATAGAAAACTTATTCTCTGGATTTGGAATCATAGGTTGCTTTGTAGTATGGAATCATCTACTTTCCAAGTTCTTTATCTGAACTGTAAATATTGTCAAAAGCTGGTGGTACTAGGATGAACAGAAATTTTACATTCACATTTAAATTCCTGTCTTCAAAATTTTGATAATTATTACCTCCATTTCTCGATTCAAAACCACTTGGTAAGTCTACTGAACCGATACGCTATCACGAGAAAATGTTTGTGTAAATCCTAAAATAGAAGTAAAAATAAAGCTACGATTACAATAATTAATTTTTTCATAAAAACTTCTCCTTAATGAATGTATTTTATAATGTTTCCTTCATTCTATTAATAATATTATACCTTACTTTTATACAATTGTTGTAAAATAATTCTAGTTTTTGACCGAGTAAAAATAGAGGCAGTCGATTAGAATACCACAACAAATCTTTTTTTGACTGCTTTTTTTAAAAATATTTTACTTTGTGATATTTCTTTCAAAACTTCCCTAATCGGACATTCTCCTCCTCTCAAATATGGCATGTTGTGCTTTTTCCTGTTTCATTAACAATTTCTGGCAAGCATTCCATCTCTATTACCTTTTTCTAGTGAACTCGTTCTTTTGCCGCTAAAAGTACAATTCATACGCCTTTTTCCCTGTTTTTCCATAGTTTGCAAAAGAAAGTGTGGTATAACGCTCTTGCCTTTATCTTTCTTCTTGAAAATGCTTTTGGCCTACTTGATAGAAATCTTGAGCATTCGTGGGATACTAGGGCTTCCGTCCTTGAGCCTATGTAATCCTCTTCAGTGTATATCCTTCTTATCTTCTCATACTGGTTAAGCACATCTTCATCTGTTCCTTTCTTTCTCTGGCTCACATTCTCTTTTTCCTTGAAATTTTCATAAAAGTTTTCAAGTTCTTTAAAATCGTCTCCCTTTAGCCATTTGTAAAGATTTTTTGATATTTCCTTGTCCCTTTTAGAAATTTCAGCTATGGCTTTTACTAAATGGAACTTGTCATAGATGTGTATTGGCTTGTAAATTCCAAGCTCTCTTACAAAGCTGTCTATCCATATTCCTCCATCAGAGTTCACAATTAGTTTCTTTTTGTCCATATTGTATCTTTTCCAAGATAGTTAGTACATACTCCGACACTTCCTCAAGCGATACGGATGTAGGAAACATTATTGTGTGCTTGTCAATGAGTTTGTTCCTGTCTGCAGATTTCCTCAATTCCACGATGTATTACAACCATCCTCATATATGTATTTTACTTCTTCTACACTTCATATGATCTTCATCAATCTCCATATATACTGGCGAACTGTCATCTCTTTCAAATCTTTCAATATCAAGTTTCAGCATTTGAAAAAATTGACAAAGATTATACAGTAGTATGAAACACCATAGTTTTTGCAAGAAATGAAGCTGTAGTATGCTGATATTCAAAAAGTATAGTAAAAATCATCTCCTCAAGCCGTCTATACCGCTTAAGTCCAATTTTTCATCAATGTAATAGTGAATGCCTGTTTTTGTTTACATATTTTCGACGTTCAAAAGTTACATCCCCGAAGGCAGTGGTAACAGTTCTTTTAACAAATCCTCTGCTTTTAAACTTATCTTTTCTTTCGTTGGAATGAAAGAAGTAATCATCAACTCTTTTGACATAAACTCTAAACAGCGTTTCAAAAGCTTTTGTGACAAACAGCTTAAACTGCTGCTCAAACGGAAGTCTGAAGGAAAAATATTTTTAAAAAAAGTCTTTTACAAGTGAAGAAAAATTTGATATTCTAATCATAGAGAACCACCTTTCAATAGGGATTTGGCGATTATATTGTAACTGGTTTCCTCTTTTTGATAATTGAAATTTAATTAAATTTATTTGCCCCTATATTTTTACTCTGTCTTCTATTTTGATTGACATTCTAAAATTTTCTTTTGTATACATAAAAACAAGTATTTATTTAAATTTGTGCAGTGTGGTGGAATTGGTAGACACTATCTTGAGGGGTAGTGGCAGTAGCCGTACGAGTTCAAGTCTCGTCATTCGCTTTCATTATAAATAAATATAAATTCTAAAATAATCTTAGTTCTTAAAAATTATACTTTTCAAACAAATCTAATAGCTTAAATTATGCGGAGTGTGATGAAATTGGTAGACACTATTTTCGAGAGTAGTGGCAGTAGCCGTACGGGTTCGACTCCCGTCATTCGCACCATTTACCTAAATTAAAATTATTAAAAATATCATTTCTAGTAACCTTTGAAATATTAAATTTTCCTACACAGTCTAGTTTAATGTGAATATATATTTTACTAGTTACACCTCCTTCATTTTTGAAAGAAAAGTATTTATTTTTAAATTATTGTTCAATTATTTTAGATTATTAAAATCCAAATGAGTAACCTACTCCTAAAAGTGAGTGTTCCATGGTTAGTATTAAATTTACCTTCTTCTTTATATCCAGGCATATTAAAGCTATATTTTGTTTTCATAAAGTATTTACATTGTATGATAAGTCAGCAACAAAAGTTTTTGTATTGAAGTCCTAGTTCCTATTCCATAGTAAACTCCTGATTCAAATTTTAAGCTTTCATCAGCAAGTAATTTTTATTCTACTTTTCCTGAAGTAATGTACAAGTCCTAAATTACCTTTTACATAAGGTGTAATTTCAGAAGCATTTTAAAGTTATATCTAGTTGTAAAGAAGATAGGTACTGAATTAATCCCTTTCATAGTAAGTCCTGGATAATTTTTAGCTACTTAATTTGTTGAATCTGTAGGCAGATTCCTCCACCGATTTCAAGATTTTCTGCGATTGGTGTTCTGTATTCTCCAGTGATTTCAAATCCATTTTTAAAAGCATCATCATTAATTTTTCCAATTTTTGGTTATCAGTATCTTTAAATGTTGCACGGTTTGTTAGGTCACCACCTACTCTAACTTCGATTACATCTGCCATAGCAATTGAGCTTACTAGTGCACCTAATAGTAATAATTTTTCATCAAAATTACCTCACTTTCAAGTTATAAATTTTTATTTTTGTTAAGCATTTAATTTATAGCAGATTTTTAATGTTTTTGTCAAATTTTCATTTATAATATTAAAAAGTTAATAATCTGATGTTACTATACAAAATTTTACTAAAATTAATATCTCATTCTTAGAATTGGTAGGCGAGACTTAGTTTACATCAGGATATTTTCTGACAACTTTTGTAATGTTGCAAGCCCCTTCAATCACAGGAAACATCATAACTGCCCCAGTTCCTTCCCCTAGTTTCACATTCATAAAAAGCATTGGTTTTTAAATCCAGTTTCTCGCATAATATATTTCATTCAGGTTCTTCACTCAAATGTGAGGCAATCATAAAATCTTTGCAAATTGGACAGATTTTATATGCAACAAGAGCGGCAACTGCCGAAATAAAAGCCGTCTATTACGACTGGAATCCGATTTTCTGCACATCCTAAGAACGTTCCTGTCATTCCTGCAATATCTAATCCTCCAACTTTTGCCAGGACATCTATTATTTTTGTTTATAGATTTCTTCGTTCATTTTATTTTTCATTTTTACTATTTGTCAGTTCATTAATATCAATCGCTTTTTACAACATATGCTCCAAAGTTTTATCATCAATACCGCTTCCATAACTAACAATATCATCTAGCAGCAAATTTGTCAGAACCTTTAAAATAGCTACTGCTTGTCGTGGATTTCCAATCCCCATTCTCCAGTTGCAAACAAATTATGTCCCTCTTTCCTAAACTTATTAACTAGTTCAATTCCTGTGTTTATAGCTTTTACAGTTGTTTCATAACTCATTGCGGCTTCTTTTTAGCAATATTTTCAGTTCCAAATTCCATAAGTCAATAGTTCCTGTAAGATTAATTTCTTTTTGTATCTGAACGTTTGTCAATTCCCAAGTCAACTACTTTTACATCTGCATTGTAAACTGCTGCCAAAGCATTAATCGAAGATTTTCCGTTTAACATTGCCTCAACTACATATTATTGTGATAACACGTTTTTGATTTGCTTATTTTTCTCATGTTCTACTCCGTTGTCAGCTGCCATTACAAAGTACCATCTTTTTTGGTTTATAATTTTCCTCATTCCTTCAGTTTGATTGCTAGCTCTTCCAGTTTTTCCGAGTCCTTTTGGAGTTTTTGAGCAGTGAATTAAGTTCGTTTTTCCTCCATTCTAATTTTATCCAGAGGTTTAATATGTGTGTGTCAAATAAAATTTTTCTGATTTTCCTTCATTTTATTTTTCCTCATTTTTATTTTTCAGAAATCAAAAGTTTTCTGCACCTGTCAAAAATTTTTTCCATATCTTTATTATTATGAACATAAGAAATAAAATGTACTTCATATTTTGAAGGCGCTAATTATTCCATTTTTCAAGCATTGTATCAAAATAAATGCTATAAAAATTCATCGTTTGAGGAAATTGCTTTTTCCAGAGTGTCGACTTTTCCTTTGAGAAAAATATTGTGAACAAAGCTTCCAAAAATGATTTACGCTTGCTGGAATGCTGTATTTTTATTAATTCATTAATCTGATTTATTAAATTTTCTGTTTTTGTATTGATATTTTCATAGATTTCAGTATTTTTTCAAAATGGAAATTGCTCTATTCCAGCTGCAACTGAAATTGGATTTCGAAAGAGTTCCAGCGTGATAAACATTTCCGACAGGAGATTAAGTCCATAATTTCTTTTTCCGTAAAACCACCAACTGGATAACTGCCACCAATTATTTTCCTACAAACTGTCAAATCAGGCGTAATTCCAAATACTTGAGCTCCACCTAAAGAAATTCTAAATCCTGAAATCACTTCATCAAAAATCAATACAACTTTTTCTTTTTCTGTAATTTCACGTATTTTTCCAAATATTCCTTTTTCGTTTCAATAAGCCCCATATTTGCTGGAATTGGCTCAATAATCACATAGGCAATATCCTTCTCACTTTTCCAAAAGTTTCCTTCAATTTTTCAAAATCTCCAAAAAGGCAGTGTTATCGTATCTTTTACAACTCCTTCTGCAATTCCATTACTATCCTGATGTGCAAACGTCAAAAGAGTCCCGAGCCAGCCTTTACAAGAAGCGAATCAGAATGTCCATGATAACATCCTTCAAATTTTACAATTTTATTTTTCCAGTAAATGACGAGCCAGTCGTACACTAGCCATGAGCCTCCGTTCCAGTAGTAAGATCTTAATTTTTCCAATCGAGCGAAAACAGCTTTTTACAAGTTCAATGAGCTCCACTTCTCGTCGGCAATCCAAAGGAAGTCCCATTTTTCCAGCTCCTTTTACAATTTCCAAAACTTGCGGATAATTGTGTCCCAAAATCATAGGTCCCCAGGGAACCAATCATATCCACATATTCATTACCATCTTCATCATAAAGTTTGCTCTCATTTCCACTTTTTTATGAAAATTGGATATTCTTTATCTACAGACTGAAATGCTCTGACTGGGCTGTTTACACCTCCTGGAATAGCTTTTTGCTTTTCATAAATTATTTTTGAATTGTTTGTATTCAGTAAAAATTTCCTCTTTTCTAATAATATTTTTATTTCTCATTTCTATCATATTTATTTTAATTTGAAAAATATGTTTGAATTCTTTTAATACCAATCAGATAAAAGTGTTTGAAAATTTTATAATATACGGTGAAAAATTTAATTTTGAAAAACATAACTACATTTCGTAGTTATATCTTTTTGACATTATTTATCACTAATCAATTAATGGAGGCGACAACCAGTTCGAACCGGTAGTACAAGGTTTTGCAGACCTCTGCCTAAAGCCACTCGACCATGTCGCCACTTGACTTTGATGTAGTCTACCATATACTTGTCAAATATTATTTTTGATTTTTGAATGTTTTAGATATACTGTTGGGACCGTAATTGATCTACTAAAATGGGAAAAAGATTGGAGGACAAAATGAGCGACTTGAAAATTTTTAGGATGGATTGGAACATTGCTCTGTAATAATGTATGTGCTTATGTTCCACAAATAATGGGAAACTTGCATGGAGCATAAAACATCTACAACCTTTAGCAGCAACGATTAACTGTACAATATGGACAAGTTATGGACTTTTTAAAGGAGATTATCCTCTTTCAGCAGCAAACCTGCCAGGAGTAATTTTGGATTACTTGCAACAATTACAGCGTTTTAAATAATTTAATTTAAAAATTTATTATTAAAAAGTTCATTTGAATGATGTTTGATCATTTTAGTGAGTCTTTTTGTTAATCACATATAAAGTAGATTATCTTTATGCTAAAATATGATTTGTAAAAATGAAGAAATTTTAAATAAAAATATATAAAAAATTAAAACAGGAGGAAAAATAATGCCAAATGAACTGAATAAAGTTTATTCACCAAATGAGATAGAAGATAAATGGTATAAAATATGGGAAGAAAAAGATATTTTAATGCACAGCACAATGCAGAAAAAGCCAGGATATTCAATTGCCATTCCGCCACCAAATGTTACAGGGATTTTTGCATATGGGGCATATGCTTAATAATTCAATACAGGATGCGATTATAAGATATGAGAATGAGCGGGTTTGATACGCTTTTGGATTCCAGGATGGACCATGCTGGGATTGCTACATAAAAATAAAGTTGAGAGAATGCTGGCTAAAGAAGGAACATCTAAAGAAGAAATCGGGATATGATGAGTTTTTGAGAAGAACTTGGGGAGTGGAAGGAAAAACACGGTGGACTGATTACAAAGCAGCTTAGAAAACTGGGAGTATCGCTGGACTGGACAAGAGATTTACTATGGATGAAGGGACTTTCCAGGCTGTAAAGGAAGTGTTTATCAAACTTTATAATGATGGGCTTATTTATCGTGGAGAATACATTGTAAACTGGTGTCCGCATGATAAGACAGCACTTGCTGATGATGAGGTAAATCACGAGGATACAAATGGAAAAATCTGGGAAATCAGATACCCGATTAAAGATAGTGATGAAGAATTTGTAATTGCTACAACTCGTCCTGAAACAATGCTTGGAGATACAGGAGTTGCAGTAAATCCTAATGATGAAAGATACAAACATCTGATTGGAAAAACTGTAATTTTGCCGCTTATGAATAGAGAAATTCCAATTGTGGCAGATGAGTGTGATAGATATGGAATTTGGAACTGGGGTAGTTAAAATGACTCCGTCACACGATCCTAATGACTTTGAAGTGGCAAAAAGAACTGGACTTGCATTTTTAAATATTTTTACAGAAGATGCTCACGTAAATGAAAATGGTGGGAAATATCAGGGGCTAAAAAGATTTGATGCTAGAAAGGCTATACTTGCTGATTTGAAAGAGCAGGGCTGCTGGTTGAGTAAAAGATCATAAAAATGCTGTGGGGCATTGCTACAGATGTAATTCAGTTTATTGAGCCAAGGGTTTCTACGCAATGGTTTGTAAAATGGAGCCACTTGCAAAAAGAGCATTGAAGTTGTAAAAATGGAAAAAATTCCAAATTACGCCGAAAAAGATGGGAAAAAGTTTACTATAACTGGCTGGAAAATATAAAGGGACTGGACAATTTCGTCAAATCTGGTGGGGACACAGAATACCTGCTTATTATTCAGAAGATGGAACAGTTTTTGTGGCAAAAGAGTCTGGAAGAGGCAAAAAGTTCAGGCACGTGAAAAATTTGGAAAAAGATGTGAACTTGACGGAAGAAACAGATGTGCTTGATACTTGGTTTTCATCAGCATTGTGGCCATTTTTCAACATTGGGCTGGCCAAATGAGAACTGAAGATCTGAAAAATTCTTTTCCAACAAATGCACTTGTTACAGGGGCGAGACATATTATTCTTCTGGGTAGCGAGAATGGTAATGATGAGCCTTTATATAAAGATGAAATTCCATTTAATTATGTTTATCTACACGGAATTATACAGGATGAAAAAGGTAGAAAAATGAGTAATCTCTAGAAATTCGCCTGATCCCTTGACGATAGCAAAATACGGTGCAGATGCAATAGATTCAGCTTTCTTGTACAATACTTCACAAGGACAGGATATTCATTTTTCAGAAAAAAACTGCTTGAAATGGGTTCAGCTTTTGCAAATAAAGTGTGGAATGCGTCAAAGATTTGTATTGTCAAATTTGGAAGATTTTGATGTTTCTACAACTGTGAATAAGTCGGAGTTAAAAACTTGAAGATAATGGATTTTATCCAAATTACGAGACTGCTTCAAAATTGAGTTAATGAAAATATGGAAAAATATGAATTGGACGCTGCTGCAAAATTGACTTATGAATTTTTCAGAGGGATTTCTGTGACTGGTATGTGGATATTGAAAACACGTGTTTATGGACAAGAAGGTAGTGATAAGTTGTGGCCAATGGGTGTTAAGACATGTTCTTGATAAAAGGGCTGAAAATGCTGCATCCATTTATGCCGTTTATTACCGAGGAAATTTTGGCAAAAATTACAGACTGGCGAAGGAAAACAATTATGTTATCAGACTTTCAAAAGAGGAAAAAGAGGTTTATAAATATTGAAGCTGAAAAGGAATTTGACTATCTGAAGGAAGTTATTTCGGCAATTAGAAATATTCGTGGAGAAAGCAAATGTTTCGCCATCTATTGAAGTTATCTTCAAAAACAGCTGATGAAAATGCTAAGAATATTTTACAAAATAATGCCAAAATATTGGATAAACTCACAAATATTGAAAATATGAATTTAATGTGGAAATTCAAAGCTGGTAGGATTTGAAACTGGTTGAAACGACTGAAATTTATGTTCCGCTTGCTGATTTGATTGATTTGGATAAGGAAATTGAAAAATTGGAGTATTGCAAAAATTCAAAAAGATTTAGATGAAAAACTTTAAAAATTGTCCAATGAAAGTTTTTGTTGTTAAGAAGGCGAAATCCTGAGGGCTGTGGAAAAAGAAAAGAAGGAATAAAGAAGAGCTTGAAAATAAAATTGCTACTAGAATCAATGAGTTTATATAGATAATTTTTGGACAGGAGCATTATTTTTATGCTCTTGTTTTGGAAATTTAAATAATTTTTGAAAAATTTTTATAAATAAAGTTGCAAAATTAAAATTATGTTGTAAAAATATATTAAGTAAAAATAAATTTAAAATGGAGAAATATGACTTTTTAATATTGGTTTTGTGGCTATTGCCTTGAGTTCATGCATATCAGCCAATGTAGGCGTTGGACCTAGTGGAGGTGCATGGCGGAGTTGGAGTATGTAAAAAGATTGGAGAAAAATTATGAAAAAGATGTTTATTCTGTTTATGATTTTGTTGCAATTACTGCTTGCAACAGTAGCGAATGGTGGAAGTAAGGGAAAAGGTGAAGTTAGAATTGGTGTAGGGTTTTTAAAGGAGGCGATTAAAATGGGAGCATTATTTTGGAGCAATTTGTCAGGGACTTTTGCAGTTTTGAAGTATTATTCCTGGACTTGTAACAATATGGTTTTGCTCTTTCGGCATTAATTGTAATGTCAAATTTTTCCAATGATTCGACAATTGAATTTTTCGTATTTGCAGTGCTACTAATTTTTGATTTTTACGTCAGTTTTACGTAGATATATTGACATGCAGAAAATAGCTTTAATTCAAAGCATAGAAAGGACGGATGTAAAAGTTGAAAAAATCGTGGATGCTAGAAGAATTGAAAAAGGAATATGAGTAAAATTTAAAGGTTCCATCTGGACAGGAATAAGTGAAGAAATTTTTCAGCTGGAGATTGTATAAATTAAGGAATTTAGAAATAAAAATAATTCTGGAAAAGAAAAATATTAATTTTAAAATGAAAATATAGGAGTAATATTATGTTGTTTTTACCATTAGTTGTTGTTCTTATTGTAACTACATTAATTTATGTTTTAAAAGCAGTAAGATATTGCCAGAATCACGAGTTCTTATTATTGAAAGACTAGGAAAATATGACAGATCCTAAGTTCTGGACTAAGTTTTTCTAAATCCATTTTTGACAGAGTTGCAAGAAGTGTATCATTAAAGGAACAAGTTAGTGGATTTTCCACCTCAGCCAGTCATTACAAAAGACAATGCCACAATGCAGATTGATACAGTCGTTTATTTTCAAATAACTGATCCAAAGTTATACACTTATGGAGTAGAACGTCCACTTTCAGCGATTGAAAAACAACGCTACAACTTTGAAATAGTGGAGATATGACAGTTGACGAGACTTTTGACTTCAAGGGATATTATTAATACAAAAATGCGTCAGGAACTGGACGATGCAGACAGATCCATGGGGAATAAAAAGTAAATCGTGTGGAATTAAAAGTATTTTGCCACCAGCTGACATTCGTGTTGCAATGGACGAAAAGGAAATGAAGGCAGAGCGTGAAAAAAGGGCAAATATCTTGGAAGCACAGGCAAAAAGGAGCTGCAATACTTGTTGCAGAAGGTGAAAAACAAGCTGCGATTTTAGAGAGCAGAAGCTAAAAAGAAGAACAGATAAAAAGAAGCCGAGGACGAGCAGAAGCTATTTTCGTATCAGTTCAAAAAGGCACAAGCAGAAGCATTAAGATATTAAATGAAGCAGCACCGATAAAAGCGCAGTATTACTACCAAAGGAATGAAACTTTTTGAAAAAGTTGCAGATAGACAAACAAAAATTATTATTCAAACGAATTACAAAATTTGGCTGGAATGGTAGAGGGTGCATTTTCAGAGCTTTCTAAAACAGATAAACAATAAAAATAAATTTAATGTAATTGAGAAATGCTGGATAATATCCAGCTTTTTAAGTTAAAAAGCTAAATATCAATCGATTAATTAATGTTTGACTTTTTAAACTTTCTAATGTTATAAATATATGGCAGGACAATAGTGTTTGAAATATAGTTAGATTTGAGGAGAAAAAGATGAGTTTACACATTGACATTGAATCAGCATTGGATTATGACATGCTATCTTAAGGACGATTTGCAGGCTGAACATTTGAATCTTGCTCATGAAAGTAAATTACAGAGCGGGTGGAAAAAGGAATTAATGTTTCAAAGGTACTGAAAAATTTGATGTAGAATCTCACAGCAATTGGATTTGTTTGCAGGATTTGTTGGAGATTTTATTATCAGGGATCTAAAAAGGATAATATCAAATCTGAATTTGTGGAACTTGAAGAAAATACTAGAATTAATGTAAAAAATTAATGGTAACGACCAGGAAACTGAACTTGACAGGGGTATCACCAGTACAGCTGAGAAATTACAGGAATTAATTAACAAAATTTCTGATTTAAAAAGACGGAACATACTTGTACTTTCGGAAGTGTCCCAGCTTTAATCAGCAGCAAAAATTTACAAAAGAGCTATCTGAAAATGTAAAAGCTAACGTAGAAATTGTGCTTGATACAGAAATTTATTTACAGGATAATATTCACAACAATCTTTTGTTAAGCCAAATATCTACATGAACTAAGAGAAATGTTTAATGAAAAATTGGAAACAAAAAGCTGAGATGTAGAAAAAATGTAAATTCTTTTGGATAAGGGCGTTAAAAATGTTTATTCTTTTCCAGAGGTGGTGAAAGTGCATTGCTTGTAAATAAAAGACTTTTGTGCTGGAAGCATCAGTTCCAAGGACAGCTGATTAACTCAATCGGAGCAGGAGATTCAATGGTTGCAGGATTTATCGCTGGATGTGAGGTCTTTCTCCAGAAGATTCATTCAGGCTTGCAGTTGCTTCAGGAGAGTGCGACAGCTTATTCTTATGGACTTGCAGAAAAAGATTTGGTAAACAAATTGTATGATGAAATTGAATTTCGAAAACTTTTCTAAAATAGACTTGCATTAGATCGAATTTTAATTTGAATAAAATAGTTAGTGATTTTTGAATCGAGTTTTAAAGTGGTTTTACTATGGTAACTAAAAGGATATTTATAAAATAAATAAGGATGGTGTAAAGATGAAAATATCAGATTTGCTGATTAAGGACATGAGAATAAATCTGGATGTAAAATCAGCAGATAAAGTAGACATTATTAAAGAACTTGCCAGATTATAGACAGGTGTTTCTAGACGAGTTATGACAGTTATGTTAAAAGCATGTGATGGCAAGGAAAGAGCAAAGTTCGACTGGATCAGTGAAGGGAATGCAATTCCGCAGAAAACAGAATTTGTAAAAGAACCTGCACTTATGGTGAAAGAAAGCCTGAGGGGAATCTGACTATGATTCATTGGATAGTGAACCTGCGACACTGTTCTTTATGATTGCAGCTCGAGATGTGCCAAATAACACTCATATTGAGACACACAAGATTATCACAATTATTACTGGATGATGATTTTAAAGAGGCACTAGAAAACGCAAAAACTGCTGACGAAGTATTGGAAATTATTAACAAGGCTGAAGCGAAAAATTTTGACAGAGAAAGAAAAAAGAAAGAAAGCAGTACCTGTACAAACTTCGTCAGACGAAAATGCTCGCTACATAATCGCAGCAACATACTGCCCGACAGGAATTGCTCCACTTATATGGCGGCAGAAGCACTGAAAAAAGCAGCTGATGAAATGGGAATAAACATAAAGTTGAAACAAAGACGGTGCTGATGGTGAAAAATGTCTTAACAGATGAAGATATTAAAAGCTCTGGGTGCAATTTTGGCAATTAACAGAAATATCGAAGTTGATAGATTTGATGGAAAAACCATTAATTCAAGTAGAGGCAAAGAGAGGTGTAGTATGCAAGCATTAATTCAACAAGTTTTGAATGGAAAAAGCTCCTATTTTCCACGCAAGCGGATCTTCTACAGCTTCTTCAGAATCAGCTTCATCTGAGAGGACTTTATAAACACCTCCGATTAGTGTCATATGCTCTGCTGTAGTAATAAGTGAGGTATCTTAATTTGCATTAGCATTTTTGAGTAGATAATTGTCTGGTAATGGTGGAGCTGGAGCAGAAATATGGTTCTAAGGCTGCTACTAGCTAAAATATTAAGATATTGGAGGACGCAGTATTTGGATTATTTTGTGCTAGATTTTAGCTGGATATACATGCTTATAAGTATTGGTGAAAGAGCGGCACTTGCTGCAGGATTAGTAGCAGGAGCTATTGCCTCTAGCTGGTGGTTCTGGATTTATCAGTGCGTTACTTGGTGGATTTTTGGCAGGATATGTTGTAGCCAAGGTTTAATAAGCATTGGCTGGTATGCCAAGAACTTTGAAAGTGGTTTTGAAAATGATCTATTGTATCCAGTATTGTCAGTATTAATTACAGGATTAGAATAGGTATTATTAATAAAATCCATTTTGCAGCAATTATTAATAACGCTGTAAATGACTGGCTAAATGGAATGTCTGGTTCAGTGCGTTTGCTAGGTGGTTCTGCAGGAATGAGTGGCTATTGCATATGGAGGTCCTGTAAATGAAAGCAGCTTGCGTATTTGGTTCTGGAAACATCAGCGCTTCTAATGACTAGCAGGTGGAAGCTACGCGATAGGCAGCAGTTATGGCTGGTGGAGTGGTTTCCTCCAATCGCAATCGTACTATCTATCATCAATCTTTAAAAATAAATTTGACAGCAGAAGAAAAGATAGCTGGACTTACAAACTACATTATGGGATTCTCATTCATCACAGAAGGTGCAATTCCTTATGCAGCGGCAGATCCAACAAGAGTTATCCCTGCAAGTGTTATCGGATCAGCAATAGCAGGAGCATTAACAGGTCTATTCAGCATAAAATCCCTGCACCTCATGGTGGAATTCTAGTAATGGCATTAAGTAATGAATTGCTTATTATACTTACTAGCAGTTGTTATTGGAAGTATTGCTGCAGCATTGTGTTAGGGTTCTTAAAACCTGCTATTAAACAGGAAAATTAATATTTTTATTTCAAACTATATAAACTTGATTTGATTATTAAATAAATTAATATAAAAACCGTTTTTAAATAAATTGCTCAAATAAAGCGGTTTTTATTTTTACTAAATTATTTTCTTCATAACATATTTCCAAAATTTCCTTAATTTCATTTCAAAATAAATCATTTTCGCCTCATTTGATATTGCTTGTGTCAATTCAAAAACATTTATTTTGTCCTAAAAATTTTTCTGCCATTTCAAAACTTTCGAGACTATTTAAGTTTGAAGTGACATTTTTCAATCATTGCTTGTCATAACCTAAATCTGCGGAATTTTTAAATATTTAAAATAATTATTTTTGTAAAAGTTGTTTCTGTTTCTGTAAATTTTTGTTTTGCAGTTTTGAAAGTTTATAAAAAGATTTATAATTTTCATTTTTGCAGATATTTCACCAATTTATTGCATCATAAAGATTGTTCTGGTATTCGTTGTATTTTCCTAGCTGATACGCTGCTTCTGACCGTATTTGTTTCAAAAATTATTTTAAAAAATCTAGTTTTTCATATTTATCAGATTTTGCAAATTTTTCCATAAAATTTAGCGAGTCCCTACATTTCATATTCATTGTATTCAGCCGATTTTTATAAAAAATTCTGCATTAAAATCTTTTTGTAATTCAAGAATTTTAGCATTTTCTGCACATTTTATATATTCATCTGTCTTTTCATCTCAAGCATACACTCAATGTTGTGTAAAAATTTCTTTTTGTCAAATATAAAATATGACTTCTGCTTGTCAACTTATCCTGAATTTCATGTTTTCAAAAATTTTTCCCCCAGAAATAATATTTTGCAAATTCATAGAGATTTTTGGCATTTGCAGTATTGTAAAAATATAGTAGAAATATCCGTCAATTGTCCAGAAGTTTTTGTTCCATAAGTGCAATGTAAAATAGTTTCATAATAGACTGTTCGAAAAAGTTAAAGCTTGTCGACGTACCAGTTTCGAGCCAGATCTCATATTTCCACTTTTTCTTCCAGCAAACCTAGATAATATCCAGCTTTTATAATTCCGTTTTCAAATGCAATGTATAAAGTGTACTTTCAGCCTTGCTCAAATTTCCTTCAAAATAATAATATTTTTCCAAGTTCATAATATCCCATTCGATGAAGTTTTCTCATTCAGAATGCTTTTAGTAAATTCTCATTTTTATAAAGTTTTCCACTTTTTCAAATTTTTATTATCATTCAGAATATTCCCCTCTTCATCCACAGTATATCGAGTTTTCCTTTCCAATTCCTCCAAAGTTCGAATATTCACAAAAATGATTCTCAATCCGTTGATTTATCCCTTTAAATAATTTTTCATTTTCTTCCATCTTTCTTTTTATGAAATTATACACTTGAAATACTTTGATGTCAAACTAGACAGTGAACTACTCCCGCTTTTAGAAGCAGGAAGCTTCTTGGGAAGTATCTTCTTTGTTAGCCAAATATATTTGAGCTCTTCAGGCAGTTCCTACCCTGTCTTTTTATTTCCTAATATTTCAACATCTCTTTTCCAATGTTTTATATTCAGTGCCGCATTGTAATCTCTATCAATCTCAATTCCACAGCACTCACATTTATAAACTTCTTTCTGATAATTTCAGTTCCTCTTTAACATTTCCACATTTACTACAAGTTTTTCGACGACGGAAACCACTTATCTATTTTTGATTGCTTTCCTAAAAACTATCAACTTATACTCAAGCATCCTCAAAAACATTCCCATCCATTATCTCCTCACACTTTTTCCCAAAAATTTAATGCCTGGCTCATCCTTTCATATTCAAATCCTCGATCAATCACAGCATTATGTTCTTTGGACAATTTTTCGATAATTTATGCAAAAATCTCTTCGACAATTTTAATATACTCATGTAATTTTTGATATTTTCGCTTTTTGTCTATACCAATTTTTAGAAAATTTTCACTTTTCCTTGACAATGATTTCTGTAATTTCTTTAATTTTTCTTCTAACATCCTAAAAATATTTTTGGATAATCAGCCCTTTGGTTTTCAGAACTGACAAATAATCTCAGACATTGAAAAATCAAGTCCAATTACTTTATCATTACTTGCATTTTTGAATTTCTTTTTCAAATTCCGTCAAGACAGAAACATAGTAATTTCATTACTGTTTGTCAATGTTACTGACTTTATCTTGTAATCCTTCGGTATTTCTCTATGATATTTTAATTTAATCAATTTTGGCAAAACTAAATATTTGTTTTCTCAATTCTGTATTGAATTGTTCACACAATTTGTCAGTATAACTTTTAACACTAGTCTTTTTAGATTTGAACCTCGGAAAACTTTCGCTCTCTTCTGAAAAGAAAATTCGTAAACGATCGTTTTACATTCAATTGAGCATTTGAAAGTGCCAGACTGTCTCACTTCTTTCAAAAATTGATTTTCACTTTTCAAACTAGCAGGTGTAATTATTTTTATTTTTTTCCAGTTTCTTCATAAAATTTATTTGCAGTATACAAAATCGTATTGTAAACAAAACGAACACATCCAAAAAGTCTTGTTTATCAATAATTCTTGCTCCTTATTTGGATAAATTCTGTATTTGAATGCTAAATTATATTTCATAAAATTACACCTCCTTTTTGATTTTGAATATATTTTTAATTATCTAACGTTTGCATCCTCCAACACTTACAACTAAGTAACTTCTACTCCAAAAATATTCTTTCCACAATCTTCTCCTTTATTTCAGGAAATTCTTTTTATCAACCTGCTGGAAGCACTTTTGTAAGTATTTACAAAACTTAGAAAGTTCAGTATTAGGCATAGCATTAATCAACATATGAATATGATCAACATCATGTTCCCATTCTTTAAGAACAATGTTATACTTCGGACATATTTTTCAAAAATCTCTTTCAATCTATTAGAAATTTCATCATTAATGACTACTCTTCGATATTTTATACAAAAATCATATGATAATTTATATCAAATACTGAATGATAATTACTATTATATGACTTATTATTACCTACTTCTATATTATTTCACTGAATAAATTATGTCGTACAATATATCCTTTTTCAATACAGCAATTCATCTCCCGCTTGTAGAAGCCGAGACTTATTGCTATCTTTTTATTAAAATTTATTTTTAAAGTTATAACTTACACCGACATAATAAGTTCTTTTCAGCTTCTGGAATATAGCTGTCTCCGTTTTTTGTATCTACAGTATTTTTATTAAATACGTTTTTAATTCCACGCCTGAACTCCTAGACCTGTTTTGTGGGTATAGTTCATTCCTAAATCTGTTGTAGAATAAGCCTTAATTTTTCGTATTTTTCATCTACTGAATCAGAGAAGTAATTTTAAGTCTGCTGTTATATTCAGCCCTTTTACAACTTCATAGTTAGCTCCCAAAGTTGCTTTTTAATTCTGATACATATGGTATTTACCTTTATCAGTTCCTTTCGTTATTTTTGCATCTATATAAGAGACTGAGCTCATTTATTCTAAATGGTTCTATATTGCTCATGAAAACAGTTCGATACCTTTTTCTTTCGGTTTTGGGTAAATTTCTGTGTGTCCAGTGAATACCGTGACCTATCATATTTCTAAGAATTTTCATCATCTTTTTGTATAAAACCTGTAAGACTTACTAAACATGATGGATCAAGTATATCTTTTACACCAATTTTCATAAGTATCTATTTTTCAGATTTTAAATTGTTTAGAATATATCCTGTAGTAGGGTTTTGTCTACCATTTCAGCAGGAGATGGAGATCTGTAACCTTTTTCATATTTTGCATAAACATTTCCAGTATCCGAATATTTAAAGTTCAATCCTGCTTCATAGGCATTATTGTTCTTTTTGGATTTATTATTGAGCAGAATTTGTCCCATCTGTTCTGTAAATATCATGTAATCAGCATGTTCATATCTGTAGCCTCAAGATTCCATCCCAGTTTATCTTAGAACGAATGTTTTATTCTGGATAAACACTGAATGTGTCTTTTTCCATATCAATATCAACATTGGAAGTTGAGAATAGTTTTTGGCTCCACATATATAATCCGCCATAAGCATTTTCTGGAAGATTTATTTTTATGTATTCATATCCGAAAATAATATCGCCCAGAATCATAATATATTTTCCCTTTAAATCAATTCCATGTATCTTTGATCTCCTTTGTTTGTATGTGATTTACTTGTCCTGCTGAAAAATTTGGCATATTCCTCAGGTCTAGAACTGCCACCAGGATTAGGTCGAGACTGCCAGGTCGCATTCCTGAAAGATTTGCTTTTCTGCTGGAATGCTTTGTTCATATTTTTCTAACAGTTTTTGATTGTATCCCAAAAGTGAGAAAGCAAGATTGATCAGTTGGCTTAATTTCATAATTTAAACTAGATTCCAGTTCTTTTTAAGTGGAATCAGTCAAAGTATCTCCCGTCTTGCCGTCTATCTCTGTCCATTTGGACTTTTTAATTCCATCAGATTCCTTCGTATCTTCATCATATCTTGTCGCCTTAAAAGCTCAAAGGTTTGATTATCTGTAATATCATATGTAAATCCACCTCTTAAAAGTTTTTCCCATATCTCTATATCTGTAACCTTTCCGTCAATACCTTCTATACCCTAAATTCAACAAAAATTTATCCAGCAAATTTAACGCTTGTTCCAATACTGATTTGTTCGTATCAAATGAACTGTTCTGATAGTAGATTTTTACTTTTCATAAACTCATCTTGAGTTTTCTTCGTAATTATGTTAATTACTCCACCAGTAGTCCCTCCACCGTAAAAGTACAGTTCCTCCACCATTGACAGACCCTCTATTTTTCATTATCTTCTACTGCGATAGAGTTTGGCAGCAAACGTCGCATGCGAAGTGTCCAGTATGTTCAAAGGAGTGCCATCCACCAAAATTTTACATTTTTGTAGCCCTGCTCTTGACCTCTTACATCTGCAATGTATCCAAATCCCATTATTTAAAATCCATGCCTGGCGTATGTTTTAGTATACTTCTCACAGTATTGTACCCTTTATCGTGAATATCCTGATAAGTTACGACAGTTGTGTTTTTGATTTGTCCACTGTATACATCGTTTTGACGCCTGTTACTCTAGTTTCTTCCAACGTTATATCAAATGTATCATCTCTTCTCCAAATGCCATTAGTGAAGCGCTGCAATTAAACTCGGATCATTAATAGCATATTTCTTTCTCCTCAGGTCTGCGATCTTATACTCTATTTGTTGTAGGTGACATTTTGATTATACGATGATGCCTACTATACATATAATATCTGTACAATATGAAAAAGATGACAGTTTGACAATAAAAATATAATGTGAGTAACATTTAGATTGAACAAACTGGACAGGGAGAGTTTCTAAATGAACAGAAACAATAAAAGAAAACAATTGCAAGATAGACGTTCTGTAAAGAGAATCACTGAGAAAATATAAGAGAAAGATTTACAGGCTATACTATACAGCGCAAAGAGGCTGCAAATTCAGATTAGCACGGACAGCAAACTTCATTAATTGTGATTAGAGTACAAGCAAAAACTGGAAAAATTGCTGAATTATGTGGTGGTGACAGAAAGCACTATCGCAGAAGCAAGCGTTTTGTATTGTTGTAGCAATGGATTTTTACCGTGGAGTGTATGCTGCGGAATCTGTTGGAGAAACATCGGACCGCTATCTGCTGATGGGATTCTAGCGTTGGAGCGCGATCTGGGGTGCAGAATGTACCGCAACAGCCAAGCCGCTGTGCACTTGGTTATGGAACTACTGCCAATTGAGCGATTAGAAAAATTAAAAGAAATTATACAAAATGTTGGGATTGACAAATATGTTTTTCCATTAGTGGAAAGCACGATGGGAGTGCCTGCCCAAGGACCACTAAATCAAAAGTAGTGAAAACCAAGAGTTCCGCTAGACACGTTTGTATTTGAAGATAAATATGGATGCGGAAAAGGTTAAAGGAAGGTGTAGAATTTCACGAAAAAGGATATAAACAGATGGCGTAAAGAAAATGGAACGCAACTTCCTTCATATGAAAAGAAAGGATTGTAAGCATTTATGACACAAATTTCTACAATGGATCGAGAATTAGAAGAGCAAGGATTTCAAATTTGCTGATAAAACTGGAAGAAGAAGAATGAAAAGAAAAGAATTATGAATTTTAGCACATCTACTGATTTCGCATGAAATTGATGAAAAAGAAAATACATTATATCAGTTCCTTGCTGGAGATTTTTATAAAGGAGGTTAGTGGAAACAGTGAACTTCGATGAGATTAAAGAAGAAGGGATTGTTCTACATAGAATAATTGATCAGATTTCTGATCGAGATAGAAAATGAATGAATTGTTGACGGACATTGGAAAGTTTTACGGAATTGTGTCGGATATGTACATTGACCACTTTTTATCTAAAATATTTTGATAGTTTATTCAATGAGATAATCTTAATAATATTGAAAAACAAATATGTGTATAATATATATATTAGTGAAAATTTTTCGGCGACAACTTCAAAAGAACTTCCAATGCCAAATCAAATCTGAGTAGTGATCAAATGTTTATCAGCATCGATTTTCTGAAAAGGCATTTTTATGGAATTTCCCAAAGAGTTAGAAAAGGAGAAACTTAAATCAGCCATAGTCGAATTATGCATGTGTAACTTTTGAAGAGCAGTAACAGTGCATTTTCTTTCTACGTAAAATCAGAAAGTATAAAAATGTTTAATAAAAATAGGAGGACAAAGAAAATGTTAAAATTAAAAAGACGTTAATATATGAGTCTGTTGATTCTTAGGACACGAGTGCGGTGTCTGGAGCTGCGATGCGGCACCAGCTAAAAAGGAAACAGAGCGCGTGAGACATGTAGTTCATTGAAAAACTGCAGGCTTATCAGATTATGCAAAAGGCGTTAGCAGGAAATCTCAAAATTACGGTTCAAGAGAGATGCTAAAGTCGATGAAAACCCTGATGTTGACGTGTATATTGCGGTAAATAATCCCTACATTGAAAAGCAACGAAAGATAAAAGTACAATGCTTTTGGAACAGTTTGGGAGCGTCAGTTTATAAAGTTGATGAAAAAGTGACAAAGGGGTGAAGTTGTGTCTAGTAAAAAGGATATGATGAAGCTGCTTTTAAATAAGTATCTAGGAGATAATACTAGCAAATACGTAACAAAAAGTCGATAAAGCAAAGGGAGAAGTGGAGTTGATATTGACAAGTACATAAAAGCTTCAATATGAATATTTGAAAAGACAAAGAAAATAAATCTTGCTACATCGACAATTAATTTTAAAGAGATAAGAATAACAAATGGCAAGTTGTTAAATAAAAATTAAAAATAAAAGAAGCTATCAAAAGAGATGGTCTATTGAAAATTTAATAAAACTAGTATAAAAATGGAATGATAACAATATTTTTATTAAATGTTATACAATTATTTATTTAAAAAATAATGTAATATATATATTTAATACTTTTTAAAATTTAAAATGATTTATTCCAGTTTTTCAAAAATATTTTTCTAAGTAAATATGAATCTCATAAATTAATTCTAGATTAAAAATAATGAGAATTGTATTTTTACGACTTGACATATTTTTGTTAATAGGGTATACTAAGGTTGTTTCAATAGTCTTCTAAATGAGACGGATAAATCTATAAATATAAAGAAGGAAAAATCTTGAAAAATAAATAAATTTTGTAAAGTTGCTCTTATTTTATCCGTTATAATTTAAAAACTTGGATTATGAAAAAGAATCTAATTTGAAGATTATAGGAATGTAATACAAAAATTTGGGATAGGAAATTTCTCATATTTATAAACAATAAAACTAATTTTAAACATTATTAAAAATTTAGTACATCAGGTCTCAAAATTCACATAATATAACGTAAAATGTAAGTTTTAACTTATACGAGACCATATTATGTTGTTTTTATATAAAGATGATAATTTCGGAACTGATATTAGTATTTATATAATGAATAAAAGCTTTATTTCTTAATAAATATGAGACAAATTTCCTGTCAGGCATATGAGATTTATAAAATTTCTGAAATTGTCTAAGCACGAATTTGATATTGCTTTTCTGGTAAAAATTAATTCGTTATCTATTTTAAATTATTGTTATGAAAAAGGTTAAATTAGTTGAAATCACTATCAATCACTTATTTAAATTTCTGACAAAATCATCGAATCATAAAATAATCATTTGTGGACATTTTATATATAAATAACGAACTTTCTGCAATTCTGTACATTCATAATTTGAAAATTATATTCTTTAAAATAACCATAGTTTTAAATTCTTTTGTTAAGTTTAAGACTAATCTCGGATATCTATCTGAGTTATGATGAAACATTTTTATATTGAATAATAGTCTTTTGGCTATTATCTAATTTTAAGGAGGAAGATATGAGTAGATACTTACGACAGATCGCTAAAAGACTTACGATCGTTTGTAAAAAGATGTAAAGATGTACACTATTCTGACAGCCTATTGATTACATTCTTGTAACAGGTCTTTTTGACAACATTCGCACCTTTCAATTATACATGCCGATGTTGCTGAGATCAACAGGAGGTATCAGCTCAGGCGTATGATACGATAACAGACCTAGACAGTCATTCCTACACAGATGCTAAGAAAAGAAAATCACAAAAAGCCCTTAGAGGAGCAAATGCTGAATTAGCACAATTATTAAAAAGAAGGAGACCAAGTTGTAAAAGTCATGGGCTTCATTCCAATTTGGAACTGGATATACAAATAACGACTGGGGGAACAAGTTATAAGGTCGTGGTGGTAAAAATTAGAATACTGTTATTCTAGGAACAAAACGATCTAACTAAATATGTATTTCGATGTAAGTAAACATCAATATGGTGCAACTAACTTTGAATGTGGCAGAAACAGAGAGCCTAATTCATTAATCATTAATCCTGCCAATATACGCAGAGCATATGCTCCAACAGAAGTGGCTAGAGTGAATTCATTAGCAATGGAACCTTATAATAATTTTGCAATAGATGCAAGCGTAGCGCCTAATTCAGGTCGTTATCCATTTGGAATAGGACAAAAGTGTAACAAAATCAGTGAGAAGCACGCAAGGAGTCCAATGAGTTTTTCTGATAGAACAGAAAAGATATAATGAACATGCTGGTTCCCCAGATGGTTTCCAAGTGGTTATAATGGGTATTATAAATTTATAACAGATGTACGAGTAGCTAATAAGTCTGATAATGCAAATGCAAGTACGCGGGTTCTGCAGAGATATACGAATGCGAATGCGAATGCGAATGCGAATGCAGAGTGCAGCGATGCGACAATACAAACCGCTGCCAGCCGCTACTTATCAACGATGGACGGAGATCACGTCAAGCACGATCATGGAACTGCTTAACTTTAACAGAGAAAGCAAATAGCATTACAGGTGGTAGGCTTCTGGTTATGAATGATAGTAATGCGGTATAGGACTGGGGAGGTACTCACGACTGCTAATCTGGTGACGAGCCACCGAATACAGCTGACTAGATGACGAATATGAATAATGCATATACTTTACTGTAGCGCGAATATTGGTGGATTTGGACCAGGATCATCTGCACACATTAGCAGGACATAGACATGTAAACACACGGTGCTGCAATCCTTACCGTCGTATGACGGCTCCAACAACACCTGGTGACGATGTTCTATGTTGATAATACTGCTGCGTTATCAGGAGTGGGAACTTTTCTATATAGGTAGTCGAGGAGAGTGATGTATATTTCAGCGCAAATCCTCATAGCAGGTGTTCATGTAGGGACTAATGGAGTTTTACAAACACTGGTGGTGACTTACACAGTATGATAAAAATAATAATGGTATATATAATGAAAATTTAATTACTAGCCGTAGTTTCTGTTGGTGGTGCAAAAATAATATTGCTAAACAATGTTAGTACTGATAAATGCTACTGGTGGAACAGTACTATTAGTACAAGAACAACTGAAAATAATGAACAACTAATAATGGTAGCTAGAGTGTCTCAAATAGTTTCGTTAATGAAGACTAAAAATAATGGTATAAATACTGGGACTACTAGTGATGTTACAAATAATGGTGGACAATTTGATATTTATGAATCTAAAAATAATGGAGTAAAACAGTGCAGCTGGTACAGTAACTCTTAATAATAATACATTTTAATATACACGGTAATACTACTACTGCTGGACAAGGAAATAATGGAGTAAATATCAGGGACTTCGGCTTTAAAGTGTAGATAATGGTACGTTTAGTACAAAGTGATTATGCTAATGGAATTCATAATACAAGTTCAAAAAGATGTTAATATAAGTGGAACAACTAAAGCTTTAATACAAATAATAGAAAACACCTACTGGAATACTTCATAATGGTTCTGGTACAATAAAATTGCATCCTGGATCGACTCTAGATAATTATGTGACAGGTGCGATAATGGTATTTTAGTTAATAATGGTGAGTAAATTAGTTGTTGGTAAAAATGATGCTAATTTGCTAATGATACAACTTTATCATATTGGAACTACTGGAACGACTACGACTGAAAGTAATGGAATTCGTGTTAGCCAAGGAGAAAACTCAAGTAAATAGCATTAATTTTATAATAGGAGAACATAGTAACTCATCGATTTTGATACTAAAAATAATGGTATTTTTGTTGATGGAACAAGTAGCAAGTTAGAAGTAAATGACTCTAATTTTGATATCCCAAAGTTATAAAAATAATGGAGTTGTGATGAATGGTACTGGTCTACTGATAAAAATAAAATAAGTAGAAGTAATTTAAAATTTTATAACGACTATAATGACAATATCCTACTCCAATACCATAATGCTGACTGGATTACTTCTTAGGGAAGTGCTGTTGGAGGAAATTATGGACATAGCGGCTCAAATTATGCAGGTACTGGTACTGACTATAATAATAATACGTTTGATATAGAAGGACCGCTAGTGGTAATGAAATACAAAGAGTTTCTGGTGTTTACTTTAAATGGTGTTTCTGGTGATGTAAAAAGTAATGTGGTACATTTGTAACAAATAGTAGTAATGCAGGAGTTATAACTTCAGGAATTTTTGTGAATGTGTAACTAATATAACAACTAATACTAGTTCATTAAACGGATTTTTCAATATAAAAAGGTGGTTCATATAATACAGGGTGTTTATTTAGATAGAGGTGCAACTGTAGCTAATAGTGATTTTTCAAATTTTGGAAGTCGTTCGAAAACAACAATTGAAAGTAGTGTACATAGTATTGGACCTTGTTGAAATCAGCAAAGCAACATATATCTTGGAACTATAAATAGCCAGCTGCTGGTGGTGGAATAGAGTTCTCACGAGGTGATCTGGTCTGTGCTGGTTCTCGAGTTGATGATATAAAGAGGAATCATGATATAAATTCAATAGTAATGATGGTGTCATGTCGATAGGATTCATATTTCAAGTTGTGTATTCAACGTTTAATTTAAATAATGAATATTCTAATGGTATATATCTTCAAAAAGCCGCTGCATCCAGTTCGAAGTTAATTATTCAACATTTAATATTAATAGTAAAGATTATAGTACAGGAATCACTATATTTGAAAGAAGTACAGCAGCTGGGTAATATAGATATGACTGCTAATAAAATTTAATATAATTGGTGAAATCTCCTACTGCTTCTACCCTCAGTACTGAGATATATATAAAGAGACTTGGAAACTTTAACTCTTGATGGAACAAATCCTGGTAATTATGCCGCGAGGTTTTACACTTAAAAATGGAACCACTGGTATACAATAGATACTCGAAATAGGTTCAGGTGCCGAATCAACTAGTCCTTCTTATAAATTTGCTTCGGGTACTTTAACAATAACTCCAAAAACAGATCCAAATAGTGTTCCTTTATCTACTCCAGGTGCTGCTTCAAATAGAGCGGTTGCAATGAATATAGGAAATGATGGATCGAAATAATGTTGGTGTAAAATACAGAAAGGTTCTTTCTATTTTACCAGCAGCACTCATATAATGAACATGATTTCATGGTTCATTCATGGGAGATACACTAATGAAAATGTTATAACTATGACTAACGCTATATGCAGCTGGAACTAATGAACATGATCGTGGAATTGATATGACTATTGGTAAAAGCTGGTATAGCTGGAAATAACACAGGTTTCAGTAACCTTGGATATGTACATGAGCTAAATATAAAATGGTGTTGATATGGATGCAACTTTCAAGGATATGGTTCAATTGTAGTAAATGGTACAAATAATATGGTTCTTGCTAACCGTGGAATCATAGATGTGGTAATATAGATTTAGAAATATTACTGTAACAGGATCAAAATAATACTATTGCATTCTTTGATCAAGTAGCAGTTCAGATAAACCACACTATTGTCAAATACATCAACACCTACAAATTTAGGGTGGCGTAGGTTGAGCAATGGAGAATTATTCTCAAGGGGACAGTGGACCAAGCTACTAGTCACTTCCGATGTGTCCAGGTAACGTTTAGAGTTTTTACAGCTCATTCAGGTCAAAGAAAGCAAAGCCAATTTATCAGCTGTGGGGAATCCATCGAGCGTAGCAACTACTGCAAGCATTAAGATTAGTGGTCTTAAAGTAGATTTGGATCAAAATCTACAAATGGGTGCTTGTATGTGCTGATAACGGTACAGATAGAAGTAGAAAATAAAGTAGATGCTAAAGATGTAACTGCTCCAGGAACTAAAGTGGAGTACTAATACTGATGCGGCTCTAGGAGATAAAGTTCTTCAGATAGGTTCAAACTAGGGTAATGTTTGGGACACAATGTATGAGGATATGATATACTATAATAATCTTTCAACAAATACAACAATAGTTCTATGCAAAAGATAAGTATATTCTTCTACTCATTTTATTAATGAATAGTGCTGATGCTAACTTTAATAATAAACTCTACGAAGTTTAGAGTAAAATCTAATGTGAATATGGTATCAAAACAAGAATAGCATATTTTGCTGATAATGAGTGGAAAAAGTCGTTGTAGGGAAACTGGTACTGGTTTGATACAGAGCTGGAGTATAAACTACTCGTTGCTCAAGCTGTTGGAGTAAATGGGACTACAGCTACCGAAGTTGAAATACATGGTAGATTATAGCTGCTGATGCTAATCGTAGGATCTCACTTAACTGGTGGAGCAACAGCAATAGGTGCGCCAACTCAGTGATTTGGAAAATGCATACTAAAATGTTGGAGCTATCGCATTAGACGGCGGAAGAATAAAGATTGCGATTCTAGCAGCTGCAACGACAGCAAGAAGGAGATGTTGATATTGAGTTCCTGATTCATTAATATATGGATTAGGACATATTCGAAGGTTAGGTTTCCAAAAGTCATATTTGATGATGAGTACTGGTGCAGTTACAGTAGTTAGTGGAGAAAATGGATGCATTATATGCTACTGAAAATGGAGGAATCCAATTCAATGGTAATATAGTTAACCAAAATAATCTGTTCACAGTCAGAAAATAAAAGCTGGAAATACTTTGAATAGTTCTTTAACTTCAGCATATTATACTGTTAATGGTGAAAAGATGGGGTAAAGGTTGTACATCAGAGCTAATCAAGATAATGACCATACTAAATGTAACTCCATTCTACCGTAAAACAAACTGCTGCAAATGATAAAGCCTATATCCAGTTTAATAATACACTAACATAGAATATGTATGATGGAGTACTTCTTACAGCAAATAAATACCACTATGATAGAGGATTATTTGGAGTTCAATAAATTCAACTAATTCATCTGAGTGGGATTATAATAATAGTTTCTCAGATTATGCTAAAACTTCAGATACTCTAACTTTAACAATGCAAAATATCGTGGTATGGAACATGTAACAGTTCATATCTTAGGAGATGCTAATTACAAAGGTGTAAATCTAGAACTATTAATCAAGCTGAAAAACATTGAAATGGGATGCAGATAGAGATACTGATGATGGAACTAAAAATGGATATCTTAAGTCTGCAGCTGAATATGCAGAGATTAATAAAATAACAAATAGTGCTGAGTGCTGGAAATAGTAAAGAGGGACATCAGGAGGATATGATTAAAAAGTACTATTCTGAATTCTGAGTTAGAAATATCAGCAGGAGCTAGTACTCTCGATGTCGATTTAGAAGATCATGTAAATAACAGAACTTCTCCAACTCCTAATGATCCATTTAATAATATTTTCAATGGAGAAAGTACATTGGTTACTATTGGTACAGGTGTAACAGTTAAGGTGATATAGCTCACTATGAAAGATCAATCAAATATAGAACATAATTATAAAAGCTGGTCGAAAAGGTTTGAATATGGCTAACTCACTTTTACCGTTGGAGTAAAATTAATGATGCTGAGTGCTCAGTATATAAGAAGTCACGTTACAAATCTGGTATATAAACTACGGACAGTTGATGTCTATGGTGGTACTTCAAAAGAAGATTAAATGTAATGATATAAATATAACTGGGTATAAATGTTGCTACGGTACTGTAAAAAGTGGAGTGGAAAACTCTAAAGTCAGTGTAGTGAAAGTAGACCATGGAATTGGTATCATGTACTGATGGAAGTATCCTTACAAATGCCATTCAGAAATTGAAGTAACTGGTAAATATAGCAAAGCTTCTTCTCCAAATAATAGTCGATTTCAGATTCAGTGACAACTAATGCTATGGCCATGGTAGGTATTTTCTACAAATAATCTTTAAAGATAATGATTATGTATAGAACAACATTTAGAGCTAGAGCTAGCAATAAACCTGAGAATACAAGATATGGTATAAATGCAGTAACTATCAAATAATGATGGAAAAATTACAGTTGATGGTGCTTTAGCTGTTGGTATGTTTGCTAAGAATTCTAAATACGATGGTTCACTTGGAGTAATGATAGTGAAGGAGCTTTTGCAAAATGATGTTAACATTACTTATAGTAATTAGACTCTACTTCTAATCCTGACTTAATCAAAGTAAATGCTTCTAATACTAATAAAGATCATAGAGGTATGGGTATCGCTCTTGTTGATAAAGGTCAAAGACACTGTAAATAGAAGGGTGGAGTAATTAACATAAGTACTTTAAATAAAGGAATTAATCAAACTGCTGATATCTGTAACAGGATATAAAGGTATAGGTATTTATGGTGAAAGTGTCGATATTTCCGCTGGTGGTACTGCTCTAAAAAGGTATTACAGTTGATACTAAGAATAATGGTGCTGCAATTTGGGTAATGGATGATTCTAACATTGGTACAGAATCTAACCATACTAATAAAGATGTTATAAACTATAACTATAAAGGTGATAACAATGCGAATGCATATGCTGTAGTATTTGAAGTACTAGTACAACAAGTTATAGAACAACAGCAAATAACTACTTAGATGTCTAAGTTCAACAATAATAATAATACCACTGGTTTAACAATTAGCGGATGAGAATCAAACAAGTACTACTAGGAGACTTATAAGGTATCATAGAGTATCTTAGTAAATACTGATAAATACGATACTGTTGTAAATCAAAGGTTCAATTAAAGAGGATACATCAAAAACTCATATAAGAACTTATGGTGCAGTTGTTAATAAGGTAACTTTAAAAACTGGGGAGATATCACTCTTAACAGCTCATTGATGGAACAAGCGATAAATGTAACGATGAGGATCTTAAGAAAAGTAAATGTTTGGAATTTTAGCAAAATGATGGCGATAAAATAATACGTCTATTGAACATCATGGAGATACTAGATTGGGAAATACTTCAGGAACTGATATGAGAAAAAATATGAGTTGAGTTTGTGTTTGATGGATATAGAATTAAGACTGGAGCAAAAAGAAGATGAGTACAGATAGCGTCAATTACGATTAACAGAAACAGCTATGTATTTTTCTCTGGAGATGTTGATATTCAGGAACTAAATTATTAGTTGGTAATGATAGTGTTTTAGGACCATATACAGCATTCATGGACTGATTTGAATGGGTTTCATATTTATATGATAGACAATCCATATTCTTCAATAAATGATTTGTTATCGAAGACAGACAGATACAAACATGGGGTTTATATCGGTTCAAATGAAAGATTGTCAAAACAAAGACAGAGATGTAACTATAAGTGCTAATATGGATATTGATAGATACTCATATGGTATTGTAGTCGCAAAATGATGGACCTGCAGCTACTAGAGTAACTATTAGAAGTACAACATTCTCTCCAACAATAATCTTGCTTCAAATACGACAGCTGGTGGACAAGTTAAATCAACAGCTCCACATATAAATAGTAAAATAATCTTGATTATTTAGAACAGGGAAATGCAGTTTATTATTATTCAGCTGATAAGAATTCATCTGCTAATTCATATAGCTGTAAAAATGAATGAGACTATAATACTGCTTATTATACAAAAGGTGTGTTATATTAGAGAAAAGAAGCGGGATATTGACTTAAGATCTCAATATGATCTTCCAATTCTGACGAGCAACTGGAACACACACGCAGATGTAGGATGATATGGAAACTTGGGTATCGTTTCTTTGAATAAAGATATTTAGCTTCAATTAATCGATGGAACAATTATAACACGATCTCATGATGTTCCAAATATGAAGTATTCCGCAGCTATGGCACGCAGGACATAATAGTGATTCAAAATGGTAAATCAACAGTGGAGATCAGGATATATTATTAATGAGAGGAGAGATATTATTGTTCAGAGAAGAAAGGTGTCAGAATGTTCGCTACTGGAGAAGGTTCAAAGAGCTATCAATCAAAGAAATATAAAACTTGAAAGTGATAAAACAGTGGAATGCTATCTGAGATAATGGAGCCATTGCATAAATACGAGGAACAATTGAAGGTGATGCAACACAATTAAGTGGAGTAGTTACCGCGATTAATGGTGCCTACATTAAAAACTACGGAACAATTAGAGTAACGAGGAAACGGTTCTCATTCAATAGTAACGAGACAGTTCTAAATTCTTAGTAGATACCAAATGGACCCAACTAAGATTGCTCAAAAGCTGCAGATACTGGAATATTCTGAGTTCCGGCTGCAGTAACAGCTGGTCAAGTTAATAGAGATGATACATATGACTTTAAAGGAACTGACAATGATATTGAAGAAGGAACATCAGGAAATCCTAAAAACAACAGGTATTACAACAACTATTGCTGCTCAGATTTCAGTACCAATGAGCAAAGTACAAATTGACGGTGTTGATACACCAATATTTAATGAAAGCTGATGCTGCAAATCCAGGTGACTGAGAAAATATAACAGTTTCAAGTACTATTCAAAATGGTTGGAACAAGAATAATAATTAATTAATCTTGGAGCTAAAAGATGAATATGGAAATCCAGCATGGGGTAATTACCAGAGAGAACGATTATCTCAAGTGTACGAGGTGGAATGCTTATGTTGATACTTCAGGTGTTAAATATACTAGACCCACTATTGATAGTGTTGGCTAAACCTTACCTAACTTGGGTAAAATTGATATGTATTATGGACCAGAAAGCAACATTGTATACTAACGCTAAAGCAATTAGAACTGGAGATGGGCTAGGTTTAGATTCTAATGGAGCTGTAATTACTACTCAAGTAATATATTAAAGCCATTTAATGATATATTAAGTGGTGGAACTACTAAAACACAATCCATTGTCAGCATAGGTTTAACACAGCAGGTACAAAACAGGTGCTGCAGGTAAAAATTAGTAGCGGTTCATATAGGTAAAATACCTTATCACTCATTTGCTCATGATGATAAACCGGTAATCAACTTCACAAATAGCTAGGATAACATTGTATGAAACGCAAGACCTGGAAAGTGAAGAAAAGATGATCTTCAACAAACTTAATAGCGCAGGAAATGGAGAAGGACATATATTAGCTCAAGCATTCGATCAAATGAGAGGACACATTTATGGTGGAATCCAACAAAGAACAAATGCTACATCTAACCTTCTTACAGATGAATTAGCTCAATTGAAAGTGAAAATAATGCTTCTAAAGATTCTAACAAGATTAAAGCATTCGGAAGAAGAAGAGATATAAGACTGATACAGCAGGATTACCTGACTGGCATAGTAATGCAGGAGGATTTGTATATCTTCACGAAGACGAAACTGTTAAACTTGGTGACCGTTCTGGATGGTATGCTGGTGCTGTAAATAACTATTTCACATTCAAAGACTTAGCAAGATCATATGAAAATCAAGCTATGTTGAAAACAGGAATATTCAAACAAACACCATTAGATGAAGATGGAACATTCACATTCACAATCGGTGGAGACGCATTCTTTGGTAAAACTAATACTAAACGTAGATTCTGGGTAGTTGACAAAGAGTTCAGAGCTAAATCTGATTACTACACTTATGGTGCAGATATTAATGCCAAACTTGAAAAGGAATTCAGACTTACAGAAGGATTCAGCATTGTTCCTAATGTAGGATTAGATCTTCAATATGGAAGATTCTCTACTGTAAATGAAGATGGAGATATGGCATTGAAGATTAAGAGCGATGACTACTATTCTGTTAAACCAAGAGCTGGTGTTGACTTCAGATATTCACAACCAGTATTCAAAAATCTAACTTCGTAGCTAGCGTAGGATTATCTTACGAAACTGAATTAGGAAGATTGAATGATGTTGAAAATGAAGCTAAGATTAAAGGTGCTTGGACAGATTATTACAATCAAAGGTAGACAGACAGAAAAACTTCAAATCGGATCTTACAATTAGGATTAGATAATGGAAGATTAGGATTCACAGTAAACACAGGATACGATACAAAAGGACATAACTTCAGAGCAGGTTTTAGGATTAAGAGCATTATTCTAATAACAGTTAGTTGAAGCAATTAATTTTAAAACTTAAAGAAGAAAAATGTTATAACAGGTTTACACAAATAGCTTAGAATGAAGGCTGCCAGAAATGGCAGTCTTTCTTTAATAAATTTTTATAAAAATTCTCTCTTTTAAAAATTCAAATGGAAAAATTTAGATTGTTATAATCTAATTAACTTAAAAGAATAAAAAGAGTATTTGGTGTGAATAAAAATTATTTTTCATTTATATTTTTATTGGGAGTTTTTCATAGTACTCGCTTTCGAAAAAGGGACTTTCAATGAAAAGTGAAGTTCTATAATGCTGACAATGTGAGAGTTTTTACTATGATTTGACTTATAAGAAGGACTGAGGAGACACAGTATGAGAGGCAGATTTGGGAACAGGCTTATGATATTTTAGATAAAGCACAAGATTTTTCTGATGGATATTTTTGTGTTTAATGATTATGTTGGAAAAAGGTGTCAAGGAGAAGTTGCAGCCGTTACCAATTGCAGAAGAATTTGCTCAAAAATATTGCAGGGAAAAGATCCGATATGGAGTTTATCTGATACTTGATGAAAGTAATACTTTTTATGGAGCATTTGATAGCAGACGGCATATTAGAACAGGCTGGTGTAAAATTGGATATGTAGATTTGACAAAAATTAAAGGGATCCAATGCTTATTTATTCGACACCATGGCGTCTTTTCATACAACCTTTCGAAATCAAAATCGTGGAAAACTTAAAAACCCAATTTACGAAGGAACTGATAAAATAACAACTCTAGTCTTTTAAGGCATTAAATGCAAAAGCAAACCATAGAAAATTAATTATGAGATGAAAATACCGTCAATGCTGACATCAGCAAATCCACATACGGAAGGTTCAAAACATTCAAATGTAGCATTTAAATTCTCGTCACCAATAATAAAAGAAATTTATGAAGCCGAAAAACCTGTTGCCCAAATTACTAAAAAGACGGAAGTTTAAAGAAAAATTGCCAAATAAGGATTTCAGTAAAAATTCCAGTTTCTAAAAATGAGAAGATAAAACTGCAATACTTCACTAATGATGTAACAGTAAAAAGATATTTCACAAGAATTAAAAATGACAATTTGGTGAAAAAGTAATAATTGCCCAATTTTTTTCTTATCCGACAGAGGAATAATTAACGATATCAGAAAAAGCTGCAAGACGTGGAGTAAAATTTGAAATAATCTAAATAATTCAACTGTGATTTCCTAACAAAGCTGCCGCATGGAGAACTTATGAAATATGCAAGAAAGCACAATTACGATATAAACGTCAAATTTTATAATAAAGGAGAAGAAATGTATCACGTGAAAAACTGTCTATTTTGAAAAAGACTATTTGATAACTTATAGGCTCAACAAATTTTACGAGAAGAAATATGCGAAAACTTTAATCTGGAAAATGAACTGAAAATTATATCGGCTTATGATCAAAAATTTCAAAAGATATTTTTGGATTATTACGATAGGCTGTGGACAAACAGGGATGGTGATTTTACATTACCTTATGATGAGTATAAAAATGAAAAATTGATGAATGATTTATTGTTTAGATTTATGGAAATAAATAGTTTGGAATATTTTTAAAAATAATTTGTTAGAATTTGGTAGAAAATGAGTGATTTTTATGGAAGATAAACTTAAAGAAGAAAAAGATTAAAATATAAATGAAAATGATTATAATAAAATTTTCGTTATTTCTGATCTTCATGGACAATATGATTTATTTTTAAAATTATTGGAAAAATCAATTTGAAAAGGGAAGATTTGCTTGTGATTATGGGGGATATTTGTGATAGAGGTGAAAAATCATATGAGATTTATATGAAATGTATGAAAATGATGAAACTTTGGGTATAATTTAAAAGTTTATTTTGGGAAATCATGAGGATATGCTTCGAGGATTTGGAAATGATTATCCATTAAGATACGAAACAGAATTTTCAATTTATAGAAATTCTAAATATTTTCAATAAAACGTATGGAAGAGTAGTACGAAGAAAATAAAGAAATAAAGATGGTTTGTAAAATGGCTGAAAAATTGTCCATTTAATAATTTCTGGGAATGAAAATATTTTTGTGCACTGCAGGACTTGATTTACAGACGAAGCTAGAGAAGCAGGAGAGAGAAAACTGTACTTTGGACAAGAGAGGAATTTTTGGATAGATGAAGAAAGTGTGCTTGAAGAATATAGAAGTAGAACATATATTTTTGGGCATACTCCTAATATAAATGGAAGAATTTCTGAAAAACTGATAAAATTTGGGATATTGACTGTGAGCTCTTTACTCATTTTTGGGCTGCGTGGAAGTGAAAAGTAAGAGAAAATTTATGTTTTTGAGAATGAGTTTATCCAGTTTAGTGAAGTTTCGAGCAAGGTATTTTTGGAACTTTGGAATGAGGAAGTTAGACGATTTTAAATTCTGAAAAAGTATAAAATTAAAGAGTGGGAAAAGGGGAAAGTATAATTTTAGAAAAATTAGATAAAAATGAAAAAAGTTTTTAACAGATTTTTGAGAAAAATATAAAAATGTATTCGGAAAAGAATATTGCAAATTATATTAAAAAGAAGAAATTATATTACAAAAATTTTTGGGGATTGACATTTTTATAAAAATATGCTATAATAAATGTGTAAAAATCCCTAAAGGGTAACTTTGTATAATATTTAAAAATGTGCTATAAATTAGACTGGAAAAATCCAGTCTTTTTGTTATAATATTTTAGGGTGAGTTTTAGCACAACTCACAAAATATTATATAAAGGAGGTAGTGAGATAGTGATTTTCATTGCAATATTTATTCTTTTTGTAATTATTTATTACAGCTTGAATAGATAGAGCATGAATTTCCCTCTACTCCTCGCCCTTAGGGGAATACTTTTAAAAATTTAAGGAGGAAATATTAACAAGAAATTTGTTAAAACAAAAATGAACAAAATTAAAAACATTGCAATTATTGCACACGTGAGATCACGGACGACTCTTGTCGATGCTTTATAAAACAGGCAGGAACATTTGGGGAACATGAAAAAGTAGATGAAAGAATTATGGATAGTAATGATTTGGAGAAGGAAAGAGGGATTACGATTTTTCTAAAAATGCTTCATTTCATTATGATGGATATAAGATAAATATTGTCGATACTCTCCATCATGGATTTTGGTGAGAAGTACAGAGGATCTTGAAAATGGTAGATTCTGTTTTACTTCTGGTAGATGCATTTGAAGGTGTTATGCCACAGACTAAATATGTATTGAAACAGGCATTGGAGCATGGACTTCGTCCAATTGTAGAGTTAATAAGATTGACAGGCCAAATTCAGATCCTGATGCAGTTGTAGATTCTGTTTTGACTTTATTTGTGGATTTAGAGCAAATGATATTCAGCTTGATTTTTCCAGTAGTTTATGCGTCTGCAAAAATGGATTTGCTAAACTGGAACTGGAAGATGAAGATAAGATATGAAACCGCTTTTATGATAAAATTATGGAGCATGTAGAAGATCCTGAAGGAGATGTGAATGAGCCACTTCAAATGCTTGTTACAAATACTGAATATGACGAATATGTAGGGAAAATTAGGAACTGGAAGAATTTATAACGGGAAAATTGATCAGGAAATTACATTGATTAAAAGAAATGGTGACTTGGTAAATGGTAAAAGTTACTAGAATTTATGGATATGACGGACTGAAAAAGTTGAAATGGAAGTAGCGTATGCTGGAGATATTGTAACAGTTGCGAGGAATTGAACAAATTGACATAGGAGAAAACTATGGCAAGCAGAGAAAATCTCAAAGCCGTTACCGTTAATTGATATTGATGAGCCAACACTTGCAATGACTTTTATGGTAAATGATTCGCCATTTGCAGGGCAAGATGGAAAATTTGTAACTCGAGAAATATTTTGGAAAGATTGCAAAAGGAAGTAAATCATAACGTGAGCATGAGACTTGAAATGACAGATTCGCCAGATGCATTTTATTGTAAAAGGAAGAGGAGAGCTTCAATTATCTATTTTGCTTGAAAATATGAGAAGAGAAGGCTACAAGTAGCAGTTTCAAAACCTCAAGTTATTTTTAAAGAAGAAAATGGACAGAAACTAGAGCCAATTGAACTTGCAATTATCGATGTTGCTGATGAGTTTGTAGGAGTTGTAATTGAAAAATTAGGACTTAGAAAAAGGTGAGATGGTAAACATGAATCAAGGAAGCGACGGCTATACAAGACTTGAATTTAAAGTGCCATCACGTGGATTAATCGGATTTAGAAATGAATTTTTGACAGAAACAAGAGGAACAGGAATTATAACCACTCATTCTTTTGAATACGGACCTTTCAAGGGAGAAGTTACAGGACGAAGAAGAGGAGTTTTTAATCGCAATGGAGCCTGGAACAAGTCTAGGTTACTCATTAAATAACTTACAGCCAAGAGGAATCCTATTTATAGGACCAGGAGTAGAGGTTTACGAAGGAATGATAGTTGGAGAGCATTCAAGAGAAAACGACTTAGTTGTAAATGTATGTAAAGGTAAGAAACTTACAAATATGAGGGCCGCTGGAAGTGATGATGTGTAAAATTGGCACCTCCAAAGGAATTTACACTGGAATTGGCACTGAATATATTGAAAATGATGAATTAGTCGAAATTACACCTAACTTTATCAGACTTAGAAAAATATTTGAATGCTAATGATAGAAAGAAATTTGAAAAATTCTAAAAATTAAATATTGATATAAATTAATAGTGATGTGATTTTTCATGGATAATATAAAACTGCAAGAAAAAGTTAAAAGCTGAGTTGTCAGAAGAAAAATAAAATTTATTGAAAAATATAGCTTGAAATAAATTCTAAAAAGGCAATGGATAACTAGAAAAATAATACACCTGAACGATTGTATTTTTCACATAAATTTATTTTTAAGAAATAATATCTTAGAAATAGTTTTTAGAAAAATATCAGCTTTGTTTTGCAAAATTAAAATATTTTAGAGACGAATATTGAAAAATATGATTTTTATAAACATATCCCTAAAGAAGGTTTTTGTAAGGACGGAATGTGGGATGTAGAATTTTTATCATAGAAAAATCATAATAGATTTAAGATATTTTGCAGCAAATAAGAAAAAGTGGAAGATTTTTGGAACTTATCGAATGGCTTGATAGTTTTGAAATGAAAAAGAAATGAAAAATAAAAATCATTTAAAAACATTATTTTGGTTTATAAAAAATTGCTATAAAAATCAGATTCAAGTTATCTTTTATATTTGAAATCTTAAGTTTTTATAGCAAATCTTTTCTTAATTTTCTTCCACTACATAAATATTACATTTGTATACCTAATGTTACTACTTTTTGAAATTTAGCATTCTTTTCAGAGTTTAATTCCCAAGTATTACCTTTTTCGTATAGATTGCATCAAATGTTTCCTCATTGTATTTCAAATCAGGGCTGTTCAATTTTTGTGAAATTACTTCTGATAACATTTTTACTTTCTTCTTCTAATTCTTTTCCAGATTTTCCCATCAAGTTTTTGGCATTTTGCATAGATTTTTTGCACTTCCTGTATTACTCCTGTTAAGACAGGAGATTTCATTGTAACATTTAAAAATGGATTCATTGTCATTTACAGTAACTTTATTTATTTTATATGTTATTTTTTGTATGCGTCAGAAAAATTTTTTCACTGCTTCTGTCTGTTTCACTGTCATTTTCCTGTCCAATATTGAAAGTATCTCCTTTTTGTAATGCATCTCATTGAATTTTCAAAATCTTTTTGAGTAATGTGTCTTTCCACCACAGCACATATTGTCAAAAATTAAAATTAATACTGATAATATCATAAAAACTATCTCCTTCAAATTTTTAAATGTTTTAGTAATACCACTCAATTATATGATACCTTGAAAATATAAAACTTATCATAAATTGTAAAAACTTAATTTTTATAGAAATTTTTTATGATAACTTAAAAAATAAAGCACATACTAATTTTTATGTGGTATAATAATAGGAGAATAAAATATGTTAATTAAAATTTTAAGCGTATATTATTGTTAAAATAAAAATTTAAAAGAAATGAGCTGATAAAATGAAAAATAGAAGATTTGCTGCGAGTATATGAGAGAAAATATTGGCTTATGGGCTGTTCGATAGGAAGTGATTTGAAAGAATTTTTATCTGAAAGATTCTATACGGGCAAAAAGAAAATAAAGCCATTGTTTTACCAACGGATAATGAATACACATTAAAGTTTAGAAAACCAGTGTCTTCGGTTTTCCAGTTCTAATAAATATTCCAAAACTTGTAAAGAAGTAACTGAAATTAATACAGATTCAATTTTATCAGTTTCCGGATAATGAATAATTTTTAGTAGTTCTATTTTTGTATGGATTCGAGTACATTTAGAATTTAATAAATTAAATATTCTGAAACAAAAAGATCTCATCCTTGTAAAAATAAAAACTGAAACCTCATAAATTTTTGAAGTCACAGTCTTTAAATTTATAAAATTTATTAATTATTTTTAGTTTCTACCATTTTTAGCCTGTTTTTAAAAATACTATCTGGTATTTTATTCCAATAATTGCATATTTGCTTATTAATTTCAATTTTGTAGGTTTTTAACTGTTTCTATTGAGATCTCACTTGGTTTTTACCTTTTAGTAAAAATTTCTGCTGCGATTTCTCCAGAACGGTAACCGATATTGTAATCTGTAGTTCCTTGTGAAATTAGCCCTCCTGCATTTGAGTAAACGTCATTTGTAGCTAAAACAGGGATTTTTGATTTATTAAATACATCTAGCAATGCTGAAAGTATGATGCCACTGTATTGTCTTGAATAGCGTAATAAATATCAATATCTTTTGCTATCAAGTTTGCCGCTGCAACCATTTCCGTTCCGTTTGTAACAGCTTTTTCCAACTACTGTAAATCCATATTGTCCTGCGAGTTTTTCAAATTATTTACTTCAGAAACTGAGTTTTGTTCAGATGAATTATAAATGATTCCTATTTTTAGCTTCTGGTAATAATTCCCTCATTAATTTTAAGTTTTTCGTTTACTGGTGCCGCTCGCTTGTCCCTGTAACATTCGGAATTCCTTCAAGTCCTGCGCTTTTTGGATCTGTAACTGATGCAAATACAACTGGTATATCTCCTGAACCTGATTTTTAGCTGCCTGTGTTGTCGGTGTCGTAACCGCAAATACCAAATCTTTCTTATCTGCTGCAAACTGCTGCACAATCAATGTTTGATTACTCATGTCATTATTTGCAATTTTTATCATCATAATCAGCCTTTATCAGCCTTTTGCAAAAGCATCCTTAAAACCTTGTTTAGCCGCATTTAATGCCGGATGATCTACAATCTGTGACAATCAATTTTATAAACCTTTTTCACTAACTTGAGAATCTTTTTCCGTCTTGAGAATTATTACTATTTCCACAAGACAAAAAGCATTCCTCCTAACATACCAAATAACAGTACACCTCTCATAATTTTTCATCTGTTTTTCCTCCTAAAAATAAATAATTTTGAATTTTATAGTAAAATTTTTAAAGACAAATTTCAAAGCTATGTCACTAATATAAAATTGATAAAGATTAAACGCATATAGAGTTTAGTTCCAACTTTGAGTTTGATTTTAAAACTGATTTTTACTATGTCAGTATTTTACCATATTTTTGTAAAATTTTCAGTAATATTTTTGAAATAAAATTAAAAATTGAGTTATAGTTATTATAAAGTATTAAATTATTAAAATGATTTTCTAAAATTGAAAAACTTTTTCAGTTAAAAAGTTAGTAAAAATTTTTATAATTTTACTAAAAAACTAAAAATTATATCATAAAACAAATCAAACATTAAGAAAAGTATAGTATGAAAAAGTAAATTTTAAGTTTTTCAAAGAGAGGAAAATGTCTACAATTAGAGATGTTGCAAAGTATGCGGGAGTTTCTGTTGCTACTGTTTCCAGAATTTTTAAATAATGATGAATATTTTTGGTGTAACGCGAAACAAAACAGAAAGTATTGGATGCAGTTAAGTTAAACTACAAGAAAAATACAAAAAGAAAAATATGCAGTCAAATGTTTCAATTATAAAAGTCATTTGATGAAAAAGATAGAAAGCGAAGATCCATATTTTGTGTCATTACGCTGGATTTGGAATATGCATTGAGGGGATAAAAAGCAAGAGTTTTTGAGTTGCAGATGTTTGAGATGAGAAATTTTAATGAATTTTATTGTTTGCAATGCAATTATTGTGATTGGAGAAATAAAAAGAAAGCCAGTTGGATTTTTAAAGTCATTGAAATGATAATATTATTTGTGTGGATGCTTATAATTTTGATAATTCCATTGATTATATAAAATTTGATATGAAACATTCAGTAAAAATTGTAATTGATTATTTACTGAAATTAGGACATAAAAAATTGGACTATTAGTGGGAAGAAATCAGATTGTTAGAAATCTTGTAGGATTTTTCAGGAGCAGTATTTTATTGAAATTATGAAGGAACTTGAATTGTATAATGAAAAGATTTGTAAAAGTAGATGAATTTTTCAGTGAATCAGGATACGAAATGATGAAGGAAATACTAAAAGAAGGACCTCCAACAGCAGTATTTTGTGCAAATGACTCGATTGCAATGGGTGCTTACAAGGCTGTAAGGGAGAAAGAGCCTGAAAATTTGTGATGATATTTCAATTATTGATTTAATGACTTAAAAATCTCTCAATACATGACTCCGCCACTAACAACGCTCAGAATTGATACTAAAAATTATCGCAGAAGAAACAATAAATGTGACTGATGGAACTACTGGAGACATAACAGAAGCTATAGGAAAAAGGTTTATTTGCCTGTGGAATTAATCGAGAGGAAAAGTGTGGAAGTATTTGATAGGGACAAAAAGCGTCCTCATTTTTAATTCATAAATTAATTTAAATAATTTTTGAGTTTGAAAAAATAGTTATATCTTTATATTTTTATTTAAAAATACAATAAAAATATTAAATTTTAAGTCAAAAAATATCTTTGTTTACTTAAAAATAATTTTTAATAAATATAAAATCAAGACAAAAAGTTTGTTTACTAAACAGTGGATTATTTTTAGTCAGTTTGATGTATTGTAATTTCAGTATTTTGAGGGTATATTTCAATTGTGAGATAAATAATATATTATTTTAAAAATTTGTAACTACGTAGTGAAACGAATTAAAAATGGAGGAAAAATAATAGAAAGTTATATTAGGTTCTGATGTGGATGGTAATGAATTAAAAGATTATATCAAAAATTATCTTTTGGAAAAATGGGTATGATGTAATTGATAAATCAGAAGATAAAGATTTTGTAGATACAACTTATGCAGTAGCAAAAGAAGTTTTATCAGATGATGATAATTTAGGAATTGTGTTTGATGCATATGGAGCAGGAAGTTTTATGGTTGCTACAAAAATAAAAGGAATGATAGCAGCAGAAGTTTCTGATGAAAGATCAGCATATATGACTAGAAGACACAACAACTCTAGAATTATTACAATAGGTTCTGAAATTGTTGGAAAAGGACTTGCTAAAAATATCGTAAAAGATTTTTTAAGCGCTCCTTATGACGGTGGAAGACATCAAATTAGAGTGGATATGTTAAATAAAATGTGTTAGTTTATTTAATTTAAAAAAATAATAAAAAAATAGAAAAATTAAAAAGGATGGTAAAAAAATATGAAAATTGCAATTGGATGTGATCACATAGTAACCGATGTGAAAATGGCATTATCGGATTTTTTGAAATCAAAAGGTTATGAAGTTTTAGATTGTGGAACTTATGATTTTACAAGAACACATTATCCAATTTATGGTAGAAGAGTTGGAGAAGCTGTAGTAAATGGAAAAGCTGACTTAGGTGTTTGTATTTGTGGAACAGGAGTTGGAATTAATAATAGTGTAAATAAAGTTCCAGGAATCCGTTCAGCTCTAGTAAGAGATATGACTTCAGCACTTTATGCAAAAGAACATTTAAATGCAAATGTAATTGGATTTGGTGGTGCAATAACTGGAAAATTATTACTATTTGATATTGTGGAAGCCTTTTATAAAAGCAAAAATACAAAAAACTGAAGAAAGTGAAAAAAATTAATTGCAAAAAATTAAAGCAATAGAAACTGTGAATCCTAATCAAGAAAAATGATGACTTTTTTTGATGAATTTTTGGAAAAAAATGGGACAGAGGGAATATAAAGATTAGATTTAGTTTATTTTTCAAAAATTTATGATTGATAATATTTTAGTTTTAAAATCGGACTTATCCTGTTAATTTATAATATTTTTCCTTTCTTAGGTTCGATTTTTAAATGTAAACAGATGAGATAAATAAACATAAAGGGGCGTTAAAATGATTTTGACAGTGACGATGAATCCCGTCTGTGGATATTTCATATCCCTTTGGAGAAATTTAATTTAGATACTGTAAATAGAGTGATTAAAGTTAGCAAAACACCTGGTGGAAAAAGGGCTTAAATGTTACAAGAGTACTAAAAACAATTAGATGATGAAGTTGTTGCAACTGGACTTATAGGTGGTGCTTTAGGAACAGATATTCAAAAGAAATTATCAGAAAAAAAGGGATTAAAAAAATAATTTTTGAAATTTCAGGAAAACTAGAAATTGCATTGCAATTTTACATGAAGGGAAATCAAACTGAAATATTTAGAAAAAAGGACCGATTATAACAAAAATCTGAAAGTAATAATTTTTTTGAAACACTTTTGAAGAATTAGTGAAAAATAAAGAAATTAAAAATTATTTCTATTTCAGGAAGTCTACCAGATGGCTTTGGAAAGCTAACTATTATTCAAAAATGATTGGAATTTGTGAAAAAGTATAAAAAACCAGTTGTATTAGACTGTTCTGGAAAAAGCACTGTTAGAAGTTTTAAAAATAATTATAAACCCAAAAAGTAATAAAACCTAATACAGAAGAATTTATCTCAATTAATTGGAAAAAGATGTATCTAAAAATCCAGATGAACTAAAAAAAGTTTTAAAAGATAAATTATTTGAAAAATTGAGTGGATAATCGTTTCACTCGAGCAGATGGAGCTTTTGACGAAACACAATGATAAATTTTATAAAGTAAATGTGCCTAACATAAAAAGTCTGTAAATCCTGTAGGTTCTGGAGATTCAACTGTTGCAGGGAATAACATCGGCAATTCATGAAAATGCAGTGACGAAAGATTTATTGAGAAAAGGCAAATGTCCTTGGGAATGTTAAATGCAATGGAAAAATTGACAGGATTTGTAAATTTGGAAAAATTATGACAAATTATTTAATGAAGTAGAAATTTTTGGAAATATAATTTCAAAAATAAAAAGCAAATAACAAAAATATTTATAGAGCAAAGGAGAAAAATCTCTTTGTGAAAAGTATAAAAACGGAGGAAAAATATAATGAAATTATCAGCACAAAAAAGAAAAATATTTAGAAAATTTAAGTGATAAAAATGGTTTTATATCGGCACTAGCAATTGATCAAAGAGGTGCCTTGAAAAATGATAAATAAAACATCAAGAAAAAGAAGCAACAGCTGAACAGATAAAAGAATTTAAAGTATTAGTTTCAAAACATTTAACAAAAATATTCTTCTTCAATCTTGTTAGATCCTGAATATGGATTGGATGCAGCAAAAAGCTAGAGATAAAAATGCGGGATTATTGCTGGCTTATGAAAAACAGGATATGATGCAAATGCAGTTGGAAGATTGCCAGACTGCCTTGTTGAATGGTCAGCTAAAGGCTCAAAGAAGAAGAAGGGCAGATGCAGTAAAATTTTTATTGTATTATGATGTAGATGAAAGTGAAGAAATTAATATTCAGAAAAAGCATATATGGAAAGAGTAGAGCTGAATGTAGCAGAAGACATACCTTTCTTTTTGGAAATTTTAAGTTACGATTGTAAAATTGACGACAACAACTAGCAGAATATGCAAAAGTAAAACCAAGAAAAAGTTATTGAAGCAATGAAAAGTATTTTCAGATCCAAGATACAATGTTGACGTTTTAAAAGTGGAAGTTCCTGTAAATATGAAATTTGTAGAAGGGTTTGATGATGGAGAAACTGTTTATACAAGAGAAGAGGCTGCAATTACTTTAAAACTTCAGGAAGAAGCAACATCATTGCCATATTTATCTAAGTGCTGGAGTAGTGCAAAACTTTTTCAGGATACATTAAAATTTGCTCATGATTCAGGTGCTAAATTTAACTGGAGTATTGTGGAAGAGCGACTTGGGCAAATGGAGTGGATGTGTTTGCTAGGAAGGTGAAAAAGCGACTGTGGAATGGCTAGACACTGTGGGAAGAAAAGAATATTGAAGAACTAAAATGAAGTGGTTGACAGCAACATCTTGAAGGAAAAATAAGATTTTAGAAAAATCGAAAAATAAAAACAAAAGTAGAATTAATATAGTTAGAAAAATAAAAATATTATGTAAAAAGGGAGAGGGTATGACTAAAGAAGATGTTACAATGATTGGATTTGAAATAGTGGCTTATGCAGGAGATGCAAGATCTAAATTGATGATTGCGTTAAATAAAGCACAAAATGGAGAATTTCGAAGAAGCGGAAGAATTTAGTAAAAAGAGGCTGAGGAATGTTTGGTTGGTGCTCATAATTCACAAACAGATATTTTTAGCTAAAAGAAGCGGCTGGAGAAGATTTAGAAATGAGTTTTATTATGATTCATGGACAAGATCATTTGATGACAACAATATTATTGAAAGAATTAATGAAACATTTAATAGAATTATATAAAAGAGGAGCAAAGTAAATGGAAAAACTGATTGAATTTATAGAAAAAGGAAAAGCCTTTTTGAAAAATTATCTCGGAATATATATTTAAAGAGCAATTCGTGATGGTTTTATAGCTGGTATGCCAGTTATACTATTTTCTATATTTTTATCTTAATTGCTTATGTTCCAAATGCTTTTTGGATTTTTGGCCAAAAATATAGAAGCTTTATTAATGAAACCACTAGTTACTCTATGGGAATCTTAGCATTTTTAGTAGCTGGAACAACAGCTAAATCATTAACAGATTCTGTAAACTCGTTCTATGCCAGCAACTAATCAAATTAATTATCTTTCTACACTTTTGTTTAGCCTCAATGGTTGGATTGCTGTTATTAGCGGCAGATCCAACTAAAGATGGAATTTTCAACTGGACTCTTGGGTACAAAAGGACTTTTAACTGCATTTTTACAGCATTTATAACTGTAACAATTTATAAATTCTGTGTAAAAGAATGAAGTAACTATAAAAATGCCATCAGAGTTCCGCCTAATATTTCACGAAGTTTTTAAAGATGTAATACCGTTTACTTTATCAATAGTGTTGCTTTATGTTCTTGAGATTCTTGTGCGTCACTTTATTGGAACAGGAGTTGCAGAAGCAGTAGGTAAACTTTTTGGACCATTATTTTCAGCAGCAGATGGATATGTAGGAATTACTATTATATTTGGAGCTTATGCTTTCTTCTGGTTTTGTCGGAATTCATGGGCCTTCAATTGTAGAACCTAGCTATTGCAGTTGTTACTTATGCTAATATAGATGCAAATTTAAACCTTATGAGAGCTGGACAGCATGCAGATAAAATTTTGACTTCAGGAACACAAATGTTTATAGTTACAATGGGAGGAACTGGAGCTACTTTAATTGTACCATTTATGTTCATGTGGCTTTGTAAATCTAAGAGGAATAAAGCTATTGGACGTGCCTCTGCTGTACCTACATTCTTTGGTGTAAATGAACCAATTCTATTTGGCGCTCCAATTGTATTAAACCCGGTATTCTTTATACCATTTATCTTTGCACCAATAGTGAATGTGTGGATTTTTAAAATATTTATAGATGTACTTGGAATGAACAGTTTTACTGCTAATCTTCCATGGACAACTCCAGGACCATTGGGAATAATACTGGGAACCAATCTTCAGGTATTATCGTTTATTTTAGCGGCACTTTTTAATTGTTGTGGACTTTATTATTTATTATCCATTTATAAAAGTATACGATAAACAAATTCTCGAAGAAGAACGTCTAGGAACTACAAATAACGAATTAAAAGAAAAAGTCGCTGCAAATTTCAACACTAAAAAAGCAGATAACATTCTTGAAAAAGCTGGTGTTGAAAAAACTGATGCCCTAAAAATAATATAACAAAAAGAAACAAATGTACTTGTATTATGTGCCGGTGGAGGAACAAGTGGACTTTTAGCAAATGCTTTAAAATAAGGCAGCAAAAGAACATAATGTTCCTGTTAAAGCTGCAGCAGGTGGATATGGTGCACACGTGAAATACTTCCTGAATTTGATTTAGTTATTCTTGCACCGCAAGTTGCATCAAATTTTGAAGATATGAAGGCAGAAACTGATAAGTTAGGAATTAAATTAGCAAAAACCGAAGGAGCTCAATATATTAGTTTGACTCGTGACGGTAAAGGTGCATTAGATTTTGTGCAAGCGCAATTTGAAGATTAATTAATATATTTAATACTAAGCATAGTTTTATATAATTATGGAGGCTTATTATGTCAAAAATTACCGGAAGATTTTATTTTCGGTGGAGCAACAGCGCATATCAGAGCTGAAGGAGCAGTCAAAAACTGATGGGAAGGGACCAGTTGCATGGGATAAATTTTTAGAAGAAAACTATTGGTATACAGCAGAACTCAGCAGAGTGATTTTATCATCAATATCCAGTCGATTTGAAACTTTGCGAAGAATTCGGTATAAATGGAATAAGAATTTCAATATGCATGGTCAAGAATTTTTCCAAATGGATATGGAAAGTAAATCCTAAAGGAGTGGAATTTTACCATAAACTGTTTGCAGAATGTAAAGAAAAGTTGAACCATTTGTAACTACTTCATCATTTTGATACACCAGAAGTTTTACATTCAACGGAGATTTTTAAAATCGTGAAAATATAGAACACTTTTGTAAATTATGCTAAATTCTGTTTGAAAGAATTTACTGAAGTAAACTATTGGACAACATTTAATGAAATAGGACCTATTGGAGATGGACAATATCTAGTTGGAAAAATTTCCTCCAGGAATAAAAATATGATTTTGAAAAATTGTTTCAGTCACATCATAATATGGTTTTAGCACATGCAAAAGCAGTAAATTTATTTCAAAGCAAAACGGATACAATGGAGAAATAGGGAATGGTTTGTGCATTTGCCAACAAAATATCCTTATGATTCAAAGTAATCCTAAAAGATGTAGCAGCAGAACTAGACGATATTATCCATAATAAATTTATTTTTGGATGCTACTTTTAAAGGTGAATATTCAAAAGAAACAATGGAAGGTGTAAATCATATTTTTCAAGTTAATGGCGGAAAATTAGATTTAAGAGAAGAAGACTTTGAAGAATTGAAAGCTGCAAAAGATTTGAATGATTTTCTTGGAATAAATTATTATATGAGTGACTGGATGGCTGAACATGATGGTGAAACTGAAATTATTCACAACGCAACAGGAAATAAAGGAAGTTCCAAATATCAGATAAAAGGCGTAGGGACAAAAGAAAAAGCCAATGAAAAGCATCCCAAGAACTGACTGGGACTGGATAATTTATCCGCAAGGTCTTTATGATCAAATCTCAAGAGTTAAAAAGATTATCCAAATTACAAAAAATCTATATTACTGAAAATGGTTTAGGCTATAAAGATGTTTTTGAAGATAATACAGTATATGATGATGCAAGAATAGATTACATAAGACAACATTTGGAAGTAATTTCAGATGCAATAAAAGATGGAGCGAAACGTAAAAGGATATTTCTCATGGTCATTAATGGATGTATTTTCTTGGTCTAATGGTTATGAAAAAGATATGATTATTTTATGTTGACTTTTGAAACACAAAAACGTTATCCGAAAGAAAAGTGCTTACTGGTATAAAAAGTATCAGAAACAAAAGAAGTCTAAAAAAATTTATATATTTGAATTTTTGTGAGAGTGTAAAAGCTCTCACATTTTAATTTATTTTTAGGTGGTGAAACCGTAAAAATTATTATAACAAAAATACTTGACAAAAACGATTACTATTGTAAACTATATAATATAAAAAGATTACAAACGTAAACATTTAAAGGAGGTAAGAATGTGAAAGAAAACTGCAAAATTGATAAAAACACAGCATATAACCGATGCAGAATGGGAAGTAATGCGAGTTGTGTGGGCAAATAGCGAAGTTACGAGCAAGTTTGTGACAGAGGTGCTTTGTGAGAAAAATGAACTGGAAACAGGCTACAATAAAGACGCTGTTAAATCGGCTGCTGAAAAGAATATTTTGAAAAAGAGGGAAATTGGGAACAAGTATATTTATTCGACGGATTTTACGGAAAAAAAGAAGTTGCTAATAATTATATATTGGGAACTTTTGATAAAAATTTGTAAAACGAAAGTTGGAGAAATGATAGGGAAAGTTATTGAGAACAGTGAACTGAGTTTTGACGACTTGGACTTTGATTTTAAAGGCTGTGGAGGAAAAGAGGAAAAACGGCTGTGGAAGGAAGTTTTGTGTGATTGTGTGAGGGGCAGTGTGAACATATGCAGGAGGGATGATGTACAAATGAAATCACAAGAGTAATTTGTTATTTTAGTAATAGACTTGTTAGGAAAAACTGTAAGTGTTAATAAAGTAAGGTATTATGAGGAAGGAGTTTTAACTCCTTCTCAAAAATAAAAAGAAGAACATATTTAGTAAGTATAAAATTTGATAATCTGGAGGTATAGAAATGAATATTCTAGCGGGAAAAAAACTAAATACGAATTCGGTGTGAATAGAATTTTTGAATGAAACAAGTAACCAATTAGATTTTGAATCAATAAACAAAAGACTTAATTATATTGAAAAATAAAAAGGAAATCAGCTAGTTGTATGAGAAATATAGGTTTCTCATATTTACAACTATCTTCATTATTTGTAGAAAAGGATATAAAAACTTGAGATATTATTGCTATATAATTGCTAAATTGGAATTTTTATCAAAAGCATTAGATGAGAAGGTATTTTTGGATAATTCAGATTTATTTTATATGCTGATGTCAAATAATCCTGATTTTTATAGTGTTTTTAAAAAATAATATAGAGGAAATACAACCTAACGATTATAATTCAGAAAAAGATATTTATAGAAATTTAACTAATACATATGGAGATTTTTATAACAAGGACAACTTTATTAGCAATGATTGGTGATTTTGAAGAAGTGAAAAAAGCGATGTTCAGTATATTTGAAAAATCTAAAAAATTTTAGAGATAGTTATTATAGATACCGTGTTTATGGAATGGAATTTTTGAAGGCTTTAGCATTAAAGGATATTGAAAAATGAAAGAAACGATAGATATGATGATGATGCCTAAAATAGCAAAGGCATTGGTTAAAGATCGTATACTAACTAGGTTTTTTTATTTACATATTTATGTTATAATATATGCAAAAATAGCATTGCTTATGGATTTGATTTAGGTATAGACAATGAAGTTGCCCCTAAAGAAATAATTGATAATACTCCATTAGAAAGTTATGAAGATCCATACGATTTTATGAAAAAAATTTGATTTAAAAACAATAACTCCAAAAGAATGGAGAGAATGGACAAAAAGTTATTCAACATTTAGACCAATTGATTAAGAGGTGATAAGATTATGTCAGAGATAATAAAACTTTTATACAAAGAATTAAATATAAAAAGATAATACGATAAAAAGAAGACGATATACTGGATGATTTGGATATCTATGATGCTATATTAGAACTTGAATATGACACAATTGTTTATTATAATGAAAAACTTCTAACATTACAGGACGTGCCAATTGAGTTATGCAAGAACTTTTTCTCCAAGTCAGAAAAGAAATGAACTTCAAGAAGTTGCAAAAATAAAGGAATAGATAATTTATACTATATTTTTTGCAGTTATTCATTATCAATGGAATAGTGTATGGGATCATAAATTTTTGATATTAATAATAATGCTATTTATGAAAAAATTTTTAAGAAAGAAACTATGAAGAAGTTTTAGAAAAATTAGTTCCTGAATTAGTTAAAAATTTCAAAGTGCTTAACGAAGAGGAAGAAGAGTATACTGATGACAGTAAAGATCTTGATGATATTGTGGAAGAAATGGATGATAAAATAAGTAAAGTACTGTTATCAAGAATTTATTAAATTTATAAAATGAAACAAAGTTAGAGAATTAGATTTTAATTGTTAAATGAATTTTTGAAGAATGAAAGGAGCATAATGAAAACAGAAAATTATACAGTAACTGGAATGAGCTGTGCAGCTTAGTGCCAATGCTGTGGAAAAAGGCACTTAATAAAAATACTGATATTAGTGCTTCAGTTAATATTGCAACTGAAAAATTGAATATTGAATATGATGAGAAGAAGTATGATTTTGATAAAATTAGGGAAATAGTGGAGTCGGCTGGGTATGGGACTAGTTGAGGATATGACGGAAGATAAAAAAAGTTGGAACTTTATCAAGAAAAAATAACAAGTTTGAAAAATCGATTAATTTTGGCAATTATGTTTTTGTTGTTCCGCTTTTGTATATTTCGATAGGGGCATATGCTTGGGGCAACACTTCCTGAATTTTTGAATCCTAAAGTAAATCCATTAATTTGTGCATTGGCACAGTTTGTGTTGACTTTTGCTCTATTATTTATGCTGGGAGAGATCACATGGATTTAAAAAAATTTAGTAAGAAAATCTCCAACAATGGATTCGTTAATTGCGATTGGGGCAACAGCGGCAGTACTTTATGGAATTTACGCCACTTTTTAGAATTGTAACTGTAGATCCTGAAAGCACATATGGATTTATATTATGAGTCGGCTGGTACAATTATTACGTTAATCTTGTTTGGAAAACTGCTGGAGGGCGAAAAACAAAAGGGCAAACTTCATCGGCAATAAAAAAACTTATCGGACTTCAGCCTAAAAAGGCTAAAAATTATTGAAAATGGAGCGGAAAAGGAAGTTCTGATTGAAAAATTGAAAAGTTGGAGATATTGTAATTGTGAAGCCGGGAGAAAAATTGCGGTGGATGGGAAGGATTGTGGAAGGGGCGACTTCTGTTGATGAGTCAATGTTGACAGGAGAAAGTTTGCCAGTAAGCAAAAAAAGTTGGAGATAAGGTTGTTGGAGGAAGTATTAATAAAAATGGAAGTATCAGATTTGAGGCGACTGAAATTGGTAAAAATACAGTTTTGTCACAAATTATAAAAGCTGGTTGAGGAGGCACAGGGTCAAAGGCTCGATTTCTGAATGGCTGACATTGTGGCGGCATATTTTGTACCGATTGTTATTGGGATTGCGATAATTACAGGGATTGCTTGGTTTTCTGAGTGGAAGTGGATTGGTTACTGCATTGTCGTTTTTCATCGCTGTACTTGTAATTGCGTGTCCGTGTGCATTGGGACTTGCAACACCTACATCAATAATGGTTGGGAACTGGAAAAAGGGGCTGAAAACGGTATCCTTATCAAAAAGTGGAGAAGCTCTTGAAACAGCATCAAAATAAAAACAGTTGTATTTGACAAGACTGGTACGATTACGAAAGGAAAGCCTATACTTACTGATTTGATTGCTTATGGAAATATAATGAAAATGAATTGTTAAAAATTGCTGCAAGTGTGGAAAAATGATTCAGAGCATCCATTGGCAGAAGCAATCGTAATGAAGCAAAAGAGAAAAATATTGAAATTAAGTCGTATGAAAAAAATTTAGGACAATGCCAGGTTACGGTATTCGTGCAACATTTGAAGGCAAGGAAAGTTCAAATTGGAAATAGAAAACTTATGGAAAATCGAAAAATCAATGTGAAATTTCTCAAAAGATTATGATATTCTGTCGAATGAAGAAAAAACACTCAATGTACATTTCGATTGATAACGAATTGGCGGGACTTGTTGCAGTTGCAGATGTTATCAAGGAAACAAGCAAGGAAGCTATAGAAAAACTGAAAAAAATGGGAATCAAGACAATAATGCTAACTGGAGATAACGAAAAAACTGCGAAATTTATCGCAAAACAAGTGGGAATAGATGATGTGATTTCGAAAGTACTGCCTTATCAGAAATCTCAAAAAGTAAAGGAACTTCAAGAAAAAAAGATGAATTTGTTGCAATGGTTGGAGACGGAATTAACGATTCACCAGCACTGGCTCAGGCAAACGTTGGAATTGCGATAGGAAATGGAACGGATGTTGCGATAGAATCAGCTGATATTGTCTTAATTAGAAACGATTTGAGAGATGTTGCGGAGTGCAGATAGCATTAAGTAAAAGCTACAATCACAAATATAAAAGAAAAACTCTGTTCTGGGCATTCTTTTATAATGTACTTGGAATACCATTTGCTGCTGGAATATTTTACGCATTTTTCAATGGACCAAAATTGGATCCGATGATAGCGGCTTTTTGCAATGTCGTTTAGTTCGGTGTCGGTTTTGGGAAATGCTTTGAGATTGAAATTTTTAAAGTGAAGTAATATTTTCGAAAAATAGGTTGAATTTATCCTATATTTATGATATTATACTTATAAGAGGTGAGTAATATGAAAGTAGAATTAGACAACTTAGTTTCGATGAAGGAGGCTAACCAAAATTTTTCTAAAGTAGCAAGAATGGTCGATAAAGATGGAGCTGTTGTTATTTTTAAGAATAATATCCCAAAAATATATTTTTAGTCGATTACAATTTAACAAAAGAAGTTGAGAAAAAGCCAGTAAAAATTTGCGGAAGATAATGAACTGGAAATGGTTTCTTCTAAGATTTTTAAAAATATAAAAACATTTGAGGAATTGAGAAATGATTCTTTTGTCCAAGAAACAAATAATAAAACTTCATTCTGAATTAGTAAAAGAGTTTGGAGGAATTGACGGTATTAGGGATAAAGGTTTAATTGAGAGTTCGATAAGTAATGTTTATCAATCTTACTTTGGAGTTGAGAAATATCCAACAATAGAAGAAAAAGCTGCAAGATTATGTTATAGTTTTATCAAAAATCATGCTTTTAGATGGAAATAAGAGAATCGGAATTTATGTTATGATGGTTCTCCTTGAATTAAATGGAATTAGTTTAAGTTGTTCTGATGATGAACTTACAGAATTGGGATTAAAAATAGCAGATTCTAGTATAGGATATTCTGAAATTCTTGAATTTATCTATCGATTTCAATGATGATGATAAATAATATTAAGTATTTTTAAATAAGGCTGTTCTGAAATGAACTAGTCTTTTATTAAATTGAAAAATTTACTATTGACAATTTTGAAATTTATATTAAAAATAAATTGTAATGATTACAAAAATTAAATATATTATTATAAAATTAAATAAAATTTGGAGGTAGGAAAATGGATTTTTAGCTTGAATCTTGGTGCTTTGGATGAAGGAAAACTGGTAAAAATTGATGAAAATAAACTTTATGATGTGACTGTGATTGGTTCTGGACCTGCGGCTGTTTCTGCAGCAATTTATGCAGCTAGAAAAGGGTCTTAATGTGGCAATGATTGGAGTGAAAATTGGAGGACAAGTTCTTGATACAAATGAAGTGAGAATATTATTGGAACTGTTTTCGACAACTGGAGCTAAATTTGCAGAAACATTGGAAAAACATTTAAAAGAACATGAAATTGCATTTAAAGAAGGGCATCTAGTCAAAAGAGATTAAGGAAGATGGAAAAGATAAACTTTTGATGACTGATGATGGAAAAAGTTATAAAAACAAAAACAGTTATTGTAGCAACTGGAGCAAAACCTAGAAGTTTGAACATTCTGGAGAAGCTGAATATGTTGGAAAGGGAGTTCATTACTGCTCGACTTGTGACGGACCTTTTATAAAAGGATTGAATGTAGCTGTAATGGTGGTGGAAATTCAGGTGTGGAAGCGGCACTTGACTTGTCTGGGAATGCAAAATCAGTTACATTAATTGAATTTATGCCTGAATTAAAAGGCGGATAAAGTTTTACAGGAAAAATTGGCTGAACAATCAAATATAAAACTATTTTAAATTCCGCAACAGTTAAAGTAAATGGAAATGAATTTGTGGAAAGTATTGTTTATAAAAGTAGAGAAACTGATGAAGAAAAACATTGAATGTGGAAAGGGATGTTTGTAGAGATTGGACTGTCGCCAAGAAGCGAAGTTGTAAAAGACTTGGTTGAAACAAATAAAGTGGAGAAATTGAATTAATCCTGAAAATAATTCAACTTCTGTAGCTGGAATCTTCGCAGCTGGAGATGTTACTAGTATCAGACAAAAAAACAAATAATTATCGCAATGGGGAGAAGGTGCAAAAGCAGCACTTGGAGCGTTTGAATATTTAATAACAAGTACTAATAAAATAACATAGATAAAATATTTTAAAATGAATAAAAAGAAGTTACTTTTATAATAGCTTCTTTTTGTGTATTAAATAATTTAAAACTTAAAAATCTTAGACTTGAATTATTTTTAAAAGTTTTAAAAATGTTGTAGCAAATTTAAAGTAAATAACAAGTGTTGTATCTGAAATAGTCGTTATTAAAGGAGTTGCCATAACAGCTGGATCTGATTTTAAAATTTTTGCACCAAGTGGAAGCAATGCTCCCTACTATTTTTGAGATTATTATTGTAAATACAAGAGTTATTGAGACTATAAAAGCGATTGTCAGATTTATTTTTCTAAAGTAATTAGTCTTATAAAAGTTCAAGATTGACAAAACTATTGAAAACCATTATACCAATTGAAATTTCTTTTCTAAGTACTTTGAAGGCATCTTTTGGAGATTTCTCCTGGTGCTAATGAACGGATTACAACTGTTGACGATTGTGATCCTACATTTCCTCCGCTCGACAGTAGCATTGGAATAAATGCTGTCAGGATAATTGATTTTTGCAAGTACCTTTTTCATAGCCTTGTATTATATTTCCTGAAATTGTGTCAGAAATCATAAGAACTGCAAAGCCTATCCAATTCTTTGTCTTGCCATTGTAAAAATATTTGTCTTTAAGTAAGAGTCATCAGTGGGGAAGTAATTCCTGCCATTTTATGAAAATCTTCTGTAACTTCCTGATCTACGACATCCATTACGTCATCTATTGTAATGATTCCTAAAATTCTGCCTCTCATGATCCACAACTGGCATAACAATAAAATCATACTTTTTTTGAACAAATCTGCAACAACTTCCTGATCATCATCAGTATGAACACTTATAAAATTTTTGTTCATAATATCTTCAATCACTATATTATCTTTTTGCAATTAATTCTTTGAGTGAAAGTACTCCCTCAAGTTTTCCATTTTCGCTTGTAACATAGCATGTATATATATTTTCTTTATCTTTCCTGTTTTTCTCAATAATTCAATTGCTTCTGAAACAGTCATGTTTTTGAAAATCAACGTATTCAGTTGTCATAATGCTTCCTGCTGAATTGTCAGGATATTTTAATAGCTGATTTATTAGATGCCGATCTTTTTGTCAGTATTTTTTTCAATATACAACATCAAAAGGCATTTCACTCAATAATGTCAACAATATCGTCAAGTATAGCTTATCAAATATTTCACGTGTCTCAATATCAGTTGATGTATGAATAATCATTTCTTGATGTTCTGAATCCAAATAAGGAAACACATCTGCCGCTTTATCTTTCTTTAGCAGTCTAAAAATCATTATTACAAGTTCAGGTATTTTGAACTGGTTTAATATATCGAAAATTTCAACTGCATTTAATTCGTTTAACTGTTTTTATTTCAAAATATTTTTCTTTTAAAAGAGTTTCAATTATTTCTTTCATTATTCCCTCCTTACTTAATCATATTGCTTAAAAAATATAGTTGCAAACTTAAAAATAAATAGAAAGAGTCAAAGCGTCTAAAATTGTAGTTATTAGAGGTCCTGCCATAATTGCGGGATCCATTTTAAACGTTTTTGCAACAACAGGTAAAAATGCGCTATTATTTTGGAAATCATAACTACAAAAATGAGGTAATTGAAACAGTTAAAAGCAACATTTAAAGGTGTTTTTGTCAAGGTCATAATTCTTAGAAAATTAATTGCTGCCAGAACGACGGCTACTATAAACGAAATAAAAACTCTTTTTCTTAATATCCTAAAAGTATCTTTTGCATTAACTTCTCCTAATGCTAAAGCACGTATTACAATAGTTGAAGATTGCGCTCCTGCATTTCCTCCAGTATCCATGAGCATTGGGATGAATGAAGATGAATAACTACTGATTGCAGCACATCTTCATAGCTTTTTATAATTCTTCCCTGTAAAGTTGCAGAAATCATGAGTATAATAAGCCAGCTAATTCTTTTGTCTTGCCATGGTAAAAGCGCTTTGTTTTGGGGTAAGATTCCTCAACTGGTGTAATTCCCTGCCATTTTGTGGAAATCTTCTGTCGCTTCTTGCTCTCAACGTCCATTATATCGTCAATCGTAATTATTCCGAGAAGCCTATTTTTCTATATCTGTAACTGGAGTACAATCAAATTATATTTTTAATTATTTCACAACATTTTTCCTGGTCATCATTTGTATGAACACTTACAAAATTACGATTCATAATATTTCCCACAATTGTATCATCTTCGTTTGTAATTAATTCTTTTAGAAATACTCCTTCCAGTTTTCTGTCCTCGCTAATTACGTAACAAGTATAGATATTTTTCCATATTTTCCACAGTATCCTAATTTTAGCAATCGCTTGAGATACTTTCATATCCTTTTTCAAATCCATATATTCAGTTGTCATAATACTCCAGCTGAATTGTCAGGATATTTTCAACAAAAGATTTATTGTATGTCTATCTTTTCTGCATCAGTATTTTTCAAAATCTTTGACTACATTTGATGGCATTTCTTCAATAATATCAACAATATCATCAAAAATAAAAGCTCATCAAATATATTTTTGTTTCCACATCAGTCATAGTGTTAATAATCATTTCCTGATGCTCTGTATCTAGATATGAAAATACATCCTGCCCTATTTTTGAAAGTAGTCTAAAAATCATTATTAATTCAGAAGATTCAAACTGATTTAACAGTTCTGAAACTTCAACAGTATTTTAAATTGTTCAAATATTTTCTAATTTCAAAATATTTCTTTTTCATTTATAAGTTTTTGAATGGTGTTGTTTTCACTGTTATCTCCTTTCTTTTATACTTTTTATTTATGCAATTTCAAAATAAGAAGAATAACAGTAACGAAGATATTCCCCTCATCCATTGCATATATTTGTACAATCCAATAGTTTCTGACTCAGGGACTTCCTCGTTCAAAACATTCACCTCCATAAAATACAAAATTAGCATAAATTTAAAAATTTTAGTTCAAAGCCAAAGATACCTGACTAAAAACAATTTTATGCCTATAAAATTTTTATCAGACAAAGCAGTTATTGTCAATAAATTTCTTAGAATAGACTTTTTAAGTTTTTATGAAAATAACCTTAATCATTGAGTCTGATTTGTTATGAATAGAGATAAAAATTACTTTAAGAGTAATAATATCATTTAAATTAAGGATTTAATCAAGTTTCTCATTTTTCTTTAATGTTAAAGTGTTATAATTGAATTAAATCAAATCAATGTCAAATCAAATTATAACAGGAGTTAGTCAAAATGGAAAAGAGAAATTAAAAATATGTATGTTTGTGCTTTACTGTTGGTATTGTTAAGCTGTGAAGTGGTGGCTCAAAAATCAGGCGGTTCATCAACACTGTCAACACCGATTCCATTAACATCATCAGAACCAGTAATAGGAGTTAATGATGTTTTATTACGACAATGCTATTGTAATTAGAGAAAGTATTTTTCGATATTTGCCTGAAAATCCTAATAACATAAATAACTCTATGCCATCAAATACGGTGGAAAAATTCCAAATATAATAGGCAATCCAATAACAAAACAGGATTATCAGACATCAGCAGGAATTCCTATGAATGAGAAGATATTTTTACATAGTACAGGGACATCACAGCAAGTTACAGAATTTGAGTTCAGATTTAATTGCTTCAAATAGTTACAGAACAGCAATTGGCGCAGATTTAATGGACGAATATATTGCAAGGGTAAATTCATATGCTGGAAATAATTTGTACATATGGCCATCAGGAGATATTAAGGAAAATAAAAACCCATCGCTTCAAGGAGGATTACCTTATTTTGAAAATAGTTTAATAAAATCTTGGATAAATGTTGTTGCACTTGCCAATAAACCAGGGACGACAGGATTGGAATGGAAGGATCTGGAACCGCTTTCAAATGCGGGAGTGGCGAAATCTTGGACAATAACGGCGGTAAGTGAGGATGGCACATCGGCTAAAAGCGGCAGAAAAATGTTGCAACAGTTGCAGGACAATTGTATGAAAAATTTCCTGGAATGAAAAATGGAGATGATTAGGCAAATAATACTTTCAACAGCTACTGACATTGGAGCATTGGGTACGGATGATATATTTGGAATAGGATTATTAAATGGTGCAAAAAGCATTGGGAGGTCCAGTTTATATAAATGATAAAATTGGTTCCTGCTTCTAAAACTTGGGAGTTTAGTAATTATATTCGAGGTGGTAAATTAGAAAAAGAAGGAGCTGGAAAAATTAATTTTAAAAAGGTGATACTGGTTTTTATTCTTGGCAGAATACAGAGATTAATGAAGGAATACTTGATATTAGAGGACGTCATTCATCTGGTATTAAAATAGGAGTGCTGGAACATTAATAACAAATTCAAATACAAAAATAGGAAAAGATGTAATTAATAAAGGAATACTTAAAAATGTTGGAAAAGGTGCTATTATAGAAGGAAAATTTCACAGCAGAATACGGTTCGGTAACAGAAGCTGAAGTGGAACGAAATTGATAGTAAAGGGAACTGTAAAAATCGATGGAAGAGAGAGAAATCAGGCTTTGGGCAGCACTTTGAGAGTCCTGAATAATAATATGTTACAGCAGCGCCAACAACAGCGACAGTTATTGAAGCTGAAAAAGGGAATAGAAGGAAAATTTGAGAAAAGTGAAACAGATGAACTGATTAATGGAAGAAGTGGAAAATAAAGGAAATTTGGTTGAAGCTACGATTAGTAGAAAAACGTAGAAGATTATGTCAATAATTTGAGCAATAGTGATGAAACGCAAAAGAATACAGCTAAAAAATGTGGAAGTTTCATTTAAAGAATTGGATAAAAATTGAAGAAGGAAATACAGATGTTTCTGAATTTGCTTTGAGTGCGACAAAATTTCAAAAATTTCGTTATCTCCAATTTCAAGCACGCTAGATAGCTTGTCAGGGACAGATTTATGCTTCAGCTCAGGCTTTGACATTTCAACAGTCGCAAACTGTAAATAAGGATTTGTCGAATAGACTTGTAATGCTTGGAACACTTGACAATGTTGGAGATAAGTTCGGATTGTGGATTTCTGGAATTGGAGCAAGTGGAAAATTGAAACAAGACGGATATGCTGAAGGAAAGACTAAAGTTTATGGGGGCAAGTCGGAATTGATAAGAATTTGGAGAAAATCTGATTTTAGGAACAGCTTTGTCCTATTCAAATACAAATGTAAAATTTTAACTAGACACGGTGGAGAGTCAGATTCAGGCAATTTTGGAATTTCACTTTATGGAAGAGTTGGAAATAACAATAATCCGTTGTATGTGCAAGGAAGAGTTGGGCTTGGAATTGTAAACAGTAAAGTTGAAAGAGATATTATTTTATCTACAAATGATGTTTCAAGAGCTAAAATTAAAGCATAATGATAAAGTAATTTCAGGATATTTGAAACAGGCTACGATGTTAAAAAGGAGATTTTGTGTTTACGCCATTTGTTGGAATTTTTGCACGATACAGTTCAAAGAGGTGCATTTAATGAAGAAAATAGTCAATTTGGATTAAAAGCGGACAAAAACTTATAATCAGACAAGTGGGCTTGCTGGAATTAGAGCTAGCCAAAGTTTTAACTTTAAAAATGGCTCAAAAAGCTACAGTGCAGGATATGTAACTCATCAAAGAGCATTAAATAACGAAGATTTAAGTTTTGAAGCTCATATTCAGGATTGCCAAATGCAGAAATTTAAAGTGAAAGGAATCGGACTTTCAAAAATCAGACTTGGGTAGGAGCTGGGTTTTAAAATGAAGTTACGCCAATTTTGCATGGTACTTGAATTATGATGGAAAAGTTGATAAAAAGCAAGAAATAATGTGTTTACTACAGGAGTTAGAGTAAATTTTTAACATTTTGCAAAGAAGTAAGAAATTTTAGGAGATGATTTTTTTATGAAAAGAAAAAAAGTTTTTTTACTGGTTCTATTGGTATTTGCAGTAATAACACAACAAGCAAAGGCCGATTTTTGGTCTAAATTAAGAGATAGCTTTTATAGGTGGTAACAGTTACTCAAGTTCGAGTTCAAGCTCAAAAGATGAAAATATTGTGAATGGAAAAGTGATAAATCCGAAAGATAAAAGAGAATACAGATTAATAGAAAAATGAATGATGAAAAAGCATATTCGGAAAGTTTATATAGAAATTTTGAAAGTTCAACGAGCAAAAACTTTTACTACGAATGCACGATAAATTCAAGAGATTTTTGTCAATAATAGGATTTAGAATATTTTATGGATACGCCTAAATTTCCCTGTGTATGAAATTGGTTCAGGAGTAGAAGAGTGTTATGAAAAGAGAGAAAATGAATATAAAAGAAAAGTTTCTGGAAGAAAAATCTATTTAGACGACAAATTAGCAAAATATATTTGGAAAAATGAAATTAATATGCAAAAATAGCGGTGTACAATGCAAGATTGAATAATAAGGGTTATCCCTTGTTTAGTTCAGCAAATCCAAGAATTTTTATAAATGATAGACAGGTGTCCTATTAATCGAAAAATGATAAATTAATAACTAGATTTGTGTTCTATGAAATGTTATAATTTAATAACAAAAAGTTGAAGGGAAAAATAAATTATGAACATTAGAAAGCAAAAATGGAAGATTTGGATGAGATAACGGCAATAGACGACGTGTTTTCCAGCAAGTGAAGCTGCAACTAGAGAATCTTTTTGAAGGAAGATTAGCTGTTTATCCTGATTATTTCTGGATTCTTGAAAGATAGAAGGAAAAGATGGAAATAAAAATTGTAGAGTTTTGTGAATGGAATGGTGACAGATAGTCCTAATTTGGAAGATGAAATGTATGAAAATCCTCATTTACATGATGAAAAAGGAAATTGGCAAATGATTTTTGGGTGAATACGCTGCCTGAATATGAAGAGAGGATATGCTGAAAAATTAATCAATGAGCTTATTTTTGAGGCAAAAAGTAAAAAGAGCAGAAAAAGGGGTAGTCTTAACTTGTAAAGATAAACTTGTTTCATATTATTCAAAATTTGGTTTTTGAAAATGAAGGAGTTTCAGAGTCTGTTCATGGCGGTGCTGTCTGATATGAAATGAGATTGAGATTTTAAATTTAATTTTCAAAAATTAATACTAAATCCCATTAAAATAACAAATTTATTATAAACTTTTTAACAAAAGATAAAAGATTAGTGTTTCCAAATAGTTAAAATATAATTTTACTGTTATTAAACAAAATAATCTAATACTAAATCTTATTTAGAAAATAGAAATTATGTTAAGTTTTAATTTCGCTAAATAAAATTTAGTATAAATAATAAAAATGTAACTAACAATCAAGTTAATTACATTTTTATTTATTTAGATGAATTTAAATGAAATTAGTGTTTATGTCCACAACCACAAGAATGTGAGTGCATATCGATTACCATACGCCCTTGAATTGTTCCTTCTTCCATTTCTTTAAAAATTTCAGGAGCTTCGTCGATATTTCTTGTTTGAACTACTGGAACAACCAATCCTTCTGCTCTCAAATTGGAATGCTTCTCTAAGTCTCCTTGTTCCAACAAGCGATCCGATTACTTGATACCATCTAATACTGTTTTTACGATTGGCAAGTCCATAGTTTCTGATGGAAGTCCAACTGCAACAACTTTTCCAGCGGCTCTTACTGAATCAATACCTTGATTAAATGCAACTTTTGATACAGCAGTAACTACAGCAATATGAGCTCCAAGCCCACTTAATTCCTTAATTTTTGCAACAGGATCTTCTTTTGCACCATTTATTATATAGTCAGTCTCAACTTCTTTGCAAGTGCTAATTTATCATCGTTTATATCAACAGCGATTACATGAGTATTAAATACTTTTTAGCATATTGAACTCCAGGTTTCCTAATCCTCCAGCACCGTAAATTACTACCCATTGTCCTGGTTGAGGTTTTCCAACTTTTATTGCCTTATAAGTTGTAACTCCTGCACAAGTGATGCTGCTAGCTTGAGCTGGATCTAATCCTTCTGGAACTTTTACTGCATAATCAGCTGTAACAATACATTGTTCAGCCATTCCTCCGTCAGCAGAATATCCTGCATTTATTACATCTCTACACAATGTTTCTTGTCCATTGATACAGTATTCGCATCTTCCGCATCCTTCAAAGAACCAAGCAATACTTACTCTATCTCCAGGTTTTAAAGATGTTACACCATCTGCAACTTCTCTCACAATTCCAATTCCTTCTATGTCCCAAAAACTCTTCCTGGAACTTTTCCAAAATCTCCATGAGCCACATGTAAATCAGTATGGCAAACACCGCAATATTCCACATCAACTAACGCTTCTCCTGCTTTTAGCCCTCTTAATCTTTTTCTACAACTTCTATTCCAGTTCCTTCTTGATTAACTACTACTGCTTTCATTATATTATTTCCTTCCTATAGTTTAATTTATAAATTTAATTATGTGAATAACTGTTCACATAATAATATATACCCTACAAATTTAGTCAAATATTTTTAATAATTTTTATAAAAAGAAAAATTGATTTTATTAGCGTGTCTGAAAACTATCAAAATAATGAATTTTTAAGCATGTTTTTTCCAAATCAAAACAATAATACTGATTTATCGTGATTTGTAAAATTAAAAATAACATAGATTTTGAGTTTTCTCGACACAGCTAATTTACAAGGTCATAATTGAATAAAAGATTTAAAAGAAAATGAGGAGAAAAGAGAATGAGAGAACTTCCCATTGGTATTGAGGATTTAAGTAAATTACTAAGTCAGTTGTAAATAAAATCATTAATCAGTCTTATTTTATTTTAGCAGATAAGAGAAACAGATTTTTCTATTTCTCCCCTAAAAACTTTGTTATTTTTGATTTTAACACTTTTTATAGAATTAAATTTTTGTTATTTCTCAAAGTAGAGCAAAGGCTTTTGTATTGTCAGTTCGTAGGATATGGTACCTTATAAGGTAAGAGCGTATTTGTCTCGGTTGATATCTTTTCCATTCTGTTATTAATTTTAAAATTAAATTCCAAAGATAAAGCTTTGAATTTTATATTCTAATTCACTTTTCAAATTTGGCTTTTTCCAGTAGTCAGTTCAGAAGTAGCTCTGTCTTTAAATTCATAATCATGTCAATTATAAGTTTATCATTTTCAAAGTAGACTGTCGGGTTGGAAAGTTTCATATCTCCAAGTGTATACATTGATTTTCGATTGGAAAGTGTGATTTAACAGCAGAAATTATCATTTCTTTTGGAATTTCTATTTGATTTTGTGTAAATATATAGGTACTGATGGTAATTGTGGAAAGGATGGATCCTAAAATTATAGAAATTAATAGATTTTTCATATTATTTCCTCCAAATTCAAATTAAAATAATATTATCACAAGGCTTTTTAAAGTACTTAGAATAGGTATTTAAACACAGATGAAAAACAAAGTAGTAAAATAATTGTTACTAAAATATTTCAAAAATAATTATGTAAATGAAAAATTTACGGTATAATTAACAAAGAAAAATATTATGGATAATAATAAAACGAGAGGGAGTAAGATGACAATGGAAGATGAAGGAGAGAGAGCTTGTTATAATAACAGGAATGAGCGGCAGGAAAATCGGAAACAATGAATGAGGACAGGAATATTTCTGCATTGACAATTTTCCGATAAGTTTGTTTTCAGTATCTGAATGAAATATTTTGAGCAACAAAAAGAAACAAGTTAGGTCAATAGATATAAGAAATCAGGAATTATAGAGTACAGTTTTTAAAACAGCTTTGAGATTTTTGGATAAAACGAACAGACTATGAAATCATATATCTGGACGCAAGAACAAATGTATTCTTAGCAGATATGAGCTTTCTAGAAGAAAAACACCCTTTAAATTTATATGATACACGTTTCTTGAAAATATAGAAGCTGAAAAGGAAAATAATCAAGGACTTTATGCTAAAGGCCGATTTGGTTATAGACACGACTAAAACGTCTGTAAAGGAACTTCAGAAAATACTGGAAAAGGAATATTCAGGGAAAAAAGCAAAATTAAGTGTAAATCTCACTTCTGATTTAAGAATGGAACTAGCTGGATCTGCATTTGATGTCGACTTGAGATTTTTGCCAACTTATTACATCGAAGATTTAAAAAGCGTAAAACAGGAGATCATAAGGACGTTATGGATTATGTAATGGGACTTTGAAGAAAGCAAGGAATTTTATAAAATGCTTCTTGATATGCTTGAATATCTGATACCAAAGTATGAGAAGGACGGAAAAGTCACATTTACGTATAGGAATAGGATGTTCAGGAGGACAGCATAGATCTGCAACTTTTGTAAATATGCTAGTAAAGATTTGTCTCGAGAGGCTGAATATAAGATAACAAAATTCCATAGGAAATGGGTGGTAAAACGGAGGTATAAAAAGGCGAAAATGGAAGAAGAAATAAAATCACCGATTAAATATAAGGATATTCCACTCATCCTGGAGTTTATCTCATGAAAAATGAGCGTGGAAAAGATTATTTATGTGGAAAGGCAAAAATTTTGCAAAATAGAGTAAATCTTATTTTATAGAATGGAGATTCGCATAACCAGAAAGACGTCTGGAATTGGTTAAAATATTAGAGATATTGAGTATCTGTAAATCAGAAGTTGAGGCGCTTATTCTAGAAAATAACTATATAAAGAAGAATAAGCCAAAATACAATATTTTATTAAAAGATGAAAAGAAAACTTATCCATATATAAAAGTTTACAAAAGAAAAATTTCCTAAAGTGGAAATCGTAGAGAAGTACGAAAAATTAAATGAAAAATGCAGAATATTTGGGACCTTATCCGATGGGAATATTTTTGCAATGAAAGTCACTTTATGAAAAATATTTCCAGTGCGGGACTGCAATCGAAGATGGATAAAATAACAAAACCTTGTTTAAAAATATTATATGAAAACTTGTCCTGCCCTTGTAAGTACAAGGATATCAAGATGAGTAATAGCACAAATGTCAAAAATTTTTGAAGGACATTTCGACAGGGTTATTGAAATGCTGGAAAGCCGAATGAAACAGTTTCAGTGATGAAATGGAATTTGAGCGCAATTAACGAGCGGGAAAAAGCTGGCTGTAATGAAAAGAATGCTGGAAACACAGATTATTGAATACAGCAAGGAAATTGATGAAGATGTGTTTGTATTTGAGGAAAAAGGGAAAATGTGTTTTTGTGCGTGCTTAATATTCGGGAGGGAAAAGTTATTATAAAAACGATATAATAATTTCGCTGGAAAGAAGCCAAGAAGAAAATCTGTTCGAGCGGTTAATTACTTCGCATTATGAAAAAGGAATATTCCAAAGCATATCATTTTGTGATGAAGATTTATGTCAAAGTGAACTTTTGATAAAAGAATGGGCAAAATTGAAAAGCATAAGGAAATAAAACTTCATTTTCCAAAATAAACAGCCGAAGATTGCAGCTTTTGGAAATGGGGATATCTAAACCTGCGTGAAGAAGTTGATAACATATAGAAAAACGGCGTATGGTTCAGGAAGGGATTGCGTAATTTAAAGAAAGAATTACGGTTGAAAAAGTTTGCCTTACAGAATAGAATGTTTTGATATTTCAAATATTCAGGGAAAAGATGCAGTTGCAGCGATGACGGTGGCACTTTGATGGTGAAACAACACCAAAGGAATACAGACATTTTAAAATTACTGTAAAAGACACGCCCGATGATTTTTTAATGATGAGAAGCATTAACACGAAGATATTCAAAAATAGAAAATGATAAAATGCCCAATCTGATTTTAATTGATGGTGGAAAAGGGCAGTTTGAGTGGCTGGGATGTACTGGAAAAACTTGGGAAAATAGAACATACCGATGTAATTGGAATTGCAAAAAGGGAAGAGGAAATTCAAAAGTTATGAAAGGAGCTGTATTTATTTGAAAAAGACAGACGAAAGATTGAAAAATTTTGTAAAGATTACGGGATGAAGCCCATAGATTTGGAATTACACATCACAGAAAATTACGAAGCAAGCGAAATGTAAAAAGTGCATTGGACGATATTACAGGAATCGGACCAAAACGTAAAAAAAGAATTAATAAAAATTTGATTGATAAAAAATATACGAAATGCGACATTGAGGAACTAATGGAAGTTAAAGCAGAAAAATATTGCTATTTCGATAAAAAGAAAATTTATAAGATTAGGAGGGAAAACCTGAAAAATTAATAATTTTAATATTACTTGGGTGCAGTATGACGAGTTTTGCTCTTTTTGATAAAATAAAAAAAGGAGATAAAATGGAAAGAAGAGGAACAGCCACGATTTAAACCGGTAAAAAGTGATGATTGATGGGGAAGAGAAAATGGGAAAGTTATACCGGACGATATGAGATAAAAATTGTTTGAAATTATATCCGACTGATTTGTTTGGAAAAATAGGTTTTATAATGAATTTAACACTTTTTGAAAAAATATAAAGGCAGGGAAAAAGTATTCATTGCTTTTGGAAAAATAGATTTTACCAGGAAATGCAGGATATAAAAAGTCGATCAGTTGTCGGAAGAGGAAAAATATTGGAATTGCAGCATCTTCTCTTGATGACTATTATAAACAACAAATTGTTGCAATGTCAGGGGTGCTAATTTGAAAGAATACATTGGAACAGATCTGGAATATTTGAATAGACAAATTTTTGTGTTATACGAGCTTTAACAAGTTAGATTTTTAATCCAAGTAATGTTTACTCTGAACTGGATAAGGAGTTTTTAATTGAAGAATTGAGAAATCTTAGAAAAGAAGTTGTAGAAAACTTTGAAAAATCGAATGTTGAATTTTTATAAAAAGAAAGTTATGAAAATTCAGGATTAAATAAATTTAAAGATGATTCTGAAAATACAAATTTGACAAAGATATTGTACTTTCTGATAAAAATAGAGGATCAAGCGGTATTACCAGAGCTTCAGAGAAATATCTATTTAACAGGTTTTCCTGATGAAATTATTGAAAAACTTGCAAAAATCAATTAAAAATTAAAAGATCACCATTGCTACTTGAAAATAACGAATATAGGGGGTATATTTATAACGAAGACAACGTAGTTGTCTTTATTGGAGGAGAAAATCCTAAGTATTATTATAAGGATTATAAGATAAATGTGGTTAAAAACATATAGCAGTGCTTGATTTGTTAAAAACAAGTTCAAATTATTATGTGTCAGATTTTTAAATAATTAAATTGAAATAAGTTTTAATATAATGAATATTATATAACTGAAAGACACATCAGTGCGTCAAAGAACATTACAAAAATTGCAAATGAAAAAAAGAAAGAAGTTGGGATGGAATGGATTAAAAAGCGATTGTTTTATGAAAATAATAAAATATTATATGATTATGTTAGACAATCTTGAATAACAAGCATTATTGATTTTGATCAGTACTTTTGGAAAAAGATAGGCAACTGGAACAAATACTTATGTTTAGGGTGATTTTTGTATTATTTGTTTTTAAGTTGCTATATCTTATTAAAAAAAGAGAAGCAATATATTTTTTTAAAATTGTTTTATAATATGTTATAGATAAATAAGTGACAATAAATTTAATATAAATAATCTTTATAGAAGGAGGAAAAATGAGCGGTTATATTTTTGAAATGAAAAATATACGGAAAGAATTTTTGAGCGGAAAAATTGTTTGCAAATGATGATATTACGCTGAAGGTGAAAAAGGAAATTATGCTATTGTTGGGGAAAAACGGAGCTGGAAAAGTCTACGCTTATGAAAGATTTTGAATGGGCTGTATTCTCCAACTTCTGGTGAGATTTTATAAAGGGGAAAAAATTGACATTGATAGTCCCTACAACTGCGTGCAAATTTAGGAATTGGAATGGTTTATCAGCATTTTATGCTAATTGACACGTTGACAGTTGCTGAAAAATATGGTTTTTGGGATTTGAACCCTAAAAAGAATGGGGTATTTTTTTGACTTGAAATACTGAGAGAAAGCAGGTTAGGAAGTTTCGAAAAATATGGGCTGAATATTGATCCAGATGCGAAAGTATCAGATTTGTCAGTTGGGATTCATCAGAGAATTGAGATTCTAAAGGTATTATTTAAAGGTGCAGAATTATTGGTATTTGATGAGCTAGGGCGAGTGCTTACGCACAGGAAGTAAAAAGAGCTTTTATGAGATTATGAGAAATCTTATAAAGGAAGGAAAAACGATTATTTTTATTTCACATAAATTACAGGAAGTGCTTGATTTATCAGATAATATTACAGTTATTCGACGTGGAAGCGATGTTGGGGACTGAAAACTAAAGAAGCAACAAAAAGAAAAAATTGCAAATCTTATGGTTAAGCGTGTAGTACTGTTTGAAGTGAAACGTCCAGATGTGAAACTAGGGGAATGTGGGTTGTAAAAGCTGAGAATTTGACTGTAAAAAGTGGAGGCATTGAGAAAGTTAAGGATGTTTTGTTTGAAATCCGTGAAGGTGAAGTACTAGGAATAGCTGGGAGTGCAGGGAAATGGACAGACTGAGCTTTATTGAGGCTTTGGGCAGGGCTTGCAAAAAGTTGATAGCGGAACATATTTTATAGATAACGATGAACTGGAAAAACAAGACGCCAAAACTTATTATGAAAAAGGGCTTTTCCACATACCTGAAGACAGACATAAAAGGGCGACTATTGATGATTTTACAATGGAAGAAAAAATATGGCTTTGGGACTTCAGGATCAGTATTCTAAAGGAGCATTGCTGGATTATAGTGAAATTGAGAAAAAACTAATGAATATATAGAAAAATATGATATTAGACCACAGATGGGAAAAATCAAGTTTGGTGGGACTGTCTGGAGGTAATCAGCAGAAAGTCGTTGTAGCAAGGAGCTGGAACGTGAAAATAAATTTATCATTGCGGCACAGCCTACAAGGGGAGTCGATATTGGTGCAATTGAGATGATTCACAATACGATTTTGAATGAAAAACTCAGAAAAAGGCGATAATGCTTGTTTCGGCAGAGTTATCGGAAATAATGGCGTTAAGTGACAGAATTGCGGTAATGTATTCAGGAGAAAATTGTAGGAATTTTGGACAGAAAAGATGCAACAACAGAAAAATTAGGAATATTAATGGCAGGAGGGAAAAATAGATGATTAAAAATAAGATAAAGGATTTTCTACCATCTATAATTGCAGTATTAATCGCATTAGTATTGGTGGAATAATAATGATAACAAAAGGTGTAAATCCGTTTATGGCTTACATTGATATGATGCGAGCTGCTTTTTATCAGGCTTCCAAGATCTCCATTCTTTAGTGGGCTTGCAAAACATTATTTATTGCAACGCCATTAATATTTTTCGGCACTTGCTGCAATGGTAGCCTTTAAAGCGGGATTATTTAACATTGATGCAGGACAAATGATTGCTGGAGGATTAGTAGCGACTTTCTGGGCAATCACATTTAGAAAATTATGTTTTTGGAAATATATTTATTGTACTAATTGTAGCTATAATTGCAGGGTTTTTGTGGGCTGGAATAGCAGGATTTGTTTACGCAAAATTTTGGAGTAAGTGAAGTAATTAGTACAATTATGTTAAACTATATTATGCTAGAATTACAAAATTTCCTGTTAAAATGGACCTTTAAAAGGATCCAGCTTCACAAAATACACAATCTCCACGTGTTTTGAAGGGGCAAGACTGCCGCTGCTTTTTGCAAAAGTTACAAAGCAAAGAAATTTGAATTTTGGTTTCATAATCGCAGTTCTTTTGACAATAGGGGTTATTTTTCTTTTTCAAATATTTCAAAAAGGATACGAGATAAAAGCAGTCGAGCAAAGCGACACAGTTTCTGAAAATGCAGGAATTAATCCAAAATATATTATGTTTTTTGGCAATGGGAATTGCTGGAGCGTGTGCTGGACTTGGAGGAGCTGAACGTGTTTTAGGTGGGAGCTCAGAGCACACATATACAGAGCTTATTATGGGAGATTATGGATTTACAGGACTTGCGGTGGCGCTTCTGGAAAAACAACCCATTTGGAATATTGGTTGCGGCAATATTTTATGCGGCACTTCGAAGTTGGGGACAAATGTTACAACAAAGATATCAGATTGACAAGGATATTGTATTTATTATACAAGCGTTAATCATGATTTTTGTAGCATCAGAGAAATTTATTTAAATTTATGCTTAATAAAAGGAAAGCAGCGTAAATTTAGTTATTAAATAAAAATATTGAGTCAGAAAGGAAAAATAAAATGAATATATTACAGCAAATATTTAATTTATTACAGCAACACATAATAATAGCACCTCCAATCCTAATAACAGCCGTAGGAGCGTGTATTTCTGAAAAAAGTGGAGTTGTTAATATCGGACTTGAAGGAATTATGCTAGTTCAGCATTTGCAACAGCAGTTGTCAATATAATCACAGGAAATCCAGTATTTAGAATAATTTTTGGAATGGTAGTGGAGTTTTAATTTCACTGATTCATGCAGTAATCAGTATCAACCTCAGAGGAAATCAAATTATAAGTGGAGTTGCAATAAATCTATTTGCAGCTGCAATAACTTCATATTCAATAAAAACTATCTTTAAAACTGCTGGAAGCACTCCGTTAGCAAAGTCATTGGCAAATCGTCCATTAATGATAATTGTAATCTACGGAATTGGCATAGCAATGTATTTCTTCTTGTATAAAACTGTTTTAGGTTTGAGAATCCGTTCAGTTGGAGAACATCCATTAGCGGCTGATACAGTTGGAATAAGTGTTTATAAGACAAGATATATCGCTGTACTTATATCAGGTGCATTAGGAGGACTTGGCGGGAGCTTATCTACAGCTAGTACTGCTCCGTCTTTTTCAAACAACATGTCAGCAGGACGTGGATATATCGCCTTGGCAGCAATGATTTTTTTGGGAAATGGAACTGATAGGAGCGATCTTTAGCAAGCCTATTATTCGCTTTTGGACAAGCATTCGCCGATGTTTCCAAAACAATAGGACTCCCAATATCTCAGCAATTTTTGACAATGATACCGTATATTTTGACATTATTGGCATGGTTGGATTTGTAGGAAAATCGAAAAGCTGAAACGTCAGGATCCATAGAAACTAGTGGAGACATGATAATGAAAACTATTTTGTCATTAATGGAAAAAATTCAGATAAAATAAAAATTTGATAATTATAAAACAGGGAATAGAAAATGACAAAAATCTTATCAGGAAATAAATGCAGAAACAATTAACTGATGGATTGAAGAAGGTTGGGAATGACAACCAATCAGCCACGAAACTTATTTGAATGCTAAGAATGGCAATTGTTCCTTGACACCAGTCAATCCTGTACCCAGCACGAATGGTTTGGAAACTTAAAAGATAAAAAAATATTAGGACTAGCTTCTGGTGGTGGACAGCAAATGCCTATATTTACAGCTTTGGGTGCAAACTGTACTGTACTGGATTATTCAGATAAACAGCTGGAAGCTGAAAAAATGGTTGCAGAACGTGAAAAATATGAAATAGAAATTATCAAAGCCGATATGACAAAAAAATTGCCATTTGCAGATAACAGTTTTGACATAATTTTTCATCCAGTAAGCAACTCCTATATCGAAAAAGTTGAGCCAGTATTTAAAGAATGCTATCGAATTTTGAAAAAAGGTGGAATTTTATTGTGTGGTCTGGATATTGGGACAAATTATACTGTAGATGAAAAGGAAGAAAAAATCATCAACAGTCTTCCGTTTAACCCATTAGTCAATAAAGAGCAAAGAAAACAGCTGGAAGAACAGGACTGTGGAATTCAATTTTCCCACACAATATCAGAAACAGATAGGTGGACAATTGAAAGCTGGATTTAGACTAACAGATATTTATGATGATACAAATGGATTTGGAAGGCTGTATGAACTTAATATTGCAAGTTTTGTAGGCAACAAGAGCAATAAAAAGAATAAAAACATGAAAAGGATATGTAATATGAGAAAATAATTTTTCATATTTATATATTTTCTTTAGTTTCTTTTTCAAATTCAGAAGTTTCAGTCATTATTATTAGTAAAATTTTTATCAGACTGTGACGAAAAATGATAGAGAAATATTAGAAACATTGAAAATGAAATATCAAAAATGATCTGGGATATATATATAATAGATTTAATTTTCATCCTAGATGTTGATAAAAAGAAAAGATAGCGTTTGAATTTAAAGATGACTATATAGTTTATGATATTAGTTATCATTATGATAATTTAGAAGAAATTAAAGGGTCTGCAGTAAGGAGATTTAACAAAAAAGAAGTTCGGGATAAAAATAACTGAAAATCTTTTTAAAATAGTACTTTGAAAGGAAAATGCAGGAATTGTGCATTGGATTACAGTAAATATTCTTTGTCTTTGATATAATCCTCGTATCAAAAGATGAACCTCAAATTTATAGAAGCAAAGATGAACGCTACTGGGGCTGGTGGTTATATCTGTACTGCCCAAATACTATTGTCCAACAGTGATTATTATTTTTATTGATGTTAATTGTTTTGGATACGTAGACATCCATACAACAAAAAGTTTGGATATATGGAAAAATTTGATTAAGAATCTTAAAAAGTTGATTTAGAGAGATTTAAAATTAATTGAGGAAAAGAATTAGAGAGGAACATCGAAAGAATGAAAGACAACAAGATAAAAATTATTGGAGCAAGAGAGCATAATTTGAAGAATATTGATATTGAGATTCCTAAGAATGAGCTTGTCGTAATTACAGGGGTTTCGGGGAGTGGGAAATCTTCGCTTGCGTTTGATACGATATATTCGGAAGGGCAGAGAAGGTATGTGGAGAGTTTGTTTGCTTATGCGAGAATGTTTATTGGGCAAATGCAGAAGTCTGAATTGGATAGTATTGAGGGCTTTTCGCCTGCGATTTCGATTGAGCAGAAAAGTGTTTCTAAGAATCCATCGTTCGACTGTTGGGACAACTACGGAAATTTATGATTATATGAGGCTTTTTATGGGCACATATTGAGAGGCACATTGTCCGATTTGCCATCAGAAGGTGGAAAAGCAGTCGATTCAGGAAATTGTGGATAATCTCGTGAATGGTCGGAAATGAAAAAGGACAAATTGATAGTATTGTCGCCTGTTGTTATTGATAAAAAGGGACTCATAAAAACTTTGTTCTTGAATTTGCAGAAAAAGGATTTCAGAGAGTTCGGGTGAATGGAGATATTTCTGGACTTGAAATGACACAATTGACTTAGATAAGAATAAAAAGACATAATATTGAAGTTGTTGTGGATAGACTTGTTGTAAAAAGATGACAAGGAATTTTTGAGCAGAATTACAGAAGCTATCGAAACGGCGAGTGAGCTTTAATGGGAAAAATTATTGCAAATGTGAATGGGAGAAGACAACAAATATAGTGAAAATTTTTCCTGTCCAAATCATCCTGATGTGATTTTTCCAGATGTTGTACCAAGACTGTTTTCATTTAATGCACCTTATGGGGCTTGTGAAGTTTGTAACGGGCTTGGTTCTAAGGCTGGAAGTGGATGAGAATAAATTGATTGTAGATGAAAAATTTGTCAATTAACGAAGGTGGAATTGTTTTTCCAGGAGCGACTCACAAAAAAAGGGGTGGAACTGGGATTTATTTACAGCAATGGCAAAAGCAATATAAAATTGATTTGGATAAAAAGGTGTCTGAATTGACTCGAAAAGAGAAGGATATATTTTTTATGGAAGTAATAAGAAGTTTAAGTTTTCTGGAGCGATAGTTTTTAGTTATAATGGAAATAGAGAATTTGAGGAATTGTGAATGGTATTGAGCGTCGATATAGAGAAACTGCTTCTGGAGTCGCAGCAAAGGAAGAAATGGAAGCAAAATATGAATGACGGAGAGAACTTGTAAGACTTGTAAGGGGAAAAAGACTGAAAGATGTTGTTTTAGCGATAACTGTAAATGATAAAAGCATTATTGACTTGACAGAAGTAAGTGTTGTTGATGCACTGAAATTTTATGAAAATATTACGCTTACTGAAAAGCAGATGCAAATCGCGTCTGAAATACTGAAAGAGATAAAAGAGCGACTGAAATTTATGATAAATGGGACTTGACTATTTGAGCCTTTCCAGAATGACAAAAACTCTATCTGGTGGGGAATCTCAGAGAATAAGGCTGGCAACTCAGATTGGAAAGCAGGCTTACAGGCGTGATTTATGTGCTGGATGAGCCAAGCATTGACTTCATCAGAGGGATAATGATAAATTACTTGCAACATTGAAGGATTTACGTGACATTGGGAATAGTCTGATTGTGGTTGAGCATGATGAGGATACGATGAGGGAAGCTGATTATCTGATTGACATAGGACCAGGAGCTGGAATTAATGGTGAGAAGTTAGTTGCAGAAGGGACTCAAAGCAAGTTAGTGAAAAATAAAAATCATTGACTGCACAATATTTGAATGGAAAAATAAAAATAGAAGTACCTGAAAAAGAGAAGAAAAAGCTCACTAAAGAAATTGTTTTTGAAAAATGCGAAGGGAAATAATCTGAAAAATGTTACAGTACACATTCCACTAGAAGTATTTACTGTAGTTACAGGAGTTTCTGGAAGTGGAAAATCGACATTGATAAATCAGACACTTTATCCAGAACTTCACAACAGGCTGAATAAAGGAAAATTGTATCCGCTAGAAAATAGTGGGATAGAAGGTCTGAACATTTGGAGAGTTATTGATATAAACCAGTCGCCAATTGGAAGAACTCCTCGTTCAAATACTGCAACTTATACGAAAATATTTGATGATATAAGAGATCTATTTGCTCAGACAAATGATGCAAAAGTGAGAGGATATAGCAAGGGAAGATTTTCGTTTAATGTAAAAGGTGGAAGATGTAAAGCCTGTAGCGGTGCTGGAATTAATAAAATTGAGATGAATTTCTTGCCTGATGTTTATGTGGAATGTGAAGTTTGTAAGGGAAAACGTTATAACAGAGAAACATTGGAAGTGCATTACAAGGGGAAAAGTATTTCGGATGTCCTGGATATGACGGTTGAGGAAGATACGAATTTTTTAAGAATATTCCGACACTTGAGAGAAAAATTGCAGACATTAATTGATGTAGGGAATGAACTATATCCAACTGGGACAGCCTGCAACAACACTTTCTGAGGGGAAGCTCAAAGAATAAAACTTGCAACAGAACTTTCCAAAATTTTCACGTGGGAAAAACAATTTACGTACTGGATGAGCCTACAACTGACTTCATTTTGAAGATATTAGAAAAACTGCTGGAAGTACTGAATCGACTTGTAGAAAAAGGAATACAGTGCTTGTAATAGAACATAACCTTGATGTTATAAAATATGCTGACTATATAATAGATATAGGACCCGAAGGTACAAAGGTGGAGAGATTATTGCACAAGGTACCCAGAAGAAATAATAAAAATCTCGAAAATCACATACAGCAAAAATTTTTGAAAAATATTTGAAATAAAAATTTTAGATTTAAGGTAAAACTAATTTTAAAAATATGAAATAATAAATAAAGTTTTTGTATTATTTAAATAAATAAAAGGAGTTTATTAAATTAAGAAAAAGGAGAAGATTGGTTATGAAAAAGAAAAAATTTATTTTTAAAAACATTGTTTCTAATGTTAATAATGATGTTTGGAGTAATTTCCGTGATTTTTGGCAAATAAAACCATTCGTGTACTAAAATCAGTAATTGAATCGAAAGCAAAAGAAAAATTTCCGATTACAAAAAAACTTTCTAGTAGGGAAAAATTACTGTAAAAATCCCAAAAATATCATTTAAGGATAACAGAATTTATATAGAAACAGATTATGATGTCTCACTGTTGGCAAACAGATCAGAAGGAGTTATTGGGCTAAATAGTGAAATCAAATTTGATCAGAAAACAAGCCAGCTTTATTTGAGTGGATTTACAGGTGGACAAAAATATTGGATAAAAACGGAAAGATATGATAAGCACACCAGCTGCAAAAATCATTAAAAGCTTTAGTTTCAAATTATTTGGAAACAACCTGTTTACAAGTATGATCAGGAAGGAAAGAAAAAGAAAGGTTAAAGTAAAAAATATGTTTATAAAAATGGGAAGCTATTTGTTCAAAACTCAATAATATTTAATATTGCTGTTTTTAAGAATGAAGCTGCTAAATATTTTTATAACATTGACAATAATCAGAAAAAAATGATATACTATTTCAGTCATACTAGCTGGGGAGTTAGTGGTGCCCTGTATCTACAACCCGCTTTTAGTAGAGGTGACGTCAAATTTGAGGGAAGTTTTAGTGTCAACGTCTTATTTTAAAAAGTGTTGAGAAAATAGTCCTGTATTGTAGAGGGCTAGGGAAATGTGTCAGGTCGGGAAACGAAGCAGTACTAAGTTAGTTTTTTAGGTTTACAGGGTAGCTGTTTTTGAGCTTTTTAGATTAAGAAACGGATGGTAGAATGTTTTCGAGAATTTGACGTATGACTTTTTATTTTTAGTTTAAAAATTCAAAAGTTTTAATTTCTTTTGCTACAAATGGAGGCTTTATAATGAAAGTAGTCGAATGGATAGAAAGGAGAATATTAGAAAAATATATATGATGCATTGGAGATAGATCCGAAATTTTCTTTTGATAAAGAAAACGAAGATATATATATACAATAATGATAAAATTGTGTGGTATGTCAGTTCTTATTTTAAACGATATTGCAGAATTATATTTATTCGTCCAAAATCGAGAAATAATGGATATGGAACATTTTTAAAAGTATATAATTAATCGAATTACAAAAAGAATTTTTGACTCACTAATCATAACACATCATAAAAAAATGAATAATTTTCTTGAAAAACAGCGATTTATCAAAAACAGAAGACGGATATGTATTAAATAATCTGGCAGAAGTGAAAAGACAGGAAAAAAATATGATGTCTGTATCAAAAGTTTTTGCATTTGTGTCAAATATTGTTTTAGCTTTACTAAAATTGTGCTGGAAGAATATTTTAGCAGTATGTCGTTACTTTCTGACGGGTTAAATTCGCTTTCAGACTTGATTACAAATGTTCTGGTAATTGTGGGACTAAAGGTTGGAAGCAATCCTGAAGACAAGGAACATCCATTTTGGGCATGGGAAAAATAGAGTCTGGTTTTTAGCGTGATAATTGGGACTTTTATAATGATAACAGCTTTTGAATTAATAAAAGATAACTTTTTCAAAATTAATTTCCTTTAGCAGTGAAAAATAATCTTAATATTTCATTCATTCCAATAATTATAACAGTTCTTGCAATTTTGATAAAAAAATCTTCCAGTTAGTTTTTATGAAAAAAGAGCAAAAAATATAATAATGCTTTGATAAATTCATTACTTGCCGACTACAATACGGATATTATAATTTCACTCTGTTCTTGTTGGACTTCTTTTGTCAAAAGATTCATCCCTGCATTTGATACAGTTGTAGGATTTATTGTGTCAATTTATATCTATAAAAAGCGGTTATGAACTGATAAAGGAAAATGCATTGATATTGCTGGATTCACAAGATGATGAACTGATTGAAAGAATACGTTCAGAAATATTGCGATTTGAAGAAATTGAAAATGCCCACGATTTTCGCATGACTACTTCGGAAAAAGACATTTATATGTTTGTGGATGTGAGAATGGATAAAAATAAGACGATTGAAGAAGCACACTGATATTACAAATAAAAATTTCAAAAAAATTAAACACAAATATAAAAAATATAAAAAGACTTTTTGATTCATATTGAGCCTGTTTATGAAGATGATTAAATTTTTGAAATAGAAATTAAATAAGTTACTAATTTATAAAAATATAAAGGAGATATAGTAAAATGATAGAAAAATAAAACATGAGAAAATACAAGATTTTAAAAAGAAATATTATTGAAGATTCTGATTTTTACAAAGGAAACAATGTTTATTCTGATTTGTGCAATGATTATAGCGTCAATAGGATTAAATACAAACTTCTGTTGCAGTAATTATTGGAGCAATGTTGATTTCGCCACTAATGTCGCCAATTCAGTCGCTAGGATTGGGATTATCAAATGGAAATTTAAAAAGAGTTTATGTGTCACTTTTTAGATTGGGAATTTTTATATTAATAAGTGTAGTAAGTTCCACTTTTTATTTTTTAGTAAGCCCTATAAATGATGCAACACCACAGATACTAGCAAGAACTTATCCTACTTTATGGGATGTTTTAATCGCAATTTTTGGTGGAACTGCAGGAGTAATTGGAAAAACTAAAGAAGATGGTGGAAATGTAGTTCCTGGAGTAGCTATTGCAACAGCATTAATGCCTCCTTTGTGTGTAGTAGGATTTGGGATTGCTCATGGGAATCTGAAAATTTTTCTTGGAGCAGGATATTTGTTTATAATAAATGTATTTTTATAATGATAGCAACATTAGTTGGTTTGATAGTTTATTCTGGAAATATTTTTCGAAGCAGACATAAAAATTTCAATAAAAAAACAAATAATATTTTATATAGTAAGTTTAATCATAATTATTCCAAGTATATATACAGCAACAACTTTAGTTCAAGATACAGCGAGAGAAAATTCATTAAAAATTTATTTCAAAGGGCAATTAAAAGAATCATTATGTTTTTGATAATTCTATTAATAAAAAAGATAAAACTGTTACTTTAAAAATTGTAGGAGATAGTTTTAGCAGGATATTGAGAAATTGAGAAAAACTGGAAAAATATAAATTAGAAAAACTATAAATTAAAAATACAGCAGTTATCCAATGAGAAGTATTTAATAGCACAGGACTTATCAAAAATATCTGAACGAAGAAAAACAAAAGAAAAATGCTGAAAGATGTTTCATTACTACTAAAAATGAAAAATCAAACAATTTTGAGAATGATTTAAAAACTGTTGAAAATATTTTATATAAAAATTTTTCAAATAATATTAGTGAAGTTAAAATTGGAAAATTGATAGATGCAAATAATAATGAGAACTTTGTTGTTTTAGTTGTTGGGAATGAAACAATGACAGATGAAATTTCTGAAAAATAAAAATCTTGAGTTTAATACTGAGAAAAAAATATGAAATTATTATTGAAAAATAAGCAAAGAGAAAAGTTAACGCAATATCTAAAGAAAATCAAAAATAAATTTTTGAAAAATTAAAAGTAACAGAAAATTAATAAAAAGTTAGAAAAAAATAATAAAAATCTTGTGAATAAATGGAAAAATAGATTAAAGCTCTTGACAAATAGTTTTAGATTTATTATAATAGTTTGTATAATGTGAAAAATTATGAGTTTTTATAATTTCTTTTTTACAATGTTACATTGAAAATATTGATAATATAAAAATTTGAAAAGGAGTCGATAAATAATGGCAGTACCCTAAGAAAAGAACTCTAAAGCAAAAAGAAATATGAGAAGATCACACGATTCAATCAAAAGCTCCAAACGTTATTGTAGAAGCTGATGGAACGATAAGAAGACCACACAGATTAAACTTAAAAACAGGAGTTTACAGAGGTGAGACAAGTGTTACCAAATGATGAAGCAGTTAGTGCTGAATAGTTTATTGAAGCAGGATTTATGTCTTGCTGCAGAAATATTTTTGAAAGAAAAATTAAAAATGAAAATTTTCTCTTTAAATAATTCACAAAAACATAGTACAATTATGATAGGAAAAATAAAAATTATAAAGCATACTTAGATGCTTTTCAGAATCAAAAATAGTAAAACTAGATCAATTAAAAGGTTTTAGTAAAATATTTAATCTTTAGGTCCAGTTATTATTATGAAAATGGAGCGAGAAGAATAGTCAAGGAGGAAAAATGAGAACTTTAAAGCAAATAAAAAGAAATGTTGGCAAAGGGGGGAGCAACCCATTTTTGGGGGACAAAGCGGGAAGTAAAGGAGCTCCAAAAATTATTACGGATAATGAAGTTGTTACTATGCGACATCAGGTTATTATGAAAGCCACACATGGTTAATTGTTTCAACAAGTAAAAGAATCATATTTTAGACAAAGGAATGTTTTTGGATTAAAACAAATTGAAATACCGCTTAATAAAATTAATTCAATAGTGTATAAAAAGGATTTTTCTTAGGGTGAAAATAGAGATATGGGACGGAGCAACCATGATGAAGGTAACAAAAGATATTAAAACAAGACGCTTGTTCCGTTTGTAAAATGCTGTAAACAAGGCTAAGGAAAAAATTTGAAAGAGCTCAGCAGACTTCTGTTGCTGATGAACTGATAAAATTTAAAAGGGTTGCTAGATCAAGGAGTTATAACTGGAAAAGAATTTGAGAGGAAGAAAAAGGGAACTTTGGATGAAGATCAATAGTCATGAAAATAAGACGAGAAATAATATTTTACAGTTGTATTTTTATTGGAATTATGATAGACTTTAATAGAGTAATTTTAAGTTTGAATTAACATAAAATTATAATGATACGAAAAATAGAATAATAAAAATTTGAGGTGAAATATGAAAAGTTGGAATACTGGGAACGGGATCTTATGTACCTGAAAAATATTGACAAATGATGATTTATCAAAAATAGTTGATACAAATGATGAATGGATAACAGTGAGAACTGGTATTAAGGAAAGAAGAATTGTGGATGAAAAACGAAGGAACATCTGATTTAGCCTTTAGAGCAGCGCAAAAAGCCATTGAAGATGCAAAAATAGATAAAATGAAATAGATTTAGTTATAGTCGCAACTATGACTCCTGATTACGGAACACCTTCAACAGCGGCATTAGTTCAGGATAAATTAGGAATAAATGCGGCGGCATTTGATTTAGGTGCAGCTTGTACAGGGTTCGTTTATGCTTATACAGCGGGGCATAGCTTTATAAAAGCAGGAATTTATAAAAAAGTGCTAGTTATTGGTGCAGAAGCAATGTCAAGAGTAATTGACTGACTGACAGGGGAACTTGCATATTATTTGGAGACGGTGCGGGGAGCTGTTGTACTTGGCGAAGTAGAAAATGGAGGATACATGGCTAGCCACTTAGTAGCTGATGGATCTGGTGCAAGTGAACTATTAGTGCCTGCTGGAGGTACAAAAGAGCCTGTATCAAAAGAAAAAATTGACAATAAGGATATCTATTTAAAATGAACGAAGAGAAATCTTTAAATTTGCAGTAAGAGTATTCCCTGAAAACAGTGGAAGATGTATGGGACAAAGCTCGAATAACCGCTGACGATGTTGATTTGTTTATTCCACATCAGGCAAATATCAGAATAATTGAATCAATTGCAAAAAGATTTAAGCAAACCATTGATAAATTTTTGTGAATTTGAATAAATATGGAAATACTTTCGGCAGGTTCGATTCCAATAGCACTTGATGAAGCGATAAAAGAAGGAAAATTGAAAAAAAGGCGATAAATTTGTTGCTACAGGATTTGGCGGAGGATTGACTTACGGATCAATTTTGGTTGAAATATCTAAATAATATAAGTTGTTTAGTATAATTTAAAATTTATAAAAATAAATTGAATAATAAAAATATAAATGATAGGAGGAAATATTATGAACTCAAAAATATTTTGGGGATTAGTAATAGTTGTTTTTAAGCTTGTTCAAATTTGTACCTGAGGAGATTATAAAGTACATTGTTAATTATCAGGTAATAATTGTTCTGTAGGTGTTTATTTCTTGGTTAAAAAAAGAAAAAACAAGGGTGGATATTTGTATGTGTAGGTTCTTACTTATATGTTACTCAGTATCTATGGGAAAATGTGTCATTATTTGTAATTCCGTTAATTCTAGGACTAGTTGTTGTAGGACTTGGAGTAAAGGAAATTTTGGATAAAAACAGCTAACTAAATTTAGTGGAAAACCAAAAATTCTTCAAAAAGACGAGGAAAGTTATTGAAGCAGAAGAAATAAAAAAATAATAAAAAGATGAGAAAAATTAGAATTATTTAAATTTATTCAAAAAAATTTAAAAAAACAAGAGGAGATTAAAAGATGTCAAAAATTGCTTTTTGTATTTCCATGACAAGGGAACACAGTATGCTGGAATGGGTAAAAAGTTATATGATGAAGTGGATGATGAAAAATAAAAAATAATTGACAAAAATTTTTGAAAATAATGAAGATGTGAAAAAGTTATTTTTTGAAAGGAACTGATGAAGAATTAAAAAAATACAAAATATGCACAACCCTGCAATTGCACTATTTTCTGTAATTTTTAACTAAACTATTAAAAAAGAAAAAGGTATAAATGCTGATTTTGTGGCTGGACACAGCTTTAGGAGAATACAGTTCCTATATGCTGCTGGAGTTTTAAATGAAATTGATACATTGAAATTGATTTCAAAAAGAGGGGAAATAATGAGCAGTGCCACATTGATGGTGGAATGGCTGCAATATTAGGGACTTAGTGCGGCAGATGTGGAAAAATATTTGTAATGAAATTGATGGAGTAGTGGAAGCTGTAAATTATAATGAGCCGAAACAGACTGTTATCGCTGGAGAAAAAAGAAGTAATTGCAAAATAATCTTGCATTATTCAAGGAAAAAGGGCAAGAAGAGCATTACCATTAGCAGTTTTCAGGACCTTTCATTCATCATTAATGAAACCTGTTGCCAAAATTCAAAAAAAGAATTTGAAAACTATACTTGAATAATCCAGAAACTCCAATTATTGCCAACACTACAGCAAATATTTTAAATTCTGCTGATGAAGTTCAAAACGAATTGTACAATCAGACATTTGGACCAGTAAAATGGGTTGACACAATAAATAAACTAGCTGAAAATGGAGTTACAAAGATTTATGAAATTGGACCTGAAAAAGTATTCAGGGACTTATAAAAAATTAATAAGGAAATAGAAGTTATTAATATTGAAAAATGTAGAAAGTCTATAAATTTAAAAAAATTAAAACAATTTAATTAAGTAATTTAAATACACTGAGACAGTTTGTAAAATCTGATTTTTCAGTGTATTTTTTATTTCAAAAATATACTGAACCCATTTAAAACCGAGTTATTGAAAATTATATAAATTTAGGGTTTGAGTAAATAGTCATAGCTTTTGAGTTCGGCTTTAAAGCAGTTTTACTATAAAAGTATAGTTTATAAAACAATTATTTATTTAAAAATTTTTTAATTTTAATTGACATTTATTTAAAAATATAGTATAAATAATTAATATAAAATTAATAAAAGAGGTGGTTAATTATGGATAAGGTTGAAAGAAAAAGTAAAATTGAAAAATGCAAAAGAAGGGAGGAAAAATAAGAAATTAAGGGAACGGGAAAAAGGGTTTTACACTTGTGGAAGTTATTCTGGTGGTAGCGATTATTACAATAATATCAGCGATTGCTGTGCCGCAAGTTGGGAAATATTTGAACAAGGCTAATCGGAGTAAAGTTGTGGGAGCTATTGCTGAACTTAATAATACAGCAACATCCTGGAGTATTGACCATAGTGGAGATGCACCTAAGAATCTTCAGGAAATTTTGACGGAGCAGGGGAATTTGAGTAAGCTTGGAATTGGACTTGATAGTAGTGGAAAATTTAAAATTGGGAATATTCAGGGAAATGTGATTTATCAGGAAGGAGAAGTTTTTGCAAAAGTTGATGCAAACAGTAAGGCATTTGCTGGGGAAGAGATTAGAAAAATAATGAATATTGTAATCGAAATTATAAAATGTATTTATTTTCTGAGAATTGTATGGGATTGATATAAAAAGAAAAATTATTCCAGAGAAAAAGTGTGATAACTTTGCTGATAATAGGATTAATTTTAGCACTGCAAAGTCATAATTTGGAAAAAGTATTATTTAGGGAATTTGTGTTTATTCGATGTCGATGATTGTTCTTTATATTTTGGAAGATTATGTAAATAAAACTTTAATTGGTTTTGGGGATATAAAGCTGATGATGGGGATTGGGGGACTTTTGAAATATACAGGGATGGAAAAATGTTATGAATTTTTATATAATATTGTATTCTTTTTCTGGAATAGTCGTTTTTCTGTTTTTATTTTTAAAAAATGGAAAAATATGAATATATTCCATTTGCAACCGTTTATTGTGATAAGCTATGTAATTTTTGAAAATATTTTTATAAAGTTTTTAAAAGTTTGGAGAAAAATGAGAAAAATAGTGGGGAAACGTTAGTTGAAAGCTTGATTTCAATGTTTTTGTAACAGTTGCCATTGTACCAATTTCAAATTTATTTTTGAAGACATTTAGGACAGATGTGAGAGTGGATGATTTGAATGTGAGAAGTGTGAATATTGAAAATATGATTGAAATATTGAAGGCAAAAATATAATGAAATCTTGAATTTTATTGGGAAACATGAAATTTTAAAAGTTGAGGATTTTTATAATAAATTTTTCAGTTGAAAAATTATCAGATTTTTAAAAAAGCTGAACAAAGACAGGACAAAAAGGGGAAAAATAGAAAATGATAAGGTAAATATTGAACAAAAAGGACGGAGGGATATTTTTGTAAATGAATTGGGGGCGAAGGAATATATTTTTGAAATAAATGTTGATAAAAATTAAGGATTATTATTTTCCAGATTAATAGTTTTTCATTTGGATTTTATAAAAATAAAGAAAAATAATTATTGATAAAAATAAAATAAGATTTGTTGTATTGAAAAATTTAATTTTTAGGAGAAAAAATGTTTGAAAAGATAAAGAAAATCTGGATATTTGCTTTGTTGAAATATTAATGTTTATTTATTTTTTCCGTTCTTGTACTTGTAGTTTCAGTTTTTAAAGCGTGTAGTTTTAATTGAGAAGGCTAAGAAAAATAATCAGAAAATGTATGAAAATATGTATTTTTCAATGGATAAAATTATTATGGATATAAAAACAGAGATATTCAAGACTTTTTATATGAAAAATGAAAGTAATAATATTTTTATCAAGGAAAATAAAAATTATTTTTAAATTGAACGATATTTTTTTATAAAAATTGAATCTGCTAATGGCAAAACTTTATATTTCTGATAGCTGAAAAATATAGGAAAATTTGGAAGCAGAGTGGAAATAGGGAAATTTAGGGAAATAAAATTTGAAAAGATAGGCAGTTTGCTAGTAATTACGCTGAATGGGGAAAAAGTGAAAGTATAAGAGTTGTGAGAATTTAATTTTTGAGGTTTTGATAATGGGGAAATAGATATTTATGAAAAAGGGGAAATAAAAAAATTGGGGGAGCGAGTTTGGTTTATGTAATGGTTATTTTATCAATAATTTCGGCATTTTCAATTAATTTTGTGTATTATGTTCATCAGAAAAAGGAAATGGTGTTTTTGAAAAACCAGAAAGAGAATAAATTTGAAAAAGTTTTTAATTCAGAAAGAAAATCAGAATGTGAAAAAATTATGGATAATGGGATTTATTTTAATGAAAATCTGGTTACATTAGAGAAAAAGGAGCAGTATTTTGATAGCAGATTGGAAAAATGATGGACAGGAAATTAAAATGAAAAAGTTGATTTTTGAAGAAAGATAGTGAAAGTATTGGAAATTATATGGTTAAGTCAATAAAAGATAGCAATGAAAATGAATATTTTTTTACCGCTTGAAGAAAATAAGGTTTATGGGGAGTTAAAAGTTGTTTTTGCAAGGAAAAATTTTTAGATAAGGAAATTTTTGTTTCAGGAAAAGATTGAGTTTAGGAGAATAAATCCAATGGAAGTTGAGATGAAAAGTTTTGGAATCGCAATTTTATAGATAAAATAATAAAGGGGAGTGATGGAAGAGAAAATAAAAATATAAAAGCGAAGTAAAAATAAGATTTATATTTTTAAAGATGAAATATATTTTTGAAAAATCAGGAGCTGGAATCAGTTCTGGAAAGTTTTGTTGAAGAAAAATAACATTGAAAAAAATACAAAAAGTAGCAGTAATTTTTACATTTTTCATATTTTTGGTTTAATGATTTTAAGGATTTTAATAAAACAGATGAAAATTTTGAAAAAGAATCTAAAAACAAAAATATTTCAGAAATTTTAAAGAAAAAAATTAATTTTAGAATAAAAATGATTATAAATCATTTGGAAAGATAAATTTTGGATATTGAAATGGATAAAAGAGAAATTTTAAAATTAAAAATATGCATACTCGCTTTTACTTACTGAAATAAAGATAGATTTTTGATGCGGTTTATAATTATTTTAAGGATGGAAATTTTGAAATTAGTCAAAATAAGGAACTTGAATTTTGAAAATAAAAATGAACTTTGGAAAAATAAGAATGGAATTTTCAAGAAGAAATAGAAATTGTCGAAGAAGTGCAGGAAATTGGAGCTGTAAAAATATAATAATGTAAATCGTAATTTTTGGGGAAAAGTGAAGAGATTGATATAAATGAAGAATTAGGAAATAGTGAGAATTTTGGAATAGAAAATGATATAAATATTCTTAGAAAAAGCAGGACTGAAATTTTGCAGCTGGGAGAAGAAAAGCAGTATCAGAATTTTGATTGAAGATGAGAAAATATCGGAAATTGAAAAATTGATTTGAAAATTGAAGATGTAGATGATATTGAAAATTTTGATTTTGGAGATATGATTGTAGTTGGAGACAGTGAACATGATATAAAAACGGTATTTTGCGGGTATGGAACTTTCAGATAATCCTAATTTTATAAAGCAGAATGCTGTTTTGATAGGAGAGCTGAAAAAACATAAAAATTTCGATGTTGTTATTGCAGGTATTGTCGCAACTGGATATTTTCTTGATATAACTCAATTCCAATGGAGAAGAAAAACGTTGGAAAATGAAAGTAATTCAGAAGGAAATAAAAAACATTGGAAAAAGATTATTTAAAGAAAAAGGGTGAAGAAAATCCCTCAGATTATTCCAAAGAGCTTACAGTACTTCGTGAAATTGATATGGCGATGAAAAGGCGTGAATATTACTCGTTTATAAAATTTTTAGTTGAAAAATAGTAAAAATGGAATTGATTATACGAAAAATTAATTACGAAAATGCAAAAATGGGTTGTTCAAGGGAAATGGAAAATTTTAATAATTTTGAAAAGTTTGAAAATAATGTCTTGAGAAAATATTCCAATTCGGAACTGGGATATTTGAAGGATAATGATACGGGCAACACTTTTGAATATAATATTTTGGAGGGAAAATAGTTTAAGCAGCTAGGATAAGGAAAAATGATTAAATTAAATTTAAAGGTATTAATTTTTACAGTCGGAATTGTACTGGCGTTGGTAAATATTACAAGAAAATATGGAAAAATACAAGGAAGTTTTTAAATAATAGGAAGATTTTGATTGAAAAATAAAAAGAAATTTGGAAAAGTAAAATTGTGAATGTAGTAGAACAAAAAAATTTAGAACGTAGCAGGGATTATGAACGAATATAATGAGATAACGGCTCTACGAAAAATTATCATTTTTATCAATGAAAAAGCGAATCTGAATTTAAAAAGATAATTTATGTTTTTCACACGACAGCGGACTAAAAATGAAGGAAATCTCCAAAATCGGAAAAATATTTGGGAGAGAAACGGCTACAGACTTAAATATATTCATTTTACAAATGTACGGAAGCCTGAATGATTTTGGAAAATTTGTATATTTTGTGAATAAAAAGTAAAAGATATATTGACACTTCTAAAATGTTTATGGAGCTGACGAGTGATGGGTTTAAAAATTTCATTAGGATTTATAGAAAAATTGAGGATAAAAATTAAAGTGGAAATTTAGCTAGTATAATAACTGGAAGGGGGATTTATGGAAAGGAAAAAGAAAAATTTTAAAATTGTTTACGGTTTTATTTTTGATTTTTATATTGTTGGAAATAATAGTTTTGGAGCTAAAACATCTGATTATGTGAATAAAAAGCGATGTGGAAAATGCAAAGAAAAATATTTATTTATGAAGTTCCAAAAAAGGTTCAGACAGAAAAAGAAGGAAAACAGTAATAAAAAGTTCAAATAATAATCAGAATACTAAAAATTCAAATAAAAATAAAACATTCAGCAAATGTACCAAAAATAATGAAAGTACAGTAACAACAATAAAAATCAAGTACAGAATCAGGTTCAGCCTGTCAAGGAAAAAGAAAAACTGGAGAAATTGATTTGGAATACAGAAATGTGAAAGATATTACAGAAAAATTGAATGGTTTTTTTGGATTTGAAGTGATTGGAATTGATAATAAAAATTATTTTTAATGGAGATGAGAGTAAAATTGAGGAAAATGAGAAGGATTATAAAGTCGCTGGATAAGGAAAAGGAACAAGTTATAATAAAGGGAACTATACTGATACAAGCTCAAATCTGTTTGAGCGGCTTGGAATTGACTGGAGCATAAATAGCGATAATGCGAATGCGACTAAAGATAATCTAGTGGCAAAAATTTTTGAATGGAGAAGTTTCAATTGCGTCTATTTTTCTCAAAGGAGGGAGATTTTTAGGAATAGATTTTAATTTATTGAAGGAAAATGGAGATATACGTATAGAAGCAATGCTGACACTTATGATTATGGAAAATGAAGAAGGTGAATTAAAAAGTTACAGAAGAAGTTTTGGTTGAGAAAAGAAGACTACGAAAAAGATACTGAATATGTAGACCAATTTTTCTGAAGCAGGGAATAGTCTTTAAAATTAATCCTGAAATTAGAAAAATTAACGGCATAAAGAGAAATTTTGACTAAAAATAGACACAGAAATAAGCAATTTTAAGCTGACATCGAGTTACAATGCATCTTCTGGGGCCAAAAACAGAAAAATCAGACTCAAAACGACAATAACGTTAAATAATGGCGGCTCTGACGTTTATTGGAGGATTAAAAGCAGGATGTGAGCAAAGAAACGATAAGAAGAGTTCCAGTATTATCAAAAATTCCAATAGTTGGTCCGCTTTTTAAATATAGAAGGACTAATAGAGAATTGCGGATATTTATATTGAAATTGAAGCTGTTATTCAGGAGAAAACTTTAATAAAAATCACTTTGATTTTAGAAAAATTCAAGCATAATTCAAATGAAAAAAATTTTACAAATTATAGTGGAAATTTTAAAAATATGTAGTATAATATTAAATAAAGACTAAATTAAAAATATAATTTAAAATTGTAAATTAATGAATTTGGATTAAGGAAAGGAAAAAGATGATTTCGATTCAGAGGCTTGAAGAAATAATAAAAAAATTTAGTAATGTGAGAATTGCGGTTGTTGGTGATATGATGCTAGATGAGTATCTAATAGGAAAAGTTAATAGAATTTCTCCTGAAGCACCAGTTCCTATCGTAAATATTGAAAAAGGAAAAGATTTGTGCTTGGAGGAGCTTCAAATGTGGCAAATAATTTAACGTCACTTAAAGGAAAAGTTTTTGTTTACGGTGTCATTGGAGATGATGCGAATGGTGAAAAATTTATAAAGGAACTTGAAGAAAAATATTGATTCTAATGGAATTGTAAAGGATGAAACGCGTCCAACAATTATTAAAAGTAGAGTTTTGTCACAAGGTCAACAGCTACTTAGATTAGACTGGGAAAAAGATACTGATATTTCAGAAGATATTCAAAATCAACTTTTGGAAAATTTTTGAGAAAAATATTGAAAAATATTGATGCAGTATTGATTTCTGATTACAATAAAGGGTTACTTACAAAAACATTTTATCAGAAAGAATTATAGAAATAGCAAAAACATAATAAAAAGTAATGGTTGATCCAAAACCGCAGAATTTTAAAAATTATGTGGGAGCAACTTCAATGACTCCAAATAGAAAAAGAAATTTTGGATTATTTTGGAATGAAAAATTTACTAGCGAGGAAGAAATTGCTGAAAAAATGGCTCAGTTAAAGGATGATTTAAAACTAGACAGCGTTGTGCTTACTCGAAGTGAAGAGGGAGTTTCGCTGTTTTAGAATCAAAAACATAAGAGAATACCGACTGTGTGCAAGGGAAGTTTATGATGTTACAGGAGCTGGAGATACCTTTATATCGACATTTTTACTTTCGATATGTGCTGGAGCGGATTTGTATGAGGCTGGGGTAATTGCGAATATGGCGTCTGGAATTGTGGTAGCAAAAATAGGAACGGCTACTGCAACACAAGATGAAATAATAGAATTTTACAAGGATAATGACAATATATTAAAAAAATATAAAAATGAAATGTCATTTGATTTAAAGATGTTATAAAATATACAAATAAAAATTTAAAAAAGAAAAGGAAGTGAAATTATGGCAATTATTGCGGCAGTTGAAGCTGGGGGAACAAAAATTTATATGTGGATTGGGAACTGAAGATGGGAAAATTATCGAAAGAGTAAGTATTCCAACTACAACTCCTGAAGAAACAATGGCACAAGTTATTGAATATTTTAAAGACAAGGAATTTGACGTAATGGGTGTTGGGAGCTTTGGGACCGATTGATCCTGTGAAAGGTTCTAAAACTTATGGATTTATTACAAAAACTCCAAAAGCCTTACTGGAGCGATTATGATTTGATTGAGAGCTGAAAACATTATGATGTTCCGATGGAATTTGATACTGATGTAAATGGAGCGGCGCTTGCGGAAAGCTGGTGGGGAGCTGGAGAAAAATCTGAAAAAATGTTATGTATATTACTGTTGGAACTGGGAATTGGAGCTGGAGCAGTTGTTGATGGGAAAAATGCTTCAAGGTTTGACTCACCCTGAAATGGGACATATTCTTGAAAAGACATAAAGATGATAAAGTTTGAAGGAAGATGCCCTTTTCCATAAGGACTGTATGGAAGGAATGGCAGCAGGGCCTGCAATAGAAGACAGATGGGGTAAAAAGGATTTGAACTTGCCGATAGAGATGAAGTTTGGGACATGGAAGCATATTACTTGGCTCAGGCTGTAGTAAAATTATCACTTTGATTTTATCGCCACAAAGAATAATTATGGGTGGGGAGTTATGAAACAAAAAGCAGCTGTTTCCATTAATTAGAAAAATATGTGTTGGAATTTTTAAATGGGTATGTTCAAAAAGAGGAAATTTTAGAAAAATAGAAGACTATATTGTTTATCCAGGACTTGGAGATGAAGCTAGGATTTGTCGGATGCAATCGCATTGGGGAAAAATTGCGTTGGAAAAATAACAGAAAATAATAATTGATTTGTAATTAATCAAAGGGAGGTTAATTAAAATGGCAAGTATTATAAAAGAGCAAGGAAAGTGAAATTAGTGAAAAAGACTTGCTATCGTTTACGAAAAAGTGTATATTATTTATTAAATGGTAAAAATTTTCGCTAATTGATACATTTGGAATTGTTGCACAGAATTATAGTGGAGATTTGAAAAAGTAAGATAATTCGTACAAAACAGCAGATTGAAAAGGGAGTTTTCTCTTCATAGGGCTTTTTCAAAGATTACTGCAAATAAAAGAATTTTGCGGAAATGGTAAAAATTGGGGAAGAAACTGGAAATTTGGAAATAGTCTTAAGAATCTGTATGAAAAATACGAGTTTAATCAGAAAAATAAAAAGATGTGAAAAATTTGAGCATTTATCCAATAACAGTTATAATTACAGCATTAGTAATTGTGTTTATATTGTTAAAGTTATGTTGTACCTAAATTTGTCCTAATTTATTCTGACATTAGGGCAGGAATTACCGAGAGTTACGCAAAATTGTGATAAATATTAGTAAAATAACGGATAAATATGGTATTTTTCTTTTTAATAGCTATAATTTTTATTTTTTTGGATTAAAAATTGGAAAAGGAAAAAATGAAAAGAATTTTTGAAAAATTTTTAGAAATGAAACTGAGTTGGACAAATGTATAAAAATATTTGCATATTGAATTTTTACAAGAAATATGTATTCTCTGACAGATGCTCAATGTTCCATTGATTCAATCTCAAAAATGTGTACAAATTCCAAAAAGTTATATTTTAAATGAGGAACTGAAAAATTATTTTAAAAATAGAAAAAGGTGAGAGTATTCAAAAATCTTTTAAAAACATACGACTTTTTGATAATGAATACGTATAGTTTTCTTGCAATTGGAGAAAAAGACCGGCGAAATGAAAAATATCATTTTTAATTTGAATGAAATTTATTACGAAAAAGTTAGGAGAAAAATAAAATGGTTTTAAAAATGTTTGAGCCGCTTTTCGATAATTTTTATTGAGTAATTATTGGGCTTATTGTATTTTCAGTTATGCTGCCTATTTTTAAAAATGGGGAAATGCTGAAAATATTAAATTAAAAATATAAAAATTAAAGTTGGAAACTGGAATTTTAGATTTAACACAAAAATTCTATTCTTTATTAAAATACAGGATTTATTAGAACTATTAGTATAAAGGGAGGAAGGCTTTTATAAGCGAATAAATAAAATGTATATTTTAAAAAGGGAATAAATTGTTTGGTTTTTCTAAAAATAATTTAGATTATAGCAAAAGATAGTTTAAAATTTGACTTTAAAGATTACAAACATGCTGCTCAAAATTTTAGAGGTTTAATTTTAAATGAATATCAATATACAATAAAAGAAAAGGAAAAATTTATGATAGAAAATTTTATGGAATCATCGAAATATGCACAGAATTTGTTTAAAAATAAGGAATGAAATTATACAGGATATAAAAACGAAAGTTTAGATGAAAATGTGCCGATTATTACAGATGAAGTGCTAAATTATATGATTTTTACTGCTAGAAATATAAAAGGCTGAAATATTTTTGGAAAATTGGTACAGCGACAGGTTATTCAGGGCTATTTTTGGCACAAATCACTAATGAAAAATAGCGGGTTTTTAGACAACAATGGAAATTGATGAAATTCGTTATGGAAAAAGCTGTGGAAAATTTTAAGAAACTTGGATTATTTGAAAAGAATAAGATGATTTTTGGAGATGCTTTTGAAGAAATTCGAAACTTGATAAGAATGTGAAATATGATTTTATTTTTTTATTGATGCGTCGAAAGGTCAGTATTTGAAGTTTTTTGAAATGAGTTATGAACTTCTCAATGAAAATGGAATTATTTTTATTGATAATCTCATGTTTCGTGGACTGGTTGCGGCAGATAAGGAAGAAATTCCAAAAAGATATAAGACAATTGTAAAAAGGCTCAAAGAATTTATAGAAAAGTTGAATGAAGAGTATAATTTTGTACTGCTGCCGTTTGGAGATGGAGTTGGGATAGTAAAAAAATAAATATTCAGTATTAGCCAGCCAACTTAAAAATGGGAGTAAAAATGTTAAAAAGCAATGGATTGTCTATAGTATAGAGTCTAATTTTTAAAGCGGAATTGTTATAAAGTGCTCTGAATATAATATAATTTTTAAATATAGGAAAGAGAAGTGAGGAGAAATGAAATTTCTTTTGTATAATATTCGATACGGGACTGGAAAATATTTGAATCAGCCGTTTAAGCATATGCGGGGGTATTTGGGACGTTCTGTAAGGCATGTTTATCGAATTGGGAAATTTATTAATAAATATAAGCCTGACATTGTGGGACTTGTAGAAGTTGATCTTGGCTCGTTTAGAATGTACAGCAGAAATCAGGCTACGCTTCTTGGGAGAATTACGAGAAATAATAATGTTTATCAGTACAAATATGAGGAAGATTCTAATTATATGAAATTTCGATGGTAAGGGAAGCAGGAAATGCTTTTACTTTTCTAAAAAACCTGTTTTACGGGAAGAATTTCATTATCTGGATATTGGAATGAAAAAATTGATTATTGAAGTGGAAACGGAAGATGTTGTAGTGTTTTTGGTTCATTTGGCACTTGGTGGAAAAAACGATGACAGAAACAGATTGTGCAGCTTTACAATTTTGTGAAAAACTGCAAAAGCCAGTTATAGTTGCTGGAGATTTTAATGTATTCTGGGGTGAAGAGAAATTGAAATGTTTTACAGGCTTCTAATCTGCGAAAATATAAAACATAAGAAAGACCCAACTTTTTCCGAGCTGGAATCCAAAACGAGAACTTGACTTTATACTTTGTTCAAAGGAAATAAAAGTAAAAAGTTATGCAGTTATACAAAACTCAGCTTTTCGGATCATTTACCGATATTAGTCGATTTTGAAATTGTAAAATAAGAAAAAGATTATCATAAAACTAAATGATTAATTTTATTAATGAGTAACATTTAAAATTTATATATTTGATATATTGATTTTTAGATTATTTTTTTGTTATAATAGATTTATCAAAAACAAATTAAAATGATAGAGGAAAAGATTATGAAAATGATAAGAAGGATAAGGGATAATAAATTTTCACACATTAAATTATAAAACCCTGTCAGATGGTGTATAATCATTTTTATAATGAATTCTGTTTTACATAAAAATTTTACTTTTTGCCAATGACTTTTGGTTGTTGGCTCTTTTGTTTTTATATACACTTTGTATAATTTTATTTAGAGCCTGTAAAAGGGGCTTTTTTATAAAAATTTAAGGAGATGGTAATTATGATAAAAGTTGGAGTTATTGAGCGACTGGATATGCTGGACAGCAGTTAGTATGGATATTGAATAACCATAAAGAAGTGAAATTGAGTTTATTTCTTCGTATTCGAAATGCTGGGGAAAAATATGGGGATGTGTATGCGAATTATAAAATATTTTGAGAAAATGATTTCAGGAAGAGGCTGGAAAAGAGTTTTTGGAAAAAATTGATGTGTTGTTTTTGGCATTGCCTCATGGATTGTCGGAAAAAGATGACTAAGAAGGCACTTGAAAAATGATGTAAAGTTTTTGATTTGGGGAGCAGATTTTTCAGGTTGGGATGATTCAGAAATTTATGAAAAAATGGTATGATGCTAACATGAGTTTCTGAAATTAATCAGAGTGCAGTTTATGGATCGCCTGAACTGAATAGAGAGAAAATAAAAGAAAAAGTCAAGTTATTGCTTGTCCTGGATGTTATCCGACATCAGCGATATTGGGAGACAGCACTGCTTTTGAAAAATAAAGTTGTAAAAACGGATAAAAATAATAATTGATTCAAAAATCTGAGTTTCAGGAGCAGGAGAAAGTGCCAAAATAGATACGATTTTTACAGAAGTAAATGAAAAGCTTTAAGGCTTATGAGTTTTTAAAAGACAGACATACGCCTGAAATAAAAGCAGGAAATGGATAAATTATCAGAAAAGCGATATGAAACGTAGTGTTTACTCCACATTTATTACCGATAAATAGAGGGAATTCTTTCAACAATTTATCTGAAGTGAATGAAAAATGGAAGGAAAGCTTGACAGAAGAAAAAGATTTATGAAATTTATAATGAGTTTTTATAAAAATGAGTATTTTATAAGGGTTACTGAAAATTTGCCTGAGATAAAAATGTGAAAAATAGCAATATTTGTGAAATTGGTGTCCGTTATGACTCAAAAAATGGGAAATATTATTGTAATTTCTGCGATTGACAACCTATATAAAAGGGCAGAGGGCAAGCTGTTCAAAAGTATGAATATTATGTTTGGGTTTGAAGAAAATATGGGGCTAGAATTTTTATCAATGTATATTTACTAACTGTTAAAAGGAGTGATTTTATGAAAATAATAAAGATGGGACAATTACTAATGTTAAAGGGATAAAGGCGGCAGGAATATCGGCACAGTTGAAAAAGCGGGAAAAAGACTTGGCATTGATTTATAGCGAGAAAAAGGCAGTTTTCAGCTGCGAAGTGTTTACAAAAAATCTTGTAAAAGCGGCTCCGATTATTTTTGAATATGGAAAAATATAAAAATGGAAACATACAGGGAATTATTGTAAATAGCGGGAATGCTAATTGTGTACTGGAGAAACTGGACTTGAAAATGCTAAAAATGACGGAATTTGCAGCAAATAGAGCTGGGACTCAGAGGAGATTTTAGTGCAGTCTACTGGAATTATTGGAGTTCAGCTGGATAAGGGAAAAATAGAAACTGAATTAGTAAAATTTGCAAGGAAATATCTGAAAGATGGAGGAAATGACGCAGCGTCGGCAATTATGACAACGGACACTTTTGTACAAAAACAAATTTGGTAGAAATTGAAATAGATGGAAAAACAGCAACAGTTGCAGGAATGGCAAAAAGGTTCTGGAATGATACATCCAAATATGGCTACAATGCTCGCTTTCACAGTAACGGACGTAAATATTGAAAAATCATTGCTGCAAAAAATATTTTCCGAAATTACGGACAGCACATTTAATATGATTTCAGTTGACGGAGATACAAGCACAAATGATATGGCTTTTGTGTTATTGCTAATGGAGCTTCGAAAATAAAAATTGTCGATGAAAATTCTGAAGGATACAGCAAATTTAAAGAGGCACTTTCATTTTGTGAATCAGGAGCTGGCAAAAGTTGATTGCAAAAGATGGAGAAGGGGCGACAAAATTAATTGAAGTTACTGTAACTGGGGCAAAAAGTAAAAAAGACGCACAAAAAGTTGCAAAATCGGTAATAACTTCGAGTCTTTTTCAAAGCGGCTGCATTTGGGAGAAGATCCAAACTGGGAAGAATCTTTGTGCTGTAGGGTTATTCTGAAGCGGAACTTATTGTTGACAAAGTAAATATTTTTCTTGGAAATGATATTAATGCTTTACAGAAAGGAATCCAAGTTGCAAAAATGGCATGGGAATAGAATTTGGACAACGATAAGGCTGTTAAAATTTTGAAAATGAGAAAGTTGAAATTTTGATTGAACTGAATGATGGAGAGTTTTTCTTCGACTGCGTGGGGATGTGACTGAGTTATGATTACGTGAAAATAAATGCTGAGTATCATACATAGAAAAATAATCTGGAGGATAGAATAATGGTATCAAATTTACAGAAGGCTGAAAAATATTGGTAAACGCTTTGCCATATATAAAAATATTATGGGCAGACAATAGTTATAAAAATATGGTGGAAGCGCTATGGTTGACAAAACTGCACGAAAACAGTTTATTAAAAGATGTTGTAACTTATGAAATACATTGGTATAAATCCTGTAATTGTACATGGTGGCGGTCCTGAAATTAATGAAATGCTTCAAAAATTGGAAAGAAAGTAAATTTATTGCGGGAAATCGTGTGACTGATGGGGAAAACTGTGGAGATTGTGGAAATGGTTCTTTCTGGGAAAAGTAAATAAGGGAATTGTTGCAGATATTAATAAATATGGCGGGAAAGCTGTTGAATAAGTGAAAAGATGATAATATGATTTTTAGTTAGGCAAAAAGCATATTGAAGAAAAAGAAAATGAAGGGAGGAAACAAAAGAAAAATTGATATTGATTTGTGGGAGAAATTGAAAAATATATACTCGAAATTATAAAGATGTTTGAGAAAGTGACTATATTCCAGTAATTTCGTCAATAGGAACTGATAAAAATGGACAGACTTATAACATAAATGCCGATTATGTGGGCAGGGGAAATTGCGGAAAATAAATGCAGGTAGAATGATATTTTTAACGGATGTTGATGGAATATTGCTGATTATCACGATAAAGCAGACGCTTATTGATGAAATTGACGTTTATCACGTAACAAATTAATTGAAAAAGGTATAATTAGTGGAGGAATGCTACCTAAAGTGAATACTTGCCTAAAAGCCATTGAAAAAGGTGGAAAAATGTAGTTATTTTTAAATGGGAAAGTTGGAAACATTCATTATTATTGGAGTTATTTTACAGAGTGAAAGGAGCTGGAACTTTAAATAAAAATAAATTAAATTTTTAGAAGGAAGCAAAAAATGTTATTAAATGTATATAGTCGATATAATGTAACTTTTTGACAAGGGGAAAAGGAAGCTATATTTTGATATCGAAGGGAATAACATCTCGATTTTGTATCAGGAATATCGGTAAACTGTCTCGCATGCAAGTCCAGTAATTATAAATGCTCTGACTGAACAAAGTAAAAATTGATACATATTTCAAATCTTTGATTACAGCGAGCCTCAATTAGAGCTGGCAAAAACTTTCATACAGAAAACAGTGCGATGGAGAAAGCATTTTTACTAACAGTGAACAGAAGCAATTGAACTGGCAGTAAAATTGCTCACAAATATGGTAATAGATTTATCGTATGATGAAAATGGAAATAAAATTATTGACAAAACTGAAATAATTTATATGAAAAAAATTCATTTCACGGACGTTCGATCAGGAGCATTAGCACACAGGACAGCCTAAATACCAGAAAGCCTTTGAGCGTTTGATTTCTAATGTCACACAATGTAATTTTAATGATGTGAAAGATTTGAAGGCAAAAGTGAGTGAAAACAGCAGCATAATTTTTGAGCCAATTCAGGAGAAAGTGGACTTGAAAGTGCAACACCCTGAATTTATGCAGGCGATAAAGGAATTGAGTGAAAAATATGATACGCTTGTGATTTTTGATGAAATTCAATGCGGGATGGGAAGAACTGGAAAATTGTTTGTTTATGAAAATTTTGAGATTATTCCAGATATTAGATCGCGTGGCAAAATCGCTTGGTGGCGAAGTTCCAAACTGGAGCAACTCTTACAAAGGGCAAGGCAAACGATGTTTTGAAGCCTGAGATCGTGGTTCTGACTTATGGGGGAAATCCGGCAGTTTGTGCTGTTGCAAATGCTGTTTTGCATGAATTGATTGACAATAAAACCTGGTTGAAAAGGATGTTGTGGGAAAAAGGGCAGTATTCTCTTTAAAAAATTGGAAGAATTGAAGGGAAATATAATTTATTGATGAAATTCGTGGAAAAGGGACTGCTTGGGAATAAAATTTGACGAAAGCAAAGTTTTTTGCAAAAAGATGTAGTTTTAAAGCGCATTGGAAAAATGGGCTGCATATTAGTTGAGCTGAAAATAACGTTGTGAGATTTTTCCGCCATTTAATGTGAAAACTGAAGAAATTGATGAAAGCAGATCAATATTGAGCAAAGTTTTGGAAACGTTTTAGTCTTTTTATAATATTGTAAAATTAGAGGTTATTGAGGTAAAATTATAATGAAAGGAATAAAAATTATAACATAAAGGTGGAGACTTATAAAAATTTTTAGAAAAATTACGATAATAGTTGTTTTGTTAAGTTTGATAAGTTCTGGTAATCTCAATGTGAAAGTAAGATTGCTCAACTAGGAGATTACAAAGGTACCAATGCTATAAAGAATTATATTGTAAAGGAAATTGAGGATGATGAACAGAGTATAGAGGGTGGAAGTTATAGATATTATTTTTCAAAATAGAATTGTTAAGAAAAATTATAACTGAATATTTTGGTGAAACCTGAGAGGAACGACGGAGTATTACGTAGAAAAATGGAAAAGTCTTATTTTATTTTTAGTAGAACTGAAAAATATAATGTTCCATATTATAAATGCTGATTGGTACAGAGAAAAATGATGTGGAAAATTGAGAGCAGCTTGACAGTAGTCGGAAATTTTTGAAAAAGAGGATACGCTATTTTGATGAAAATATGAAATTGATCCTGATATACTGATGAAAATAAAAATATTGAAAATGTGCAAAAATTGAAAAGAAATTGAAAAAGAGATTTTTAAATGAATATTTTAGAATAAAAACAGAAAATTAGTGAGAGAAATATGTTAAAAGGAAAATCATTTTTAAAATTATTAGACTTTACAACAGAAGAATTACAATATTTATCAGATTTGGCAAAAAATCTGGAAAGGAAGATAAGAAAAATAAGACTGAAAAGAAAAATTGACTGGGACATTGCACTGATTTTTCGAAAGACTTCGATACTTTATGACTAGATGTGCTTTGAAGTTGCGGCTTATGATCAGCAAATGCTACGTTTATTGGGGCCTTTCTACTTTCTCAGATGAATGATAAGGAGTCGATCGAGGATACTGCAAAAGTTCTGGGCGAAGATTTTATGATGGAATTGAGTATCGTGATATGGACAGAATTTGTCAAAGTCACTGGCCAAACATTCTGGCGTGCCTGTGTGGAATGGACTACGACTGAGTTTCATCCATCACATGGTTTTAGTGAATTTTGACTATTTTTAGAGAAAAAGGAACTTTGAAGGAATTAAGTTTGCGTATCTTGGAGATGGAAAAATAATATGGCAAGTTCAATTTTCATGATTGGTGCAGCAAAATTCTGGGATGGATTTCAATTGTTGCTTCCGAAAGAATATTTGCCAGATAAAGAATGGCTGAAAACCGCATTGAAACTGGCGAAGAAAATGGAGGCGTGTTTCATTTACGGACGATAGAATTGGGGAGTGAAAGATGGGATGATGATTTATACGGACGTCTGGGTTTTCGATGGGGAATCTTATGATGTGCGTGTGGGAAGAAAGAATAAATCGACTTTCATATTATCAGGTAAAATAGCGATCTTGTAAAACACGCAAAGGATGACTATCTGTTTATGCATTGGTCTGCCTGCATTTCCTGACTTAAATACAAAGCTGCAAAGGAAAATTGAAAAGAAGTACGGAATTAAGAAATGGAAGTTCTGATGAAGTGATCTAGAAGGAAAAATTCAGTGGTATTTGATGAGGCTGGAAAACAGAATGCAGCATCGATTAAAGCGTGGTTATGAGTAGCAACTTTAGGTGATATTTAATTTTAAATTTTATTGTATTAATTAAATTAAAAACTCAGAAATGAAAAAGCTAAAAATAAGGATAATATATTGAAATATTAGAAAAATATACTAAAATGATATTGAAGATTAAACATTCAGAAAGGAGAAATTGAAGTCAATTTTAAAAAGAAAATCGATCATTATTAGCAATCACAGTTTTAACGGCAGCCACATTGAATGCCCTGAATATCATAGTGGGAAGCACAATGCAGCAAAAGTTAGTAACTGCAAAAGTTACATAAAGAATTAAGAGGTGTCTGCAGCAAGTGTCAGCAATATCGACCGGCTTCTCAAAAAGGGGACTTAGTGTGGATCAGCAAAAAGAGAATTTTTGACAATCCCTGACAATGTGAAGAAAGTGGAATATGAAATGCGGCATTGTACAAGTACCTGCTTCGATGCTATCCATCTCAAATATTCGCCATGGTCTGAATATTTGACAGGAAACTCGAGCGAATAAACCAGATACGATCCATTAAAATTTATGGTAGAAGAAGCTCATAAGAGAGGTATTGAATTTCATGCATGGTTTAATCCATACAGACTTTCAACTTCAGGTTCAAGAGATAGATTATCAAGTGATAATATTGGACGTAAGAAACCTGAATGGACAGTAGCTACGGAGGCAATTATACTTAAATCCAGGAATTCTGAAGTTAATGATTATGTTGTGAATAGTATTGTTGAAGTTGTAAAGAACTACGATATTGATGGTGTTCATATGGATGATTATTTTATCCATATAAAGTTAAAAATCAAGAATATCCAGATTCTGCACAATTTAAAAAATATGAAGTAAATTTTTCAATTGGAGATTGGAGAAGAAATAACGTAAATACTTTTAATTGAAAATTACATAATTCAATCAAAAAAGAAAAAGAAAATGTGGAATTTGGAATAAGTCCATTTGGTGTATGGAGAAATGCGTCTACTGATCCAGTAAGAGGTTCTCAAACAACTGCAGGTGTACAAAATTATGACGATTTGTATGCAGATATTTTACTTTGGATGAATAAAGGATGGATAGATTATGTAGCGCCACAAATTTACTGGAATCAAGTGACATAAAGCCGCTGAGTATAATACGCTTGTAAAATGGTGAGCAAATATGCAGGACAACAAATACAAACTTGTATATTGGACAGGCAGCACAAAATAAATGAGTGGAAAAATGCTAAAGAGTTAATAAATCAGATAAATTTCAACAGAAATTATCCAGAAGTGAAAAGAAGCATTTTCTAGCTACAAATCATTATTAACAAATCCTAAAAATACATAAGCTGTTTAGCATAAGGGCCTTATGCTAGCACTAATATTGAAAATTAAGAGTTTAGATTTTTAAAAATTGAAAAAATAAGAAATAAAAATTAAAAAAATCAGTATTATTGAAGTGAAAATAAAACTTTAATAGTGCTGGTTTATAGGAAAATTAAAATAGTGCTTTAAATATTTATAGTACTAAATTTGCAAAATGAATTTAATTGGAGTATAATAAACGTATGTAACAAAGTTTTTAATCTTTTACTCAAAGTTGGGAGAAAGGAGGAAATAATGAAAAGTAAAATTTGGAAATTTTTGGGATTCTTGTTTTATGATGATTGTTGTAAACTTGATTTTATCAATTATTTCGACAATTTTACCAGTAAGATTTGAATCACCAAGTTCCGTTGTAGAAGCACCGCATTATTTTTAACTTTGTTCTAGGAAACTTTAGATTTTTCACTTAGTCAGACAGTGCTTGATACTTGGGTAATTATGTTATAATTATATTTCGTAAGAAAAGGGACAAAAAGATATAAGTGTTGAAAAATCCAAGTAAGATGCAGATTATAATGGAAGAGTATTACCATTTTATTGAAAAATACATTTTTGACTACATTTGGAAAACATAAAAACTATATACCATTTTTCGGCATTATTTCATATTTATAATGTTCTCAAACTTAAGTACATTTTTATTTCCATTCATTATGATGGGAGTAACAGAAAAATGGAGTTAAAACGATAAAACCATTTTTTTAGAACTCCGACAGCCGATCCAAATACAACAATAGGATTATCACTTATAGTAATTGTTATTTTCTTAGCAGTTTCTATAAAACAGCATGGATTGAAAAGGGTATATAAAAACATTATTTGAACCAATGTGGGTTTGATGTTCCCGCTAAATGTAGTAGATATTTTTCAAAAAGTGTTAAATACATCAATGCGGTTATTTGGAAATATGCTTTTGCAGGGCTTGTAATTGTTGGACTTTTTATACAGTCTTGTAGGACGTGGAATGCTTCAGTCATTGACATGATATGCTGAAGGGAAGTTTTTCATTTTCAGTCGGATGGCCGATGCTTATGACAGCTTTATCTAGATTTATTTATTGGGATTGTACAGGCATTTGTATTTACAATACTTTCATCAGTCTATGTAAGTGAAGCGTTGGGTGAAGAAGAGTAAAAATTTTAAAATAAAAATTATTAAATCAATAAAAACAGGAGGATTAAAAGAATGAAGGAAATGATCTCAAGCTAGCAGCTTTATTAGGAGCAGGTATTGCAGCAGTAGGAGGAATTGAGCAGGATTAGGACAGGGAATTGCAACTGATATGCGTAGAAGCAGTTTCAAGACAGCCTGAAGCTAAACAGGATATTATGCAGACATTAATTACAGGATTGGCAATTACTGAGTCATCAGCAATCTATGCATTGGTTATAGCATTCTTGTTAATTTTCAAAAGGATAAAAATAAAAAAATTAAGAAGAGATAGGTTGGAGCAATGAAGAATTTATAACGGTAACTTTAACAGCTTTTATCTGGAGCAATGTTTTTCAAATTCAGCTTTTAGCATCAAATCTCAGATAATTCTGATACAGGAGCAAAAACTACAAAAATCGAATACTCAAACGAAAAATAAAAACATCAAATTCAAAGAAAAGTTCTAGTACTCTAAAGGAAAGTACTTTAAAAGCAACAAAGTCAACTTTCATCTAATAAAATTGCTGGTAAAGATAACAGCAAGACCAGCTACAGAAAAGAAAAGTAGAAATAAAAATAAAAAATTGCGAACTAAATCTTCAGCACCAAAAATCTAAGGAAAGTTCTAAAATAATTAAAAATAAATAAAGAAATTGCAAAAAGAAATAAATGTAAATTCTAAGAAGATAATAGAAGATAAGAAGGATGAAATTGAAAAAGCTTATGCAAGCCAAAAACTAGAAGATTTTCAAAAACCGACTGACAAAAAATGATTCGGAAAATAATCTAGAGCTTGTAAAACAAAAATGAAGAAATTGAAAATGATGTTAAAGTGGAAAAACCTGTAACAGAAGAAAAAGAAAAGAAGAAGAAAGAGTACTTTTCACTGCTCATCAGTATCTACTCAAAAATTATAAGGTTTCTTATATTGAAATTAACAGTATTGATACTAATAGTAATGGAAAACTGACTAAATCTACTAAAATGGACATCAGCTTTGTAGAACTGAAGTAAAAATCCTGAAATTGAGCTTGAGAATGTAAAGGTATATTTAGTAACTCCAGGAAAAAGAGAAAAATTGATTATTGATTCTAAAAGTTCCAAAAAGAAAGAACTGTAGTAAGCGAAAATGAAGGACTTTTTGAAGCATGGATTACTAATGTTGGTATGAAATCGAATATAAAAATTTTGATAACGAGAAAATTGATAATCGTATAAGATGGAATGGAAACATCTGAATAATGGGAAGTGTATATTTAAAGATTTGATAAAAACATCAGCAGAAAAATGAAATGGATAAAAAAAGTTTTGAAAAATAAAAAGTTTGGTTTCACCAGGTAATCAATACAGTTATTTATTTAAGTTTGTAATAAAAAGAAAGATAAAGAAGAGGAACTAATTTATCAACCAGCCATTTTCAATGTTAAATTAATGGGAGCTAAAAAATATAAAAATAAAAGGAACAAAAATAGAATTAATAAGGAGTAAAAATGAATGAAGGAGCAAAAATTAGTAAACATAGACTTTACGATGGCTATTCAAATAATAAACTTTATAGTATTAGTCTATCACGAACTTTTGCATCGGCAAAGTGCTTGAAGATAGAAAAGAAATTAGCTTTTATCTGAAATGGAAATTGTCGAAAATGAAAAAGAAAAATTAGAAGAACAGAAAAACAATGGAAAAATCGAAAAAGAATCCAAAAGACGTGCAAAACGATATTCTGATAAAAGCCGAAAGACAGGGCGGACGATAGAAAAGATCAAATTATATCGCAAGCTATGAGTAATCGTGAAAGAATGATGATGAAAAGCAGAAGCCGATATTGAAAAAATGCGTCAAAATGCCAAATTTGAACTTCAAAAGGAAGTTGGAGAAATGGCAGTTGAACTTGCAGAAAAATTATTAAGAAAATATCGACGAAAAACAAGATGCAACTATTAATAAGTTTATTAATGAGATAGGAGATTAAATGGCTAATGATGAAATTGCAAAAAGATATGCAGGAGCAATTTATAATATAGCAAAATCTTCTGACAGTGTAAATGAAGTTAGGGAAGTATTGAATATTCTTATGGAAAATTATGAGGAAAGTGAGGAATTTAGAAAAATTCTGGAAGATCCTTAAAAGTTTTCAAAAGAAAAGTTTTTGGAAAAATCTTTAACCATACAAGCAAGGAATCACTTGAGTAATAAAATATATGTAAAAAGCAAAGATTATCGTTAATCGGAGAAATAAAAGATTATTTTTAAAAACTTTTATTATGAAGAAAATAATAAACTTCCAGTAACTGCTATATTTGCAAAAAGAGCTATCAGAAAAACAAAGAGAAAAGTTAGTACAGAAATTAGATACAATAAAAAGATTGTCTTAAATGTCAAAGTTGATAAGAAATAATTATGGAGGAATTTTAAAAATTGGTAATGAAGTTATTAACGGTTCTATAAAAAAATCAAATTGAGGAAATAAAGAAAAATTTTTAGAAACGGAGGTGCTTTGAGAATCGCCAGAAGTAAGTAAAATAATCCGAAGCGAAATCGAAAAATTACAAAAGTTCACTGGATATTTCCAATACTGGAACGGTTTTGAAGTAGAGATGGAATTGCCAGAATCTACGGATTAAGCGACGCTATGGCAGGAGAGCTTCTGCAATTTGAAAATGGAACTGTCGGAATGGCACTAAACTTGGAAGAAAGTAACATTGGAGCAGTAATTTTGGAAAACACAAGGTATAAAAGAAGGAAGCATAGTAAAGGATTAGAAAAAGTAGCTGAAGTTCCAGCTGAAATGAGCTGCTTGGAAGAGTAGTTGACGCACTTGGGACTCCTATTGATGGAAAAGGCTCTATAACAGCTGATAAATATATGCCAATTGAGCGACAGGCTTCAGGAATTATCGCAAGAAAACCTGTTACACAGCCTATGCAGACAGGAATAAAGGCAATAGATGGAATGTTTCCGATTGGAAAAGGGCAGAGGGAATTGATAATTGGAGATAGACAAACTGGAAAAACAGCAATTGCAATTGATGCCATTATAAATCAAAAAAATAACGATGTTTTATGTGTTTATGTTGTAAATCGGTCAGAAAAGAGATCAACTGTTGCACAAATTTATAAAAATTAGAAGAAGTGCATTGAATATACAATTATAGTTGCAGCAACTGCATCAGAATCAGCACCACTTCAATATTTGGCACCATATTCAGGAGTCGCTATGGGTGAATATTTTATGGATCAAGGGAAAGATGTACTGATAGTTTATGATGATTTATCAAAACACGCTGTGGCTTATCGTGAAATGTCATTGTTATTGAAACGTCCACCAGGAAGGGAAGCATATCCAGGAGATGTTTTCTATCTGCATTCAAGACTTCTTGAAAGAGCAGCAAAAATTAAGTGATAAATTGGGGGAGGTTCAATTACTGCACTCCAATCGTAGAAACACGTGCTGGAGATATTTCGGCATATATCCCAACAAATGTCATTTCGATAACAGATGGACAAATATTCTTGGAAACAGATTTGTTTAATTCGGGATTCAGACCAGCAATAAATGCGGGAGTTTCTGTATCACGGGCTGGAGGAGCTGCACAATTAAGGCTATGAAGCAAGTTGCTCAAAAGTAAAACTGAACCTGCCCAATATAACGAACTTTTGGCATCTGCCATCACTTTGGCTCAGATTTGGATAAAGCTACAAGAGATCAGCCAACCGTGGATCTAAAAATTATGGAAGTGTTAAAACAGCCGCAATACAGTCCGTACAGAGTTGAAGAACAAGTAATTTCATTTTATTGTGTAACAAACGGATATTTTGATGATGTTCCAAATGAAAAAGTGAGAGTATTTGAAAAAGATTTAATAGAAGCAATTAGAAATGATTCAAATATCTTAAAATGAAATTTTTGGGAGAAAAAGTCGTTGGATGATGACTTGAAAAATGGGCTTGACGAATTTATAGTTAATTATAAAAAGAATATGTTCGGTAAAGCAGGTGAGATATGGCAGCAAAATATGAAAGAAATAAAGGAACGTACTGACAGCGTAAAAAGTACCAGTCAAATCACAAATGCGATGAATATTGTATCTTCACCAAATTTTAAAAAGATTTCAGGTATTAACTTTAAAATCAAGAAATTAGCACACGTGCTGTAGATGAGGCTTTTGATAATCTGGTTGCAAAGTCTATAGGAAATAAATTTGTAATTTTTGAGGAAAATCAGAAGTCAGAAGGAGTCTGGTATCATTGTAATGACATCAGATCGTGGGCTTGTGAAGTTTTTAATTCAAATACTTTAGAAGACTCTGAAAATATGAAAGCAGTTTGAGGAAGGCAAGGAAATTTCTAGTGACAATAGGAAGAAAAGTCGAAGAATATTGTAAAAATAGAAATATAAATGTTGACAGAATATACACAAATGATTCCCGAAACAATGTTTGAAACTGGGATTTAGTGAAGATGTGGCACAACTTTTATTTTAAATGATTTTATGATGAAGCTTATATGATTTATTCGAAAATTTGTATCAGCAATTGAATATAATATTCAAATTGAAAAGTACTCTCAATTGAGAAAAGAGAGGATTGCCAACAAAGGAATATATCTTTGATCCATCGGAGGAGGAAGTGTTAAAACTCATTTGTGCCACAAGTTCTGAATATAAACTGTATCAGTCATTACTGGAAAAATTCAGCGAGTGAACATTCAGCCAGAATGTCTGCAATGAAACAGAGCTAACGACAATGCTTCTGAAAATGATAAGAAATCTGGAAGTGCAGTATAATCGAAAGACAAGGACAAACTAACACAAGAATTGGACAGAAATTATAAGCGGTTCTTTAGGAGTACAATAATTTTTATACAAAATTAAAGAATCAAAAGCAGAAAATTAAGAAGGAGGTCAAACTTAGCTGATGAATAAAGGTAAATTAGTTCAAGTAATTGGACCAGTTATAGATGTAAAATTTGAAAAAGAATTACCAGATATTTACAATGCACTTGAAGTGTAAGCAATGAAAAAGGTGAAAAAGTTAGTAGCTGAAGTCTACGCACATACATGGAAAATCAACGTTGTGAGAGCAGTTGCAATGTCTGGAACAGAAGGATTACGACGTGGGACTGGAAGTTGTAGATACTGGAAAAACCGATTCAAGTTCTGTTGGAAGAGCGACACTTGGAAGAATTTTTAATGTTCTTGGAGAAGCAGTTGATGAAGGCGAAAAACTGGATGAAGATGTTTTAAGAGAATCTATCCATAAAGATGCACCGTCATTTGAGCAACAAGGAACTGATTCTGAAATACTAGAAACAGGAATAAAAGTGGTGGATTTATTGGCACCGTACTTAAAAGGTGGAAAAATAGGATTGTTTGGAGGAGCTGGAGTTGGAAAAACGGTTTTAATCCAAGAGTTAATTAACAATACGTGCAAAAGGGCATGGAGGACTTTCCGTATTTGCAGGAGTTGGAGAACGTACACGTGAAGGACGTGATTTATACAATGAAATGACTGAAAGTGGAGTTATTGACAAAACAGCATTAGTGTATGGACAAATGAATGAACCGCCTGGAGCAAGATTAAGAGTTGGACTTACTGCACTTACAATGGCAGAATATTTTAGAGATAAGGAAGGACAAAATGTACTTTTATTTATTGACAATATATTCAGATTTACTCAAGCAGGTTCGGAAGTGTCTGCACTACTTGGAAGAATGCCGTCAGCCGTAGGATATCAACCAAATTTGGCAACTGAAATGGGAGCTTTGCAAGAAAGAATAACATCGACAAATACAGGTTCGATTACATCAGTGCAAGCTGTATACGTGCCAGCAGATGACTTGACAGATCCAGCACCAGCAACAACATTTGCCCATTTGGACGCAACAACTGTATTATCAAGACAAATTGCGTCGCTTGGAATTTATCCAGCAGTAGATCCGCTTGATTCAACTTCAAGAATATTAGAACCTGAAATTGTTGGAAATGAGCATTATAAAATTGCGAGGGAAACTCAGAAAGTATTGCAAAGATATAAGGAATTACAGGATATTATAGCAATTCTGGGAATGGATGAGCTGGATGAAAATGATAAATTAACAGTAAACCGTGCTAGAAAAATTCAAAGATTCTTTTCACAGCCGTTCTCTGTTGCAGAACAATTTACAGGAATGAAAGGTAAATACGTGCCATTAAGAGAAACAATTCGTGGATTTAAAGAAATTTTAGACGGACTTCACGATGATTTGCCAGAACAAGCATTCTTATATGTTGGGACAATAGACGATGCAGTAGCAAAAGCTAGAGAATTAATGGCAGAATAGTTTTTATTGATTTCAGAATATTAATATTTTTATATACAATTTTAAAAAATATAATATTATTTTCAATAAATAATTAAATTAAATATTTCCACTTATACTTAAACTATACTCAAACTGCTTAAAAATCGAACTGACTAAACAAAAATGAACTTGTTGTTCGAGTAATATAGTCTAAAATTTTGAGTGGAAAGGAGGATTTATGGCACTGGAATTTATTTTGCAAGCAGTGACTCCAGAAAGACTTGTTTTTGAAAAACCTGTTGAATTTGTGAAAATTACGTACTGAAAGCGGGGATATTGGAATACTCGCCAGCACATTAATTATATAACTCCAATTGGTGCGGGAGAAATGCTGGTTCGTGAAAAGGATACAGGAAGATGTCACATATTATCTGGAAGGCGGATTTCGGAAGTTAGGCAGGATAAAGTTGTCATTCTAGGAGTAAATATAGTTGAAGCAACTAAAGCTGAAGCGGAAAGAATGGCGAGGAAGTCGCAAATCGAAAGGGCAAAGAGACAGAAAATAAAAAGAAGACAGAATATTTTTGGGAACTAAAAACGGATTCAAAGTAATTTAACTAGAAAAATAAATAATTTAAAAATTATATGGTATAATAAGTGAAATTATAGTAATACGTACTTAAATAAATTTTAAAGTTAATTTAAAAATTCAAAATTTATATTTAATCAATATCTTTTGAATTTTATATTTATTTAATGTTTTATTAATTATTTTTAATTAAAGATTAAAAATAAGTAAAAATATTACTATCATTTTAATAATCAACAATGTAAAGGTGGGAAAATGGGAATGGAGCAATTAAAAAGAATAGAAAAAGAAGTTATTACAGAAATTATGCTAACGAAAAATTAATCAGAAATCAAAAATAGAAGTGTAATTAAAATTAGAAAAATCTTATTTCAATGGAAATTATTGAAAAAGAAATTATTGAAAAACGTTAATTAAATATTTTCATAATGAAAAAGAAATAGAACGTTTTGATAGAAATTTTATCAATAGAAAGTTATTAGGAAATTTAGGAAAAGATACAGAAGAATTTTTAGAACCTTGAATTTTAATTATGAAAATTTCACCAGACCAAATTAAACGTAGATACGTGGAAACAGAAATTAATCGTTCAAAATTTGCAAAAGGTGTAGAATGTGACGGAAAATCAAATCATGAAGATATTTACTTTGACAAGGCTCCATTACCGGCAGCATATTTTGTAGACGAAATCGTATTAATGCCAAAAATCCTACAACATTATTTATATACTGGGAACACGTGACGATACATTTGAAAGATTAGCATCAAATAATGGAATAGTTGACAATGTTATCATAAAACCTTTATAAAAATGGATATGAGTACAGAAAAAATTATAAGACATGAAAAAGAATAGGGTCACATTATATAACTGAAATTGATGTAAATCAGAATTATGAAGCATCTATCGGATATGAAGATGTATATGGAAACTTCTGAAGTTGCACATTCGTGTAGTTTATTTCCCAAAATGATAAAGTTCTGATAATATAGATTTATTATGGGGAACTGTAAGATTAGATGGGAATACAAATCAATTAATAAAAAATATAAATACGCCAGTTTTCACGCCTGAAGGAAGAGAAGCATTAGGACTGCTCTGATGCACGTCTGGATGAAGATGACGAATTTATAATTGAAGTAATAGAAAGATTGACAAAAGTTGGAGTCAGAATCAATAATTGAAAGAAAAAGTAATAAAAGGGAAAAACTTCCTCATCTTAAACTTGATATGAGCGGTTCAAGAAGTAGTTAAAATTTTAATAATTAAATTTTTCACAAATGAAAAATCGAAGGAGATAAAATGGGAATTATAGCATGGATAATACTTGGTGGTCTTTCTGGTGGATAGCTAGTATAATAATGAAAAATACTAATGGGAGTAATAGCTAATATAGTAACAGGAATAATAGGAGCTTTTTATTGGAGGAGTAGTTTTAATTTTATAGGAGCTGAAAAGTTACAGGATTAAATCTTCACAGTATTCTAGTATCTGCAGTAGGAGCTTGTATTTTACTTTGGATTATTGGAAAAATTAATAAATAAGATAAGTATTTTTAACAAGGATATTAGGTCTAGTATAATATTTTTACTATTTATTAGCTCACATATTAAAAAAGTAAAAAGGGAGACAAAATGGCTATGTTACATATGTTACATGCTTTGTTTGCGTGTAGAAAATTTAGAAGCATCTATTGAATTTTATGAAAAAGCATTTGGATTTAAGGAAGATCGTCGTATGGATTTTTCCAGAGCATAAATTTACTATTGTTTATCTAGCTCTTCCAGGTGAAAGTTTTGAAATTGAGTTAACTTACATTATGGTCATGGTCCATATACAATTATGATGGTTTCTCACATCTTGCAAATTGCTTTCTGACGATCTTGAAGGAGATAATGAAAAACATAAAGCATTAGGGTATCCAACAACAGATCTTATGGGCTTACCTGGAAAACCAGGACATTATTATTTTGTGACAGATCCAGATGGCTATCTGTATGGAAGTAATTGTTCAAAATAAAAAAATTTGGAAGTTTTAAATATGTTTTATATTTAAAAATAATAATAAAAATAATATGAGAAAAAGACCGAAATTTTTCGGTCTTTTATAGTAAAAAGTCGCTTTTGAAAGCTGAACTCATTATAAGGAGAAATCGAATGAAAATAATAGTATATGGTGCTGGAGTTATGGCTCAGTATGTAAAAGAATCAGTAATAAATTCTGGAAATGAATTTGTTAAAGCTGATTGATCCGCTTGGAAATGGAGATTTTGAAAATTTGAAGGAAATAATATAGATTTTGATGCGATTATAGATTTTTCACATTTCAGTCTCATAGAGGATGCTAGAAGCGGGAAATTAGTAAAGAAGTTCAGTATTAATCGCTACAACTGGACATTCAGAGGAGCAGCTAGAAAAATTGAAGAAGCAGAAATCAAATACCGATAATTAAGGCAACAAACACTTCAGTTGGAGTAAATATTGTAAATGAAATAGTAGCTTTTTGCAACAAAATTATTGAAGGATTTTGATATTGAAATAATCGAAAAACATCATAATCGAAAAAATTGATGCACCAAGTGGAACAGCAAATCGTTGCTTGGAAATTGTAAAGAGAAAATTTGGATGATAATGAAAAGATTATAGAACAATTTACGGAAGGGAAGGACACAGCAAAACGTGCTGAAAAAAAGAAATAGGAGTTCATGCCATACGTGGTGGGAACATTGTTGGAGAACATACGGTAATTTATGCAAAAATGATGAAATTATTGAAATAAAGCACGAAGCATTGTCTAGAAAAGATGTTTTCAGATGGTGCGGTCAGAGCTGTGAGTTTCTTTTTGGGAAAAAGGGATTGTACACAATGAAAGATGTACTTGATTATAATAAAATTAAAAACCCTAGTTTTATTTATACTGGAGTGATATATATGCTATACTAGTAATATTTCATAAGCAAAATTATTTTTAAAAATCAAAGTATTGTTTGTTTCCATACAAAAATAAAATTGCTAGAAATATTTAGAATATGGATAAACAATAAAATTAGTTTTAAACTGGTTTTATGTAATATTGTTATATTTTACGGAAGATTATTTACTAGAGGATGTAAATGGAAAAATTACAAATGAAAATTTATTAAAAATGAGTACAGAAGGATTTTTGGATAATATAAAAAGTATTTAATGATGTTTTTTCAAATGGAAATATTGAAAAATAAATTTAATGAACTATCTTCAGAAAGTAAATGGAGTAATATTATGGACTTTATTACCTTTTCTCTGAGAAACTTGGTGGAAGAAAGGACAGTCAGTTTGAAATTCAGGAAACATTGAGAATTGTTGGAAATTATGGAGTTCCTATTACACTTAGAACTGGAATTGAAGGAGCGTTAGTTTTGCAGCCGCTTGTTGAATATGGAAATAAAGAGCAGATTGAAAAGGACTTGAAATGATATTTAATGGTGAAGGTGGCGGACTCGGCTATAACAGAACCTAATACTGGGATCTGCTATTGCAAAAGGAAATGCAGTCTTACTACGAATACATTGATGAAAAATACAACAGCTCAAAGCTGATAAATACTGGCAAGGAAATTCTCAAAGTGACTTTTTGTTAATTGGGGCAAAGGAAAGAAAAGATGGAAAACTTTCAAAAGTAATTAGCCTAATTTTAGTTCCAAGAGAATACATAACTTATGATGTGTTAAATTCAGAAGGTTTGAAAGCAGTCAGATATGCTGTGAAATCACGTGGATACTGATATTCCTGCAAAAATATGTACTAAAACTTTCGGAAAGCAGGGCAAATTTGTCTTAGAGAATTTCAAAATATATTTATCCGAAGTAGATTGCAGTTAGTTGGGATGACACACGGGATTATGGAATACCAGAAAAATATAAAAATATGCAAAAGTTAATATTCCGTTTGTAAAAAGGAATTGGATGAGATAGAAACAACGTATGGTGTATCAAAAATTATGTACAACATATGTTTTGTAATAATATTTGTCCTGAAAAATCGGTATCAGATAAACTTATGGAAGCAAATATTATAAAAAGCCTTGCCACTGAGTATACTTTACAATGCCGCGAAAACAGCCTCAAAAGTTGTTAGGGGCAAAGGATTTGAAGTTGGGCATCCGATGAGCAATGTAGCGATTGACTTTAGACCATTTACAATTTTTGAAGGACCAAATGATATGTTGTATGCAGAAATTTTTTGATCAGTTTTTCAAAAGCTACGGGCCAGGAGAAAAAAGGAAGGAATACGAATTGACAAAAATGCAACAGTTTATGAAAGATTTATTTCTAGATAAAAGATTTTCAAATATTTCGTTAATAATTTTTCAAATAGAGCAGATGACTTGATAAACTTTTTAAAAGAATATACTTTGAATGAAATGGATCAGATAAAAAGGTTTTTGTTGGAAAAAATATTAGCAAGATTGTTTCTTTTGATTCAGACGGAATCGGATAATTTGATGAAATTTTTGATAAAGGATATTAGAAAAGATATGTTGAGTTTGAGGACTCGTATTTAAATAGAAGAAAAGCTTAAATTATTGAGTTCTTCTTCTTTTTAGTTATTTGAAAAATTGTGTAAATATCGTGATGATGTTGATGTTTGCAAAACAATGAAAAGTGAGCCAACTATTGGAATTACAAAGAATGCCATTTTGAATAAACATATTTTTCTGTTACAGTTTCATATTGAAATTCCGTTTGGAGTTGTTCCATTCCCTAAAACCGCAATGTCCTGAAACCATTACAGCTGCATCATAATCTGATCCCATTGTTCTAAAATGTTAGCAACATTTAAGTAAATGTAAATAACACAATTTGTGCAATCAATAGAATAAACACAGGTAAAGCAAGTCAATTAATTCCTCACAATCTTAATGTCATTAATGCCATTGCTAAAAATAAATTAAGCGCCACATCTTCAAGAATACTTATTTTTTGTTTGGAGTATCTCATAAATTTTATGTTATCTGGATAAATTTCTATAATTGCTGCAACAATCATTGGTCCAATGTAAATTGGAAAATGTGCTCTCTATTTTGTCATGTCTCATCAGATAATCAATTAACATTGATAACAAGAACCAATTCCTATAGCTATAAGGGATATAAAAATGCCATTGAAAAACGTTCTCCGTCAAGATAAGGTTTTTGTCTTTTTCAATACTTCTTCATCAATATCTTCATTTTTATGTTTTATTTTATCTTTGTAAAATGTTTAGAAGAAGCTTTGTTTATTAATAAGCCTGTTGGCAATAGGCCCTCCCAATGCAGAGCCAGCACAAGCCCAAAAGTTGCAGAGGCGATGGCGACAGCACGGCCCCTTGTATATAGGTCCAAGAGCTTCACAGTAGGAGCTACTGCTGCCGATGTACCGTGTCCCCAGTCATAGGAGTAGAACTCAATATTAATGCTAATAATGGTGGAATTCCTATGAAATTCCGAAAGTGCTACTGCAACCAACATTTTGCATAACACATAATCTCGGCAACAAATAGAAAAATAACTAACTCCAATCTCAAGACTCTAAGACTTGCATTAAATCCATGCTTGTGAAAAACATTACCATAAAGAATTTCTTGAAGTGTATCATCAAATTTAATTTCCGCCACATTTGTCTGTCTCAGAATAAACACAATTATTGAAAAATAAAAACCACCGATTACAGGTGCAGGAATACAATATTTTTCAAAAATTAACTCTTTCTAAGTTTTATCCCAATTAATAATAAAATAACTGCAAGTCCAATTGTTTGAATCATATCCATATCAATTTTTAATCATAAAAACCTGTCTTTTCTATACAGTACTTATACACATACCATTATATATGAATTCTAAGAAAGTGCAAATTGAAAAATAAACTGTTTTAATAAATTTTTCAAATTCTTTTTCCCAATGTTGACATATATATGTGATATAAATAACTGTCTAATAGAGACGCCCCTATCTCTACATTTAGACTTTTTTCGATATAAAAACGAGCACACGCCTGTTTTTATTTTTATAAAACTGGCTTTTAATTAGGTAATTAATAAAAATATTAAAATTTATTATAATAAATATTTAGGAGAATGGAATCATAAGATGAAAAGAGAAAGAAGCGATAATTGGAGGTGGCGTTTAGGTTTTTGACAGCCATTACTGCAAAGAAAAAGGGAAAGATGTTGTCATTCTGGAGAGAAAAGGACAGGGTTCTGAGTTGACAACTGGAAATGGACGGTAACTTGACAAATGTGAATGCTTCAAATCAAAAATTATTTTTGGAATTGAAAAATGAAGCTGGATTGAAAAGATTTTGGAAAGTCTACTACAGGATGCAATGAGATTTTTGAAGATGAAAGTCGGAATTATTTGTAATGAGGAAAATCGAGGGAAAGTTTATCCACTAGTGGACAGGCTGCATCAATTGTGGATGGACTCAGATTTTTATGCACAAAAGTCTTGGAATAGAGATAATTACAGATTTTTATGTCACAAAATTGAGAAGGAAATGTTTGATTTTAAGATACTCTGAGGGATAAAAACAGATAATTGCCAAAAAGAGTAGTGCTTGCAACTGGTGGAAAGTCGTATCCTGAACTTGGTCTCAAACGTGGAGTGGCTATGAGCTGGCAAAGAGCTTTTGGGGCATACTGTTACCGAATTAACGCCTGTTATTGTACAGCTAAAGGCAGAAAAAGAAAAATTAAGGGTTTAAAAGGGGAATTAAAGTCGGATGTCGAAATTACAGCTTTTGGAGAAAATGGAAAACGAGAAAAAGCAAAAATTTGTACTTATGATGGAGAGCTGTTTTTACAGATTTTTGGCATTTCTGGAAATGTGTTTTAACATTTCGTATGTTTTTCCCAATTTATAAACGTGAATTTGAAATTGACTTTATGCCAAAATTTACTGTACAATGAAAACTATTTGAAATTTTTGAAAAACGTCGGACAAATATTGAAAAGGATTTTTACAATGGAACAATTTAATGGAGTTGTCAATAAAAACTGGGGACACTTGACAAAAGTCGGCAGGAATGAGAAAGTTATCAAAAAGTATAAATGAACTGACAGACAATGAAATTGCAAAATTTGCACAACTTTTGAAAAATATAGAATAAAAATCATTGATACGAATGGCTAAGCGCCTCAGTTACCGCTGGAGGTATTCCGTTAAGTGAAGTGAATCTGGAAAAATTTTGAATCAAAAAGTTAGAAAATCTGTATTTTGCTGGAGAAATACTCGATGTTTACGGTGAATGTGGCGGATTTAACTTGCAATGGGCTTTGGACATCTGGATATAGGAAAAATCTTAAAATGGACTGTATAATTTAAACATGTTAATAGGGCGTGTATTATAAACTTTTCCAACAAAATGATAGACTTTTTAACATCTAAATATAATAATAAACATGAACTTTGATTTGTCAGTTAAATCTTTAATAAGATTTTATAAAATGGTATTTTATTTAGCTTGATAACAAGAAAAAATTTAACTCCTTTCATAAAATAAATTTTTAGCAAAATTACTATTTAAAATGAAAAATAATGTCGCAAACTTTTAAAAACAACTAAACTAATAAGGAGAAAAATGATTAGAATAAATAATATAAAAATGCCTGTAAAAACATAACGAAAAACGATTTAAAAAACAGTTTTACAAACTTTATAGAAATCAACGAAAATGAAGTAAAATCATTTGAAATTGCAGGACAGGCGATTGATGCCAGAAAAAGGATAATATCGTATTTGTTTATGCGGTGGATATTTCTTTTAACTTTGATGAGGAAACGGAAAAGAAAAGATTTGAAAAATGTGAAAAATGCAGAAAAATTGAGAAAACCTTATTCTGTCGGAAAAATTGAGAACTTTTACAGAAAATGAAAATGTGAAACGTCCTGTTGTTGTTGGAAGCGGATCCTGCTGGAATTTTTGCTGGACTTGTGCTTGCTGAAGCTGGACTAAAAGCTAATTATCATTGAGCAGGGAAAAATGTAGATGAGCGTGAAAAGGATGTTTATAATTTTTCAAAAACTGGAAAACTTGATAAATATTCAAATGTGCAGTTTGGAGAAGGGGAGCTGGAACATTTTCAGACGGGAAAACTAAACACGAATACAAATAATTTTCGGATTCAGAAGGTTTATGATGAATTAATTCTCGCTGGTGCTGATCCCAAAATAAATTATATGTCCAAACCCCACTATTGGAACCGACAAATTAATCGAAATAATGCGTAAAATCAGGCATAAAATCGAAAAGTCTTGGAGGAGAGTACCGTTTTAGCACAAAACTTGTAAAAAGTAAACTATGAAAAATCTGATTCTGAAAATAACAAAAATAAAAAGTATTTTAGTTGAAAATATAGAAAATTTGATGAAAAATAAAATTTATGAAACTCCAACAAACATTGTAGTTCTCGCAATCTGGTATAGTAAGAGAAACTCTTTATGCTGAACGAAGAAAAATGTTACAATGGAACGGAAAAACTTTTCGGTAGGAGTCCGAATTGAGCATCTTCAAAGTATGATAAATTATTCGCAATATGGAAAATTTGCTGATAAATTGCCAGCCGCAGAATACAAATTAAATGTAAAGACGAGCAATGGACGTGGAGTTTATACATTCTGCATGTGTCCTGGCGGTGTCAGTTGTACCATCTTCAAGCGAGGAAGGCAGACTTGTCGTAAATGGAATGAGTTATTCACAGAGAGATTTGGAAAATGCAAATTCAGCAATTTTGGTAAATGTATTTCCTGAGGATTTCCCAGGAGAAAGCGTTCTGGCTGGAGTAGAATTTCAAAGAAAGCTGGAAGAAAAAGCATTTGAACTTGGCGGAAAGGATTACAAAGCCCCTATTCAGTTATTTGGCGATTTTGTAAATAATAAAATCTCAACAAAATTAGGAAAAGTGAAACCAAGCTATCTGGCAGGCTACAAACTTGCAAACTTAAATGAAATTTTTCCACAATTTATAAATGATTCCATAAAAAGAAGGAATTACCTTAATGGATAGAAAAATAAAAGGATTTGCCAGTTATGACGCAATTCTATCAGGTGTAGAAAGCCGTAGCTCATCTCCAGTGAAAAATTCCTAGAAATGAAAGATTTTTCTCAAATATCGAAGGGCTTATGCCTTGCGGAGAAGGTGCAGATATGCTGGTGGAATTATGTCGGCGGCAGTTGATGGGATAAAATGTGCAGTAGTGATTGATTATTTTATTGAAAATTTATTAAGTTAAAAAATTTTTGATTTTTGCCATTAGATATGCTATAATTTCAACATCTTTAAGATATAATTTAAATAACTTTAAAAATTTTTAATAATTTGAAAATATGGAGTTGTTTAAAATGAAGGAGGAAATTATGTTTTGTACTTTTAGTTTTGTTGTATGGATGGGAGATTTATTCATATTGTGAATAAATATATTAGAAGTAATATAGATATACTTTTGTAGATACTATTACTGATGCAGGAGCTGTGAATAAAAATTGTTAGTGATGAGGATTATTTAAAGAGTATAGAAGATAAGGTTGTTTTAATTTCGGTTAATAAACATAAATCTGATCATATTTTTGTGGCAGGGCATAGCGACTGTGCTGGATGTCCTACTGATGATGAAACGCAAAAGGGTATATTCGTCAGGCTGCCGAGAAAATGCACAAGGATTTGCCTCATGAGGCTGTTACTGGGCTTTTCGTCTGATGAAAAATGGAGAAATTGAGGTTTTAGCTGATTATGATATAAGTGATAACTAATTTAATTAATATAAAGGAACTGCCTTTAATTGATAGTTCCTGTTTTAATTTCAAAGAAAAATATTCTTAATGTTTATAATATTTTTATTGTAAAATTAATAATAATGTTTAGCAT
>BNJU01002213.1_pt1 | contig 126038 bp, 205 predicted proteins | sample 8539281 | NCBI WGS metagenome assembly BNJU01 (sample SAMD00202456, study PRJDB9452) | human saliva metagenome | isolation source: human saliva | place: Japan | reverse complement strand
ATTTGTGGATGTGACAGTCGGTCAGTCAACATAGATGCCAACGCACTGAAGAAGCTCTTTCACATAAAACTAAGGCGGTCATGCTTGCCCATACCTTTGGGCAATCCCTTTGATATCGGGCAGGTGCAATCGTTTTGCCGAGCTCACAATCTGTGGCTTATCGAGGATAACTGCGATGCACTCCGGGTCAACATGCTGTGTCGATGGCGAAATGCGCTTTACGGGTACCATTGGCGATATTACAGCACCTCAAGTTTCTATCCGCCCCATCACATAAACAATGGGTGAAGGCGGCGCGATCTACCGGCAAACCCACTGCTGCATAAGATTGATACGCTCGCTGCGCGATCAGCGCGATTGTTCATGCCCAGCGGCGAAGACGGAACCTGCGACCATCGTTTCGACGGACAACGAGTTGCTACCAGCAGGATACGACCATAAGTACACGTATTCACACTTCGGATACAATCACCAAAGTTACCGACTTACAAGCGGCTGTGGCTGCGCCCACTGGAAAAAGCTACCGGCATTCAAAACGGCTCCGACAAGCAAACCATGCTTACTTACGGCACGCGCTCACTGATTTGCAGGACGCTTTCGCTTTTACCTGATCCACTGACGCATTCTGACCCAAGTTGGTTTTGGGTCTTTGCCCTTACGTGCAAAGATACCCTTGATCGTCGGATTGTTATCTCACATCTGGAACGAGCGAGCATACAAACACGCATGTCTTCGCTGGCAATCTTCTGAGACATCCATGTTTCGACACACTGCGAAAACAACCAGACCTCTTATCGCTGCGTCGGTAACCTGCCGCAACTGATACCATCATGGAAACACACGTTCTGGGCGTATATCCGGGCATGACAGAAGAAGCTCGAGCGCATAGCAGCTGAAATACGCCGCAGTGTGGGAAGGCACGAAGGGTATGATATTCGGGCCATCGTTACTGGTGCTACCGGCGATAGGACGCGCACTTTGTCGCCAGCTGCTTCAAGAAGGATGGCACGTCACGTGCGTTGTCCGGCCTGCTTCGCCCCGTCTGAACTCTTTCAAAGCAAAATAACCCTTTTACGCAACCTAAACAGCTCACAATCGTAGAAGCCGCATTGGGCACAGTACATGCACCGCACACTGGTTCGGGGCGATGTCTTTTCCATCTTGCCTGGGAGTCAACCGAACCTGACCAACGCCGCGACCCTACCTGCAAGCATATTCCTTTTACAATCGATGCGGTACAAGCAGCAGCGCCTGCGGCTGTACACGGTTTATCGGAATAGGGTCGCAAGCTGAAACGAAATACCTCAATCAGACCAACCCTCTCACCCAAAACCTCACCCGATCAACTAGAACAGCCAGCAACTGCCTACGCGCAACGCAAAGCAGGCCCTGTCGTACCCTCGTATCTCCAAAGCGCACGCGATGGGATTACTCATGTTTGAGTTGCGTATCTTTAGCGTATACGGACCCCATGACCACGCACGGGCCATGATTCCCCAAGCTATTGAGCAACTACTCGACGGGAAAAAGCCGTCATTCACCCCTGCTCTGCAACAATGGGACTATCTGTATGTTGATGATGCAGCACGGGCAATTGCCCTAGCAGGACTCAAGGTAAAGACGGCGCTCAATATTGTTTTGGCGAGCGGTGTAAGTACGCTATTAGTGAACTATCTCGAAAAACTCCGCGATGCGGTTGATCCTCAACTCCTCCTCGGTATTGGGGACCTTCCTTACGACTGCAGCCTTCGGTACGCAGTGCAGATATCACCCTGCAAGCTGATACTGGCTTTTGTCCCCGCGTACCTTTTAACGAAGGCATCGCCCGCACCGTTGCATGGCATAGATTGCAAAGAGAGCAGGCCAATGAAGACTATTAGCATTGGATTCCTTGTCGCAACGAACGCGATAATGCCCCAGCACTAGCAGCTGCAATCAAACGAAATGGCTGATCACCCTGCCACACTACAACTATGAAATTATTTTTGCTGACAACTGCTCAACCGATGGAACACGCGATGTTTTGCGTCTCATGTGCGCTCGATGCGCACATTAAAGCCATCTTCAACGCCCGCGACTTCGGCTAATTCAATTCCCCTTACCATGCTGCAGGCCCAAGGTGACGCGGTTGTTCTTATGTGCTGCGATTTCAAGACCCGGTGCCTCTTATCACGCGCTTTGTTGCGGCATGGGAAGAAGGGCAGCTATTGTTTGCGGCATAAAAACAGCCAGCACCGAGGAAATACTCCGTTGGCTACGCACCCGATATTATCGTCTTGTGAAACGGATGGCAGCCAAGACCAAATTGAACACTTCACCGACTTTTGGACTCTACGATCGAAAAATTCATCGAAGTGCTCGCGAACTCAACGATCAACCCCATTTCTGCTGGCATGGTGGCTGGATTGGGTTGGAAGCGCGTGAATTCTATACTGCAGGAAAGCCCGACGCCGACATCGAAGAATAACTTTTTCACCTCTATGATGCAGCGATGCTGTCAGTAACGGTTACGCTGAAATCGAAACCAGGGTAGCTGGCATCGTCGGCTTTTTGCTTAAAGCATCGCGAGTCTCGTAGTCGCACTTGTCACCCTGATTGCGAAACTGATCTGGTGGGATTCATTCCCCGCAGGAAGTGCCCCTACCCTTCTTGCAACGCTCGTGTTTGGATCGGTCACCATATTCCTTGTGGGACTGCTTGGCGAATACGTCATGAGTATCAATACGCGCCTGATGAATCCTTATGGTTATTGAAGAAAGAACGAATCGGTTTTACCAGTTGCCTACGACAATGAAATGGAAAAACAAAACAAGGAAAATGAAGAGCGAATTGGTCGCGGATGCGCCCGCAAAAATGAAGACAGACACGTCGATACCACCCACAAAAAGAACCAGCAAGAGCAGCAGGAGAATAACCTATGCGAATGAGAGTGGCAGACCTATATCGCACAATTTCTCGTAGACCATGGCATTGATTATTGCTTTATGGTTTGTCGGCGGTGGAGCTATGCAGCTCGACGATGCATTCAGCCATCAGAAGGTCTCACCTGCGTGTTTAACCACCATGAACAGGCTTGCGCTATGGCAGCCGAAGGATACGCTCGGGTTTGCAATAAAACCAGCTGCGGTATGTGATAGCCTCAGGCGGGGGCACAAATGCATCACGGGTGTCATGAGTGCCTATCTCGACTCTATTCCCATGCTGGTGTTTTCTGGACAAGTTCGCTTTGAATTGATGGCGCGCTCAACTGGTTTGACGGGACTACGCAATCTAGGCGACCAAGAGTTCGATATCTGCAAGGCTGTTTCATCTTTAACGAAATACGCGAGGTTGTGCAAAGAAGCTTCAATGATTCGTGAGTTTGCTTGAGCGCGCCTACCACCTTTCGCCACAACAGGACGCCCAGGCCCTGCTGGCTGATGTACCCCCGACGCTGCAGGGTGCCATAATCGAGGTAGATGACCTGCCAGGTTACTGCCCCGATAAGGACGATAGCGTGCTTCCCGCCCCTGTTTCACGTACAGTAGCTGAAACAGTTCTCGACAAAATTTGGTCGGCACACCGACCAGTACTATATGCCGGTTACGGAATTCGCTTATCAGGCGGCTGAGAAGTGTTTCGCCGCGTTGTCGACAAGTTGGGTATCCCTGTAGTTTTCAGCTGGGATAGCGTTGATATGCTATCCGACGATCACCCACTCACATGTTGGGCGTCCCTGGCATCGTTGGCGATCGCTGGTAACTTTGCAGTACAGAACGCAGACACCATTCTTCTTTCTATCGGGGCACGATTAGGCATTCGCCAAGTCGGTTTTGATTCTGCTCAGTGGGCTTCAGGTGCCTATGTCATTATGAATGACATCTGCGCAGATGAAACACGTAAACCAACCATTCATGTAGATATGCCTCTTGTTGCCGATGCATGCGACCTCGCTGAACAGCTCGAAAGGCGTATTGGATGCAGAACCACACCGCAACGCCAACCTGAGTACCTGGATTGAAACTTGTCAGCAGTGGCGTGCAACCTATCCTGTCGTACGACCAGAATTCTTTGATGTCGATACGCCCGCTAACCCTTATGTCTTCATCAAACGGCTGTCAGAGCACCTTGGCGACAACCGCATCACCGTTACCGGAAGTGGCTTTACATCGGTAGCAGGCGGACAAGCTGCTACCATGCGCGAGGGCACTCGTTACCTTATTAACTGCGCAACCTGTTCTTTGGGATGGGATCTTCCCGCCGCCATTGGCGCGTGCATAGCCGAGCATGGCAGTAGCGCCCTCTACGGACAGGCTATTCAAAATGGCAAACAGACCTTCGACACCATTCTGTTCACCGGAGATGGTATTCAATTCAATCTCAGGAACTACAGGTGTTGTTCACCATAAAATGCCGTTGAAATTTTTATTATTAACAACGATGGCTATCATTCCATTCGCATGACGCAGACTAACCTTTTTAACAAAAAGTTTGTTGGCATTGGGCCACAGTCGGGCGATCTGAGTTTTCCCGGTATGGAACGCATTGCTTGGGCGTATGAAATACCGTTTTGCCGCTGTTCAGCTAATTCTGAAATCGACGAAACAATTGAAACAACCTTAGCACTACAGGACCAGCCATCTGCGGGAGATCAGTGGGACACAGTCAAAGTCTTTTCGAGCCAAAAGCAGCCACCAAACGTTTGCCCGATGGAACGCTTATATCCCCGCCGCTCGAGGATATGGCGCCGTTTTTACCGCCAGAAGAACTCGCGCGCATTATGAGCGTGTCAGCTGAAACTGTCGAAGACGCTCAGGCAGTGGAATGTCCAGGCGCAGTAGATATCAAAACCCACTCTATCGAGCCATCCTGTTACGGAACCAGGCCCACCGCACCTGATGCTACCCAACGCAAAGTGACACCAGGTGAACGGTACGATGACCCATGAAAAAGACTGATAAAGAGTCGAACGCGCCATGCGCACCACTCACATCATGTGCCCGTTCATTCATCCGCCAGCTTTCATGGTGTCTTTACCACACTGCTGAAAAGTCCGATGTACTCTTTGTAGTCCTTGTTTGGGACTGCAGCTGCCTATGCATTTGCCGATACACACTTCGCCGTGGGAATAGACGACTTAGCAGGCGAGCGCTACTTTAATGGCGAGCTGATTGCTCAAGGACGTTTTACCTGGCCTTTAATTGCTCATCTCTTTACCTCCATGGCTATATCCCTTGTTGAAGATGTTATTGGATCGATTCTTACTTGGCGCACTCGCTGTTTTCGGCACTGTTGTATGATGGTGTCTCACAGGCGTTTTGACATTGTAGCTAGCGCTATATTTTCTGCTATCTTTGTTTCTTGCCCGTTGCCTGCGAGATGTATTGCTCTACCAGTCGATGGGCATCGCCATTGGCGGGTGTTTCATCTTAGTTGCTCTTCCTGCTCTTGCCTGGCATGCTCTTACAACCACGCCGGCGCAGTGCTGCCTGCCTTATAGGCGCAATAGCGGCAGCGATTTTTGCGATCCTGGTACGAATCGAGCGCTGTTGTGTATGTCTGTGCGGCACTCTTCCTGTCTGCTGCTTTGCAGACGGAAGCGTCTCGCCGACAATTCGGCGAAAAACGCCTGATTAAATGGTTTTACGTATCTTTGCTGGCCGCGGGCATTATTTGCTGGCGTGCTTGGTCGCTATCCTCGCTGAAGGTATACTCGATCAAGCTGGTTATGGCGCAGCTTGCCATTGAGCCATCCCACCGCGCTGCCAATCATCCTCTTGAGCGTCCAGTTGGCAATCGACACCTTCTTGCTTCTTGATCTTCTATTGCGCCTCGAAGGGCTTGTCTACGCACCCGTTGCTCTTTTGGATATCGCCTTTGCTATCATCATTATTGTAGCGATAGCGGAAATTCCTGTGCATCGATCGCTCGTGCGAGTGATGCTGTATCTTGGGCTTATTGCGGGCTTGCTTCTATCACGTTTCTTTTGCGCAGCACCGCTGAGTTCCGCACCGCTCAGGCCGCTTGTCTTATCAGCGGCATAGCGCTGGCGCTGATCTATATGAAAGCAGCAAATCGAAAGCACACTCACCACCAAAAGCTCCACATCAAAACGTGTCCTTGTACCCCTATCCATTGCCTGCGCAAGCGCATTCTGTATCGCCCAAGTAATCGCGCTCAATCAGTTCTTTATGACCGACTGGGATCGTTACCTTGATGAAGCGTCCATCGCTCAAGGGATAGCGCACGATATTGAAATAGCTGGCTTATCTGAAAAAGCCTGTCGTATTCTACGGCAACTATCGCCTTATGGGACCCTGGCGCGATGCAACGTGGGCACGCGCCGATGACCCCCGTATTCACTTTCTTGAAGGATTGCACGATTTTGATCGCATCGACACAACCGATCCTCAGTATGCTCTCCCACTCAATGGAGTCGGTGAATACCTTTCGTGGGGAATGAAAGCGTTTGAATCGCAAGACGAAGAATTCAAGTTCTTCGCGCATGTCGGCTGTCCGCTTTGTACAGGCCTCTGCCGAACAGGTTGCAGATGGACGAGCACGCTCTGACGGGTTGCCTATCTGGCCACAAGATGGCTCGATCGTCGATGAAGGCGATTACATCATCGTGCACCTTGGCGATACGTACCCTCATCGGAGCGGACGCGAAGCATCTTAAACAAAACAGCTTAGATGGAGCCATAAACAAGACTACCTAAACGGAGCCGCTTAACAATTAGGCACACCCTGCCTTTATATCGTTATGCCTCGTTATACTGAGATATCTATGCGCTTTGCGTGCTGGCATTTTGAACGCCTACGTGCTTTGCGTGCCGTCTTCTTCTGAGCATCAGTTAAGGGAGCATAATCACGGTTGTATCCTGGAATAGTCATGCTGGAAATAGCCCAGAGATATAAGCTCGCCACACTACCGTAGGGGCTATAGCGGCGCCGGTACTTTTCGAACAACGGCCGCGTAATCTTGCGATGGTGATACACCATGCGCAAACCACGCTGAATCGCCAGATCGTCGAAGCTCAACACATCAGGGACGACCCTACCAAAACAACAGCAGCTTTTCCGCTGTCCACGTACCAATACCCCGAAGCGAACTCAGCGCAGCTATGGCATCGGCATCGCTTACCTGCTCAATGACATCAAGATCGAAGGATCCATTCACGACCTTCTCGGCAAAGTCTTGAATGTAATCAACCTTACGAAAGAAATACCGCAAGATTGCAACTGCTCAGGCGAAGCAGCAGTAATGCTTTGCGTCGATACTTCGCCGAGCAGTTCGCGCATACGCAACCAGACAGTCTGCTGTGCAGCCGTGATATTTGCTGCCCAATAATATGGTGGACAACCGCAGAAAATAGATCGGCATCCATTTCACGATACACATGCCCCACCGCATCGATAGCGCGCCCAAGCTGCGGATCGCGCGACTTGAGATAATCCGTCGCTTCGTCGGTGTATTCGAAATAACTCATCGCTGCATTGTACATGCACCAGTGAATCCGCCACTGCGTTTATATGTGATGCTAGCACTTGATATTGTAGAACGCATCCCCTGCCAGCATAGCGCGCTTGACCAGCTAGTTCTTCTTCAATACGAAGAAGCTGGTTATACTTAGCCACGCGGTCGGATCGGCACGGAGCACCGGTCTTAATCTGGCCGGTGTTAAGCGCCACAGAAAGGTCGGCGATCGTTGTGTCTTCAGTTTCGCCAGAGCGATGACTCATAACGCAGGCATAACCCGCCTGTTTAGCCATTTCAATAGCCTCAAGCGTTTCAGTTAAGCTACCAATTTGATTGACCTTGATAAGAATGGCGTTTGCGCAACCAAGCTCGATTCCCTTGGCCAAACGCTTGGAATTAGTAACAACAGATCGTCGCCTCACCAGCTGCACTCTGCTGCCGATACGCTCGGTTAAAGCGCGCCAGCCATCCCAATCTTCTTCAGCCATGCCGTCTTCAAGAGAAATAATAGGATACGTATCGACGAGCGCTTCCCAGTAATCCACCATCTCGGTGCTCGTCAGCTCGCGACCCTCTCCAGCCAGTACATAGACACCCCTTTTCTGCGTCATAAAAATTCAGTTGAAGCTGGATCCATCGCAAACATAATGTCAGAACCTGGTTTGTAACCAGCTGCCTCGCAGGCTTTTACGATGTAGCGAAGTGGCTCTTCATTGGTGGTAAAGTTCGAGAGCAAAACCACCTCGTCGCCAACGCCTCCACCGAGACCAGCATCGTGCAGAACTCCCCTTCAGCGTATGGTAGATTTCAGCGCACCAGCGCAGCGCACAAGCGAAGGTGGGAGCACCCACCGGCATAATCATGAATTCCTGAAAATCGACGTTGTTATCGCGTGCACTCCCCGTTGAGAATATTCATCACTAGGCTACGGGCAAGAGATGAGCGCCCACCCCACCGACATATTTGTGAAAAGTGGAAGAGCTGCTTCCTCAGCAGAAGCGCGCGCGCATGCCAGCGAAGCACCTAAAATTGCATTGGCACCGAGGCGCCTTTATTGTCAGTGCCATCAGCTTCAATTAAAAGCAGCATCAATGGCTCGCTGGTCGGTTGATTCGGCACCAAGCGGATTTTCGAAGATCTCTTCGTTAACATGGTCGACCGCCATGAGTAACACCCGCTGCCTTGATAGCGGCTCTTATCGCCATCACGCAGTTCAACCGCCTCAAAAGCGCCCGTAGAAGCACCCGAAGGCACTAGGTGCGCGACCGAGATGAGCCGTCCTCTAAGGTCACCTCAACCTCGACCGTAGGATTGCCTCGTGAATCGAGGTACTTCGCGACCGTGTACGTCGACGATCATGCCCATGAATATGCCTCCTTGAACGCAATAAAATTCATTGCGGCAATCTTATCACGACCTACCCAACAGGTTATACTCCGCACGGTGGATAGCGCGCTGCTGACGGGCGTCGGCAGATTCGTCCATCGGTATCTACCTATAGCTATCGATACCTTCGATACATCTGCACCTGCGATTGTCTAGCCACATAGTGCATCGGTGGTATATTTCACGCAGCAACGCAAAAGGCAACGACATCACGAGACGTATACTTCGCGCTCGACAACCGAATCGTTTTTTATTGTGCCGACAAGCTTCTGCAGCGCATCGATGCAATGCGGTCGAATGTCAGCACCCACCAGCACATACATGATGGAATCACCCACATCCAGCAGACCTTCGTTAAGCCAGACGCGCACGTAGTACACACCGTCCCAGAAAAGTGCTTCAGCAATCGCCGCATGAACTCCTTCTTCGTCATAGGAAAAAAATCAACCTGCGCGACTTCGCTAAGCCCCTGCTTACCTTCGCGAACCTCAAGTTTCGGCGTCTTTTCGAACCACGCCATTGTGCACAAGAAACATGCCACACTGGTCGACGCTCACTCACTGGCTTCTTTCAGCCACGTATCCATTGACGGCTCCGGTTTGCCCATGTGTATCCTTTCTCGCAATAACAACTTTTATCACGACATATAGAGTGCGCGAAAGACCCTCACTATGCTTCAACATGTTACGATGACTGCGACGACGCTCTTGGTAGTGTTCCTGCAGCTTTTCGTTAAAGGTGGCCGCCATGATAATAGCTCTCATCATCGTTATTTTGATCGCACTTTTGATTCTCGTACTTATACTAAACGCCGCACGCGTCAAACCAACGCCGATTAGCAATCCCCTTCCACCCACCACGGTGCGAGGTGACGATGCGGCAGTTGAACGCTTCTGCGCTATGCTGCGCATTCCACCGTGTGGGATCGCGAAAACCCCATGCCGACCATACCCTTTCGACCGCTTTGTGCCGCAGATGCGCGAGCTGTACCCGCACCTTTTTGCCGAAGCCGAACTAGAGATGGTCAACACCTATGGCATCTTGCTGAAATGGCACGGCACCAACAGCAACCTGGCTCCGGTGGTGTTTATGGCCCATCACGATGTAGTATCCGCAGATAAAGCAGGGGTGGACACACGATCCGTTTCCGCCGACATCGAAGCCAGCCGCATCTGGGCACGTGGATCGGTCGATACAAAATGCTTGCTTGCAGCCTTGTATGAAGCAGCTGACAGGCTTATTCGCGAAGGATATACTCCCACGCACTATCTATCTGTGGTCATCAAACTGCGAAGAAGACAACGGTGAAACAACACCTATTCTCGTCGACTTATTGAGGGAACGCGGCATTGAGCCCGCATTAGTGCTCGACGAAGGTGGAGCTGTTATCGATAATGCACCGCTGAATGTCAAAAATGAATTTGCCATTATCGGTCTGGCAGAAAAAGGAATGTTCAACGCCGCTATCACCGTCGATTCAGCAGGTGGACATGCCTCGACGCCCTCGTTGAACGATTCTACCGCCAAATTGGTTACTGGTCTTGACAACTTGCAAAACAATCCACCGACCCCTCGGATGTCAGCACCGCTTGAAGCGATGTTACGTGAGCTGGCAGCATACAGCAGCTTTGGGTACCGTATTGTCTTCAGTAACCTGTGGCTATTCAAACCACTCGTTATGCATGCTCAGACAAAACCCTGGAAACGGCTGCCATGCGCACGTACGACGTATGCCATCACAGAACTCGCAGGGGCGCCCGCTGTCAATATTATCCCCAAGCAAGCAACCGCAAACGTGAATGTGCGTATTGACACCAATGAAGGTGTGCAGGACGCACTCCGTCGCATTGATAACGCCTTCGGGGGCGAAGCCGATATTCAGCTGCGTGATGCTATAGAACCTTCGCGCATCGCACCGTGGCAGGGAAGATGCGGTCTACGAATATCTGCGGGCTGTGATCACAGCGCCTACCCGATGCTGGCATCGCACCATACATTCAAGTGAGCTGCAGCGATGCGCGGCATTTCCAGCGCGTCTTCCCCGCGTATACCGCTTGCAGGCATCTTATTCCGAGGAGATCGCGTTCACGCATCCATGGGCAAGACGAAAACCTCGATGTCGAAAAGCTTTAAACGCGGCATTGGTTTCTACTACGAGCTCATGCGCAACCTCCGACCGACTGGAGGAATAGCATGACTGCCGACGAGAAGAGAAGCCGGCCACTGGCGAGGGCATGCCAATCACACCGCTAAAACACCTGAAGGCAACGCTGTCTTCACTCGAAGACGACTCTATCTTCGTCGCAACAGAAAACAACACCTTCGCCACAACAGATAACAACACGGTTTGCTACAACGACAAATGGCAACCGGAAGCCGTTACGGATGGGGAATTATTGCGGCTGGCTTCTTTGATGGCAACCTGCTACGGTATTTGTCAGGTGCATTCCGCTCTTCCAAACCCATATCGTCCGCGATCTTAGCATAACGGTCGGCCAATTCCAACACCGGTGTTTCGCTCTGCTTATGGTCGTTGCTGTCTTTGCATCGCTTGCCATCGGTAAACTCATCGATATTTGGGATGTCCGTATTTTTAGGCACCTTCACGGTTTCTTTTGTGCCTTTGTGGTGCTCATTGGATTTTCGCTCGCGTGGCGGCTCTGGCACCTCTATGTACTCTGCATTTTTAGCTGGCATGATTGTAGTGGCTGGCACGCGTCTTCTTTCGAGGCGTCATTAGTGCGCAATTGGTTTTACTTTAAAGCGCGGTTTAGCTGTTTCAATCGCACTTTCTGGGTCGAGGCGTCGGCGGCATTGTGCTTTCACCTATTACCAGCATGCTTATTGCTGGTGTCGGCTGGACGCAGTGCTTTTGGAACCCTTGCCGTTGTCTGCCTTGTACTGGGGTTACCGCTTGTACTGGTATTTTTCCGCAACCATCCAAGCGATAAGGGGGCTTTTACCCTATGGAGCTGGCCAGGTAGACAGACCCACGTCGACCGATCGCCCGATAAGCCCGTTTCTGTGGCGCGGTTTGGAAAGTGCCAGAAAAAGCCGCGCTTTTCTGGCTGATGACAGCTGGCTTCGTCATGATGGGCATCGACAATGGCGCCATTATTACTAATGCCGTTTCAAATATGACCTTCGTCGAATTGCATGGTACAACGGTGGTTACTGGCGGACACGACACGTATGGGCAGGCAACGTATGGGCATTCTATCTTGCCTGTGTAATTGTTTTAAGGTGCTGCTGGGCGCCATCTATGACCGCTGGGGCATGCGTACCGGCACACTTCTTGGAACAGCCACGTCGCTTGCTGCGGCGGTGGCGTTGTGTTTTCCTGCCACGACGCTGGTCCCATTCTTGCCTCTCGCTCCTCTTCGGTTTTGGCACCTGCATGAGGCACCGTCGCCCCCACCAATGATGACGGTCAAAGAATTCGGTAAGAAAGATCTGGGGACTATTACCGGCATCGTAACAGCCTTCGAAATGTTTGGTGCCGCGCTTGGCGCCGTAGCTTCAGGCTTGCTGTTCGACGCATACCTTTCATTTTGTACCTGCCTGGATTATGGTTATCGGCAGCAACAGTTGCTATGGGCGCGTTGCTGCTTATCTCTATTCCTGCTGCAAAAACTTGGCAGAGAAAACGTATCGCTGCTGGTGCTCCCCTACTTGAGCGCGAAGGAAACGAGATTGCCCGTTAACATCACTTGAACCGTTAACTCTGTTCACCCTGTTAACCCTGCTACTGATTACCCAAACACGACCATACTCCGTGTTGAATCTATTGAATTGTCCATCCGGCTGCCGCACTGTCGCAATTCGATGAAATTGCGATAGAGGCCCTCTTCACCCATCAGTTGTTCATGCATGCCACGCGCAACAATGCGACCATCATCGAGCACCAATTATTTGATCAGCTGTTTTCACGGTGTTTAAGCGATGAGCAATAGAGATAACCGTTTTGCCAACCGTCAGTCGTGAAAGGGCAGCTATCAGATCATGCTCGTTTTTCAGGGTCGACTAGAACTTGTCGCTTCATCAAGAATAACAATGGGGGCATCTTTGAGCATAGCGCGTGCAATAGAGATGCGCTGGCGCTCACCTCCGGAAAGAGCTTGCCCCACCCTCTTCGAGAACTGTGTCGTAACCATGTGGCAAATCACTAATAAACTCATGGCAACGGGCCGCTTGTGCAACTGCCACAACCTGTTCGTGTGTGGCATCTGGCACACCAAAACGTATGTTGTTCTCGATCGTATCGTTGAACAGATAGACATCTTGAAAAACGAGGGATATCTGTTCGAGCAAGCTCTCGGCCGTGCCGCTTCTCACGTCAACACCGCCCACCTTGACGGCACCAGAATCCACGTCGTAGAAACGCGCTATGAGATTCACAGGAGTGGTCTTACCCGAACCGCTCGGCCCTACAATCGCACAAGATGTACCTTCCGGGATACGCAAACTTGCGTCATGGATCACTTCACGACCATCGCCATAACCGGAAACATGCCTGATCGAGAACCGACATCGTAACCTACCATTGCAAGAAGACTATCTGACGTATCCTGCTTGGGGATATCGCATACCTCATCGACTCGATCGAGTTCGTTTGCCAATCTTCTTCGTAAGATGCCCGTTATTTGCCATGATCAGCTCGCTATAGATCATAAAAGCAGCCACCAGAAGCGTAAGGTCCACGATAGAGGCAACGCACCCGTAATGTACAGAGCACACGCTGCAAATAGAACAGCACAACTCGCTAAGTTGAACATAAGCGCGTAGAGTTTCAGCGGTCCTTGCCCAGCAGCTTCTTGTGCGTAGTCTGCCGCACGCTTCTCTTCAAAACTCTGTTTTGCGGCCGCAAGAGCATCATCTGGGGTACTGAAAGAACGCAGCACCGCCATGCCGCGCGCGTATTCCATTACGGCATCGCTCATGGATTCCTGTGCTTCGAGCACGCGCCGTGTCACCGCTCCTGACCGTTTGAGCAGTACACGCCAGAACAATTAAACCTGCCACAATGCCAGCAAATGTAATCGCTGCGATGGACGGAGCAATAAAGAAAACCGATACCGATGATGACTGCCGTTGCGACCCCGCCCGAAAGCCAGTAAGGCAGATGGTCATGAATTCCTCAAGCTGATGGACGGTCGTAGTAAGCGTAGTGGCAATAGCGCTCAGGCACTGGTCGCTAAAGTAACCCATCGCCGCACCCTTGAGACGGTCGCCCACGCGCAAACGCAGATCTCTAAAAACATCAAAAACCGCGCGCGTCCATAGTAACATCGACCGCATATTGCGTGACATACTGTCCCGCCACGCTTACTGCCAGCAGGGGCAAGACATTGCAGAATAACATCCGATCAAAGGCTGTCACGATGCTCAAGTGCCCAGAATATAGCAGCGATCATCATTGCCATAAGAACGCTGAACACATTGCAAACCATACCGATAATAAGGCTCCGTCGGGCTTGCGCTGAAAAAGCTTCCTGCAAGATCAAGTATGCGCTTCACTAGTTTGTACATTTATTTCACCTCAGCTGTCTGACGCTGGTCCTCAATATGCTGATCCCACAGACGTGCGTATAAACCACCGGCTCCAAAAAGCTGTTCATGCGTACCACGCGCGACAATATGACCCTTTATCCACCACAAGAATTTGATCGGCATAGCGAATGGTGGAAAGCCGATGGGCAATTACCACCAGTGTCTTTCCCTCAACCAGCCTGCCGACCGCCCGCTCAACAAGGGCCTCGTTTTCCGGGTCGGCGTACGCCGTTAGCTTCATCTAAAACCACAATGGGGGCATTCTTGAGAATGGCACGGGCATAGTCACCGCTGCCGTTCCCCGCCGGAAAGGCGCCGCCCGCTTCGCCAGCCGACGTGTCATAACCGTCTGGCAGCGCTTCAATGAAATCGTGACAACCTGCTGCCTTTGCTGCGGTAACCACGTCTTCTATCGTCGCATCTTGCCTGCCCATCCGAGTATTGTCGGCAAGCGATCGATCAAACAGGAAGGTATCTTGTGCAACATACGAAACGTTCTCCATGAGCTGCGAAAAACGGAATATCTCGTACATCGGCACCGCCAAAGCGGATCGTACCATCAGTGGCATCCCAGAAACCTGCCGCAAGCTTGGCAATCGATGCTCTTCCCCGATCCCGAAGGCCCCACAATCGCGGTAATTTGACCCGGTGCAGCAGTAAAGCTCACCTCATGCAACACTTGCATTCCCTCATGATAGGAAAAAGAAACATTATCGAATTCGAGACGATCGGCCATTGAGAACTCTACCCGTTTTTCTGGAGCGAATCAATTCTTCTTCGCCGAGAAAATCCCAAATAGCATTCAGGCACACGTCCATGCCGCGATACCATGCCAGCTGGCGAGCAAATCTCATCAAAGGGCCGATAAAGCCAAGCGGGATAACGATGCAGCAAAAGAAATACGGGTAACGTTAATTCTCCTGTCGACATAAGCCAAATGCCAACTGGAAGCGTAGCAATAAAGGGTACGAGGAACCACCGCTTTAATCGCTGCCATCCACACCAGCTCTGCTTAAACCACTCGAGTGTTGAATCGTGGTAGCAGCCACTGCTTCTGAAAAATGCTCCATATGATGAAGCGGACTGGCCAAAGGCCTTGATCACTTTGATGCCATTGACATATTCGACGAGTGTCGAATTCATATGATTTTCCGTGCCAATATAGCGCGCCATCTTTCACGATAGCCGCGCATCATGCCCATAAAGAACAACACACCCAACGGAATGGTTGCCAACCCTGCAAACCCCATGCGCCAATCAATAACAAAGACAATGACCATCGCAAGCAACGGACCAAACACATTAGAAGGAAGTTCTGGCATAAAGTGAGCAGTGCATCCTCTAGCATGTTGACGTTGTCGACGAGATCGATTACGGAATACACCTGTCGGCGTGTCCACGATAGTGCCCAAAAGGAACACGTGCCATCTTGGCTGCCATCTGCTCGCGCATGGTGCGGAGCGCCGAAATGCGATTCGATGCGACATCATTGAACTGCGCCAAGTGAAAACAAATCGCGCAATCTGAGCTAAAGCAGCTACAGCTGCCAGTAGAAACAGCTCGATCGAGTGTCAGATCGCCATTAATAAGACCAGCAGCAGAAGTGCCACGATCAGATAGGGAACCATACCGCATACTTCTCCAAAGCAAGCGAGAATAAGCGAGACCACCATGCGGGCGCGATCAGGCCGCATAAAAGTATGTCAGTTTCCCCAAAGCGCTCGGCCTTGCCGTGCGGTCCATGAACGTTACCGGCTGTCTTTCACCGAGTCTTCCCTTTCCAATTACGCACGCTGTCAAGTCAGCTACTGCATCAGCGGCAAGATTCGTAAGCAATCGATCATGCGTGATAATGATGACGACCTTTTCCGGTAGCGGACGAGTGCGACGCAGCGAGCAACCTGCATAACACCAGCTCCATCAAGACCGCTCGTTGGCTCGTCGAGAACTACCAGTTCAGCGTTACGGCAATCAGGCGGCAGCTAATGTCACGCGCTGCTTCTGCCCACCGAAAGAGACAAAAGGATGACAGGTGGCCACATCGAGTAAGTCAAATGCCTCAAGCTTCCTTCGCGTGTGCTCGTATGTTGTCATCATCTTTCGGCCTAAGACCACTTCATCGGCAACGCTTCCGGCATACAGCTGGTAATCGGCATCCTGCACTAACGAAATAGCTGGAACGTCTGCGGTCGCGATGCGAAATAGGGTTTGCCATCGCGCAACACGCTACCCGCTTGCTCGCGCAGCCTCCGCGAAACACGCGTGCGAGTGTGGTCTTACCTATACCATTCGGCCCAGAAATAACCGTTACCGCTCCTGCTGCAAAGTGCGCGGTAACTCCCCGTACTCCCGCTTGGTCGAAAGATATTCATACGTCAAATCACAGACCGACCATCCCGGCGCTTTAGTCAATGCAGACTTTGCCCGTTCGGTCTGTGCTATTGAACTGATATTCTTGCGGTCGGGCACCTGGCGTTGAGAACTACCAGCCGAGACGTGCGCTATCGCGTTCCATAGCGAGGATGGCGTAACCCGCAACAGGCCGCTTCGTCTGCAGAAGGCTCATAAGTTCAGCGGCATCCCACTGCGCGACTGCGCCCCTTACAAAGACACACATACACATCCGCAATCGATGCGAATCGCTGCAAGCGATGCTCAGAAATAACCAGAGCAATACCTTGTTTGCTTCAAATCTGCAGAATATCAACAAGCGTCTGAGCGCCTTCGTCATCTAAGTTCGATGTAGAACCGTCGAGCACCAGTAATTTTAGCTGCTCGGCGAGCGCCGCTGCCAGTGCCACTCGTTGTTTTTGACCACTCGAAAGCCGGATAAGACCTTCCCCAAAACAAGTTGGTCACACCAGTAAGCTCTGCTGCACGGTTTACTCGTTCATATATTTCATCAGGTGAGATACCAAGATTTTTCAGAAGTAAATGCAATTTCATCGAATACGGTTCCGCATGAAGAACTGGCTGCGCGGATCCTGCATTACCGTGCCCAGGCATTCAGCGCGGTTACGGGCGGGCCCAATTCAGTACGTCATAGCCACATACTCGATACTGCCGTAAGAGATCCGGGAAAGAATGTGCCGGCAAAGCCCTTCTATCATGCGAAGAACAGTCGACTTTCCGTCGCCAGATCCCACCACATAAAATAAAAACATTCCCCTGGCTTTACCTGCAGGAAATGTCGCCGACTTTCCGTGGACAGTTTCTTTATTGCTTGATGCACAGCTTTCAGCGTCGCTTGGCATACCGTAGGTAAAAGAAGCGCCACTCAGCTGGACGATAGGATGATAACTACGTGCCGACTTTGCCATCACAGCACCACCGATACAGCCACTAAAGCGATGCATATGATTTGCCAAGCACAGCACCACTACGCCATCTCGCCAACTCAATCCCACCTGATAGACAGTCGATCGTTCGCCCGGCACAAGCGCGCCACGCAGTTCTGCCGATGCAGCAAGCTCCGAAGAAAGGCGCAAGCAGCGCATTACCAGTGGCGCATAGATGCACTCATACGCCAGAGCTGGATGGAAGAAAATATCCGACCACCGAGTGAAAAATGCCCCGCATCCGTATACCGCGTACAACCTGACATGCTTCGAAACCAAGAAGTGCGGTAAATCGAAACATCATGCATACGCCAATCCGCACGATAGGCGTAACATGCCAGCACGAAGAGAGCCCCCCATAATGGCTGATGGCGAAAGTGAAAAGAGTGCACAGGCTGCCGTAAATGGTGGCGTTATGTGCATGAGGCTCACAAACAGGACGCCATAAAGACCCGGAAGCGGGGCGAAGCTCAGCACCAAGATTACGACAAAGAAGACGCAGCATCTTACCGATAGGCAAAATGCCCGTTAAGACTCAGATAGAGCGCCGCTATCGCTTGCGAAAGACAATCTCGAGCGGAAGCTCTACGAGGAGGATCGTCGATACCCCGATCAAAATAACAGCTGTTAAATGCGTACGCGGATCTAAGCCAAGCACGCCTTGGGTAAAACTGGAAGCACCCATTGCTTATCTAGGCAATCTTTGCTCTGCGAACGTGCTTCTTCAGCAGGCGTGTGCTAATAAAACCGCCGACAGTGGTACCGAGAGCAAACTGTGCCATCATCAAGAGTATCATGGCAGTTCGGTATACTGCGCAATCATCGCCATGACGTCTTCGGTACTGTAAAAAGTACTGAGCTGCACATAGGCATCTTGGAACAAAAGATAAGGGATCACTCCGTAGAAACCGAAAACGACCCAATATATAAAGAATCCTATCGTGGCACGCACGGGACTGCGATACGAGTCTTTGCCCCACATAGCAAGCTCTCCCACTACCGCCCCCACAAGGGCAATCGGTAGGCAGTAAAGGCTACCCATGAGCGTATAGAGCATGCCAAATACCAGTGTAGTAACTGCAAGAACACCGCGCTTTCCAATGCGATCAGCCATAACAAGATAGAGATGGCGTGCTGGCAAGAGGAAAGAGCCACGATCCGATAAAAACTCTGTCTGGGGTGAAAACAACAGATCTTCAATCATCTTCAATATGAGGTGATCGCAATAATAATGAGTTAAAGCAACAAGCGTTATCACATCTCGTACTGTCCAACGCCCGCCGGTACGATCATCGCCGCGCATCGTAACGGTTTCTGTTGCCCCGCCAGCTGTTTCTTGCCCAGGCGCCTTGTCATCTGTTGTGCTCGTTTCCTTTACCGTCTGCCCATCTTCTGACATCGCGCTGATCCTTCCATTAGTTAGCTATCCTTAACATTTGCTATACTGACAGACAAGAATGCACATTGTCTTTTTATTGGAAGAATGCCGCCGTTTCAGGGCAGCATATCGACCGTTTTAGATAGGAATTTTGCGATGCAAAGCATCAAGCACGATCTTTACGATACCGCGTTTGCGCAATGTGATATGGAAGTTGTACAGGACACCGACTCATGTACAATTCTGAAGGTTGCCTGTATCGATTCCAAAACAAACAAGGTTTTGGCGAATATTGGGCCTACTTCCGCGATAATCTCTTCGCTGTTAACGTATTCAACCTGCACTTCCACACCGCCGGTTCAATGTGCTATCGACATACAGAGCATCTCTGCATTGCCTATTACGAGCAAACTGACCTTGTTATACAGGGGCTTCCTTCCCCTGCAAGGATCGCATGTCATCGGTACTTATGTTGCTGATGAAGGCGGTGAATACGTAGCGCGCTTCGACGCTGGTGCCGTTACCTGCGCAACAAGCATCACGATCTCCCCCGATTACTATCGGCGCTACCTATTGAATCGATTTGGATCTATTCCTGATATCAGACGTATGTTTTCCCTTGTCAATGGCTGTCGAAACTGTCCCGCATTGGTGGCGCTATTCAAACGAATCCGCGAATACCGCGGTACCGGTATCGCGGCCGAATTAGTTCTTCGAAGGAGCCGTCGCAGAAGCGGTTGGTCTGGTGATTAATCAAGCAGAAAAAGATCGATAGAGAACAACGAAGAAAGCAGGCGCACAGGACAGGGAGCAAACCACCTCAAAGCTTCTTTCAAGCAGCGCATCTCGGCAGACGATGCCCGTTCTCTTGAAGAAACAGAAGCATACATACGACGTAGCCCCAGTGCCTGCCTTGACTGCCAAACACTTGCACAGCGGGCCTGTATGGGGCAGACCAAATTTAAAGAAGCATTCAGAAGCCACTGGATGCCCCTCTGCCACCTTTGTGCGCCGCATTCGCATGGAACGCGCCTCGGAATTGCTTTCCGACACCGATCTTCCGATACAGCAGATTGCGAAAGAAGTGGGATACGCTAAACCAAAGCGCTTTTACCGCAGCGTTCAGCAAGACAACCGGTCTTCTCCCAAGTGACCTGCGTGACAGCACCTATTAAATCGAGCGCAGCTCAGTCGAGCTATAAGCGCGTATTTTGACAGGTATCTTAAGTACGTACTTGGCGCGTACCTTATCGCGTACTTAAGTGCGCCCGGTGGGCACCTTAAACGCGTGTCCTATCCTATGAGAGGCACGCAAACGCGCTGGGTTCCTTTAGGCACCTGTATATCCATGACCTGCACATCAGCGTGATAGATACGCTCAAGACAAGCCGTATCAACCACATCGCGGGGTGTCCCTCCGGCAGTGACCGTTCCCTCTTCCGCCAATGACAACGATGATGAGCGCACATTGGATTCAGGTGTCGTTTTCCCTGAGCTTAGGTATTAACTGAGCCCATTATTTTCTGACAGCACCCGGAAACATAATAGTGACAACGGTACCCTTACCAGCAGGATTCGGCGCGATAGAAATATATCCCCGTGTGCTTCAGTAATACCCTTTGCGATAGCAGGCCGAGCCCGGCCCCCATTCGCAGCGCGGGCATGATCGGCGCGATAAAAACGATCGAATGCATTCTGTGCATCCTGCATCGTAATGCCAATACCACTATCAGCCACAACAATGCGCACATGCTTACCCTCACGCTGAAGTGCGCACGTCTATAGTGTCTCCTTCATCGGTGTATTTGACCGCGTTGTCCAGCACGATAGCAAGCAACTGACGAATTTTTGCGCGGTCTGCTTGGATAACCTGATGACTGCGTGTATCCACCGAAATTAATTTGTCCTGCAGCTCAACGTATTCGCGGTAGATGGACACCATGGAGATACCGTCTCGTCAATGTCAACTTCTTCTCGTTCAAGATCTGCCTCACCAGCATCCAAGTGCTGTAGCGCAAGCAGGTCTTCCGCCAAACGGGCAGGCGATCAGACTCGTCAATGGTCGCGTGATTTTCTTCAAAGCGATCGACAATGCGATCGTTGGGGTGCTCAAGCATGAGTTCCTGGGTGGTTTGATAACCGAAAGCGGCGTACGCAACTCGTGCGACGCGTTCTGTAAATTCCGACTGCTTCTGCCACGCACGGGCAATCGGACGAACCATGCGCCGCGAAAGCAGATAGCTTGCCACAGCAGAAAGCACAAGGGCTAACGAAAAGCCAGCCACCATAGTCTTTTGTAAACGTGTCAAGAATCGCTATTTCGGGAATCGACATTTGCCACCACCTGCACGTATCCGGTGATTGGCGAATTTTCTTGAGCATCACTGTGAATCGCAGCTGTCACCATGCGCAGATGAGTGTCCATCAAGCGACCGCAGCTGAGCCGTATCCAAAGCATTTGGTTCGAAGGAATGTCGCCCAAATAATCAGGCGCTACTGCATGCGGGCTGATAGCACTTGTAACAGCCCCTTGTACATCTCGTATAACGAATACCAGCTGCGGATTTTTCTCCAACATTGCGCCTCGATGGCCTCAATGAATTCGCCGGAAAGCCCACTTTCAATAGCTGCTTGATAGTCTTCGTTATCTCCTTGCGCGGCCGCAGTTGTTTTGCTTATTGGTAGCTGCTTGATCACTTGCAATTCCCTGATCGCTCGCTACTGCTTGATCGTTTTGCTCACTAGCAGTCGATTGGTTATCCCCTGGCTACTCTGTCCCCAACAGCGGTTTGACTACCCTGCCCATCAACAGCACTCGCACCACCTTGCGCACTGTCGACCGTCCCAGACACATCGGGCGCAACTGTATCCCATTGCAGCCCGCTTGACAGCAAGCACGGGCTGTCTGTAGCTGATTGTCGATGCTTTCAAAAGAGGTTTTCGCTTACCTGGTGATAGATGAAAAATCCCAAAGACCAGCAGTAAACCAGCCAATACTACAAAAGAACACTGCGGTACTGGCTATCAGTTCTCGCTGGATAAATCGCTGTTCAGCACGGGTGAGTCATTATTCGCCATCATCCCCGAACAGATAACCGGCTCCTCTAATGGTTCGCACATAAATGTCATAACCATATGGTTTCAGCTGCTTGCAGAATAGCACTCATACACCTCAACAACATTAGTAGAGGTATCGGACGCATGAATCCCATACCTTGTCAAAGATTTGGCTTTTTCGAGATAAGTTGCCCCTGCCGACTCACTAGAAATTCCAGCACATCATACTGACGACCCTTGGGTTCAATTTCTTCACCCTGTATACAGGCAGTATGCGAATCGGGATGCAGCACTAAGTCTTTGAATGAAAACTCACGCTTCTCAACAAGATTCATACTGCGCCTGAGAATAGCCTCGATACGCAAAAAGCAATTCATCTTTTTGCAAAGTAAAGCTTGGTCAAGAAATCATCGGCGCCAGCCGAAATCCTCGCAGCCGCTCGTCAATGCCACGCAATGCCGTCAAAATAAGCACCGGCGTCATTACACGATCGGCTCGTAACCGCTCGAGTACCTCATATCCATTCATGCCAGGCAGCATCAGATCTAACACGATAAGGTCATAGATACCCTCTTTCGCATAAAAGATATCCCTCTTCCCCATCAAATGCCTGATGAACGACGTAATTCGGTTCAAGGCATTGGCGTATCACCTGAAAAAGCGGACGATTGATCTTCCACAATCAGAATATCCACGTACCCTCACTTCGAGAAACAGTTCAACCTGGTGTATCACTAAAGATATGTTCAGTCCGATAGGTTCGAGAAGCATTTCTTAACGCGACACTATAACATCGATATCAGTGCCCTAGATGTTCCTACTTCCATTTAAGGAATCGTTAAGGTGCTCTGTGTCACAATCAGCGAATCTTGCAAACCCATCAGCAAAAGGAGCTGAAATGGAAAAAGAAAGAACGCCTCATTTAAATGGATTATTATTGAGAACCGTTGCAGCCATTGTAGTAGATCGGCGCTCTGTTTATTGTAAAGAATGCTGGTATCCAGCAAAGCAGTCAACCCAACGCTGACCAAACACAGCAAAGCAGAATCGTTTGAGATCGATCCCAATAATCACCTGAGGGCATGAGCATCATGCGCAGCGACTCTTCGTCGAGCGCAGCAACCGATGGATCGTCAAGCACTTCAAAATAACCTCTTTTGACTCACGAACGACCGGATGTAGTCCAGCCAGTGAGCTACCAATAGCGATCCTAGCAAAGACTCACATGCCACTCTTGCTCATAGAGTCACGCAAAGGGAAATTCACCAACCCTCCCAGATGGGGTCAACCAAGAACCCCACACAGCCTGCCGAATAAATCACTGCAAGGGAATACCCTATGAGCAAGGCAATTGGAAAAACACTGATAGTCGTTTTGCTGGTCGGCATACTCGCAGCGCTCGTTTGGGGTCTACCGCCGAGCAAAACCCCTTCACCACAAACGCTAGGGCCGACAACTCGGCAGCACCATCGAACTACAGTGCAACCGTACAAAGAGTAAGATTGAATCGTATGTCAGTGGCCCCGGTGAAATTAAGGGCGCTTCAAGCGAAAAACTTGAAATGAAAAAAAATCGTTATTACAAGGAACTGCTTGTCGGTCTTAACACGCGCATCACTAAAGGAACTCCGCTCGTTAAATACACGAACGGCGAAACACTCAAGGCCCCGTACGACTTGGTAGTGCGAAACAAATCTGCCCAAAAAGGCTAAACAGGGCTGACCGAAGAACACACTATCTGCAGGTGACGCGCGTAGACTCCGCGAACGTTGATATCGCGGTAGGCGAAAGTGATATCGCCAACGTGCACATTGGACAAGAAGCTGAAGTGACCGTTGGATCTGATGAAAAGACTACTATCACTGGTACGGTTTCTGCTATCAACGAAGTGGGTACGTACAGTTCATCGGGATCAAAATATACGGTAACTGTATCGATCCCGAATGAAGACGGTTCCATTCTTGTTGGCATGTCTGCAAATCTGCGCATTAAAACAAATGAGGGCGTCCGATGTTCTTACCGTTCCCGTTAGCGCTATCAAGACAGGTGATGCGGGCACCTTTGTTACCATTCAGCACGAAGATGGCACAACCGAAGACAAGCCGGTGGCCACAGGGGTATCCGACGGCGACAAGGTGGAAGTTTCGGGTGACATTCACGAAGACGAGCGCGTGCTCCTCAACGAGCTTCCTGCCGCTTCTTCCTCGTCCGCATCCTCCACGTCTACTTCATCTGCTTCCTCATCTTCCGCTGCATCCTCTTCCTCTACCGGTGCGCAGGTTCCAGCACCACATCGGCAAACTAGGAATCCACTATGGAAGCATCAATTAGCGGCCGACATGTAAGAATCCAGGGCGAGTCCACGCTTACCCAGTAAACGACCAGCAGGTAAAAACTCAGATGGTACCCTTATGCCAGTCGATATGCGGGATCCACAAGACCTACCTGATGGGTGATGAACCAGTGCGCGCGCTTGATGGCATCGACTTTGCTGTCGCAAAGGGTGAATTCGTTTCGGTTATTGGGCATCAGGATCGGGCAAATCGACGTTGTGAACATTATCGGCTTGCTCGACGTGCCCGACGAAGGAACATATTATCTTGCCGGGCGCGATGCCGCATCGCTATCCGATTCGGATGCCGCTCGCATTCGTAACCGGACTATCGGCTTTGATGTTCAGGTTTTCAACCTGCTCCCCACGATGAACGCCTTCGAAAATGTCCGGCTACCCCTGCTCTACCGCGGTATTAAACCAAAGAAGCGGGAAAGCGGGCACGCGAGGCACTTACGCGCGTGGGGTTGGGTAATCGGTCGGACCACCTTCCCGCACAGCTTTCCGGCGGACAGCAACAACGCGTTGCTATTGCGCGCGCATTAGCTGGCAAGCCAGAAGTGCTACTTGCCGACGAGTCCACGGGCGCACTCGATTCGAAAACAAGCGAAGAAATCATGCGGTTGGCAGAGCTTCCAATAGCGCCGGGCAAACAATCGTGTTCATTACTCATAATCCCGAACTAGCACTGCGCGCCTCGCGTAGCGTGTCCATTTCCGATGGGCATATGCAGGAAAGGACCGCCTCATGAAGCTTGCTCAAACGCTGCGTGAATCATTTTTCAATGTACTGCGTAACAAGCTGCGTACAGCGCCTGACTATGCTGGGGCTGATCATTGGCATTGCATCGGTTAGTTGTGCTTGTTGGTATTGGCGATGGGTCAAACCGCGAAGTAGCTGCCCGCATTCAGTCGCTTGGCGGCAACATTATTTCAGCCTATGCCTGCAATGGCAGCGGTTTTTAACTATCAGGACATTGAGGTCATTCGATCGCGCTCAAGCATTGGTGCCGTCGCTCCTTCAAAAAGTGTCTCCGCTGAAGTTTCTTCGAATCACCAGAAAATTGGCCAAGCCAAAACGTAACTGCTACCGACGAGGAATACCTCGAGGCTCGTAACCTTTCCCTGGCAGAAGGTCGCAACCTTTCTGTCGTTGACCGCCAAAGCAAAAGCAAGGTCTGTGTCGTCGGGGAAAAAGTTGCAAGGGCGATCGGGAAAATACTCCGCGGTTGGGAAACACTCAAGATTAATGGTGACATTTATACCATCGTGGGCGTTATTAAATCGCAGGGTGAATCGATGGGACTCAACACCGAAAAATCTGGTTACTATCCCTCTTTCCACCGCAGCCGACATGGGAACTGGCTCGTCGTTTAACGAAGCATACGTAAAAGGCAGCCAGTGAAGATGATGTCAACCTGGCAAAATCCGATGTTGAAGCATATCTTTCAACGGGAGCTCAACGCAAATTCCTATGCCATCACAACCCAGGACAGGTTGCTCAATGCCGGGTCGTCAGTTAATCAAACTATGACGGCATTGCTTGGCGGTATCGCAAAGTATTTCGCTCGTGGTAGCTGGTCTCAGTGTTAGAATAGTAATGCTCGTGTCGGTGGCTGAACGTGTCGAGAAATCGGCATCAAAAAGGCTTTAGGCGCCCGTCGAATAGACATTATGGGTCAGTTTCTTATGGAGCTCTTATTATCCAGCATCATGGGTGGTGTCTGTGGCATTGCAGGCGGACTGGCTTTTGGATACGCAGCAGGACAAACTGGGTAGCCTTTGAACCTTCTGTGGGCATTATTGTTATAGCAGCGGCAACAAGCATTGCTATTGGGCTGGTATTTGGTCTTGTGCCCTCTTATCGGGCGGCACGACTCAATCCTATCGAAGCTCTGCGATAATATCTGTATTGCTACTCGACCCTATCAAACTATGCGTTAGTGGTCGGTGGCGCGCCATCTGCCCCATCCCTTCCTTAGAAGCGCGACGCACTCAACAAACCAGCCGTTATCAAGCCTTATACTTATGCTGGGACTAGGAGCATTGCTTCAAAGTAAATGACCGATGTCGCTGCTCAAAACCGATACGGTAAAAGGTACATTTCTTTTACAATACCTTCAGTTAAATCAAGGAGTAGCGGCATGCGCGTATGCATTTTTACATTGGGTTCACGGGGAGATGTACAGCCATACCTTGCCCTAGCTCAAGAACTCATTCGCTGTGGACATAAAGCCGTACTTTGTACGGGCGGCTCTTTTCGCACCTCATTGAATCGCACGGCGTTTCTTTCATAGAAACCAGCTCGGACTTAATGGTCGCTTGCAAAAACAGCAGAAGGCAAAGCGGTCATGGAGCATCCTGTCACGCAACTTCCTAAAGCCTTGCGCTCACTAAAAATGTGATTAATCCCGCTTATAGAAAAAAACGTTGCACGAGTTTTTGGTAACCGCTCAAGACGCTGACTGCATTGTGTATCACCCAAAGGCTCTTGGTGCAGTTGATATCGCGCTTTATTACGACATTCCCTGCATCAGTATGCCGCCAACACCAACGATATACCCTATCAGGGAATTCGCAAATCTCGCATGTACCACTAGGAACCTTGGACCTTGGTTAAACCGAATGAGTTATCAAATTAATGGTATGGCAGAACGCCCGTTAATCAAACTAATAAATGATTTTCGAGTTCATGAGCTTTCTTGGAAACCGCGCAAGCCAGGAATATATACCCTACACGATGAGAAGCGGGACATTCCTATCATGTACCCCATGAGCCGTCTGCTGTTTCCGGAAGTAACAAGCTGGAATGATCGGGTATTTTTACCCGGATTCTTTTACACCACTGAGAAAGATAACGATCTCCCCGATAAGCTGCAGAAATTTCTGAGCAGCGGTCCGCAGCCAATCGCAATCACGTTTAGTAGTATGCCGCTGAAGTCACCTAACCGGTTTCTTTCTAACCTCAAGGCTGCATTGCAGCGGTCAAATAATCGTGCTGTCTTGTTAACTGGTAATGCGGAATAGACTGCAGACGATACCGACAGAGGTCTGCGTGCTGTCAGAGGTGTCACATCAGGTACTATTTTCTCGTGAAAGCCGTAATCCATCATGGAGGGGTGGGCACTACAGCAGCCGTATTGCGGGCGAGCATCCCCCAATTGATTATGCCTTTTTCTGTTGATCAGCCTTTCTGGGCCAAGAGAATGCAACTTCTTGGTGTTGGCGTGGTCCCCACTGAAAGAAAAGAACGCCACACCAGATCTACTAGTACGCCTGATGCTTGGATTGGAAAGCCCAGCCATAGTTGAAAAGGCTGCTTCAACAGGTAAGATAATTCGTGAAGAAGATGGGGTCAAAAATGCCACTCATATTGAGAACATGGTAGAAAAAGTGGCCTTTATCACAAACGAGGAGTTGAAACCCCCTGCAAAGGTCAGCGGGTGAACTCCTCAATTTGAATGTATCATTTTTAAACGGTAGGATAAGGAGTACGTAATGGCTTAGTAAAGCACAAGGACGGCAGCAAGCGCAAAATACAATAAAGACAAGACCATCACGAGACGATTCGCTTTAGTCATCACCGAACTTGACGTGGTTAAATACCTTGAAGCCCAACCAAATATGTCCGGCTATGTTAAAAATCTTATCCGTGCAGACATGAATCGGACAGTTCGCTGAACAAAACCTGTATGAGCCTGCATTGTCGTGTGAACTAGAAGTATGAAAAAGTCCCGACAGTGCGGGCTTTACAAGAGCGCCTTTGTGGCCTCTACCAGTATGGGGAGGCTCTCCGTCAAAAGGCTGAGCCGAGAGAAGATGAGTAGCCTCTCGCGTCTTTGCGTTGTCGCGGAGATACTGCGCGCCCCTCTGTGTGATGCCGAAGTCTGTACCGGCGGTAACCTCACTAGTGCCGTCGTAGTACGTCTCGACGCTAACGCCGACTATCAATCCATCGGCAACCATCAGGCAGGCTACCATCGCCCAGTACACACCGCCAGCCTTTGAAATCTCTCAGGCTTTGGCGATGCTCGGGACTACATCAGCCTTAGCGCACGCCATTATGTGGGCGAGCACCTTGTGAACAATCACGTCGAAGTCGTCGGAGGACGTAAACGCTACCACATTACATCGGGGTATTTACGGTCAAGTTCTTCCATCTCTGCTACCTCCCGCTCATACCACTCAAGGTATTCAGGTGTTGCGTGACGATGTACGTACTCGTCTGGGGATATATCCTCGTCGCAGATGTAACCCATCCCTGACACAGCTCTATATCTTGCTCGAGGGTAGGGTCTCTCCATGTTTGGGTTTATCGCCATTGTTCTGCGAGACCTCCTCGCAACTGCAGCGGTAAACGGTCGAGCTTGCACAGCGTGTTATCTGCAACCTTTGAGAACTCAATTCTCAAGCCACAGTGTGCCCTCATCTCATCAAGGCTGTAAGTCTCAAGCCTTCCCGCGACAGGCCTTAATCTGCCTGAGAACCCCGTAGTTTCATACTCCAGACGGTCGATCGACTCAGCAAGAACTTCATTAATATAAAGCTCCTCAACCTGCCTGTTTCCTTTTTGCAAGTTGCATATATCGATCATTTAGATCACTCCGGGATTCTTATGGATACCATTACCGTGCCCATAAGACTCTCCTTCATAACTGTATTGCGTGCATCTAATGTAGCATAGGTGGTTGGGCTACTGGTCCGAATAGCGTTGCTCCAAAAATCTAAACGGCAAATGGTTGACGATATTTTGTGCGAATGAAAGAAGCGCAAGCAGTAGCTACAGAATGGAGCACCCTTGATTGAGGAGACTCCGGTTCGAATCCGGGCGCTTGTGCATATCTGAATCGTCAATTTAGAGCAGCTTCTATAGTCGACCAACTCAGGAATTAATCCATACACTCCCTTCGGAGATAACCTCTCCCATCTTCGGCATCAGCGTCGAGATTGAAAAATATGGGAGCATAGTTTGGTGCTTGAGCGTCAGACTTCCTAATCACAATTGGGCTGTAATCGCCGCCCATTCGTTTAATTCCATCATTGTGAACGAATATAAAATACTTCTTATACTCCTCGTAATGATTAATGCGGTGCGGGTATTTTTCCTGAGCGATTTTTAACGCCCTTATCAAAAGCACTACCTATTGTTTATACCTTCTGTCTTGCACGCCATGATATAGATAAGTACCTTGTATACAATTACGGCGAAATCATCAGCGAACATGGCTACTTTTTCACTTTCCGAGTATTCGGGCAGACGAACAGGATCCTCAAAGTTTCCACCGTTTCGAGCGATAACCTCTCGGGCTTCCTCTTCGATGATCTCTCCATACGACTTTATTATGTCCGAGGTAAAGGACATAAGTCGGAAATCGTCCGTACCCTCATCCCGAATAATCGATGCAACTTGCAAGATAAAACTAGGGCAGGACCACTTTCGTAATCCGCCCTGCAGTGTGACATCCGCTACACGGTCACATTGACCGATGGCAGGGAAGGTGAAAATCACTATCACCATCCCTGCTAAATAGCGGAAACCTCGGGCGAGGGGTCAACTAACACAATACCCCCGCACGAGGTGGTCACTAAGTGTGCCCGGCGAAAGGACAATGTCATGAACAGCAAAAGCTGGATCACCAATCAGAACGACACTGCTCCAAAACCGTGAATTGAATGGGGTTACAAAACAACCAAGAGACCAAACAAACTCGCAAAAACAGATAATGAATGAACTCGTAAAGTTACAAGAACGTAAACCTTAAACGGAAAGTAATTGAGCGACGTATAATCGGCTCGGAGATCATACCAGGAGTGGTTGTGCAACAATACGATGTCCTAGTTATTGGCGCAGGTCCAGCAGGTAATAGCGCTGCTGTCTATGCTGCTAGTCGCGGCAAGCAAGTTGGTTTATTCGAAGCGCAGGCTGTGGGCGGCATGATTGGACGCGTTTCTACCGTCACCCATTACGCAAAGTGTCGCGAGCGGTGAAACAGAGCGCGCAGTTTGCTCGCAGGCTTGAAGAGCAAGCGATCGATGCAGGTATTGACATTATCAGAGAGCGCGTTGTACTCGCTAAACTCACAGATGAAGAAAAGTCTGTTACCACCACTGCTGGGAAAACCTTTGGTGCGCTACGCATCGTCCTTGCCAACGGCCTAAAAGCGAGAGCTCGGCATTCCTGGCGAAAAAGCTTGCTTGCAAAAAGCGCTCAATTTGAAGCTGGAAAGTTCCAGGGCAAAACGTGTATGTAATCGGCGGCGCTGACGGCGCTGTTAAAGAGGCCCTGTATCTGGCGCGCTTCGCAAAAAGTCTCGATCATCTGCGTCGAAGATGAACTTGCGTGCATTTCTCAATTTTAAAGGAGCCAGCACTGTCCGCAAACAATATCGAAATTATCCCCGCCTCCCGCGTAACAGCGCTTGATGGCAAGGGGTTAGTCGAACAACTTCATATCGAATCACTTCACAGCGGACAAACAACTGAAATTGACGATCCAGGTTGCGGTATTTTTCATATTTGCTGGCGGCATTCCCGATACGGCACTCTACACTGGTCAGATAGAACTGAATAATGGATTTATCCAGGTAAACGAAGAAATGGCGACAAGTTTACCAGGAGTTTGGGCAGCTGGCGACATCCGCGTTAAACAGGTGCGGCAGGTTGCAACGGCAGTAGCTGACGGTGCTATTGCGGGTATTAATGCCACGCGCTAGACACAAGCGGAAACCCGTAATACGATAAGCTCAATTAACTGCTAAACAAATTAACTCGTCAGATAAGGGTATGGTGGATGGTCTGAAACACCATCAGATAGGGAGTGCTGTGAAGACGACCGCAGACTGCATATCAAGGTAAGCACGCGGTGTCACCTGGACCCTCTCAAGTCTCCTCGACAACGCCAGTTGTCCCTCTACGTCCTTCCATTGAAAAAGGCAAGAAATCCAGTTCACTTACTCGTCGTGGGTTTTGTAGCACTCGGCAGTGTGGCCGTAGTAGGTATCGCGGGTGGCTTTATCTCACGCACCGATCGGTCGCCCTTACCCTTAATGGATCACCCATCAGCGTTCCTGTCGGCATAACTGCTCAAGATCCCATAGATTCTCAGGGTCTTTCTCCTCAACCGGGCAATCTTATCTCTGTTTCTGGCAATACAGCTCACGCAAGGGCTGGCGATGCGTTTTCGCTGACGGTTGACAATAAACTCTTTTCAAAGAAGAAGAGCAAACTGGCATGCCGCAGGAGGCGAAACGGTCGAAATTGACAGCGGTGCTGACATCATGGAAGATTACGATGTCACAATCGAAGAAACACAGCCCAAGCTCGAAACGACCGGCATTAAAGGCGGTGCTGTTCGCTACGTGTCTCAGTGGGGCAAAAGTTGGGAAAAAGGAAATCCGCACGGGCAAAAATCAGGCGAGGTTGCCGATGGGGACGTGCTGCAAGAAGCTGCAAATTGCATATTACAATTGCAATATCACCCTGATAACAATCAGAAAGTCGTGGGTATCTCCTTTGATGACGGCCCCAGTAGTTTTTACGCAAGACTATCTTGATATCCTCGCTGACCGCAATGTAAGTGCCACCTTTTTCAATATTGGCAAGAATGTTGATAGCTTGTCGGATATCCCACCAAAAGGTCATCGCAGCTGGTCACCATATTGCAAGCCACACATATTCACACCCGTTCCTTACTAAAGATACTCCCGAAGAAGTAAGGAATGAACTCTCGCAGAGCAGCTGAATCCATCAAAGCGGGCAACCGGCGTAGAAACCACCATACTACGCCCACCCTACGGTGACTTCGATATGAATTCGTGGCTTGCAAGCGGCGGGCTTATCTCATCAGAGATTCTCTGGAACCAGGACACCTTGGATTGGAAACAACCTAGCGTCGACAAAATTGTTTCGAATGCTCTTTCTGGCATTAAACCAGGCGCTATTATTCTTATGCACGATGGTGGCGGTAAGCGCGACCAAGACCTTGAAAGCCCCGCCCAAGATTATCGATTCACTGATGGCAGATGGCTACCGCGTACTCAGCGTCAACGACCTTATGAAGACCGACAGCTCTATTCCTGCTGATATCGCCGATGGCACCGCGAGGATGCCTGACGACGCTGTGTGGCCCACTGAACTTGCATAGGCTAAATCTTGCTAAGCCGAAGATGGAGCTTTACTTGCGCTGAGATCGCATAATTCTTATCGGTTGGCCATGCGCAACAGTAATTGTTACGCCCTATAGTATCCCACTAAGCGATTGCAACTGCGCGCCGTATGCGCTGCTCATAACCCATCTATGTATCGTCGGAAACAGGAGCGTTTTCTTTTGTTGAACTACCGAAATGAAAGAAGGGCGAAAAACTACTTGGCCTGGCCTTCTGCAGCGCTTCATCACGTAGAACTGCACCAAAGTCGGATATAACGCGAAACACAAATTCCCGTTCCTGCGAAACCAGACGCACTCCTTTTCGATAACCGTTCTGATATTAGATGGCAGATCTTGTTGGAAATCTGCAAAGGTCGGCACGCCAGCGGCGGCAAGCACTGCATATACCGTATCGACTAACCGTTCGCGGTCTTCTTTGTCATGTTGACGCAACCATTGATCCAGCGCGGTATCAAACCAGACAGCCGAAGCATTTAGCCCATCTTTGCAAGCGAATTTTGATCCTTCCACCTGCCAGGTAAATGGCTCGTGCTGAAAGACGGCATGAGCCGATGAGCAAACAACGTGATAGTGGTCGTTACGTTCAGAATCATTCCGAACACCGACGATTCGGGCACTGTTTTTGTGATAGATCGTTTCAAACGCCGCTGTGGCACCACGCGGTGACGGGTCTTCAGAAACGACGGCCCATCGTGGTTATAGACGCCCTGAATACGACTAAACACCACATCGGCGCAGGTGAGTGCTGCATATTCAGCAAGGTTGCCGCCTTTTGAATGTCCACCAACAATGAGGAACCCTGGTAGTGCATCGGCAATACCCGAAAGATGAGCAGCGGCCGAACGATGTGAGGGAATGACCTCGATAAAGCTGAGGTTGAAGTCTTCTTTCCACCCGCAAACGTTCCGTCGGTTCCCGAAAAGCAACATACGAAAAGACAACCGGCGCCCGGCTTACTTCCCGCTACGCCCGTATTCGTGAGGATAAAAAGTCGTAGCACTGAATTGTTTTTCTATTGCCTCGATATTTCATCGGCATAAAAAGCCACCACTACATCGCGCAGGCGGCGGCTCGCGCGACACGCCTGTAAAAACGGCTGCGTCTCTTTTAGAGATCCTCAAGCCAATTACCTTGCGCCAGTCGCGCTGATATCACACAGAGACAGTACATCGTGTAGTCGCACGCCCTGCGGCGAAGAGGCGTCAAGTACAACAGATGGGACACGTGAACATGCCTCTCCCACCTGAGATAACACAGCGAAGAAAAACAAGTGAATCGACTTCGTTGAAAGGAAGTTCGTCGAAGGTACGCTGCTCACGTTCAAGGTATGACACGATATTTTTCCATGGCACTACCAGCTATCAGTCAGCAAGGATGCACGATAATAACGCACCGCTATCGTGTGCGGTTCTTAAAAGCCCAGTTTGGCAAGGATCGTACTGATGTGATTGCGCACTGTTCCTTCGCTCATATAAAGCGTCTGTGCCACTTCAGCATTATCGAGGCCCTCTGCAACTGCTTCCAACCACTTCGTATTCACGATCGGTTAATACAGAAAATGTTTCGGCACGCAGGCGGTCGGCCGAAAAGTCCTCAACAGATCGACTAAAGGCGCCGGTTCGCTCAAGAATGTCACCTTCTAAAACGCTCATTCCTGCCATAGCGCTACGCAAAGCTGGGGCAATCTGGGCGATATCTTGTAATTAGATAGCCACGCGCACCCATTTTTGAGCGCTCGCACAAGATATTCATCGTCCGAAAACGTCGTCAAATAAACGATGCGGGCATTCGGATGGGTCTTAAGTATCACTTCTCCCGCAGAAAGCCCATCGCCAGCAGGCATCTGGATATCCATGAGGAAGAATATCGAGTTCAGCTGGCTGCACAGGGGTAACTGCCGCAGGACCGCAATCCGCCTGTCCAACCACCTCGATATCCCCTTCGGCTGAAAGAATAGCAGCCAGAGACCGCACAACAATGGGATCGTCATCGACGATGATTACCCTCGATGAGACCTCCTTGGGAAAGGTAGCAAACACAGTGAATCGCGGAGTTTTAAGAAAGTCTATCATGCCGCCAAGCGATTCAACCCGATCCTGCATCGACCGTAAACCTAAGCCTCTTTCTTGACCGAGAAGATGGGTAAGCGAACTTTCACCTGTTTCACCGCTCGTTTCATCGCCCGATGGTAGCGTGCCATCGTTTTCTACCGTAAGACGCCAGAAGGAAGGATACTCGACAACTGTCACCCATGCACGTTGCGCCTGCCCAGGCTTCTGCTGCATTCGTAAGCGCTTCCTTTGCCGCCTTACAATGCGTCGAGAAAGCAGCAGGTGGCACTGCGTCATCAAGCGTGCAGTTCACACGAACATCGCTAACGCCGCAATGCAACGCAACCGCATTGAGCGCCGTTGGCATGTCCTCCCCTTCATCAGAAAGGGCATGTACGCTTTTGCGCATCGAATCGAGCGCGGTATTCAAAGTGGCCTCTATTTCAGCGGGCCCTTATCCAGTGCCACACCGAGAGGCGCGTTTACTAGGCACGCTACCTCAGAAGAACCAGTCTGGCACTCCGTGAGGGAATTATCGAGTGCTGTGTTGGAAGAACCATTCAGTACCCTATTAGAGGACGTATCCGACACCGCGTTAGAAAAGCCATCCACCGCTACCTGAGAAGAGCTATCAGGCACCTCGCTGGAAGGGCCGTCAGATGAATAACCAAGTACAGGATATACGCAGGGCTTTCATGAAAGATGGGCCGTGTCAGTAGATGTCCAACGTTATCGTGAATATCTCGCGCAATGCGGGCACGTTCCGAAGAAAGGTTGCCGCGCGAATTTGAGCATCCTGAGCCTCAGTGAAAACGCGCATTGGCCCTTTTCAGCGAGGCATTTCCTGCTGCAATCCATCTCGCAACGCATGGGATTGTTTAACTGCCTGGTGAACCTGAGCACTGCGAACTCCCAGCAATAAAGCGGAAAGGCAGATAACGGCACTCACTAAAACAAGCACCCTACCTGCCTCGTGCGCCGATAGACAATAAACGCTCCGAAAACGGAAGGCTGCAGACAGCTGGGCAACACCCAACTGCGAGAACGGAGAACATCCTGGCGTGCCAAATCGTACACAACAAGCGGCAACCAACAAACGACCACGGCATGCCAGAAAAAGCTTGCGAAGACATACGCAATGGGCGCAACCCAGCTACAAAGCGAATTCGCGAAAAATAATGCAGGATGCGCACTATAAGAATTGCGGCAAGCAGCCATGCCACTAAAACAGCATTGACCGTGACCCAGCATCAACCGTGCTCCCAATAAAGCGGGACAGACGCAACACAGGGTACAAATCGCACCCTTTATCCACAAAAGCTCATTTCATGGGGGTGATTATATGACAAACGTACATACCTTTCTTGACACCGTAAATGACGCTCACTTCCTTACTCTCGCTGATGAACAGACAATACAAAACAGAAAATCAACCTAGTTGGAAGGAGGGCACCATGACCGGCGAAGCGGTTGCCGTATCGGGACTGGTGAAGCGCTACAAGGAAACAGTGGCGATCGATGGACTGTCATTCAAAATAGCCCAGGGCAAACATTTGGCCTACTTGGACCAAAGCGGCTCAGGTAAAGCGACCACTCTCAATTGTACCTCCAAGCTGCTTTCCCACGATAAAGGTGACTATCAACGTTTTTGGCAAGCCGATGAGCGCCACTGCGTACGACTTGAAACGACGTATCGGCATCGTGCCACAGGAGTAGCCGTTTTTAACGAACTTTCCGTACGTGAAAATATCGATGCGTTCTGCGCTCTGCGTCGCCGATAAAAACCAGCGACGTGAACTTGTGGACGAGGCGATTGCACTTCGTGGGACTTGAAAAGTTTTCAAAGTTCCGCCCAAAAGCTTTCTGGCGGACTCGTACGCCGCCTAGAATATTGCGTGTGGCATCGCTCATAAAGCCTGACTTGATTATCGTGGATGAACCAACCGTGAACATTGACCCGCAGAGCCGTAACGCCGCCTCGACGGCATCGAACTGCCTCAACACTGCCAAGGCGCCACCATCATCTACACCAGCCACTACATGGAAGAGGTCGAGGCAACTCTGCCATCGCATCATGATTATGGACCGCGGACTGCAGGGTTGCCAGCGGAACCGCCGAAGAATTAAAAGGCTCTTGTTGGTCTGGGAGAGCGCATCGAGTGTCGAAGTCCGCGATGGGGTAGATGAAGCACTGCTTGAAGCGCTCCGTTGCCTTCCTCATGTGCGAACGGTTTTCTACACGTCAGGCCGTCTGCTGGTGGACTGCACTGCCGGCGCTCACAATCTTACTGATGTAATCAGCTGTCTCGCCGAGGAAAGATAGGCCTACGGTGGTCTTTTCCTCTGAACCGCCAACGTTAAACGAGCGTGTTTCTGGAAATCACCGGGCGCGCCTTCACGTGATGAGGTGTAGGCGATGTATACACTCTTCAAATATCAGGTGATACGACTCTTCCGCGATAAGATGGTTCTTATCTGGGCATTTATATTTCCTGTTATTCTTTCACTTTTGTTTATGGCCATGTTTTCCGGGCCTCAGCAAATTCCTACGCCGTTCATGCGATTAACTTTGGCGTCGTAACGGATTCTGCATATAACAAAGCGCCTGGGCTTAGTACGCTCATCGATAAAACTCAGACGCTCAAGGCGAGGATTATCTTATCGACACTACCTCTTTTTCTTCTGCACAAGAAGCTGAAGAGGCGGTTAGCGAAGGGTCTATTGCGGGATATCTCAACGTGGACGACAACAATCCCGTCATTCATGTAACTCCTTCCACTTTCAGAAACGGAGCAAACTGCTGTTCCTATTATCAAGGCTGTTATGATCGTAGTATTCAAACGCGTGATCAGGCCGAATCGCTTGCCGAAAAACGGCAAACTCAATGCCCAAGCATTGGCGCACTGCAAACGTCCCACTCTCGACAGAACGAGAGCAAATCACACAAGCGCCAAGCGACCCACAAGTGCGCTATTACTTTTCACTTCTGGCATTTGCCTGTGGCATGGGTGTTATGGTTTCGCTTGCAGCTACCACAAGATGCCTTGCCTGACGCTTCAAAACTCGGTGCACGTCGAGCAATGGCTAGCATCCCTCGTTGGCGCGTACTGGCAAGTATGTTCATGGGTTCATGGCTCTGCACCCTAGTCTGTTTACTGTTCGCCTTCTACTTTATACGAATCGTCGTGAGGAATTAATTTCGGCGAGCACGTGGAACTCTGCCATATCGCCATTGCCGCAGCGAGCTTTATGTCCTGCGCAGCTGGCATGGCTCTTGGAACCTTCAAACGGGTATGGCCAGCGGCATTGTCAGCGGCGTTGTCTGTCTGCTGTCGTTATTCACCGGCCTGTATGGCGGTGCAGCCATAGAGCTTTGCAAGCACCTTTGAACAGAATCACCCTCTGCTTGTTTCCCTTAAACCCTCTGTGGCAGACGGCGCACTGCTTCTATGACCTGCTGTGCTACGACACCCTTTGATCCATTCTTTCAAAACTGTGCAGCGCTCCTGATAATGGCTGCCGTATTCTTCACCGTCGCCTTAGTTCGTATGAGGAGGATGAGCTATGCAGTCTTTAGAACCGCACTCAAAGATTGTTGCAGCGCACCGACTCTTTACATCTTAATCTACCTGGTGCTTATGAGCATGTTTGGCCTGTTTACCGGACAACCGTCAGATAGCACTACCGATCAAAAATGCTAGTAGTGCACCCACTGTGGCCGTAATAGATCGCGATGGGAGCACCATTTCGCAAAGCGTAGCCTCTTACGTTGAATCAGTCGGCACCGTTCAAACCGTGGCCGATACAAAACGAGCACTGCAAGATGCCACTGCGCAAAATACCATTCAATACATCCTTATCATTCCGCAGGGATATGGCAACGCCTTGGAACAGGCGGCCAATAACGGTGAGGATGCCCCAGCGCTTGGAACCATCGTGAGCTACAAATCGGCTGAAGGTTCGCTTATGGATGCACGCACCGAAGCGTATCTCAATCAAGTTTATAACCAGATAGCTATCGCTCGAGTCTTCCCCGCCGAAGCAGTCGCTTCTGCACAAGAACTATGGTACAGACGACGCCGAGGTTAAATCTGTTGAACAGGACACTACCCGCTGCCAGATAATCTTATTATTTTCTTGCGTTTCTCGACCTATCCGATATTCGCTTTCAGTGTTATTGCGATATCCGTATTTATGACCACCCTCAATCGGCGCGAAGTGGCGGGACGCTTGCGGGCAACTCCACCTACTGGATTTTCACGCGGTACCCAGTGTTTTTGCCTGTCTTACTGTTGGGTTAATCGGTTGGTCTGGATAACTACCGTGGGTTTCAATTACTCAAAACCGATATACCAGCAAATGCATGCCACTATTCGCTGTTGCTGCCGTAGCGCTACTTGCCTATGCGATTACCTCAGCATCGATTGGTTTCTCTTGGGACAGCTCGGACTGGATGAACGTATAGCTAATGCCATTGCAAACATCTTCGGCATGGTGCTTTCCTTCTTAGCTGGTGCTTGGGTACCGGTGGAATACCTGCCCGATGCGGTAGTGGCCGTGTCGCACTTCACACCAGGATACTGGGCAAGCCAAACATGGCGGCGCCCAATACGCAGCGTCCACATCCCTTTGAGGCACTCTCGCCGCTGCTCGCCGATTGCGGTATATGTCTTCTGTCTGCCGCGGCTCTTTTCGCTGTTGGATTAGCAGTAGGACGCACAAAAGCAAGCTCAGCAGTTTAGCCTGCAAGCCACCCGCTTAATTATTGTCATTGGCACGTTTTGAAACTCCATATAAGATACTGAGTACACCTCACCGTACAATGGTGAGGTGTACTTATGTACGATGTACGTATCTGAGATATACCATTTTTCCCAAACGGAGCTATTCATGCCGCAGACCGAACCAGACAGCCCAAGTGGCCAACCCAATCAAAGGAACAACCAGGACAGCCAAAACAAGGTTGTCCTTATAACAGGTGCCAGCAGCGGTATTGGATTCGCCGCGGCACAACAACTTTGCACAAGCAAGTTATGATCGTATATGGTGCCGCACGACGAGTTGAAAAAATCACCGAACTTGAAAAATATGGCGTGCACGCGATCAAGCTTGATGTAACCGATGAACAATCCTGTAAACAGGCTGTTCAGACGATTATTGATGAACAAGGACGCATTGATGTGCTGATCAACAATGCTGGATACGAAGCTATGGCGCCATCGAAGATGTACCGCTTGATGAAGCGCGCCGCCAATTCGACGTGAATCTTTTTGGCGTGGCCGCCTTAGTAAAGGAAACAATGCCGTATATGCGCCAACAACAGGCAGGAACCATCATCAACATATCAAGCGTCGCAGGACGTATGGTTACCTTTATGGGCGGTTGGTATCACGCCGACCAAATATGCTCTCGAAGCATTTTCAGATGCCCTCCGCATGGAAGCGGATGCTTTTGGTATCAATGTTGTCATCATAGAACCAGGGTGGTATTAAGACCCTTGGGCGGATATTGCCGCTGATCACTTGGAAGAATCCTCACAAAATGGCGCTTACAAGGAAGTTGCCCAGCAAACCGCACAGACCATACGTAACCTGTATGCCAGCAACGCAGTCAGCAGCCCCGATGTTGTCGTAAACGCCATTGTTAAGGCAGTGGGCTCCCCTCACTCAAAACCACGTTACCTTATTGGATCTGGCGCAAAGCCACTGGCTTTCTTACATGCGGTGTTGCCCACCCGTGTGTTTGATCGGTTTATCAAGCGCATAATGTAACTGTCTCGACCCTCAAGCTGCCAGTTTGTTCCTTTAGAGCAACTAAGTAGCTAATTGACACTATAAATCGTACAAAAATCGAATAAATACCTACTATTATTCTGTATCGAGGCTCATCTGCAGTAGATGCACATTTTTACGCAGTTCACGCGCAACGTTATCAGTGATCTTGCCCTCGTTGCGCAGGTGTCTGATCTCGTCAAGTTCAATATCGAGCACATAGGCATCAACCTGGTCGGCATACTTACGCGCTTGGCTAAACTGCTCAGCGAATGACGTACCCCTACCTCAGCAGGTTGGTAACCTGTAGAATCATTCAGCATGTCGGAACGAGGCGTTTGCCGTTGGCTGATGCGACTTTCAAGCGACTCAATCGCCGCACGATGTTCGTTGATAAGCACCGAGCCGCCGCAGCACAGCGTATTGTTCTGTGCTCCTGCTGCCGTATCTGCTGGTGATTCAGTTTCTGTTATCGTATCTGTCTGCACTTCCGCTTTTTCTTGCGCATCAGCTGCAATGTTGAGCCGCCTCTCGAATCGGACCCCACTCTACAGCCGTTTTCGCATCCGCCTTCACTTCTGCTTTTAAATTGCCCGATGCCAATGAAGAAGAAGCGATAACCTCTTCCAGATAATCAATCGCAGCTTGTTCAAGTTCAATCGCATACAAACAGGCAATGTAGTACAGCTGCTCATCGGAGCTATTCATCTCTTCGCTATAATGTTGACGACGACGCGCCGCGATTCCCAAGAGACCAATGATGCCATGGACACGCGATCCCACCGTGCACTCTGGGTATAGCTAATCGAGCGCCGAATACCAGTGAACATGGCTTGATACGTAGTGCGCTCTTTAAAGCTCGGCGACGAATCCTCCTGATGGAAGACTCCAGTTCATTCATCGCGGCGCTGCTTTTCGTGCACTTCGTCGTTGAGTTCTCGCAGCGCCGCTCCGCACTGATCGAGTTCCATGCGTCTCGCGCACTAACCGCGTACGATAGCGCATGATGGTCAAGCGCAAGGCGGGCATGTATTCAGAATCCGCGTGCTCAACCTGCCAACTGCGCAACTTTTGAATCGTTCGTTCCAAAACCTCTATTGTTGCGCGCCGCAGGGCACGGTCATCGTCTGCCGCAGCGTCGTCATCCTTGAATCAGACGCGGTAAAGTGAGTATCAGCAAGCAGCAGCGTCAGCAAAAATAACGCCGGCAGCCATCAGAAAGTCGCGCGCAGGAAACAGCACTCCATTATCAAGCGTGCAGGAATAGTAAAAATAATGGAGAGCGTAACGGCACCCTAGGGTCCCGCTATGGTCATCACCAGCGCGTTTTTGAGGCGTTGCGAATATGTGTTATACCGCGTTCGCCGGTTTCTTCGTCGCGATGAATAAGCTCCATTGCTGCAATCCACAGAAAACGGCAGAGCACAACAGGAAAGTGATACCAACAACAAGTCCTACCAGTTCAAAGAAGGAAAAAAATCGCCGTTAGTGTAGGGATACCGCCTGCGGCAGCTGCATACCCAGCATCACGAAAATCAGCCGTTGATTAGAAAAGACAATGACTTCCCAAAAAGCTATTCGACACCATGCTTTCGTCGCGCCAAATCAGTTGAGACAAGGCGCGGTGAACGATCGCTCATAACAAGCCCTGCAGCCACCACTGCCAAGATGCCGCTGACATCAAGCGCTTCAGCCAGCAAAAACACGATAAACGGTGTGAATACTTCGTAAAAGCACACGAACCGTTGTGTCTCAACACCACCTCCGTCGCAGAATTCGCGACGCAGCGGTTGCTATAAACCCGAAGAGAAGTCCCGCCACAATACCGCCAACGAACAACACTAAAAGGTTCCACCGGCTTCGCTTGCTGAAAAAGCACCAGTTGTTACTGCTGCAATAGCAAACTGGAATGACACGACGCCCGACGCATCATTGATGAGTGATTCGCCTGAAAGTAGTGTGCTATGGCGACGCGAAAGGTTGACCTGCGACCCCAAAGCACCAACAGCAGCAGCATCGGTTGGGCCGAGCGCGGCAGCCAAGGCAAAAAGCCGCTGCCAGGGTATCGAAGGGACAATCCAATTGAGGTAAAACCCCACCACTAGCACAGTGGCTAAAACTAAGCCGATAGCTAACGAAAGAATGGATCCTTTATTCGTCCACAGCGCACGAATATTCGTCTCGCGCGCTTCATTAAAGAGCAATGGCGCACTAAACAACACCAGAAATAGCTCCGACTCGATGTAGACCTCATTGACTGCAGGCAAAATAAGGGCAGCAATAAGACCGATAGCTATCTGAGCCAAAGGGAAGCGATACGCGCCTAACCACCTGGTCGAGCACGGCAGAAAGAATCACGCACGCAAGCAAAAATAAGAACAAGTTCAAAGGTTTCACAGATATCCTTTCGCGAAAGCCGCTTTATTCTGCCGTATTCATCGGTATGCGCGCAATCCACTGCTGCACGGGAACAAAAATAACTACTGCCCTATCCTTCTAGTGAGTCCTCGTATGGGATTCTAAACTGCTGCAACAGCTTCTTGAAATTATCCTGAGCACTAAATGCCGTACTTTTAAGATGTCCTGGTTTATCATGGTATTCTGCAAGACCCGATAGTAGAAGGTTTTAATATCGTCGGTACGATAAAAGGGCACCACGTTATGCTTTGAGACATTCCTTTAACATGATGAGCCTTCAATACGCCCGTTTCCATCTTGAAAAAGAGGTGAATACGTTCGAAGCGCCAGTGAAAACTCTAAGATATCGCCCTATGCCCATTTGATCCTGAGCCCTCATACCAATCAAGAAGATCGGCCATGAGACTCCGCCACTTTTTCGGGTTCTGTGGTCATAACACCACCAACCTCGTTAGAAAGCTGCTTATAGTCGCCCACAGCGAGACCATTCGCGCGTCGCATCATGGTTTCCGGTCTTGAGCATAAGGTGAAGCCGCTTAATGTATGCCTGAGTCAGCTGCTCACCCGCCGTGTCTATAATGTAATCAATGCAGTTGAAGTGGTTTACCGTTTTCATTACATCATCGACGTTCACCACACCTTCTTGCGCGCCGATAGTTCTGGTTTCGAATATAAGGCGCGTTTGGTCGTATCGTCGAGCTTACTACCTTCGATGTGATTAGAGTTATAGGTCAAATCTATTTGCAGGCGGTGATAGATACCACCCGGGCATCCCGCACGTCTTTTTCGTCGCGCAACACCTGTAAAAAGCCACGTTGCTTTAATTTTTCCGACAGTATCCTACTCGGTTTTTCTGCATCGGCAGGGATATTCCAGGTTTTGCCAGTACATAAGCTCCAGGCACGCGCCCCTGAGCGCAGTAGTTGCGCACCGATCGTTCCGATATGCCCCACATATCAGCCGCCTGCTTCACTGAAACGAAATCCTGCATCGTTGTTTGTTTCTCTATCGGCACTATTATTTAAATTATATACCTATTTTTCGTATTATATTGCCGATGAGGTATATACTGCCTGCCTCTGTCAGATACAGGAAACCTTTGGGTTTTGTAAGGGCAGCTCAATCAGATTTTGCTCTCGTTTTGATTAGAAAATCTTTGGCTTAGGGCTTGAGGTTAAAGGACAAAATAACACAGCTGGAGTTTAAAACCCCAGCTGTGTCGTTCTTCTATTTCGTTAGGAAGATATACCATTACCCTCTTTTAAGCGACGAACAGCACCAAAAGCACCCAGCACTAAAGCGGAACCAGCAACGATACCTGCAACTGGCAGTAATCCCGCATCTCCCTGTTTCGGGAAGAATGTTTGTTGTCTTCTCAGGCTTGTCTCCATTAGGATCAGGTGACGGAGACGGATCCGGGTTAGAGACGGCTCTGGGTCTGGGGTTGGATTGGGTGTCTGACCATCTCGGAGCCGAATAATTAACGTCTTCAACAATGTCATCCATCGTAACCGTCATGCCAGTCACTTGATCCCTGTCGGCGGTATAACCTGCGATTACCGGCGTCACAACAGTCGTGTAAGACGCTTTGTCAGATGTCCATGCACCAGTCGGCGTTGTCTGACCAGTAACTTTATCCTTCGTTACGCTGCGGGTCCAGTGAGCTGTCTGCACATTGTCTGCTGGGTTCAGACTACCAGCACCATGATAACGAACCGTCAACGTGACATCCTTCGTTTCCTGAGCACTTTCTGTGCCGTGCTTCAGATGAACCTCAAATTGCTGAGGCGTACTACTAAAAGAAGCACCGCCGCTCGGGTAGTTATCAGACACGAACTCATAGCCCTGGTTTTCATAGTTATGGATAGTCGGCGCAGTAGTATATGAATCCGTTGTCCCATATACCCCGGTCAATTCGCTTGGTTTCAAAAGTTGCACGTCGTATCATCAATGTAGGTTACAGTTACTACCCTTGTTCGCTGAGTAAACGAAGTAGACCTCTTTATCGTTACTTTCAAAGGGAATTGATGTCGCAGTAGTCAACTGCTGACCCAGGAACGCCCGTTACGGGGTTGATTGACCGTTATTAACGTATAACCTGCAATGGTCTTTGGCTGCGTATTGAAATCAGGCGACTGAGCAGCGACAGGAGAACCAGCGGGGAACCCATAACCAAAGGCGCGCTGTCAATTTCGTGACCATCGGTGTCCACATAGCGCACAGTAACTTTGCTCTGTCCTTCTGAGCGTGCGCTGAAATCCGCGTTGAAGCCTGGAAGTTGTTGGTCTTCTGCTCTGTTATGGTGCCGTCGTCCGTCACGGAATAGCGCGTCGACGTGCCGCGCACGGTATTAACGACGGATTGATCCGAGAAGAAAAATGCTGTTACATGATTGAACCCATGCAGGATATTGGTATGAGCCAGAACACTATTTGCATGCGCGTTCACAGCATCCGTTCGATCGATTTCCTGATACTGATCGCTGTATGATGCCATATCGTCTTGTGAACGCACGTCATGATACGTTAACGAACCTGGACCAGTAAGCTTGCCAAAGTTGTAAGCAAACGTATAGGTGCCGTCGCTATTTTCTATCATAACGCGAGAATTTGGTCCCGCTGCCTTTCAGCGCCTGTATTATCTGTGTATCTGTTGCGTCAGCCGGAAGTGTCACAGCAGTCGCCGACCCATTATCGACCGACAATCCAGTCGAAGAATCATTTTGCACGATATGGGTACCATCTTCGCTGAGCTTCGGCGATACAATACCAGGCTTGTTAGACATAAGCGTATTAATCACGCTTGATCCTATAGTTGTCGCCCGCTGTATGGTAATAAGATCACCTTCAGGAATACCTGTATCCCCTGGATTCGTGCCATTGGATGACAGCATATTATTCATGTAATTCGCATCAGATATACCCGTAGCGATATCAATTCGATCGTTCGCACTGTCGTAAGCATACGTATTGGTAGAAAAGTCTCCTACGTCTTTCGGGAACGTCCGCGGCACCGGTGTGAAGGTAAAGGAAGATCCATTAATGGTCAGCCCAATACTGCTGATGACTTGATGTCGCCTGCAGGTACGTACCAGATGCCGGACCACGTTTGCCAAGATTGCCCGCTGCGACCCATTGGGAAGGGCAGCAAAGCTGCTGTCTACCGTGATGACATATGCCAGATCAGAGGGATTGAATGGTCGAATTCCAGTGTTCCAACTCACCAATATTTACCGCAGTGTCAGAACTAAGCGCCCGATAATAGGCAGCATAACTGTTGTTCGTAAGGGTCACCGGAATACGGATCTTGTCGCCCGCATGAAGAGTGCCATCTTGAGTAAGCGTAAACTTAAGCTCAATGCCGGTAATGGTTACTTTTGGCCAGTGATATTCTTGGTATCGCCAGCATGCATAGTTGTACCGCCAGCTGTAACAGTGGCGCTGAAATCACTCAAATTGGTGAGGCAAGAGGAGCACGTAAAGCGCGTGCGTAGAGTTCATTTTCGGGGAGTTCGGTAGCTATTTCTTCGCTCGACTCTCCCGACGAAAGGGCTCAGAGGAATCTAGATTGATTGATTGATTGGATTGATGACTGATGATGATGATGATTGATGATGATTGATTGATTGATTGATTGATTGATTGATTGATTGATTGATTGACTGATTGATTGATTGATTGATTGATTGATTGATTGATTGATTGATTGATTGATTGATTGCGATTCTTCCCGCAAACGCATGGTGCGTTGCAAAGGACATACCAATGGCTGCCATTGCTCCAACAAGAGCAATTGCAATGGCACTCTACGCCAAATCTTCGCGCAAAAGACCCAGGGGTAGTCACTTTTGTATAAAGTTACATTTTCCATATCTTCCCTCTAAAACACAAGACTATATGAAAGTTTAAAGTAACTTTTCTGATTTAGGAATAGCTTTTTGCCACCGCATTGCTCTTCCCATACAGAAAACACGAAATGTATTACCAGTCAATTTGCGCTATATAGCCGGTTGCGTAGCCGTGCTGCTATCTCTCAACAGCACTCGCACGTTCGAGTGCTTCCACAACCTGCGGAATGCTCTCAATCGAGATCATCGTGTAATTCGATGACAAACCAGGCTGTCGAAGTACTTTCATTGGTTATTTCCAGCATCATCATTAATTGCTGCAATGTCTTCGCTGATCGGTGATGATATGCCAAGATTAAACTGGCTAAGCGGATCAAGTAATATTCTGTTCGCTTGCCGATTGCGCAAATGCTTCTTCATTAACTCCGGTAATACCCATAAGAAAATTGATGCCCGCATCAAGCGATTTCAACCGAAGTCGCGGCGCAAGAGATGAAGCATGCAAGGGCCGAAACCAACGCATCTTGCACGGTGCGATAACGCGCACGCAAACGATTTATATGGCGCTCGAACGCACCGCACTTTCCATAAAACGCACGAGCACCAGCTGATCGAGAGCACCAACCGTGCAGGCATAGAAACCGAGTTGATCGTGATAGCGCTGCATCCAATGCACCGGCAGAACCGCATATCCAATACGCAGCCCTGCCCCAACGTCTTGGGCAAAAGGTGTTCAGATAAATAACCTGTCCAAGCGTATCGATACTCGCAAGAGTTGGTAGTGGGCGGCCCGCCAGGCGAAAACTCGCAATCATAATCGTCCTCGATAATTAACCGATGCGCATCTTGAGCTGCCCATGAAAGCAGTTCATACCGTGCAGCAATTCCCACAGCCTGCCCTGTTGGAAACTGATGCGAAGGCATCACATGCGCGGTATCGCAGGTGCTCGCCCGTAAAGCGGAAAGGCTCATACCTTCTCAGTTAATGGCGGTGGCTGCGTATGCACACCCATAGCCTTATAAATATGCTGCAGACGCGGATATCCCGGTGTTTCAAGAGCTATTTCTCGGTCGCGACCTGTCAACTGCACGATCAGCTGGTACAGATATTGCGAACCTGCAGCAATCAATATCTGATTGGGATCAACGTCCATCCTCGAAATCCTCGGAGGTGTGCACAGATCGCCTGGCGAAGACGATGTGATCCTTGTCCTGATGAGGGCTGCCAATAGACTGTTTGCCCCTTCTTCGGACAGTACCGCTCGGGTCGCCTCAAAGCCCACCTTTCGTATGGCAATGCACCAGCCCCTGCTGCATTTGCCGCGAAAATCAGCGAGTGGCACCGCTGAATGACTTTTTGGTCGTTTGCGCTGCTGGAGTATTTGCGTTTGCGGTATCAATAACGCTCGCAATATTGAAGGGGCTTGCGGTATTACTGGAACGCGCACTACCAATGAAATTGGTAGCATTGATAGAACTGGCAGTACCACCACAAGTATTCGACCAGTTGTTTCCATCCGATAGCATTGGTGTTTCTGTATGCGCTGATATATGTGTTGGCGCATATGTTGCCGACGTCGCTAGCCTTCCACCAATCCGCGGCGCAAGTCCCTGGGTATATCGCAGACATAGTATCCCCGCCGCTCGCGCCTGTACATATCCTTCGGCCACCAGCTGGCGATACGCGCCTTCCACCGTAATAATACTAATACCTAAATGGTCAGCAAGCTTCGTTTGGATGGTAGCCGCTCGTCAGCAGCAATAATTCCCCGCACATGTCGTTACGGATGCAGCGATACAGAAAATCGTACAGAGCAACGCGCCGCGCTGTCCCATGTCATACGTGAGCATCTTGACCTTATTCTGGTTTATATTCTGACCTTATCAATATATCTTATTTTGGAAGTATCAACCATACCAGATTGCCAGTAACCTGTTCATTTATAGAAAAGCGTCACTCCAATGACACGCTAGTCAAAGGAAAACGCACATTTAACTGGTGCTAAAAGCGATGCACTCGAATTGGGAACCCAATTTAGTTGGCGCTTCAAGACGCACTCGAATTGGAGCCGGTGCCAAAACCCTGCGCACTCTAATTAGCGGCTTCATTTGGGCAACGCCAATAGAGCTCCTATAAGTAAGAAAGGGCACACCATGGACAACGAGCGTTACAGAACTGAACAAGCAGCTGGCCCAGATGCTCAAAGGCGGCGTCATTATGGACGTAACGACCCCCGAACAAGCACATATCGCTGAAGAAGCAGGGCTTGTGCAGTCATGGCACTCGAACGTATTCCCGCTGATATTCGCGCAGCAGGTGGCGTATCACGCATGAGTGATCCCAAAATGATCAGGGAATACAGCAAGCTGTCAGCATCCCGGTGATGGCAAAATGCCGCATTGGCCATTTTGTCGAAGCGCAGATTCTTGAAGCTATCGAAATCGACTACATCGACGAATCCGAGGTGCTCTCCCGCCGATGACGTATATCACATCGACAAGACCGTCTTTCAGTGCCGTTTGTTTGCGGCGCACGCGACTTAGGCGAAGCGCTCAGACGTATTGCTGAGGGTGCCACAATGATCCGCACGAAAGGTGAACCGGGCACGGGTGATGTTGTACAGGCCGTTACGCACATGCGCCTTATCCAAGCGCAAATTCATCAGGTGGCCAGCTTGCGTGAAGATGAGCTTTTCGAGGAAGCAAAACGCTTACAGGTACCCATTGATTTACTGCGCACAGTTCATGACGGTGGAGCGCTACCTGTAGTGAATTTTGCGGCTGGTGGCGTAGCAACTCCAGCAGACGCAGTCCCTTATGATGCAGCTGGGCGCTGAAGGTGTATTCGTTGGGTCGGGTATCTTCAAATCGGGTAACCCAGCCAAACGTGACAAGCCATTGTAAAGGCTGTTGCCAACTATAAAGATGCCTCTCTGATTGCTTCACTTTCTGAAAACCTGGGCGAAGCCATGGTGGGCATCAACGAACAGGAAATCGAATTACTTATGGCCGAACGAGCCAAGTAAGTATGACTGCTCAGAAGAAGGCAGACGCCGGCATTGTCGTCGGCGTCCTTGCTGTGCAAGGTGCTTTTATCGAGCACGAACAACGCCTTGAAGCCCTTGGTGCAACCTGTATTGAACTGCGCCGCGGAAGCGATGTACACCGCAATTTCGATTGTCTCGTGCTTCCCGGTGGCGAAAGTACGGTGCAATCAAAAACGTTACATGAACTCGATATGTTCGATACGCTCAAAGGATATATCGAAAACAGTATGCCCACCCTAGGCACGTGTGCCGGAATGATTTTACTAGCACACTCAAGCGAGATCGAAGGGTTTGATACTCTTCCTATAACTATCGAACGTAACGCATACGGACGCCAGCTGGGCAGTTTTACTGCATGCAGCGACCAAGGAGCGCCGCTCACGTTTATCCGCGCGCCACGTATTAGCAGTATGGCTGAAGGGGTTGAAGTGCTCGCCAGCTATAACAACTATCCTGTCGCGGTGCGCTTTGCCAACCAACTTGCCTGCGCGTTTCATCCAGAGCTTGACGACGATCCGTGGCTGCACAAACTGTTGCTCTCACTTGCGCGAAAGTAATAAGACGAGCTTCATTACACGGCTTTGAGCTTCGTTCTGCGCTTTTGTTACTCACCCTTGCTGTGCACTCTATCGTTACGCGGGGTTTACTACACGGTTTCGTCGTATGCAATGGCCTTGCTCAGTTTCACTCACGATGCATTGTGCGCGATGTTATTGCGCAGTTTTGTTACACAGTTTCACTGCGCGGCGCGCGCACCATGTCGTGAGCACAAAGCGGAAACGGCACTCGCATGGTATAGACATCCAGTGATGCGGTTGGCTTCTTCAACCTGCGCTCGCGCAGGGCGGGCCAAACTGGCAACCTTGAAGCAATCGAAGCGCTCGGCAAAAGTATGTGCCGAAGCAACTACGTTCGCATCAAGGTGATTGGTCAGTGGGTCAGACAAGCCAGCGGCACGCGCAGCATCAACTTCAGAACACCCAAGACGCGGCACCCAGTGGATGTCCTCGGCATGAAATGTCCGCACCGGCTGACCGGGAGAGTACTTCAAGCTGCGCATTATGAGTAAAGGATTGCGCGCTAAGCCCACGCACACCACGATCCATCTGGTTCTGCGCTTACAGGTGAGCACTTTCAAATACCCAGTCATACGGGACGAACATAGTCATCTGTTTCAGGTGTTTGGTGTGCTGGACCAAAAATAGAATCCTGTACCATAGGGCCGATGTGAAACCGTTTCCAGTTCACCTTCCCAGTCAGATGGATCAGCTCCATCAAGTACCTGTCGATACGCATTAACGACGCACGCCACATAGAACGCCCTTTTTGTTGCGCCCTTCAATCTTGATGGAATTAATACCCGCCTGGCGCATAGCATCCACGTGAGCCAGCATATTCAAATCCTGCGCATTTAATAGATAGCTACCTCGGTCGTCCTCTTCCACGCTGGAAGAATTTGCCGGGTCACTTTTTCTTCTGCAGCGAGTATTTCCAACGACAGGGGCTGCGCGCAATTACCTGTTACACCACTGCGCCCCTGTCATAATCGCTGATCAAACACCTGCCCGATGTTGCCATACACCAGCACCATGCGCAAAGGCTTCTATTTCTAAATCGCGGGGAGTTCTGCCCGGAGCCGCGCAATGGCATCAAGGCCCATTTCGCGCGCACAGACAATACGGCGTGCTCCCAGTTCATACCAGGTTAACGCCGAGGGAACATTCGAAACCGATGCCTGCGTACTCACATGCACTGCGAGATCGGCGCCTGTTGACGCACTGTCCTCAGTGCGCCCAAATCGCCCACAATAACCGCATCAACCTGTGCTGACGCAAGCGAGTGAACATAGTGCGCCAGTTCCGCCAAGTCACCGTCGTACATTTGCACATTGAGGGTCACACGAGACCGCAACATTCGCCTGGTGAGCATACTCAACAACCTGTGGTATTTCATCGAGAGAAAAGTTATTCGCCCGTGCCCGCATGCCAAACCGATCAGCTGCCAAATACACGGCATCGGCGCCAAAACCGAATCGTCGTAATGCAGCTGTTCCCACCCACCAGCTGGAGCAAGTAGTTCGCACTTCTCACATTCACGTTTATCAACCGCTGACGAGATAGCTAAATTATTTGCGGTCGAGCTCATCGGATAGGAGCTTTCACATCGCATTGAGTTGAATCTTTTACGTGCGCTTGATTGGAGTTTTCTGTGCCTGCTTCGTTAGACATTCTAATATTTGTTTGGCAGGCGGCTTGGCTAGAAGCTGTTGAATTGTAGACTGCAGTTGAAGCTGAATCCATATGAACTGCTGACTGCGTGGATCCATTTTTGTTGAACGTTTTGTCGCGCAGTGACCGCGCAAGACGCGGAAGGTCTGCTGGCGTAGCGCAACAAGCAACAGGATGTTGCTCGCACAGTCGTTTCTATCGGATGCTGACCCCATGCCACTGCTATCCACGGTATCCCCGATGCAGCTGCTGCTTGCATGTCGCAGGACTATCACCCACATAAAGACACTGCGTGCTTTCAAGACCCAACAGATGGCTTCCGACCCTCAATCGGATTAGGATCAGGCTGAGGCGCACTACGTCGTCGGCGCCGATCAGACATTCAAAAACGCATCATATCGAATAGATCAAGGCAGAACATTGTTGACTCATGCCTCTTCGAGGTAACTACCCCAAGACGCCATCCATCGCATTTGAGTTCTTCAAGAGCTTTTTTCCATACCATCGAATGTCTTAGTGCATTGGCACGCATCTGGTGGTCGTACGACCGATACGCCGCTGAAAGTGCACGGGCTGTTTCTTCATCGCCGTAGCCAAGCATCTGTTCGTCATAGGGGCGGCCGATCGTGCGATTGAAATGTTCCATCGGCGCAACATATCCAAGCACTTCACGAGTCGCACGGCGAAACGACTGCCGCAAAAGATCAGGTATCAAGCAAGGTACCGTCTAAATCGAACAAAATGCCTGTGAAGCGAAGAAGACTGACGTAAAGAAGCTACCTCATTGGCGCTACTGTTCATTCATACCCTTTCTAAAGTACGCGCGGTACGCATGCAAACGCACACGCAGATGCCACATGTGGCAAGAGCACACTCGTTGACTTGCACACACCGCAACCTACGCGCACTGGCACATGCGCGGCTGGCAATATGTACGCAATAGCATGTACGCCAGCACAAACCGAGTGACCAGTTTACTTCGTCGCCAGATATCTACCACTATCCAAATGGATAACACCATAGCACCCGCATAGCCATAAGAACGACAACAGCGGCATCCCAGAACAAACGGCCCAGACCCGTAGGGTGCAAAAAGACTCGAACCCATAAACAGACCTGCCGTAATAATACCGAGCGTAAGACGATTTACGATTTTTCGAAAGTGATGCTATAGGCGCCCGACCCAAGCACTTCCATATTGAACTTCAGCTGCCCACGCGTCAGCATCTTAAGCATTGGGCCAGATAGCTCAGCTGCTTCAAGTGTGCCCTTCGCCGCCTTGCGTGTATCGCGCGCTGTGTTCAGAAGGAAGTCTTCAAATTCGGACAGCGGATTACTTGAACGCTTGATATGCTCGTTAACAATATTGATGATATTGTTGTCGGGGAATAAACGATGCGATCGTCCCTTCAATAGATACAATGCCACGCGAGACATTAGTGATTGACGAGGCAACGTCACCGACTCATACGCGTGAGGGCAAACACATCACCCAAGAACGAGGCCAATATCAAGGTCAGCCACATCGCATGAACCGTACTGAGAAAGCAGCAGGTCAAGGTCGGCTAAAAACGGGCATGGTCAATAGATGCATTATCCTTTGAAGCTGCAAAGGCGATAAGCGCATCTTTCAGCTGCTGCGCATCGAGCATGCCCACCGCATGAATAATCTCCTGAAAAGCCCGATCGTTCGCTGGGTGTTAAACGTCCCATAATACCCAAGTCGATATAGACGATCTTCCCTCGCGTATAAGAATATTTCCCGGATGCGGGTCGGCATGGAAAAATCCAAAATCAAGAATCTGTGTCGCGTAGTTATCAAGCACTTTCTCGCCGATTTCCGCAAGATCGTAGCCCGCTTCACCAGTAAACTGCGCCGATAGATAGGAATGCCATCAACGGATTCCATAACCAGCACGCTTCGCTGCACAGTTCGGGATATACCTTTGGACAATCAATAAAAAGCAACCGTACGATTGAGATCAGCAAAACGCTGTAGGTTGTCCGCTTCGCGAGTGAAATCTGGTTTCCTCAAGAAATGTCGCCCATATTTCTTCGACAACCTCTGGAAGGTCGAGCATCCCGCCCATCCTTCATAAAACGAGCTGCATGGTGCACTAACTGCGCATGATATCGATGTCTCGCGCCATAGTTGCACGTACGCCGGGTCGCTGCACGCTTCACCGCAACAACATCACCGGTACTGATGCGCCTAGCACCCTGCGCAAGAGACGCACTGCCAAGCGGACGTGGGTCTACTTCGCACAGCAGATGCTTGAACTTTATCGCCATAGATAGTACCTGGTACCCGCATAATCACCGAAAAGCGCAGAGGGTCGCATTCGGTCTGCAGTTTGGCCAATTCATCGCAATAGGCTGTTGGGAGTACTTTCGGAACGCGTTGAGAGCGCTCGTCCAATCTTTTACAAAACTGGGGACCAAGATCTTCTAAGGCCGCACGAAAACTTTGTGGGTAAATCCTCGCATAAAGTGATGTTTGCGCAAGATAGAAATAATCTCGCGCATGCGTCGGAACGCGTCCTCCCATTGAGATCAAAAACGCTTTTTCAGAATCAGAACTTGCCCGTATCCGAAGATAGCGCTTGAGAACTGTATTATCGGACATGGCCGACCTCTCATGAATTAGCATTCGCTTTCAGTGTCATGCGGTTTGGCAGCTGCAGAAGATTCCACTGCTTCAGAAGCCGCCTTGTCAACGTCAACCGGTGCTACTTTCGCTAGCAACCTCTTGCACATCAACCTGAGCTTCAGCTTTGTTTTGCGTTGCCGCAATCTGGCAGCTTTCTGGGCAAAAGCGGTGCGTTCTTCTGGTGTCATGGCCATCATACGTGCTTCAAGGGCACTTTCACGTGCCATGCAGCAGCATCGTCAACCTTGTGCTTCCAGCTCGGTGTTTAGTTCTTTCCCTGTTCAACAGTCAGTCTCACCCTGGCAACAAGAGCATCTCATCAGTTCTTTACCCTTTCCCGGTAATGGCTGCTGCGCCAATGCCTGCGAGAAAAATATTTTTAAAACCGTCACCAATGCCTGCCATGAAAACCTCCTGATCGGAAGAAACTTCACTACGGACCCCGGTCACACATGGAAGCAGTATGCGCTCTTATATGATGCGTCAATTCCCAAGCGGCAACCAAAGCAGCCTGTTGAACACGCGATGAGCAGGAGAACCCTGGACAGCGGTCGTATAACGCACTGGCGACTTACTCAACGACCGAATTGTCATAGTCCTTAGGCTACTCAACGGTCTGCTTTGCCATAACCTGTCAACTTATGGGTCTGCCTCGTTGCATTAATTGTTCGGTACGTACCGATCTCACCCTACAGAGCTTCTGCAGCCCGCTATGCGTTCGAGAATTTGCTCGATAGCTGCCCGCGCAACATCTGCATTGATTTCACCACAGCCAACGCAGCATTGAATCATCGATGGCAATCGTGCGTTTTGCTTCGGTAGAACGATTCTTCAATTCATATTCGCCAGCAGCAAGTCCACGCTACCGATAATAATCTGCTAGAGGCCAGCCGAGCAGATCCGCTTCAGCAAACTTTACACCAGGACGCTCTTTGCGGTCGTCGATAACCACTTCAAGACCCATTCCGGCCAGCTCATGCGCCGAGTGCTTCAGCAGCAGGCTCAACTTTCTTCGTCACCCACTCGCGAGTGGCAAGATACACACCCGCGCCGGCGCCACACTCAACGGCCAGCTTTAATGCCATATTCATCGTTATGCTGTTCGACCACTGCAGCCATAGTGCGCGAAAACACCAACACCGTAGCAGCCCATAAGAAATGGCTGTTCAGACCCATCTTCCGCCATAGCGTAGCGCCCATAGCACGCGAGTATTTGTCGCCGCTGAAACACCTGTCCTACTTTCAATGCCGCGCGTAATCTCAACGGAGCCTCACCGCACTCAGGACAAACATCGCCTGCTTTAATCGTATCATAGGTCGGCCCAGATATCTACCGTGAAATCACGCCCCTGTTCGGCACCGACATAGTGGAAACCATGTTCGTTAGCACCAACAACCCAATGGACAATATTCTTGAGGCTTACATCAGCCCCTGATACGCACACCCTTCGGCAGCCCCACACAACCAATTGAACCCTTTGGGCAAACCCTCGAAGCAGCCAGTTCTTCATCATTCATTAGCGTAAAGCCATCACTGCCCGTGTAGCTTTTTAAGTCTCGTCTCAGTTCCATGATCGCCCGGCACAAACAGCACCCTAGGGTTCCCTTGGAGTCTTTTGCCAACCATGGCCTTAACGGTTGAAGACTCAGGGCACTTAAGGAATTGGGACTAAATCGGCAATGGTTGCAACGCCCGGTGTAGCAACCTTGCGCAGTTCAGTCTCGGACATTCAGTGGGGTGACACTGACATGCGGCCACTTCAGTGTTGGATGCCCATCCACAAGAACAGGAAGCTAATTCAGCTTCACCAGCGTCAGCAAGGGCATGATATTCGCAGGGTCACATCTACCGCCAATTTTGACCAGCATCAGCTTCTGACAGGACGATAGACTAATCCCACACGCTCGCAAACTACGGCGCATACGCCGCACTCATTTCGTCGTAAGTCTTCTGCAGTGATTCTTGCTCGCGGAAGCTGTAGGCATCCTTCATGATAAATTCGCGACCCGCATCAGGCCAAAACGCGGCCGAATTTCGTCGCGGAACTTCGATTGAATCTGATAGAGAATCACCGGCAATTGCTTTGTAGGAACGCAGTTCGTTACGAACAAGGGCAGTAATAAGCTCTCGTGCGTTGGACCGAGACATAAACCATGCCCGTGACGGTCGTCCATGCGCATAAGTTCAGGCCGTAATCGTTCCACCGGCCGCTTTCGTGCACAGAAGCTCAGCCGCTGAATAACCGGCATCATAATCCTCTGCGACCCACTGCGATCCATTTTCGCGCACAATCCGCTCAATTTTGCGAACAACACGCCATCCAAGGGGCAAATAGGTATAAGCACCCGTCGCGCTTTTGCGCATCATGCCAGCACGCAGCAAGAGCTGGTGACTCGCACTATCGGCATCGGTGGGCACTTCTTTAAGCGTGGGTGCATACATAGCACTCATGCGGATGATCTGGCTCATAGTTTTCCAATCTCCTCCATCAAAGCATCCACACAGATGCTTCGTCCACCTTTGCGCAAGGTTTTCCCGTCTTTGAAAATCACGCCTGATCCAGACCCACACGCCACCGATATCGGCATCGGCCGCCTCACCCGCCCGTTGACCATCAGCAGCCCATAACCGCCACCTTTACCGGTGACGCCACATCACGTAAGCGCTCGTCAACCCTTTTTGCCAGCCCGATTAAAATTGACTGGACACCGCCCACAGGTGGGACAACTTACCAGTTCAGGACTGCGACGACGCAAACCCCAAGGCCGACAGCAACGACCAGCACGCATGCACTTCTTCCACCGGATCGTCGGTTAGCGAATACGCATGGTATCGCCAATGCCTTCTTCCAGTAGAACTCAAAACCACCTGCCGACTTAACGAAGACCCTCGAACAGCGTACCGGCTTCGGTTACCCCAATATGCAGGGGGAATCTCAGGGATGCGCTGTGCCAGTAAGCGATAAGCAGCAACGGTGGTGGAACGTCAGAAGCCTTTAGCCGACACCACAATATCGGTGAACCCACGCTGCTCGAAATGACTCACGTAGCCAGCAGCAGATTCGGCAAGTTTTTCGGGCAGTGCAGTCGTCACGCACTGCAAGAGCATCGTCGAGAGAGCCCGCATTAACGCCAATACGAATGGGGATACCCGCTTCACCAGCTGCGTCAACAACCGCATCAGCCTTAGCAAGACCACCAACATTGCCAGGATTGATGCGCAGTTTCGTGCGCCACGGCGCGCTGCTTCACCGGCAATATGCGCATCAGTCGCACGTCGGCCACCACCGGCAAAGGCGACGCCTCGCAGACTGATTGGAACGTATCAAGATAGGCACGACGGGGAATGGCCATACGCACAATTTCACAGCCAGCGCAGCAAGACGCGCACTTTGATCGAGGTTTGCTTGGGCGTCGTCAGCTCGGCATGCATGTCGCTGACTGTACGGCACAGGGAGCACCAGCCCCCAAAGGTACTCGGTTTCACCATGACCCGTCGTGTTAATTCATGAGGCGCCACCGGCTGCCCTGCATTCGTTTTCCTGCTTGTACTATCACTCATATCAGCTGATCGTTCCTAAGACAAAACGTTGAATATCTTGTCCAATCATGACAATAAACAGCAATCCAAATAACGCCATACCCGCCAATGAAAGCGCATTAACCGCACGCACATTCGCCGCGCGACGGCGTGCATCTTCTGCAAATTTCAACTACAAAACGGCTACCATCAAGCGGTGGAATAGGCAGCAGATTCATAACGCCCAACGAAACTGAAATCATCGCAGTAAACATGCATAGCGACATAAAGCCTGCATCGGCGGCCGATTTGGAAAGCACGGCAATGCCCATAACCGACGTAGAATTCGAAACCGTTTCCGCCGCCGTTTGTGGATTGAAGAGCCCCGCGACTGCTGCAATCACCATACCAATGTAGCTGAACCCGCTGAAAGGCGCGAAGCGGACCAACGCACATGGACGGTTTCGCCCCTGAACATTAACCGCATCGAAGCCAATGAGCGAATAGAGCACAACGAAAACGATGAGTGCAAACAAGATATTTACCAGCGGACCAGCCAACAGAATAACGCAGCGCTTCCAAAACGGCAGAGCACGATACTGTTGAGACCGTTCATGGGCAAACATTGCCGCTGGGTCAGCAAGAGGACGAGCTTCCCCTTCAGCGTACGAGCCGCCATCACACGCTTTGGGCAGATGAAGGTGCCCGATAGATATTGTACGTGTCACGGCGCTGCGGCGGTATAATACTGCCCCATTCGGCTAGCTCGTCGAGCGCACGATAAGCTTCATCGTCGCTGATAGAAAGGGCACGGGCTGCATCTTCCATGAGCACTTCGCCCCGTTCATAAACCCAGCGTCAGCATCCGCTGCAGATGGGGACTCTTCCTCGCCTGCTTCCATGCGCACAACACGCGCATACCCGCCCAACGGAATCGCCGTGACGCCAAAACGCGTGCCATGATGCAAAAAGCCAATGCGCGGACCAGGTAAACCAACCATAAATTCGGTGACACGCACGCCAGATGCGCGCGCGGCACAATAATGGCCCCCCTCGTGAATAACCACCAGAAAGCCCAAGACCAACACGCCATAGCGATCATAAGGACAACGTCCATGAATTCTTTCCCCACATACCCCATCCACTCGCCCATCAAGCGAGGGGGTATATCTCTGTATTATCGTATTATCGCCCGTCTTGCGCACTCTGCACTCAACAGCTCGCTTACCGTTTTGTGCGCTCGTTGACGCGCTGCTGCACGACTACGCGCTCCAAGCATCAATTTCCTTGCAGCTGGGTAAAGCTTTTCAACCGAAGAGACCCCATGGACATCCATAACCGTCTCAACCACCCAAGGAATACCCAAACAATCAAGTTTTCCCGCCAGGAAGGCAGCCACCGCCACCTCATTAGCGTATTCATTGCGCACGGCAGTGTTCCTCCGCACGACCCGCCGCACGAGCGAAATCCGAAACAGCGAAATGTCGCTGTATCGGCCGGTGCAAATTCAAGACTTCAGCTGAGTGAAATCGAGCGGCACCACTGGGGCATCCCACCGTTTGGGATAGCTGAGCGCAACCGAAATGGGAATGCGCATATCGGCTGTCCCCAGATGCGCCTTTACACTTCCATCAGAAAATTCAACCATCGAATGAATAGCGCTCTGTGGTTGTGACAACCACTGATACGATCGTAGTCCATCGCAAACAGGTGATGGCTTCGATAACCTCAAGACCCTTATTCATCAGCGTCGATGAGTCAATAGATATCTTCGAATCCATATGCTACGTGGGATGCGCAAGCGCTCGGCAGGAGTAATATGCTGCACCATTGATAGTGCGGCCGCGGAATCGGTCCACACCCGATGCCGTCACCCACAACCGACGCACTTCGCGCGGGTCTTTTCGCCCAAAAGCGCACTCGATAGATAGCGCCATGTTCAGAATCGATAGGCAGCAGCCATCGCGTTGCCTGCGGCATAACCAAATCGCCACCCACTACAAGGATTCCTTGTTAGCAAGTCGCCAGCATTCTGCCAGCTGCAAGCGTCTCAAGACTAGCTTGCAGTCCCGCTGCTCCAACCAGCGCATTTACCACCACATCAACCTCGGCAGGCGACAAAGTGCCACCACCGCATCGCCGCCAAACGACACCCTGATACCCGTTGTATCAACGGTTGAGCAGGGGCGTCTTTTGATCCTATGGCAACATAGCAAACCCCAGCCGCCCGCGCCTGCGCGATAGCCTCATCGGTGCGTCTACCCACGGCAAGAGCTACCGCTTCTGCTTTATCCGGATGTTGCGCGATAACATCAAGTGTCTGGAGTTCCAATAGAACCGGTACTACCCAGTATGGCAACACGCTTTTTGGAAGATAGGCTCTTCCCCACTGTGCGATGACTGCAACACGTTAGATAACATACGGAATGTACCTCCTGCGAGCAAGAGAATCACTGCAGCAACTGCAGCAAAAAGAGCGAATCGCAACGGTCGAGAAGGCCCCCATGACCAGGCATAATCGTGCCTGAATCTTCACGCCCACATTGCGCTTGATACGACTTTCCACCAGATCGCCCACAACACCCGCACAGGCAGTCAGCGCACTGAACAAACAATGCTCTGCGGCACATCTATCGTGACACCCGGAACAGCGATCATGCCTAACCACACCAGTGAAGAAATTACCAAGCCTGCAAAGAAACCCTCCCAGCTTTTCTCTGGGAGACGGTGCAAGGCGGTGTTTACCAAGGCAGCCGCCGACAAGATAGGCACCGGCATCGTTGAACCATATGCTGCAGAAAGTGAGTAATAGAAGGACCCCGCCCCATGGTTCGGCGATAGATTCTGCGCAGCAAGATAAGGCTTGAAAGCAACATGCCCGTATAGCCGCCCAAAGAAACTCACCGCAACATCGGATATTCGAGCGCCATCCAGTAGACATACCAGATGCAAAGTGCAAGCATCAGAGCAACGGTAACCAGCGCCACACCAGGCATACCGAAACGCCACGCCGCCAGCGGATTATGCAGCCGCACCGATGACACCAATTGTTTCGTTCGGCAACCGCGTCGACACGCATCATATAGCAGAATTCACCAGCGCAGATAGCAGCCATCACTGTGAGATAGAGCACCGTCGTAATTTCGCCGGCCAGTACGCAAAATATCGAAAGAGCGACATAGATAACCCCGGTGCGAAAACGCACCTGTAAGCTACTAGCATTCTTGAAGCGATCAGGGGTTTTATCGTAGGCAACCTGCTTGGCACGCGCGCGCTTTTTGCAAACGTACCCTTTTTGTCTGTCTGGGCCATTTACACGCCTCCCCAGCGGCGTTCGCGCACTTGATAGGAAAGCAGTGCACGTAAAAATTCATATCGGTCGAAATCAGGCCAGAGCGTATCGGTCACGTAAAACTCAGCATAGGCTATCTGCCACAACAAAAAGTTACTTAACCCGCATTTCACCACTGGTACGAATGAGCAACCAGGGTCAGGTACGTCAGCCGTATATAGATGCCGAGAACATATCTTCTTTCTGTTATACGAGGTAGTCTAGCGTGCCTCAATTGCCTCGGTTGAAGAAGCATCAAACCCGTCGACCGTTAACCCAGCTGTTTCTTCTTGTTATACCAGATAGATCGGAAGTGAGGTTTACCAGGAGTTGCGCTAAATCGCTCGACCATAAGCGCGTTGTAGGCATCCACGATTTCAGTGCGTGCCCCATAGTTCACGGCCACAACCAGTGTCATGCTCTGTATCGCGCGTCAGTTCCCACGCTTCTTCAAAAGCAGCGCGCGTTTGTCGAGGCAGGCGCTTCAGTGCGACCGATTGTCATTACGCGAACATGTTCTTGCGCTTTCACGCGCTTCAGCGAGCATCGTACGCGCAAATAAATCCATTAGCCCCGTAACTCTTTCCCATCCTTTGAGGCCGGCGCCAGTTTTCACTTGAAAAAGAATAGATAGTCAGGTAACGTACGCCAACATCCGAGAGCACACCTAATAAGCTTTCTCGAACTGCTTCGATGCCAGCTTTATGCCCAGAAAGGCGATTCTTTTCCCGCGCTTTTTGCCCAGCGCCCGTTGCCATCCATAATCACCGCTACGTGCGGGCACCCGCTCTTCATTAAGCAAGCTTGCATCCAGGCCAGCGTGCACAGTGGGAAATATCTCGTCTATCGGCTTATGGAACATGACCTCGAACCTCGCAGCAAACCGCTCGTTTAGATCTCCATGACCTCGGCTTTCCTCTTTTGAAGCTTCTTCCACTTTAGCAATATAAGAATCGGTGAGTTTTTGATATCAGCTTCAGAACGGCGCTGCTCGTCTTCGGCAGTCCATCGTCTTCACCGCTTTTTCAACGGCAGAATTTGCATCGCGACGGGCATTACGCACAGCAATACGCGCTTCTTCCGCATAAGCCTTTGCACTGTTTTTACGAGTTCACGACGGCGTTCTTCGGTGAGCGTCGGGAACGACAGGCGGATAAGGTTACCGTCATTCGTGGGAGTAAGACCCAGATTGCTGTTATTAAGCGCATGCTCAATAGCACCGAGCGTCCCCTTGTCCCAGGGCTCAATAACAAGCATATGCGCATCGGGCGTTTTAATAGCGGCCATCTGATTGATAGGAGTGGGAACCCCGTAGTAATCCACCCGGATGCGATCGAGCACCATTGCATTAGCGCGGCCGGTGCGCACATTGAAAATGCCTCGCCCAGCGAATCAACCGCCTTTTCCATACGCTCTTCGGCTTCAAGCATAATATCTTCTACTGCCATCGATTGCATCCCTTCTGAAAGCGGCTTCCCGCAGTCTATATTTTGTCGTGTGACTGCCGATTGAGGCTCCGATCGCAGCTTCACAGTCGCACACTCAGCGAAACCTTGTAGGCGCCCCCAATAAACTGCCGCTTACTATCGCATACGCATGTCGTTTGCATACTGTAGCATCACAATACTAAGGCATGAATTGTCGCCACGGCCACGCTCGAAACCACTGAGACTACTTGAGGTGCTGTATCTTAAAAGTGCCACTCAGTCGATCGTGGTGCCAATACGTTCCGTTCGTTATCTCATTCATTCGTATCGGATCGATAATCATCTTGGTAATTACCCCAATAATCATCCAACGAGCTTTCTACTAGCTTATGAACCAATCGTGTACCAACGTTTTCCCCTTTAAGAACCCGTGCGATATTTCCGGGTGCCGTAATGTCGAATACCAGCATGGGCATGCCGTTATCCATGCACAGCGAAGTGGCTGCTAGTGTCCATAACCTGCAGTTCCTTTGAGATAACATCCAAGTAGGTACGTGCTCTAGGGGCGAACAGCAGCAGGGTTAACCTTGGGGTCGCTGTCACACACGCCATCCACCTTGCGGCCTTCATCAAGCATCTCAGCATCGATTTCCAAAGCGCGCAGGGCAGCGGTAGTGTCGGTGGTGAAATAGGGGTTGCCCGTTCCAGCTGCAAAGATAACAACACGACCCTTTTCAAGGTGGCGAATAGCGCGACGACGAATATAGGGCTCAGCAACCTGGCGCATTTCTATCGCGCTCATAACACGGCACGGGATATCAGCGCGCTCGAAACCATCCTGCAGCGCAAGAGCATTCATGCAGGTAGCCAGCATGCCAATGTAGTCTGCCTGAGATCGATCCATACCCTCGGCTGAACCTGCCATGCCGCGAAAGATGTTGCCGCCGCCAACTGTTACAGCAACTTCAATGCCATCGTCGACAACCTGCTTAATCTGACAGGCAAGATCCTCAACAACCTTTGGATCAATACCATGAACCTGCGTCACCCATGAGTGCTTCTCCCGAGGCTTTTAGCAGGACGCGCTTCAGTAGTCTGCCATTGCTATAGCCTTTCAATCGGATAGCGACCATATTACCGAGAGCCGCCGGCATGTACCCTCAGATACGGCGATTCCTCGTTTTTAGCTCAACCATCATGCGAAAAGTGGCATCGATGAGGACGGACACGAGGACAGGAAGGTGTTAAGAAGTAAGTTAGTTGTTAGTTGAAGTTAGTCGGGTGGACGGATGGCTGATTGATTAGTCAGTTAGCTAGTTGAGTGGTTGGTTGATTGATTAATTAATCGATCAATGACTAGTTGATAAACGTCAGTCCACCATGAGAGATAAAACAGGGCAAGAGCTTTGTGCCCTTACCCCGTTTATGAATCACGCGAGTCGCAATAACGTGACGAAATCTTATTAACCCATGGTGCTCACAGCAACACTCAAGCAGCTGCCCTTTGAGAAGAAGACTGACTCGATCCTGTTGAACCAGTTGCCGTTGAGCCTTGATTGCTGCCGCTCCCGGTTGTCATAGCCCATACCAATAAGCGCCCCGGCTGCTACTATTCTTGCGCAACAGCGAATTGGCATTGTCGTCTGATCCAAGGGTCACCATGAGCGGTCATCTGCTGACCATCGCGCAGATAGGTAACCGTTACTGTGTCGCCGACATTCTTTTCGAACGCACAGCCGCGATCAATCCTGTTGCGTCTGTTACCGCCGCATCATCAACCTCGTGATGATATCGCCCTCTTCAAGGCCAGCCTGCGCAGCGCCACTACCTTCAACAATGCTCGATACATACGCACCTGAATCAGTACCCAAGTGGTAGCGCTGATTGAGCTGGCTCGCAATTGAAATCGGCGTTACCTCCAATCATGGCATGCGTTGGCGTTTTTACCAGAAATAATCTGCTGCGCGATATCCATGGCGTAGCCGCACAGGATGGCAAATCCAACACCTGAATAGTTACCTGAATACGATTCGATAACCGCATTGATGCCAATGAGCTTACCATTTGCATCAACAAGCGCACCACCGGAATTGCCCGCGTTGATAGCTGCATCGGTCTGAATCATGTTCGTGTAAATCGTAGGTGCGGCAGACGAAGAGTAGCTATTGTTATAGCCATTGCCCGACCCTTCATCGCTACTTGACGATACGGCCACGGTACGACTTGTTGCCGAAATAATACCCGTCGCCACCGACTGTTCAAGACCAGTACGCCAACGGTCATGCGACCCACTGACCAGCCTTTCAAATCGGACGATTTGCCGATCTCGATGGAGGTCAAACCCGTTGCATCAATCTTAATGACTGCCAGGTCAGTAGTTGGGTCAGTACCCACAACCTTGGCATCATATTCTTGCCCATTGGCCGTTACCTTTAATGCATCAGCTGATTCAACCACATGGTTATTTGTCAGAATGTAGCCATCGGAAGAAAGTAATCACGCCGCTGCCCAGGCTTGTCTTTAACCAAACTCGACCGATCGGTTGAACGACCCAACATGCTGCCCCGCCCGATTGGTCGGTGTACACTACTAATAGCTGCAAACCGATGGAAGCGTCTTGTCAGCCACCTTTTCGGCACGATCAGCCCTCGTCGTCGCTTTGCGGTATGGTAGCTGTCACGGAAGACCCCAGTACCACCTGGGAAGCCGAATGCCCCGTAATCGACTGATAGCCAAGAAAACACGCGGCAGCAACCGCACACGCAGCAAGTGCACCGATAAACGCAATACCAAAGACACGCTTACCTGAACACCGGTCTGGGGCAGCCATGAGCTGCTGGTATAGCAGTTGTTGTGCCCGCTGGTGGAACGGTTGGAGGTTGCGGAGGAACGGAGGTAAATTGAGGCGGCACGGTTGCATACGAAGCTGCCTGTGTCGCCTGGGTTGGCTGCGCTGTTGTAGCCGATTGTGCTGCCCGCATTGTTTGTGCCGTTTCGTGTCGCTGAAGTCATCGGTTGAGTCGACTGCGGAATCGGCGCACCCGGCCGTCCGGTATATCCCGTATATGAAGGTCCGTCGGTCCTACGGGAGGAATTCCATTCTCGGTCATCTGCGTTATGCTCCTTACCTGTTCAAATCGTCCGCGTGTATACTTCGATAACACGAACCTCAGCACGTGCCGTAATCGAATAAGAACAAACAGTCAGTTCGTCAACGATACGGAACCCAATTACATCATTCGATGTACAAACTGAAGAGTACGACGAGCAGGCAGATGGATGCTCGTTGCCCAAAGCCACACAAAATAGCGTCGGAAGATAGCCTCCGTTACGCCTGATAAATCGGCTCATAACCAACCCGATAGAGTCTGAACAGTTGAAACCTAATACATCTCCGACGGTTGAATGAAGTCGAAATGTGTCCCGATGTGCGTCTCTATGTCTGACAAACTGGCTGTTTGACTCAGGCAGTGGTGTATCCGACACCAGATGATGCACCCGCCCGCTTCCTAAGGAAAGCACCTGCACGGTATCGCCCACCCGAACGGCACCAGGCTTTACGACCCATCCGAATACCCCTTCGCGCGGGAAAATGCAATCGCCTGCCAGGTAAAAGATGGCGCACCGACGATGGCAAATCTTACCAATCTGGGATATTTCAATTTCAGCAGTACCAACAGAAAGACGGGTACCTAAAGGCATACCCTTCATATTGATACCTGAGACAGTAATGTTTTCGCCAAAGTCACCTTCGGATACATCGAGACCGTGATCCTTCGCGACATCAATCGATTCTTCCGCTAAAAACGATACCTGTCGATGCCAATTACCGGCATGAGCATCACCATGTACACCGTAATCGGAATCAAGCATAATCACACCTGCTTCAACAGGCGACTTGCGCGTTCCCTTCCGTTTAGACACATTGACTGATGTCACCGTGCCACAATCCCCTACCTGTGGATCGGGCATAGCCACGCTTTCCATCTGTGGAGCAGGCTCAATCGGCGCAAGTAGTGCATCATTAGTGGTCATGTGGGCGCGTTTTCTGGGCGATTCGGACCCATAGCAGGATCCGACTTACTCGTAGATACAGACCCATCAGCAAATGTAGACCGAGTAGTGAATTTAGATCCAATAGCAGATGCGGATCTGACAGTAGATTCAAGACCCGTAGCAAGTACGGACTCATTGGCATAACACCAGACATGCGATGGTCCTTCTCTATAACTCTTCAATCTGCGCTCAAGCGCGATTATAGTCGTCAACCATCGACAAAACACAAAGAAATCCGCCATGATAAAGGCTGATCGCACAACCGCCAAGTCGAATAAATTTCTGAATAATAGCCTGGCAGATCAGCAAAATAGTTCCACCTCGTTTGATGAATCCCCACTGAAAGGAACCTTTATGTTGTTCATCGAATATCCGGCAATGCTCCACCTGTCAGAAAGCCGTGCAGTGGCTCGATGCACAGGAAATCGACTACACCGACCGCAACATTAAGCAAGACCGGCCAACCATAACCGAGCTGACAGACTGGCACGAGCGCAGTGGTATCGACTTAAAACGGCTGTTTAATACCAGTGGCGATGGTCACTGCGCACGCGGGCTGAAAGACAAGCTGCCCACTATGACTGACGAAGAGAAGATCGCCGAGCTCGCCTCTGATGGCATGCTGGTAAAACGCCCTTTGGTTATAGATGGCGACACGGTACTCGCTGGGTTCCGCGAGGCTGAATGGGCACAGGCTGGCGTTACAAAGCATGATAACTGACACAGACCTCAATGTGATAGCAGATGTTTGTAGCGTTTTATAATCAGTCGGCCTAATAAAACCAATAGAATCTCTTAGTGACACATCTCTCGCTTTTTGAAGAAAGCTTCCGGAGACCGTTTGCCATCAGCCGACTGACAATTAGATGGACAATAACCGAATAAGCCGCACAAGGCAGTTGGACCCCTTGTCAATAAACCATTAGGGTTTCTAACTAAAAGGAGTATCCGCGATGACGGGAAAATTAAAACAAACCCGCACAAACGGACCAATGGAAAGGACCTCACATGAGTAAAGTAGCAGTCGTGTTCTGGAGCGGTACCGGCAACACCGAAGCAATGGCCGACCTGGTTGCTCAGGGCGTAAAGGAAGCTGGTGGCGACGCAAGCCTCATCCAGATCTCGGACTTCGACGAAAGTCAAATCGACGACTTTGATGCCTTCGCGTTCGGCTGCCCCTGCTATGGGCGACGAAGAACTCGAAGATACCGAGTTTCTGCCTGTCTACGATATCGTAGAACCCTGCTCGGTGATAAGAAAGTCGTGCTATTTGGATCCCACGACTGGAACGATGGCGAATGGATGGAACTGTGGGAACAGCGTGCGCAGGATGCAGGGTGTCAACGTAGTTGATTCACTCATCGCCAAGATTACCCCGACGACGAAGCTTCCGCCGAGTGTGTTCATGTTGGCAAGCCGCTTGTCGGATAGTTCATCTTCAGAGATACTTTTAATACTAACGGGTAAAGGTCGTCGCGTTATTTACCCAGGCAGAGCGCCTGATGGGCGGTTCTGCCTATATTTACTCATACAAACGAGAACGCTGAGGTACGCTGTGGCAGAATTTATCTACCAAATGCACAAGGCACGCAAAGCCCACGGGGATAAGGTCATTCTTGACGACGTAACAATGGCCTTCTATCCTGGCGCCAAAATTGGCGTTGTTGGCCCCAATGGTATGGGAAAGTCGACACTGCTTAAGATTATGGCGGGCATCGAAGACGTCAGTAATGGTTCAGCGCAGCTCTCAGGTGGCTATACGGTGGGTCTGCTCGAGCAGGAACCGCCACTCGATGAAACAAAAACCGTCAAAGAAAAACATTGAGGAAGCTTTTTGGCGAAATTATTGCCAAAGTGAATCGTTTTAACGAAATTGGCGCGGAAATGGCTAATCCTGATGCTGATTTCGATGCGCTCATGGAAGAAATGGGAAGCTTGCAAACTGCCATCGATGCAGCCAATGGCTGGGATCTGGACAGTCAGCTGTCTCAAGCAATGGACGCCCTGCAATGCCCTGACCCCGATGAAACGGTCGATCATCTTTCGGGCGGCGAGAGGCGTCGTAGCGTTGTGCCGCTACTGCTTGAAGCGCCTGACCTTCTTCTGCTTGACGAACCAACCAACCATCTCGACGCAGAAAGTGTCTTGTGGCTTGAGCAATTCCTGAAAGATCTACCCCGGTGCAGTGCTCGCTGTAACCCACGATCGCTATTTTTTGGATGATGTGGCTGAGTGGATCTGCGAGGTCGACCGCGGCACGTTGTATCCGTACAAAGGCACTATTCAACCTATTTAGAAACAAAAGCCGCGCGTCTTGAGGCTCACAGGTAAGCAGGATGAAAAGCGTGCTAAAAAGATGCGATCGGAACTTGAGTGGGTACGTTCGAGTCCCAGCGCGACAAGCGAAGAATAAGGCACGTCTTGAGCGCTATGAACAAAATGGCTGCCGAAGCAGGACGCGCAAGTCGACTTTACTGAAATTAATATTCCAGTTGGCCCCGGCTTGGTAGTAAAAGTTATTGTGGCTGATCACCTCCATAAAGCGTTTGGTGATCGCATACTCATCGACGATCTTTCATTTGATCTGCCTCGCAACGGCATTGTCGGTGTTATTGGTCTGAATGGCGTTGGTAAATCAACTCTGTTCAAGATGATTATGGGTATCGAAGATATATCTGGTGGATCCCTGAGATCGGTGAAACGGTAAAGATCAGTTATGTCGACCAAAACCGTGCGGGCATCGACTCCAACCGCACTCTTTGGGAAGTGGTATCTGACGGGCTTGACTACCTGATGGTAGGACAAACTGAAATCCCCAGTCGTGCCTACGCAGCAAAGCTTCGGCTTTAAAGGCAGCGATCAGCAAAAACCAAGCAACGTGCTTTCCGGTGGTGAGCGTAATCGCCTCAACTTGGCACTCACGCTAAAGCAAGGGGCAACCTCTTGTTGCTTGACGAGCCGACAAACGACCTCGACACCGAAAACGCTTGAGCCTTGAGGAAGCACTGCTTGCCTTCCCGGTTGCGCCGTTGTCACCAGCCACGATCGGTGGTTCCTCGACCGCGTTGCGACGCATATCCTCGCCTGGGAAGGAACGGACGACAACCCTGGTGCCTGGACGTGGTTTGAAGGAAACTTTGCCGACCACCAGAAAAACCGTGAGCAGCGCTTAGGGCCAGAAGCGTCCAAACCGCACCGTTTACATCGCAAGCTCACCCGCAACTAAACGCTTTCGCTTCATGAGCGGCTGAAATGAGCTGCATAGCTACATAGTGCGCGTAATTACGCCGCGAACCATGCATGGTTGAGAAAGCGCCCACATCGCAGGCAACCTGCATGCGGGCGCTTGTTCATTACCCCTTACCAGGGACCGTGAATCTCGTTGATAAGCCTCAAATTTCCCAGCTGGCTTTCGCGCGCTTTCGAAGGGCGTACGTTCACTCCACGCCCTTTACCGTCACACGGGAATGGGCCGGAATAGATTCGATTACAAACGCACCGCCCGCAATGACGGTATCTTCACCGATAACCGTTTCTCCGCCGAGCACGCTCGCACCCGAATAAATGGTTACATCGTCGCAAATCGTAGGATGACGCTAACGCGCAGCCCCTGCCCCGCCCGTGTCGACAGCGCACCGAGCGTGACACCCTGATAGATCTTGACATGCTGCCAATAGTGGTGGTTTCGCCAATAACTACGCCAGTTGCATGGTCGATAAAGAAGTATTCATCGATCGTCGCGCCCGCATTGATGTCGACCCTGAATGAACATGCGCATACCACCATGATGCGGGAATCAGTGGGACATCCTGCACATAAAGGCAGTGCGCAATACGGTAAACAAAAAAATAGCGAAGAAGCCCGGATAACTAAAGATGATTTCTTCTTTACTCTGAGCTGCAGGATCACCGTCAAAAAGCTGCCTCCCGCACATCGGTTAATAAGACGCGTTGCACCTCGGGTAAGCTTTCCATAAAACGCAGAATGATACTATTAACATGCTGTGCCAGTTCGTCTGCGGGAATATCCGATTCTCTGAACAGCAGTGCTTCGCGCACTTGCTCGCGCAGGTTATCTTCAATGCGCGATAACGCCTGACCGATAAAGTATTCGGGCGCGCGTTAGCACCATCATCGCTGAAATAACGAGGAAACAGCACGACGCGCAGATCCTTGATGATCTCAATGATGGCACGACGACTGGGAAATGGCGCCCTTCGCAATTGAAGCAAATCTCAGGCGAGGTGTAGTTTTGGGCAATACCCGCCACAATGGCGTCCATTTTATCGTTGCTGATCACGATCTCTCCGATCCCTGCAATACAGCCGCGCGTCCTCCTTCGTAAACGCGTTGTCATCACAGTTGCGGGAGGAAACCTCCATAAAAAGGAGTCGCCACCTACCCCGCTGATGTACAAACACGAATGCGCGTGCGAAAACCATTTTAGCCTAGCCCGTAGTCGAGCACCACATCCTAGCTGGACACCGGGATTTATAAGGGACTAAGAAAAATCCTGACGAACAACTGCTATATCAAACACACAGATACCAGATGCGAAAGTACATATGCGCGACGCTCAGCCAACAAAGTATACGCACCACGCTCACGAAATCCCTAACCCACTTATCGAACACCTAGTTATTAGCACGCGGTATGCACCCACGTTTACGACATTTGAGCCGACATTTGGGCCAATAGCACAATAACAACAGTCACTAGCGAACGCCAGATTTGAACTAGCGCGACGACGTAGCTCCGTTGCGATGATGGGCACGACGCCGTTTTTCAGCGCTTCCATCTGCACACGCGCCGCCTCATCTTCTTCATCCTGCAGCCGCTTATTTTCGGCGAAGTCAGCACGAATCTTATCGCGGTCACACAGCAACACGTATAACGCCGAGCCGGCTACCAACTCAACGCCCCCGCCCCGAGCCAGGATGAATCCTGCCATCATGCCGGCAATGCCTTTGGTCGAGTTTGTCGCGCGCCAAATCGAAACAGATCTGAGCGCAGACAAACCCTTTGAATACAGATACACCACAACCAGCATGGCAGATGCTGCGCAGCCGCTTCATACAGCGGAAAGATAAACAGACCAACCACGGTAAAATAAGGTTAGTGCCGATCCATCATAGATGGAATCCATTCAGCACGCCCACCCTGGCGATAACGCTGGTACGTTGCAACGCAATACGGCGCAGACAACGGACCGGCGAGCGCCGGATACGGAGCAAAATAGACCAAGTATAAGATTACGGATACCACAAATGACGTTTGTGCGGTTGGGGTCAAACTCGATATATTCATCGTCGCGCTGTGCCTGCAGACCAAGCTGCTGTACCGTAACGAAATCGCCATAGGCAATTACCCAAGCCACCAGCGCAATAGGTAGCCCAGTAAACCAGGTATGCATATCAAATCCGATGCTAAACGGCGACACAGCGTAATACAGAGCAACAAAAATCAGGGAACTTCAGCAGCTGCCCTGAAAAATGGTAGATCAAATTCTGAAACACCGCCCGCAATAAGCATGGCAATAACAGCCCAAAGGAATCCGTAGTTACCCAAAATACTGATGAACCGATTCGTTTCGATATGCTTGCGTAAGCGCTTTGAAAACATAAACAAAAAGACAACGACAAGGCCCGCTAAACACCCCACCGTCACTGTATCGATCGCCCCACCCTCCTGCAGGCGTGCATATACGGCGTTAACGCCAGCGCCAAGCACGATGCCAGCCCTTGACCGCCGGCGGCATAAGGGTATTTAAGCGCTTCGAGAGTCCGGTAAATCCCAGCACAATAAAGAGAACAGCTAATTCCAGCTGAACGGCAGAAAGCGCCTGAATACGGGCAATTCCCGAGTCGAACGATTCCAAATGTACGATGATAATTGCCATAGCGGGCGTGATCCACCACAAATCGACGGCTCGCTACGTGATTAAGCGTGTACATCATGGTTTCAGTACCACGAGTGCCCACGCTGTTTCAGGGTCGGTTCTCAACGTCGTAACGAGCACCGCCAATGCCCCGTACGAGGTACAAGCATTCGCGAGACCCGTTACGATTTCTGGCGGCGATATCTTGAAATGAATAAACGGCAGACGAATACGAAAAATGCCGACGGAATACATGGTTGCACGCCACCATAGGAGCGTTTCATAGACGCCATGCAAACCCCTCACGCAGTCGTCTTGCTGGATAGTGTTAACTCAGCAACTGCACGTATAACGCGATGGATCAAAAATGAAAAATCCATCCATCTTATTTGGTTTTGAATGAATCAAGAGAAAAGCAGTGATTACTTCTGATGAATAGAGCCGTTGCTTCGAGTGCTGTCTTGCGAGCAGCTGCTGCCTTTACGAGTGGCTGCTGCATGTGGCAACCAACCTCGTCCTGCGTTAGTCATCACAGAGCGAACAGGTGGCTGCTGGCATGCACGCATGACAACCAACTACTTGCACAAGCTGCCAGCTCAAAACCCTGCGAGCACCAACCACGAGCCGCATTCCCTACATCAGCTTTGTTTCCTCCAGCTTGCGCCGCAGCATCTGGTTTGATTGCGCAATCAGCTTGCGAATAATCAAACCCAGCAGCAAAGAAAAGCGTCACCAAACTTGAAACTGCTAAAAGACCCGAGACATATTCCATCCCATAGATGCCCGCCACACACGACTGCATCGCACGCATACCGTGGACAAACGGAACACGGATAGATATCCTGAAAATGGTATCAGACATCTCTATAGGGAAGATGCCGCCCGAGCCAGCTACCTGCATAACAAGCAAGATAACCGAAATCGCCTTTGCCGGCATTGCCAAACGAAACTACTAACGATATATGAAGAAGCAGAACATCTGCCCAATCAGCACGCCAGCAGTGACAAAGAGAACTGGTGCACGCACTGTAGTTTTTCAAGAAAAATAGATCGCCTCAAACACACCACTAAGCTCTGTCCCAAACCCAAAAGCGAAAAGATGCCAAATCGCTCAAAGAACTCCTCGCGCGGCTTCAGCTTAGGATATTGAGCGCGGCGGCTCGGTTAGGTGCCCTTCAAGCATAACGACCAAAAATAACGGCCCTGACCCAGCAAGGTGAGCATTGTGTAGAACGATGACATGATGACCCGTTGTTTTCCACGGGAAATATGCCCTGGCGCTCCATGGAAATCGGGAAGCAGCAATCGGCAAGCGACGTCGTATCGCCATCAATAATGGCTTTGATTTTTGTCAACGTCGCCCGATGCAAGGGCGTCGGAGAGTTTTTCTTTACCCTTTCAGATAATCAGCCGATCCGTCGTTCCTTGGCTGCTTGATCAAGCTGTCTTGGGCAGAGGCCAGTCGTGCTGAAAGCGAATCGGTTGCATCAGAAAGAGATGCCATGGTTGCATCCAAGTCCGACGATATCGTTTTGCGCGCTACCCGATACCTGCGCAAGCGACTGCTTTCAACTGGCCAACTGACGACGTGAGATCGCCATTGTAGTCGGTTTTCGCTGCATTAATTCCCCTCGCTTTGCCTGTGCTATCAGATCGGCCACCTGTTGACGGCGCGTAGCACTGAGATCAGACACGCCTGCATCAATTGAATCGGCTGTGTCCGCAAGATTCTGCGCAAGATCCTGGATTCTCGAAGCTCGTAGTCTGCGTGATCGCCGCATCAAACGCATGACCAGTGTTCACCGATTCAAGCGCAGTAGCAAGCGAATCGTAGTGACTGCTTGATCACAAGAACCCTGTTGGCAAGCGTACGCAACTGCGCCGATGCAGTCTGTGAAGAATCGCCAATGGCATCAAAAGCCTGATTAGCCTGGCCGCCCAGAGAATCAAAACTCTCTGCACTCTTGGAGAGTGCCTGACTCACGGCATCAACTGACCCCTCTAAGGATGACGCCGTTGACGAAAGCGAATCTTCGGATGACGAAATAGCGTTCTGCATTCGTGTTGACGAGATCTGAAGCGGAGTCCATCACCGATGCCGACGAGTCAACAAGCGAACGCGTTGCACCCATGACCCGAGAGAAAGATCGGATACGGTCAGCCGCATCGTGAATGTCAGACGAAGCAGTATCGATGCTATTCCCCATGCGTTCAATATAAGAAGCCAGCTGATCACTCTGACTGAAATCGACAAGGTCAGATGACAACGAAAGCGCCACTTCACTGACCGTGCTTGTAAACTGCTCGCGAATACTTTCTTGAATGACCCCTGCACCGGCATCAGTAATACGTGGTGCAATAGGATTTTCTTTTTCGTTGGTGTAGTAAATGATGCTCGAATGTTCAACGTTGGGAGAAAACAGCGACATAAGATCTGCCGAAAAACGACGAGGGTATAACCAGTGCCGCATAGTAGCGACCCGACCGCACCTCTTCCATGGCGGTGTCGTTATCGATAAATTCCCAGCTAAAACTATCATTTGCCCGCAACGACGGCAAACAACGGAATCGCCCGTGTTTACCCGAAGAGGTAAAAGATCGCCCTTGTAGCCTTCGTCGTCGTTGACCACAGCAACCTTGAGCCCTTGCGTATTGTTATACGGATCCCAGCTTGCCGCCGTATTGAGCCAGGCATACATAACGGGAAGCAGAATAGACCAACTAAAATGAGGGTAGAAATAGGACTGTGCAGACCAAGACGCAAATCATCGACAAATATGCGAACACATTTCATCGAAATCACCGCTTTTTCCTTATCGGTAGATGCGCCTGAAGCATCGCCTCGACGTTTTTCGAAGCACCATCCGAAACGTCATTCAAGACCTCGCCCGAGGAGAGCCCTTCTGTAGCGGCATTCTTCTGAGGTGCTTCACGCAAACGGGAAAGTACCGCACGCACATTTTCGGCGTGGTTGGCAGAAAAATCCTTGTGGCGCAGTGGAGTGTGCCCCATCACATCAGCCATCAAATCTTTTCTCCAGCAGTGCAACCATGCGCACCTGGTTATTCAAGCAACTGCGAAGTACTCGATAAGGACCAGCGCCCATCCCAGCAAAACAACCAGCGTGACAAAGCCCACAATCATGAGCACCTTGCCGTTCGGTCCCAGCGAAAACTGGCACATGATCACCAGAACAGCAAGCGGAAGGACGATTATTGAAATACGACTGATCTGTGCAATAGATGGATAGCGACGGTTGAAGCGCGTCGCACGACCAGCTAAAACGCTTCGGTATTCGTCGTTGTCCAAAAAGAGCACGCACCACGTTGCGCACACGATAACGCGGTTCGCGCAGGCCTTGATCGTCATTGACCATATAGGTCGTTTCAGCGTAATCGTTTGTCAAACAACACGTTCAAATTAAGAACGTACGGACGGACAACAAGCCGATGAGTAGCGAAACCGCCGCGATAAGCAAAGCACCACTATGTTGGCGGCATACGCACCGCCGCACATGCCCCCAATTGCCTCGCGCATGGCAGAAACTACCATAGGTGAAGGGTAAGAGTGATGTACCTCGTTGGAAAAGGGCGGCATCATTTCGATAGGGTACATACCCGACGAGCCAGGAATCTGCATGATAAGCAACAGCACAGCAAGCTGCCTTTGCCAATGTGTTTCAGGGCAATCCCTAACATGAAAACCACGTTCACAAAGCGCAAAACTTGTAACTGAGCCCCCGCACAACAAACGATATAGGGTCGACACAGCCAACGCCCAATGCCACATCACCGATACAGATAATCGCCGCCTGAACCAAGGAAACTAAAACGAACAGCAGCCAGCGAGCCATATAGCTCGCACAGCTGTCATCATCTCAAACCCTTTGCGATCGACTTCCATCTAAGAATAGCATCAACATAAAGCAGCCGACCCAAACAGCCAGATTGGTATAGAACGGGCAACGGCTGGCACCATAATGCTCCACCGGATAGAGCACTTCGGCATCAAGGGCAACCGGCGACGACATGAACTCGCCAATGCTTGTTACGTCAACACCAAGCACCACAGAAAGTTGATCGGCTTCGAGCGCTGAAGCGATGGCGCGGATATCATCAACAGTGTCGTCAACGTGCTTTTGTACCGCACCAAGAGAACTTCTGTGTTAGAAAGAGACGCTTGAACCTCGGCTAAAGACACTCTGCGCCTGTGAAAGCAACGAAGAAATTTCTTCCACCTGCGGGCCTCAGTCCAGAAACCGCCCCAGAGAGACCGCCCATCGACAGCACGAGCGAATCAAGCGAACCGCCGATACGCGACGCACTGTGCAGCAAGAGCTGTTCCCGTGACCGATGATGGATTGAGCACCCGTCTGCACTGTCGTGTCTCATAGCATTCGAAAGATTCTGCGCAGCAAAGAGTAGCACGACCGAGGCTCGTACCGACATTTGAGAGGTTACGCTGACATGCTGCCTCGAGCGTATCGTTATGGGATTGCAAACGCGCAAATCGTATTGAGCGGCGGTAGCTTCGCGCTGCCCGCCGGCAGTCGCCGCAGCGGCATCTTGCAACCGACTAATAATCTGGTCGTTCTGCGCGATAACCCCTTGAAGACGGGTAAGCACACTATCCACGTCAGCCTTCGCCACCATAATGCGTCCAACAGCATCGTTAACCCGGCTATTTACCTGCGAGAAGCACTTCATAAGCGCACCACCTGGGTAAGGGTCCCTGCGAGCGATGAACTGAAAGCCATCCGATGAAGTGCGTACCTGAGAAAGAACGCGCGCGCATCATCGATAGACGCGATGCTCGCGGCACGGCAGTTTCAAGCACATCGAGCGTTTTGAGCATTGTCAACGACATGCGACCACGAGTCGATAGACTCGCGAAACGTCCGTAGCGTATCGATGACTGAACCACCCGTTCATTTGCCCCAGTGACCGTTTGAGAAAGACGCCCACTCAGCTGTATCAATCTGCTTTTCAATGTCGCCACAGCTCGGTCTTTCAACAAACCGATAAGCGCTTCGGATACCGCTTTTGAAAAGGCTTCCTACCTGGACGCTCGATTGCCGCTGATCCAGCATCGGTTGCTTTTACAGCGGTTGAACTGTACTTTTCATTGACGTAGTAATCGATATGGGTCGCGTCGGTCGCCCGACAGTGCGCTGGTAAAGTCAGCAGAAAGCGACGAGGGATCACAAAGGCAGCGTAATAGCGTCCTGACTTAACTCCGTCTATCGCTTCATCTTTTGAAACAAATTCCCGCAGCTAAACTGACTCGTTTTGTGATAACTGATCAACTATTTGACCGCCGACGTCGACCGATCCCATCCCTTCGACCGTTGTCGGAACGTTCGTTAGCGACGGCAATATGCAGTCCATTGGTATGTTCGTGGCGTCCCAGTTTGCTTCAATGCAATTCATGCATACAATGCCGGCAGAACCGACATTGCTCACAATAACCACCAGGGCAAACGGATTTTTTATTAGACGCACTATGTCACGCTGAAAAATGCGCAGCACCGTACCCACAGATATTCTTTCAAGGAGCGCGAGCCCCACAGTCAACACAGCAGACGCGCTCAGGTAAGAGCGCTCTTGGATAGCGCCCTATTATAGGGGATTATCAGCCAAAAAGAAGAATATGACGCGCGTTTCAACAGAGACCACAAAGCAGCGTCTGGTTTATCCTCGATTAGTAGCAGACGAAGTAAACCGCATTACTTTTTCAGGGGCAGACTTCTAGCAGATTCCCGTCTGAAAACGAGATATCGATTGGTCTTGTTATCAAACCCATCAGCAGTAAAGCTTTGCGATTAAGCCCCTTTCGTTTGCAACGGCATCAACAAGCATGCACGCTTTCTTTCGTCAGGATGACGCAGTAGCGCCATACATCGTAACGCCGATCTTGCCACCCAAAAGAAAGTCGCGCCTTCTTCGAGCGCTGAGGATGGATCGACTCCACGGCAGCACAAGAGCCTTCTGGGCAGCGGGCCGCGTTATGATCGGGATTCTTACGAGCCAGACGCGCATCTTCCATGAAAACGCCACAGCGATACCGCCACATAACCACCTGGTTCAGCGCAGCCTGTATAAGCGCTCGCAGAGTGCTACAATCCGGCTTTTCCAATGCTGGAATATGATGCATAAAACCCGAATGAAACAACCAAACCGCTCTAAAGGGGATGGCGCCAAACAGCGCTTGCTCTGGCGCCTCGCCTCTCAGCGGACGGCCTCCCCGCGGTGCTGGTTAACTGACAGTCTCCTGATCGTGAGCATCTCTCGTGCAGGGCTGCTGCACCCGCTTTGTAGAAGCCTGCTTCGTAAGCCTGTTTATGCAGAGCCGCGCTGTTCGTGCTATCAACAACACTTGTGAAAACACAGGGAAGCAAACACGACGATCCACTGAGGAAGCAAACCGTCACAATTGTCGAACGCATGAAACTCAAAACAGGTATGCGGGAATCGATCCTGTAAAAACGGCTCAAACCGCAAATTGCCACACGCAGCATCAAGCTACGACAGTCTGATATGCAGGGCGTCACCGAAGAAGGACACGAAGCTTCTGAGGTGGCAGACCAGGCTCCTTCTCAGCAATATATCGGTCAGCAAGTTATCCATCCGTGCCAAGGAGCCTGACGCGTTGCCGAAAAGGAATCGGCCACCGTACGATAAAACTCACTATTCAGCTGAGCGAGTGTCCAAGCTGTCTGCTGATCCATCGAAGGCGCACCTCCTCCCCTTCTTCCCGGCGATACCATCAACAACCAGTTTTCAAACGCGATCCCACCATGGCGTTGAAGCGCAGCTGCACATGCTGACATGCGCCGTGCCTTGTTCCATTTCTTTCGTGCACGCTGCAGGCCTCTGCCGCTTCGCCATACTTGACGCGCAGTTGCACACGTTTTAGCACACGTCGCGCTCGACATGTTGCTGTTCATCCGTTCAGCGATTCCCTGCCACGCGGCATGCTGGAAGCCGCCCCGTAGTAACCGCCTCCCATAGTAGGCCGTTACGCAGCGAGCATGGTAGAATCTTTCCCTCATGGAAAAGCCGCCATATCGACACGGATACAGCATCTGGTACAGAAACGCCTCTTCGCCGCAGAGATATCGCCCGATGCAGAGACACACGTTGCCGCAGATATGTCATCTGCGCGATACGCCATCTATTACCGATGTATCGCTCGCACGAGGGGCGGGAGCTTCCACTATCGAGGGCTGATCACAGATATTGTCCGGGCGCGAAAAGCCTTCGTGGCTTGATGCGCGAAAACTGAACTGATCGCATCGCCATACATCGCGCATGGTACAGTCCAGAGCGCCACTTTGCAAAACCACAGTGACTACCTGCTCTATCAGCGCACGAAGCGCGAGCAATAAAAGATTCTGGCGCACTTGGCTATTATCAGTGCGAACAAGATGAGGCGAATATCTATCGACCTTTTGCAGATGAAACCTCGCTCAGTGCGCATCAGGTGTGGCCACAATCACCGTTATTACTAAGTCACATGCCCGTGCGAGTGCGTGTCTCTTTACTGTCCCAACGACGTACGCATGCCAGTTATCTCTCTTCAAAGAGCCTGCTCGCCAACGTGCCGAGCGTAACTTCTTTGGACCCATACCAGCAGGTTGTAAAGTCGTCTTGAAGCTGCCACGAAATGGGTCATGCAACCGACAAGATTGATTGGCTGATTGCGTATTAGGGGCACCTGAGCCGACGCTATCCGCGCAGCTACAGGGACCGTAGGCGCGCGAACTCAGTTTCGCGCTCAACGACAGTCCCGCCGAGCGCCAAGAGCCCGTAACAAAGGCGACGCGCGGCCTATAAAAAGTTCGCTATCAGTTGCGAGGCGCAGAACTTGCACAGCAGTGCAAACCCGTCCAAGACCTTGTTAATCGCTGGACAGATTACCCATAACGAAGCGGCGTCGGTCGTCTGTCGGATCGCGATCTTCCGAAGTACCGCAAGCCGGCAACAAATCCTGCCAAGAAGACCTCTTTCGCTGAACACACCCGCAACGAAACGGCAGATCACCGCTGTGTTGATTGGTGGTAGAACACGACCCGATGCCACTGCAGCGTCGAAAGTTTGCACGCCGTGGGAAATCGGCGCACAGTAGCATGATCGGCGTCCAAAGCACCGCGACGAAATTCTCGCCGCAAACGATCGCGGCATTACCACAGCCACCATCAAGCAGGCTTTTCGCCCTTGGAGAGTGCTTTGACCCAAAATCCATGCTCACTTTATGGTAAATCTCTTAGGTTCAACACCCGCCGACGACAAGCGCGACTATGCCCGCTTTCTGCCGATACACCCGCTTTTCGCCCTCGACGAAGTTAAAACTCTCACCCCTGCGCCTCAATGAGCGGACTGGTCTTATGGCGCATTGGGAAAGGGACATGGCGCCCCTATTCAGCAAGATGAGCTTGTCGACGCACTTCACTGCAGAGATGCGCTGGCTACCTGCCACATCGCGCCTCTTCCTGTATGATCAGAGAGATATATCAACCCAGTGATATTGTTGCGGGCACACCCAACTTGCGTCAAATGGTAGAAGAACGCCTGGCGCACCGACAATTATCACGAAGCATAACCAGCAGATCCGTTTCCGCGAAATCAACCGCAAAACCGTTGACATAAACGAACTTACGTTAAAAGAAATCGTCTACCAAACCGAGGTATCCGAAGAATATTTCTTACAGTGGGTTGACCCACTCGACCGTATCGCTGGGCTTTACGCCCGTCACTTCATGCAAAGCAGGATACACGGCATTGCTGGTGAAATCCTCAGCAGAGCACGCCGGGTGGCCATGATTCGCGAAGTGCATGGCGCGGCGCGCTGCTACTTGCAGCACACCGATGCTGGCGTGCAGCATCTGGGACTCGGCCGCCGTCAACCGGTCGAACGAGCATGTACCATTGCCGCAAAAGCAGGGTTTCACTAGTTGAATGTTATCAGCAGCATAGCACGCGCGAATACCATCGACGCCTTAGTACGCACACGGCCTCTATCAGCAGCGCAATTTCACTTTGAACCAAACAAAAATAAGCTGTCTAAACGCAACGGTAGTCACCACGCCGTGAGCATCAGAGGCCGCTGGTCGGCACCACAATGAAGACACTCAGAACCGGAAGGCGCCACGCTTGGTAATCTCCTTGCGTACACAAGGGTGATCGCGTTCGCTCACCCGCCGCGTGCTGGACCTCGCCTTTAACAGCAGCTCGGTTTTTAAACATTGCGCTGCTAACAGCAAGGCTTGGAAAGGGGGACCAATGACTGAATGCCTGAAAACTACACTGTAGGTGCACCGATCGTTACACACAGCCCATAACTACTCCGAGCCAGGCTGTTGGATTAACGTTGTCTCCCCCGACTCAAACGATCGCGACTGGTTGCTCAATCAGGCTGGACATCGCCCCCGAACTGTCCGATCTGCTTTCGACGATGAAGAGTCTCGCATATCGACCACGATGACGATGCAAACTCAGACGCTTATTATTGTCGACTGTCCGTTCGTAGAGGATGCCTCTGGAAGCGGAAGACCCGGACACATCGTGCAACATGATACACATCCGCTCTCGCTATCTTTTCTGCCCGGAAAAGATATGCTCGTTACCGTTAGTCTGCGCGAGCGCACGGTGTGTCGCACTGCAGAGCGACATGGAGTGCGAAAGGATCGAACACCAACCAGCGCACGCGGCTCTTCCTTCAGATATTTCTGACAGTATCTCTGCAGGCTGCTGTCATCACTTCCGCGCAACATCGACCGCCGCTCAACCGTATCGAAGTGCTAAAGCGAGCCGTGACCCCGCAACGAGCGGAGATGCCATTAAGATGCTGGCAGCTGAGAAAGTCGCTCGTTTATTTTTCCACATCGCTTAGTAGCTCGACGAAGCAACACTCACTAAGGTTAGTAGCGGACGGCGGTGCGACTCTGCACGGAAGACGATCGCGACTCCACTGACGACAGCTATCGAACCGCGCCAGGCTATCGAGAGCGAGCGCCATTTACACGAACATTCTTGATGGCACCATGGACAGTATCTCGCCAGTGTTATTAGCACAATCAACATCACCTCAGCGCACACTGACCATTATTGCTGTTGCGCTCGCCATTCCAACGATGGTGTTTAGTTTCTATGGCATGAATGTAAGCGACCCGCCAGCCGCCGATACATCTGTATTCATTATCCGCGCCCTTATCGGTTGCGGCATAGCAGTTATCTTTTTCGAAGGAAGCCGTCTCTTTAAATAGCACCTCAAATAGTTTCAACAGACAGTCTCCCAACAGCATTAACAGACGCTTTGCTGCTCGGAAGTCACCACAGGTGCAGATGCCCGCCGTAAGGGGCGCTTCTTCATTGTCCATGTTAGGTAAAACGACGACCATCACACACAACACGCTACCGCCAGGTAGTACCAACGCCCCTGTTACGGAAGTCAAGCACTCGCCGTAATAGCCAATATAACGGCACATAAAATTGGAGAAGCTACTGAAAAGGTCAGATTTGCTTTGGACAACACGCATCATGTGACGAAAGCGCCGTGAGGTGAACAAGGCCATCAACACGATCCTCCAAGTGATTGCAATATCAGCCCGAACAGATAGCCTCGCTGATATCTTGCACTATTTGATGCTTCAGCAGTAACTGCTGCCAGACAAAACTGGCTATCCTCTCAGCAAAGCAGTAAGAAGGATAGCGTAAGAAAGCTCTGGCATACAGATATTCGCCCAAAGAGTCGCGCAGCGGCATATCCGCCAGAAAACGCTCGACGATAAGGCAATCGACGCGCCGCCTTTTCTTCAAAGACCGATACGCCTCGGCATCGCTTCCATCAGCTTTATCTGGATATAGCCCGAATACGCGTAAAGGAATCCCATTTGCATGGCATGCCAGTGCGAATAGCTGCGCCTTCGATCTTTACAACAACATCGCACCAAAATGCGTGCGCTGATATAAGTGCTTTATCGTCGTCGGAACAGATAAACCGAGCGTCGCAATGCGCCCTCGTTGATCGAAATTTCAGGCACTGCTGCAGGCGGGCAGCGGCTGCTACCGCATCGCCAAGTTCCTCATCAACTGGAAAGATGGCACTTGGCAACACAGGAACCTGTCCTGGTGCATAGCCGAGTTTTGTTGCATCCACATCGCGCTGTACACAATCAAGAGCCACAGCATCGCCAACATCAGAGCGTCGCACCGCGCGATTTCCCGCCGCACCAGTGCGTTGATACGAGCTACCTCGAAATGGTCGACCAATACCTGCGTACATAACGCCGCGCTTTACCTTTGCCGACACACACATCGCACCGCACCACATGGAACGCTCCGCGATAATTCCCCTGGCGTAGCGGGTGCTCAGCAACAAAACACCGTTTCGCGGTTGTCCATATGTTTTGCAAAGGGCACGACATCCACAGCACCAATGATGCCAACAATAACAGGACAATCCTTCATGCGCGCCTGCCTTTACACCGACAGGATAGGTGGTCTGCATCACCACCTCAAGCGTGCTATCAAGAAACCGCCAGCCCACCACGGTGCTTTGCGGAGGTAAGTCGCTCGCCGCGGTACGTTTATTTGCTGCATTCTTCAGGGCGTGCACCAGGCACTTCGCCAATAAAGTCACGCACAACACACAGAAACGCTAGCAATCCAACGATTTCACGTGAGGAAACCCCAAACGAATACCAGGAGATAGAACCCTGTGCGACAAACCCACAGCCCAAAGCAGTAGACCATTCGGCTTCCCCATTCGGCATCATTGCGCATGAATGTTGCCCCAGATGCTCGAGACAATGCACGTGCAGCAGTATCCATCACGGGCCTTCGGTTTGCGCTGCTCGCGCGAACATCGAACGTCGTTACAACCGCAACCAGTTTCAGCATCAACGTCTTCGCGGGAAACATACACACCCGGTTCGGAGTGTAAGATGTCGACAGTAAAGCTTTGCAATCTCATCCATAAAATGACCTCTCTCTTGCGTAGAGTTCCGTTCCTGATAGTAAAATCCCTTTGTATGGGCTTCCGCTCGTGGTGCAGCAAATCGTAATAACAAGAAGACAGTGTGAGCACCTTTGGATGCCCAAACGCAACAATGAGGATAGACACGTTTAACCACGAACGCAGCCTCGACCGCAGTATAGCGCTGCTCGCATACAACAGCGGGAGGTAGCCATCTGGCGTATCCAAAACCCTTCTGTACGTGCAAGCGCACTGATGATATTACGACGCGACAAACATCCAACTAGTTTGCCATCGCGTAACCGGAACTCTTTAATGCGCTTTGTGGAAAGTGCCTGAATACATCTTCAGGATCGCCATCTGCATCCACCGTCACCACATTTCTTCGTGGCAATACGCATGACATCAAGCGCCAACGAGTTCTTTCTCATCTCGATCAAGAAACCCATCCGATTCCATCATCGTAAAGCAGCTAGGCACCGTCGGTGGTAGTGCTTAATCTGTTTTATTAAATACTTGAGTACATCGCCAATCGGACAAAAAGCCAACAACTCGCTTATCGTCATCTGCTAACTCCGGTACCCCATCTCGCGTCGTTAGCATCGCATGGCATCACTGCCCGCGCACGCCGTCTCTCACGGTTACATGCGGTGACCGCGCACTCATCACATCAGAAAACCAAACCAGGGCGCTTCAAGGCCAGGGATCAACAGCTTGTCCAACAGTGTCAATCTGGCTGCGATACAGCACTGTATCTTCGCCGGGACGGTCACGCCGTAAAGCAGCGGATACCCACCGACACGGCAGCAGCACGCACATGCCAATAAAGGCGATATGCACCCCCACAAATGTTGTCGTAGCGGTTTCATCGACCCCCTGCGGCGTAAACGACGCCTCGAAAGGGCTGTCAAACTCACAATAAAGCAGTGCAACGCAGCGCCCACCTGATCTCATAGTGGACGAGAGCATTGCCATGCTGTACCACACTATTGTCGAGTGAATTGATGCCCCACGTATTGAGCGGCAAGGTGTAATAAGAAACCGATACCAATAGACATAGCGGTATACACGCACGGTGACCATCAGATCGGCGTAAATCATCGAGAACATTGTCGCCGATTGCAGTGCAGCGGCGAAACAGAGCGCCAACACCGCTAAGTCCGCGCACGCCGCGCTTATCGAAAGTCGGCCAGCCGCCAATCCACAGACAGCACCGCAGCGCACCAGGCAGCATAAGCAAACCGGAAACAGTCGCACTCTGCACCCATAACCTGCTGCACGTAAAGCGGCAAGACCACTTCAGGATCCAACCAGAGCCGCCTCAGCATGGCAATAAGAATAACAACCGTGCGAAAACGCCGTTCTTCAGTACCTGGATGCGCAGTAGAGGTACGAGCTTTGTCTGTCGGCGCGCACATACCGCCAGCACGATGCCTCACCGCAATTAAAGCAGCGGGAATCATCCATATACTCGCCGAAGCGGAAAGCGAAATACCCGTCAGCAGACTGGAGCATACCCGCAAGCAAGAGAACAACCGAAGGTTTAGTCAAACGGAACACGTTCAAAGTTGGTAGGAAATGTGCAGAGAAAACGATGCAACAGAACAACAATGGCACCCTCAAGCACGGCCACGATCACAAACAACATCCAGCCAGCCAACAGAGTCAACAAGCAAAACCAGAAAGCGACGGCCCACTGCTGGCGCAAAGCTGATGATAAGGCCGATAACTCCCTGATAGTTGCTCCCGCGATTTTCGCGCGGAAATACTAATAGCACCAGCGTAAAACGACATCGGCACACAATGCCGGCAGCTATTACAGCCATCGCGACACGCGCCAAAGAATCACCCAGAAGTTTGCGCCACCGCGCCACTACAGCCGCAAATCGAGAACCACGCAATGCCAGCGCCATAAACAGCCGACGAGAAGAAAACGCCCATTGTAAAGGGTGCATTCAGCGTGAATAACGACCGCTTCCACCAGGGCATACAACCACTCGCCAACCACTGAACCAGTTACGTCTCAAAAAGTGGTGTAAGGCTATTTCCTTACTACCTTCTAGTCTACATTATGCCACCTCTCTACAAACTTTAAAGTCGCTATCAATCACTTGTAAGAGGTGGTCGATAGTCTCTTGTGTACACGCTTCTCTCTGAGGGAGTTCTTCAAAGAGAAGAGAGCGTTTGTCCATGAAGTGTGTTGCTACAAACCACTCTTCGTTTTGATTGATACATACAGCCCCTACAAGGCGAAGCATTGCTTGTTTGGAGGGAAATACTCCAACGATGCGTGTGCGCTTCTTTATCTCTTTGTTGAGCCTTTCACAGAGATTGTTTGTACGTATCCAGTGAGCGTGTTCTTTTGGAAAGTCTAGGTAGGTTAGTACATATGGCTCTGACTCTTCTAGAAGATGTGCTCCTTTTGGGTCTATCTTTTCATACACTTCATAGAGGTGCTCAAAGCCTGTACGTACTAACTCGCTATCAGTAGCTTCAAAGGTATGTTTCATAGCAGCAATAACTGCCCTACCCTGAGCTTTTGTTCTACATCTATCAAAGACATTTCTCTCTAAGTGACAAAGACAGTTCTGCCAGGCAGCGCCACTTAGTACCTCACCGATCGCTCTCACAAGACCTGCATGAGCATCAGAGATAACAAGTCTCACTCCACTGAGCCCTCGCTCTCTCAAAGATATAAGGAAGTCTTTCCAAGACAGATAAGACTCTGTATCTATACATTCAAGCCCTATGATTTGTCTTTTGGCTTCTGTGTTTACAGCTATAGCAATAACAACAGCACGCTTGGTTGTGTGTCCTGCTTCTCTTATAGGAATATAGGTTGCATCAAGCCAAAGATAGGGCCATCTATCAAAAGACAAAGAGTTGTGTCTTAAATCATCTACCTCTTCATCTAAAGACTTGACAAGTCTCGAGACTCTGCTTCTGCTGATCTTTTCAACACCAAGCTCACTCAGCGCTTTTTCTACCTTACGGTTTGAAATACCTTGGGTCCACATATCACAGATACAGCTTGCAAGGGCTGTGTCACATCTACTCCACTTACTTACGATATCGTCAGGAAAAATAGGTTCCTTCACGGAGCTTTAGGAATTTTTAAGGTAAGAGTTCCAACTGAAGTTACAAGCTTTCGCTCACGGTATCCATTGCGAACACAACCAAGCTCTTCCACTTGCTCAACCATTACGGTATTTACTAAGTCTTCAAGTAGTGTTCGTGCCATACCATTGAGATCTAATTTGTGATCTTGGGTGTAGGGACAGCTCAGTTTCGTGTAGAGTTTGCATTGCGGTTATTTCCTTTCTGAATTGGTTTTGGTGACTATATTTTAGGAAATAACCGCACTTCTTTTAAATGACTGAAATGCTCTCTTACACCACTTTTTGGGACACAACCGATTTCTCGGCTTCTATTCCTGACAACTCTACAAATATGCTGCTCTATGCCCTTATTCAGTATGGAATTTCTCTTGTCATCTTCTTGGGCATTGGCTACTTTATCAACCGATCCCTTAAGCGCGCCATGGGTGACGATGGTCCTTCCATGAACTTTGGCGGTGGCTTTGGTGGTCTTGGTGGCAACCTTGGCCGATCCAGCGCTAAAGAGATTAAGGGAGAAGACACAGGCATCACGTTCAAAGACGTTGCTGGTCAAGAAGAAGCTAAAGAGTCTATGCAAAGAGATTGTTAGCTTCCCTTAAGACCCCTGATAAATACAAAGAGATTGGTGCTCGCTGCCCACGTGGCGCTCTGCTTGTAGGTCCTCCAGGTACTGGTAAGACCCTCATTGCTAAGGCAGTTGCTGGTGAGGCAGAGGTTCCTTTCTTCCAGATTGCTGGCTCTGAGTTTGTTGAAATGTTTGTTGGACGCGGCGCTGCAAAAGTACGTGACCTCTTCAAGCAAGCAAACGAAAAAGCTCCTTGTATCATTTTTATTGATGAGATTGATGCGGTTGGTAAAGCGCCGTGATGCTTCTCTCAACTCCAACGATGAGCGTGAGCAAACCTTAAACCAGCTGCTCTCGAGATGGACGGCTTTGATAACCACAAAGGGTATTGTTGTTCTCGCAGCAACCAACCGCCCAGAAACCCTAGATACAAAGCGCTGCTACGTCCTGGACGTTTTGACCGTCGCATTCCGTTGAGCTACCAGACCTTAGGGGTCGCGAGGCTGTTCTTCAGATCCACGCCAATGATGTAAAGATGGAGCCTGCGTAGACCTTTCTATCATTGCTAAGTCCACACCCAGGAGCATCTGGTGCTGACCTTGCAACATTATCAATGAGGCAGCTCTTCGCGCTGTCCGCTTTGGCCGTCGTCGTGTTACCACAGAAGACCTAATGCTGAGTCCGTTGACGTTGTATTGCTGGTGCAAAGAAGAAGAACACGGTTCTTTCTGAGCACGAGAAGGACGTTGTGCTTATCACGAGACCGGTCATGCAATTGTTGGTGCCATCCAGAAAAACGATGCTCCTGTTACCAAGATCACCATTGTTCCTCGTACTGGCGGAGCTCTTGGCTTTACCATGCAGGTTGAGGATGATGAGCGTTATCTAATGAGCAAAAGCCAGGCGATGGATGAAATTGCTGTACTCTGTGGTGGACGCGCAGCTGAAGAACTTATCTTTGGCGAGATGACCAATGGCGCTTCCAACGATATTGAGCGATAACAGCATATTGCTCGCGCTATGGTCACGCAGTACGGCATGTCTGACAAACTTGGCATGGTTACCCTCAGCCAGCAGCAAAGCCGTTATCTTGGTGGTGGCTCTTCCCTCACCTGCTCTGAGGCAACAGCTGAAGAGATTGATGCTGAAGTTAGACGCATTGTTGAAGAGGGCCACCAGCGCGCACTCCAGACGCTTAAAGAGAACCGCTTCAAGCTGCATGAGATTGCTCACTACCTGCAGAAGAAGGAGACTATTACCGGCGAGGAGTTCATGAACATCCTCAACGCGAGAATACCTTTGCGCCAGTAGTTGAGAACACCAATGAGGAAGGTTCCTCTACTTCTTCAGCAGAGTAATTCTCTCATCAATCAGTGAAACGCCATCTGCGCTTGTAGATGGCCGTTTTGTCAACGCCGCAAATTTTGTACCGATTAAAGGCATTCCGCCAAAGCTATCGAGCAAAAAGTTCCCAAAAATGCCACGGCAGATGACGCAGCAACATTAAGTGAGTCCACCTGATGAGACATGGGGATGATAGTGGTAATGTCACAAGCCTCAATGGTTTTCTTATCAAGACCATAGCCTTCACTACCAAAGAATAGTGCAGCTTTTTTACCTTTTACCAGCTCTTTATTAAGAGGTACTGCAGAATCTGTGAGTGCAAGTGCACACGTAGTAAAGAATGAGCTTTAAGCTTTTCAATAAGGTCCAGTGAGTCTGTCTCTTCATCTAATCGAGTCCATGGCACATTGAGAACCGTTCCCATAGAAACACGCAAAACACGTCTTGAGAGATTGTCAGCGCACTTAGCAGTTAAGATCACAGCATCTACATTGAGGGCCGCAGCTGACCTAAAGACAGCGCCAACGTTGTTAACGTCTACTAAATCTTCTAGTACGGCAATATGCTTTGACGTGCTTAGAATCTCTTCTAGCGATGCGCCTTGAGGTCTCCTCATGGCGCAGAGCACTCCTCTATTCATCTTGTAGCCAATAAGCTGTGTAAGCTGCTCATCTGGAAGAATGAAAATAGGAACGTCATCTGTCACAAGGGATGGAACTTCTCGACAATCTGCAAAATATTGTCTGTATGAGAAGTATTTGCAAGAAACGAGAGCGGCCTACAACCTGCAGATAGCGCAGTTTCAATCACAAAATGAGACTCACAAATCATGACGCCACGAGTTGGGTCAAGACGATTACGAAGCTGGTTATCAGTCAATCGAGCATACACATCAAGACGGCTGTCGTCAGATGAATCTATGTGAATAACTGGATGTGTTGCCATAAATAACGTACCTCTCGCCTCTTGATAGACAGTATTCTCTCACTCTTGAGGCAAGAGTAGCGTCATGTATTCCTAGATTACTTCTGTAGCAGCTTTCTCTTGAGGAAGAAGCTTAGAGAAACCAGTGAGACAGAGGAGCAGACAAGTGTGCCCTGAAGCGCAATCTGAGAATAATCTGCAGTATCAGGAAGCTGTGACTTCTTCTGAGCTTGCTGAGGCTCCTTAGGAGTGCGCGTCTCAGGTGTTTCCGGCGTAGTCTCAGGCTGCTTCACGTATACGTGAGTCCAATTTGCAGTAATGGCTGGCTGAGAAGTATCACTAGTGCCAATAACAAGATTGACTTTTAAATGCTGGTACGAATCAAAGTGATCTGGATCTGCAGATGTTGGAGTAAGCAGATATTCAATTCGATACTGACCAACAGGCAAGGTGTCATCTTGGTATGAAGAATAGGCAACATCCTTAAAGTGGTTAGAAAAATAAACAGCATTGCCATCGGCATCAACAACACGAGGTGTGCCATTTGACGTATACGTCAAATCGTTAGTAAAGACGCCATTCTCAAACAACTGAACATCGTAGGTATTACCTCCAGCAGTTCTACTAATAGCAATGTCTCCATTATGGGTAGCAGCACTTGCTGGGAAAAGCTGAGTAACATCTTGAGATTGAATCTCTGCCATAAGACGAGCTGTTACGGCATCAATGTCCAGCACTCGCCTTGTTCCTGCATTAACCGTATGGTCATAGTTGTAAGAAGAGATGGTAGCAGGAGCATTCTGAAGACCAGCGTCAATAGGTTTTAAGGTAGTTCCAGTATCAGAGACATATGCGGTGTGCGCGAGGGTGTAGTAATACGTAATATGTGTTACATACGTAGCTGGACGGACAACATTACCATCACCATCATAACCAGCTGAAATCGTATAAGAGTCAACTTCTTTATGGTCAAGAATATCATTACCCACTACCTCTGGAGCCTGGAACAGACCTTGTTTTTCAGTCTTATTTCCGTTGCTATCAACAAACGTTGTGAGGTTACGATCAATATCAGATATACCCACGTGCATGGTATAGATGTAGTAGAAGCCATGCTCTTGATCATACGAGAGCGTTTTTTCCAGCTTATACTGACCCATAGGCAAACTGGTATCAATAACAGCAGTATTATCCTGACCAACCGACCCTTGTGCCAGCTGACCATTAGCAATGTAAGAATTAACTCTGTCTCTGTGAGTCTGAATATCATTGTCTGAATCAAATTCAAACACTGGAAGCAAAATTCTACGATCAGTCACACCAGCAAGCTCTGGATGAGTCTGAATGTATGCATCTACAGCTGCATCATCTGTTGTATATCTCAGAGAATCATCTGGCGAGAAAAGCGACGAGTCAAACTGATCTCTATCTAAATAAACAAAATCGCTTACCTTGCTATAGTTTGGATGAGAATCAGTGTTAACTGCCTCATAAGGCTTAACTGGCTCAAGATTATCAAACGAAGTTGAATCATTACCAACAAGCGAAGCAAAATCAGATGGAAGAAGCTCATACGATTTGACATCAGTATGTAGTAACAACTGATTAGCAGAATGAGAATATGATTGGCTGGTCGATGCAGTAGCTACAGCAATTTTAGGAAAAGCTGAAATGCATAAAAGAAGTACGGCAAGAGCAGTACAAACACATCTAATATTTTGCGTAGTACTATTGACTCTAGTTGATGACATACGCTATTGCTCCCCTTGCAATTGAAAAATAATTATTTCTAAATGTCATATATATTACTCCAGTTTTTTGGGACACAACCAAATCATCTACCTCTTCATCTAAAGACTTGACAAGTCTCGAGACTCCGTTCTGCTGACCTTTTTCAACACCAAGCTCACTCAGCGCTTTTTCTACCTTACGGTTTGAAAATACTCGGGTCCACATATCACAGATACAGCTTAGCAAGCGGGCGGTCACATCTATCCCTTACTATACTCGTCAGTGAAAAATAGGTTCTTCACGGAGCTTAGGAATTTTTAAGGTAAGAGTTCCAACTGAAGTTACAAGCTTTCGCTCACTGTATCCATTGCGAACACAACCAAGCTCTTCCACTTGCTCAACCATTACGGTATTTACTAAGTCTTCAAGTAGTGTTCGTGCCATACCATTGAGATCTAATTTGTGATCTTGGGTGTGGGACAGACTCCAGTTTCGTGTAGAGTTTTGCATTGCGGTTATTTCCTTTCTGAATTGGTTTTGGTGACCATATTTTAGAAATAACTGCACTTTACTAAATGACCGAAATGCCTCTTACACCACTTTTTCAGGACACAACCACTGAACCGTTGTGGCATCAACACCGGTATCGCGCATGATGTGAGGCAGAGCTGGCGAAAGCATCGTCATGTTGAGTACAACCAAAAGCGCTCCCGAAAGGATGACTGCCACCATCATTTTCTGTTGCCGCGTTAAATCCATACAAATATCCGCCCCTTCAGAGCTTGTTGCAAACGCCTCTGCGTTTTCGTCGTTCCATTGTTCTTGCATAGCGAGAAGATAACCCGCATGAACTCTGAGGACACTGTAACGCAATCCAGTTGCCGCCGCGAATATTGCATATCCCAGCGTTATGGTTTCGTCATATTAATGCGTGCTGAGTGCTGCCAATGCGTGCATTTAGTACTGAGCGAAACGCTCGTGACGTTGACGAACGAGGTCTTCGGCCGACACGTTGCGCAAAGCAGCAAGGCTGCGCGTTAAGAAAGCGCGCAAATTATCAGCCGCCTGCTCAGGATTCTCGTGAGCTGGGTCAATTCCCTCTGAAACTACTTCATCAGCCACGTGCATTTTGTACACCTGATTAGCATTCATGCGCATAACTTCAGCCGCTTCAGGCGCTCGTGAGCGGTCTTTCCACAGAATGGAAGCAAACCCTTCAGGCGAAAGTACCGAATACGGCGTGCTCTTTGCATTCCCACCTTATTAGCTACCGCCAGAGCAAGTGCACCACCCGATCCACCTTCACCGCAAAGCACCGATACAACCGAACGCAGGCCAGCCATATGCTACAAGGTTATCCGCGATAGCATTACCTGACCGCGTTCTTCTGAATCGGCCCCACAAAATGCCCCTTGCGTATCCACAAGACACACGATGGGCCGATTGAACTTTTCAGCTTGACGCATCAGCCGCAAACTCTTGCGATATCCTTCTGGCTGCGGGCAACCAAAATTGCGCCGAATACGCCTTCGTAGGTCGGCGCCCTTTTCTTGGGCAATCACGGTAACCGCTTGATTACCGCCAGCCCACCCCAGCGATGATGGCACCATCGTCAGCAAAATGAACGGTCGCCATGCACCCGATAGCCGTCGAATATCTGGTTAATATAATAGCTTGAACAGGACGATGCACATTACGAGCCAGCTGTACACTCTGCCACGCATTTCTGAACCTGAGCTAAGCGCATCATTTTGCTGCTGGCTTTGCCTCTGCAACATCTGCCTGATGAGAACTTTTCGCTTGCTGCAGCATCTGAGCTGGTGCCTCGGCCTCATCAACAGTTGACTGCATGGCTAATGAAGAACCGTCTTCAGTTTCATATGATCCTTGTTCGAGCGTTTGTCGCGGCATGAACAGGATCGGTATGCGCCTGAACAACCTGTTTGACCATACCAATAAGCGACAGCAGCGCCCCTCTTCATCCGGGTTGAGCGTCGGTGAGGAGCAAGCGGCCGTACGTACATGGTTGCAGGTATTGCGTTCCCGAAGTAAGCGCACGGCAAACAGCGGTAGTTAACAATCGTTTCTGTACCGCCTTCACCGCACTGGACGCGATTGTTGCAAGATGCACCGCAAGCAAATGAGCAAGAGTCGCACGCAGTTCATCGCGTGCAATAATGGCATCAACCAATCCACGTTCTAGGGCAAATTCATTGTTTGAAACTTTCGGGAAGCTCTGGCGAATGGTGTCGCGAACAACACGCTTACCACCGCAAACCCCAACAACGCACGTGGCTCGATCAAGATAATATCGGCCTGTGTAGCAATGAAGCGTTACTCTCCCCAGTGGTCGGATCGGTGACCACCGAAATATAAGGCAAGCCGGCCTGTGCATGACGCTCAACAGCACATGACACCTTTGCCATCGGCATAAGCGAGATAAGTCCTTCTTGCATACGAGCGCCACCCGAAGCGGTAAAAACAACCACCGGCAGCCCTGCTTCAGTTGCACGATCAAAAGAGACGGGGCAACTTTTTCTTTCACCAACCACCGGTTCCATCGGCCCCACGAAGAACCCGGCTCCATAACACCAATGGCTAAAGAAATCCTCGCAATAGCACCACGGCCCAGTACGCACATGCCTCTGAAGACCGGTCTTTTCTCGCTGTGTTGTTAACTTCTTCGTAACCGGGAAAATCAAAGCGGATCTGTCTCCGGCAAGCAGGCATCCCATTCGATAAAAGTGCCCATACCGCACGGGTCGTTAACGCTCGTCAGACGACATACGAAAATATCCGCCACAAGCCGGACAGGTGTAATGACGCTTTGCCACGCCTTTTTATCGAACGTCAGACCATGAGTGTCGACACGCGACCCATTCGTCTGCTTCTGAAAGCTGTCGGTGGTACTACAGCGCTGCCACCCCCAAAAAGAGTGGATGCTCAGAATCAATAGCTCTATAAACCGTAATGCCCCTCGTTTTGTGCGCGAGCAAGAAAGGAATCGACTGATGAAAGCGCACTTGATACTCCATCACAAAACAACCTGCACTGAAGCCTCTTCAGCGGCCGCAAGCACCACATGCGTGTTTGAAAACAATGCATCGCCATGTTCGCCCAAACGCACCGTCTGACCAGGAATGCGAGAAATGGAACGGGTTTTACGATCGCTAGTAACGGTTACCGGCGTCATGCCGGCTTCACAAAACAGCAGTTGCCAGCGTGCGTAGATTCTTCCCTTGCGACATAACGAGTGCGCGCGGACGAAGCGTAGTCCTGTCGTCATGAGGTCGCGCGGACGAAGAACGGCCGCAGGTTCTTCGAGCGCTGCCGCACTTTGCTGGTATCGCGGCAGAGGCTGTCTGTTCCGAAAGAACCTTCTGCAGTGCTTCTTCAGCGATACGCCAAGTCGATAGGAAACGGCACTTCGTTGTATCTGTTGAGTGGTAGTTTCATCTGTTATTCATCAGATGATGTCGTTTGAACTTCGGCACTCGCATGTTTCACTCGCTGCCGTGTAATATTCCTTCTCACGGCAATGCCGCCTTTCTGAGGTCCCGTTAAGGCTTTTCGTGAACCTTTGTCAGCCGCGCGCACCCGCATCTGCAGGCTGGGCTACTGAATTGGACTGCCAAAACCGAAGAACTCTCAAACGCAGTGGATTTAACGCCTTCAGAATGTTCGGTTACCAACCAAGCTGAAACACTCTCGCAAACGCTATTTAGCTAACACGTACTTCTGTGTAGCAGTGGCGCAAATGGCATCGTCCACCTTTGCCGTCACCTCGGCCACGCACAACCGCGTCGACGATTTGACGATGATAGTCGCTTCGAGGCGCACGGTATCACCCAGGCGACACCTGATGACGGAATCGCGCCTATCAATGCCGGTTAAAAAGCCAAGATGGCCTTCTTCACCCCGGTCGACAAGCAGACAGAAGGAAGCCGCGCGCAAAGCGCTCCATTAGACAACGCCGGGCAACACCGCGATGCCCTGGGAATGCCTTGAACACTGGTGTTGGTCGACATCAGTTCAGCAACAACGCGCGACCCCGGATCGCATGAAATAACGCGTGTGACCCAGACAAACGGGTCACGATGAGGCAACACTGCTTCGACAACTTCTCTGCCACAGGGATAGTAATTCACGCTTCCTCCCAACGAACAGGCGCAATAGCCAGCGCTGCATTGTGGCCGCCAAAACCAAGATTTGTGGATAAGGCGACCTTTTGAGGATAGTTTGTCAGCGCTCGGTCAGCACCCGCACAGGGCAATCCTCGCCGCTCGACAAAGCCCGTTGTCGGCGAACGGTGTCACGCATCACCGATAAGGCGCATACGATGGCCTCCGCTGCGCCCTGCTGCACCAAGCATATGCCCGGTAGTTCCTTTAATAGATACGACCGAATTTCAGCGCATCCCACCTGCCAGCGCGGTGCAGCGCAGCGACCTCCGTTGCATCGTTCGCTTGCGTGCCGGTGCCATGAGCATTGAGGTGACCCAAATCTGAAGGGTTAAATCCGCCTTCGGCGAGTGCGTCTGCCATAGCCCGACGAATACCTTCAGCTGATGGATCAGGTGCTGTCATGTGATAGGCATCGCCCGTCGACCCGAAACCTGTTATTTCAGCCAGTATCTGAGCCCCCCGCGCCATGGCATGTTCGAACGACTCAAGTACGAGAGCGCCGGCTCCTTCGCCAGCGACGAATCCACTCGCGACGCGCGTCGAGACGGCAACGAAGCGGCGGTAGGATCGTCCGATTTGGAAAGCGCACCTAAGTTACTAAAGCCAGCAATGCAAATAGGGTTAATTGATTCTTCGGTACCACCAGCTAAGGCCACATCAGCATACCCGTGACGAATGCTGCGCACAGCCGAACCAATGCAATGAGTGCCCGTTGCACAGGCCGTAGCGATATCGAGGCATTCCCCCTTCATGCCATAGCGGATCGCGAGATTACCCGCTGCAATATTGCCAATCATGGTGGGAATAAAGAGAGGACCTAGCGCTTAGACCCTTATCGTGCAAGGTGTCAAAGCCGTTTTTCAGCTCGTCGATACCACCGATACCAGTGCCAGACAACCGCAACACGCGCGGGATCTTCATCTGCCTAGACAGACCAGCCTGCGCACTGCCTCGTCTGATGCGACAAAGGCGTATTGCACAAAAGCGACTGAGACGACGCGACTCTTTCTTGCGTTTACGCTCGGGCGCATCGAAATCTTTATTTCGCCAGCAATGTGTACATCAAACTCTGCCGTATCAAATCGTTCAATCGGCGCGATACAGGCGCTTCCCACAACAGCGTCCCAGAGAACTTCGATACCAATACCAGCGGGCGTAATCGCACCCATACCGGTAATTGCCACCCGATGTGCGCCGTCAGCGCAGCGTGTGTTCAGCTGTTCACCATCAGGAAAGACCTCCATCTACGCAGATAACCTGCCCGGTGATATACGAAGCTTCGTCACTTGCGAGAAACGGAGCAAGATTTGCGAGTCATCATCAGGCGAGTCCCAAACGACCCGCACCAATACGTTCGGCAATTGAAGCACGCTGAGCTTCGGAAAGTGCCCGGTCATATCGGTTTCAATGAAGCCCGGCGCAATAGCGTTCACCGTAACACCCGGCTTGCAAGTTCGCGCGAAAGAGCCAGTGTCAGGCCAATCACCCCGCTTTTCGAGGCAGCGTAATTCGTCTGCCCCTGCATTACCATGCACGCCTACCACACTACCATGTTGATAATGCGGCCATATCGTTGCTTCATAAATGGCTTTTGCTACTGCCTTGCAGCAGTTAAACGTGCCTTTTTGAGATTCACGTTAATGACGGCATCGAAGTCGACTTCTTTCATGCGCATAATCAGACCATCGCGCTGATGCCCGCATTGTTTACCAGTACGTCGACACGACCAAAGGCAGATATGGCTTTCATCGATCAGGCGCTTTTGTTTTCACTCCGCGCGACATCGGCTGCAATAGCACGTGCGCAAAATGCCATGGTCATGCGCAAGATTGTCTCACCGTCTGCTGCCGCGCAGCGGAAGTCCCCTTCATGCGAGCAGTTGACGATGATATTGCAACCATCTCGCGCCAGGCGTTCGGCAATGGCTTTTCCAATACCCCGACTCGAACCGGTCACCACGGCACAGCGTTCGGTTCGATGGGTTGATATCCTGCATGCTCTTCCTTTTCTGTAAAGCTAGAGGGCATTAAAGATCAGCTCGCAGCATGCGCCTCAACGCATTGCGTAAAGCTCCTTCATCTTGCACGCACAGCCGTGCTCGCTTCTTTATCGATACGCCGCACGAGACCACAACACGCCACCAAAAACCAACTTCGACAAACGTACGTGCTCCCAGCGACTCAAGGTAGCAACGCTCTTCTCAAACAGCACTGATGCGTTAGGTGATCTGCTGATGAAATGCCTGAGCGGCAGACGGCAGTGGCTACGTCGTGTGCAGATAAGAGGAATTCGTGCCTCGGCAAAGCGCAACGTTAGACAAGAATGAATCGAACCATAGGCGGCAGGCTGCATCAGGGACTGTGGAATGCACCCGCTGTGGCAAGACAGAAAACGTTTGCCTTGCGCTGCCCAAGATTCCTCGGCGCGCGACACCGCGTCAACTTCTCCTGAAATAACAATTTGACCCGACAGTTGAAATTCGCCGCGCACCAGTACCAGACCCTTGTGCATCCGTTACATACCAGCGCGTACACTGTCGTAGTCGGCCTCGAGAGCACCATAGCGCCGGGGCGCTCAGCTGCAACGCGTGCCATATCGCCGCGCCTCACGCACGATGCGAAAAGCCTCGTATCGGACACCTACCTGATAAGGCGAGAGCACTCATCTGACCGAGCGAAAACCCCAGTCGCAGCAGGCTGCACCCCAGCCAGACTATAAGCGCGCGACCGGGCGAATTGACAGGGTGGTGATGCCGTCAGCGCATTGCGCGTATCGTTAAGAACCCGCAGTATATTTGATACCAGTTGCTTCATATCAGCCAAATACATCCGACGCACATTCAAAGGTTTCAGCGACGGCAGGAATCTGCGCAGGCACTGATACCATGCCAGGTTGCTGTGAACGTCCCGAGCTCTAGAAGAAAACCGGCGTCGTCGCTGCAATAGATGCAAAGGGCATAGCGGCAGAAGGCAAAGTTGTAGAAGACGAGGTCGTTATAGTGTAGTTGAGAAGCAGGTATAGCTGGAGAAGACGCTTCGGTGGACATATACGTTCGCTTGATCATGCAAGCTTCTTTTATGGCTCAGTGTTGTACTGAAAGACTACTGCATGAAGGGCAGCGAGAGCATTACCTGCAAGGCCTGCAAGCGGAGTGGCTGCCAGCGCTCGGCTTCGGCGAGCATGGACGTAATAACAGCACGTGCGGTTAAACGCTCGCTCACCAAACCGCAACTGACCAGCCATAATAGAGCCTTCTTCACATCACCTGAAACAGCGCGGCGCAAACTGCCCACACACATATGCTCAGTCTCATCACCAGCAGAAGGAGTCGCCTCAAGCTTTGCAGCATCTGTCGTGCAAAACGATTCTTCAAGCACCATGCGGGATGCGTTCCACGCCCGGTGACACAGGTATCCGAATCTTTGCGCCGAGAATTTTCCTTATAGGCGCGTCAGCCACCGTACATTCGTCGACCGTCAGAAAACGCGTACCACATTGCACAGCTTCTTGGCACCCAAGGCGAAGGCGGCAAGCATGCCACGCCCGTCGGCAATGCCACCAGCACCGATCACAGGAATAGAAACTTTGGCAGACTGCCGATCAACGCCATCGTGGTTAACTCACCGACGGCGCCACCCGATTCCCGTGCCTTCTGTTACCACCGCATCGCCTCCCCGCCCATGCGTCGAGCCAATGCTGCAGAAGCCACAACGGAATCACCTTGATGCCCGCTTTTTCCACATTCGCGTAGTTTGCCGCTGCCTGCCCGTTGTAACTTTCCAACGTCAATGTGCAAATCGCACAACAGACGCGCCAAATCGGCAGCATTTGATCCAGCGAGCATCACATTTGCGCCAATTGGTTTAGACGTGATGGCACGCGCGCGCATTACCTGTTCTTCAGCCCAATCAAGCGGTGCGCCACCGCATCGCAATGCCAGGCCACCTGCTTCGCTGACCGCACCAGCAAGATTCGGCATCAGCAATGCGTGCCATAGCTCCTGGATGATGAGGCTTAATACCCAAAAGCTCGAGTTACCCTCGTTTTCCACGGCAGTTTCCTTCCCTGTGCGCCCGTTTATCTTTTTCGATGTGCTCCATCTTCTTGGTATGCGTGATGCAGCAGGCAAAATGTATTTACTCTTTACAAATTGTTTGATATTCAAACTAGTGATGATAGGTTGATCCGCCTCGTTTGCAACCATCTCCACGAGAACGCGATGGCCCAAACAGATTTGCGCTGTGAGTACCAGCACCTATCAAACCCAGCAGGTAGTACGCGTCATTTATGCGCGTTCTCAAAAATGCTTTGACTTTCATAAGCGCTACAACGTACGCGTTCTTCACCTTCGGAAAGTTCAGAGAAAAGGTATCCACCATGTTTTTCGTGAAAGATCGATGCACCCGGTGACCTTCCGTCCAGCACAGTGTAAGCGATAAAAGCGGTCTCTTGCGGCGGTTCGTCGGAGCAGTGTACGCCGAACAAAACAGCTCGCTCGAATCTTATTTACCTGCCGTCGTAAGCGTTGCCATGAGTTACCCAGCCGCGTTGCGCTTAACATTCATAGGTTTGTTCTGTGCGGGCCAATCGCCACAATAGTATGTACATCGGCGTAGTAAGTCCGCGCTAAACTTGTTATCAAGCGACCGCTCTTCGATACGCATGAAAGTTGACCGAAAAAGTCCCACTTTAACAGATCATCAGATCAAGACCGATCAATCAAGGGGCGCATGGGGCCAGTAGGGCACAGCCTCATTACCAGTTGGCATGGACGCTCCTTTCGGCATCATGCGGGGTATCATGGAGTCGGATGTGCTCGCTCGGCAGCGAGCTGGATCATATCCCCTTTGATAGCCCAACAAATTATAGACGACATGTTCATTGCCGTCATCCCGCATACGGATCGTTAAGGGAGAAGCACTATGTTGCACTGTCATCGGTTCGGGTCGAATGTGCTCTGCCCTTCGCAACCAATGATGATATGTCGCGTATTGTGGATACCGATGACGAATGGATATCCCAGCGCACGGGCATTAAATCGCGACGCATTGCTCTTTTCGGAAACAGCAACCGATCTTGGAAGAAGCTGCTGCCCCAGTAGGGGCAATGGGTGAAGGCAACAGCAATGGAAACGACGACAGCGGCAGTAGCGGCTGGACCTGGCACACAGATCCGCGTACGATCGACCTCATCATCTGCATGCACCATCACTCCTGATACCACCATTCCTAGCCAAGCTGCTCTTCTGAAAGAACGCTGCGCCACGCACGCTATTGCTTTTGACTTAAATGCTGCCTGTTCAGGCTGCACGTACGGCATTACCGTTGCCCAAAAGCATGATGCTGGCATCAACGATTACCCTGGCGCATCACAGTCCTATCCGGCGCGCTCTTGTTAGTTGGCGTTGAACGCCTTTCACGCATCGTCAACCTGGACCGACCGTCTCGACGCGTGCTCTTTGGCGATGGCGCAGGGGCCGTTATGTTGGAATGGAACGAACAGAAACGCGGCGTGCGCAGTTCGTTTTTGAAAAACACCGATGACGTCGATCGTACCCTCAATCGCGCAAGTATGTTTGATCTTTCAACGTTTTCCCCTTTGCTGCAGGACCCTGCGGTTGATCCCCTTTAAACACAAGTACCTCACAGCACAACCGTTCATTACGATGGAGGGGCAAAAGGTATTCAAGTGTCACTGCCGCCATTATCGAAGCGATTGAAGCAGTGCTTGAGCGCGGGGGTTTCCCTCGACGAAGTAAAGCTGTCACGTCCCTCATCAGGCTAATGAGCGCATCATTCGCAGCCGCTCGCAAGCTCAACGTAGCTGAGGACCTCTTCCAAATCTCAATCGCCGAAACCGCCAACACGAGTGCAGCGAGCGCTCTTATGGCTTTGGCGGATGCGCTACCAGCAGGGCGTATTCACAGGAGATACCGTAATCATGGTTGGTTTTGGTGGCGGACTTACCTCGGGCGCCGTTTGTTCGAAGCGTAAGAGCAAACCTAATAAATGTCGGTAGAAAACGGCTGGTAAATCGGCATAAACGACCACTCGTCTAAGCTGTATTAGCTCTGCGCGGCGGCGGTTTTCATCCCCGTTGAATCGTTACCAAGAAAATAGTAACCATCAGCACCAGACCCACCCAATCAGCGCCCGTAAAGGCGGTACCAAGCCAGATGCTGAAAACAGCGTCGCGGAAACCGGCTCGATCGCACCAAACAAGCCACCGCGCATGCTCAACTACCGGAAAACGCCATGTGAGGTACAAACCAAATGCGGCAAACGTTCCAATAACCACGATGACCACCAGCAATGCCACCATTTGCATCGAGCACCGGCATAAGAGTTTGCTGGCCATATCCCCGTTTGCGGGCCAATACCCAACACGGCGAGCACAATCGACACGACCCAAAACAGCCATGGCAGCAAAACCACCAAGACAGCATACCGAGACCAGTAATGAGCAAAACTCACTGCGCAAAAAGCGCGCGGCTGCATCAACACAGAGCGCGAGAGAAGCCGCATTCATCATGCCCCAAAACAGCCCTTCCGCTGGAAGATTGAGCGTGCCAAAATCACCCTTAGTAGCAATCAACATGACGGCAGCAAAAGCGCATATCACACCAAGAAATTCCCCCGCATACCGGGCAGACGACGTGCCGTGAAGCAGGTAACGAGGCATGATAAGGATAAGGCCAACATTTGCGAGCACCGTAGCGGTACCAGCATTCGTATACCCAATAGCACACACATAGGTTATCTGATCGAGATACAAGCCGATGCATCCAAATCAGCCAGCAGCAGTCACCGTGCGCTTATCGGACGAATACGTCTGATTACGCCGCGCTGGCTAATCATGGTATAGCCGATAAAAAGTACGCTTGCGCCCAGCATACGAACCATCGTGATAAAATCGACGATATCTCGTATGACGAAAGCAGAAATTCGGCACATGAACCTGAAAAGCCCCAGAGTGTTTGCACCTAATAGCGCTGCTATAACGCCCGCAAATCGTTGCGGCTTTTCCTGCATTGCTGTTCCTCCAACTGAACGCCGTACGACATGAGAGACATGCTGCGTGTAATGCGTCGCTAGATTATCGCAGAACCGCCGGCTTATCAGGGGAAAAGATCTCCTGCAAGAATCGGGCACCTGGTTTGGCTCGGTACCGGATGCTTGAGCAGATGCTGTATCGGATCTCTTATCGGGGATTTTGCGAGGCACTGTATGGGAAGTCGTACGCTGAAGAGTATTTTCATGCGCGCGAGCACGCGAAGAAGTCAGCAGAAACCCCTACCATCAGCACAAACGCTGCGAAAAGCCCAATAACAATCTGATGTAAACCAGCTACTTTAAACCCAGCAGCCATGCAGACGCAGTAGCGAGCGATTCCACCTATCATCGAAGCAAGGCTCTCGCTTGCAGCCTGTCGCCAAAACAGCGCCCCTAAAGCACCCAGCAGAACGCCGTTTCGAGACCGCCAAATGCGAACATATTGATCTTCCAGATTACATCAGGCGGAACAGTTGCAGAACAAAAGCATTGCACCCAAAGCCAGCGTGATGCACTGGCTTGCCCGTGCAAGTGTTAGTATCAGAATCGATCGGCCCATCTGTTGGGCGCGATGCATCCATAAATCTTTAATGAAGGCAGAAGAAGAAGCAATGAGCAGCGAAGAAACGGTTGATATGGAAGCGGCAATCGGGCCAACAATGGCAATACCCGCCAGCCACATCGGAAGACAGCGAATAATCGTCTGTGGAATAATGTTATCCACGCTGCCACCATACTCGGCCAAATCACCTGTTAATACGCCAGCCGACAGGGTACCTAATGCTGTTACCCCAATCATCATAGCACCGATAATAACTGTGCCCGATGTCATCGCGTGACGTAGTGCCCGCGTATCTTTGTAGTCATGCCGCACCACCGATTGCGGCAAACAAAACGTAAATATGCCCATGAGCAGCCACTGCGTAAAATATAGAGAAAGTGGCATTTTGCCGTCGGCAAAGGGTTCCATCATTTCAGGATGGTTCGCCTGAATAGTATCCATAATAGCGGTATAGCCACCGCCAGCCGTCAGTATTCCCGCAGCAAGAACCACGATTCCTACGAGCATCGCAATACCGCACAGTGCATCGGTAAACGCCACACCGCGAAACCCCCAATGGTGGTGAAGACGACAACAGCGCCCCCAAAATCAAAAGGCCCGCGACATAGGAATAGCCCGTTACTGCCGAAAATAGCTTTGCCCCACCAACGAACTGAGCCACCATCGTCGCTGATACAACGATGATAAGTGCGAAAGATTCGCCAAAAGATTAGAGTGATAGCGCGCACGGATAACATCAACAACGGTAACCGCTCCCAATTTGCGTGAAACAAGCGCCATCTTCTACCCATAATGCCGTAGAGCAAGAATAGTGCGGTCACCTGCACAGCTGCCATATAGACCCAACCGAGGTCCGACATTCCACGCCCGGGAGCCACCCACAAATGAACTGACCGACCCGTATGTGGCAATCGTCGTCATCGCCAAAACAAACGGACCAAGGCTTCGACTACCAGTAAAATATTCGGCGATAAACCCGCCCGAAGCAGCACGCTCACCACGACGACGTGCCACAACGGCAATTGCCAGAGCGATTGCCAGAAATACAATAACGGGAAGCAGACCAGCAAGACTATTCATGACCGATCTGCTTCCCACTGGCCGCGGCAGTTGTATCGCTGCTTATCTGGTTATCTGCTTCCTCATCAAAGGAAAAAGTCGACGAAACACACGCCGCGCAGAAAGAAACACCGATACCGCAATGGAGCAGATCCAGGTTCAAGAGTGCCACACAACCCAAGAGGCGTGGAACACTTCAATACCAGTGCCTGCCAAAGCCAAACCACCGGCAACCCAGACGGCAATGTAGTCACCACCAGGGCTGCTGCGATTGCTTTTGCTTCGCGATTCGCCTGCTGCATCTTCTGCCCGTACGTCAGGCGGTCTGGCGAGTCCATGGCGCTCCTTTACGGCAAACAAAACAGATTTGTAGTCGTGAGGTAGTGTACTACGCAACCACCGAAGCTTCGTACCCGGCATCAACAACTGCATCAACACGTCGGCATCGGGTACCTCTTGAGCAAGGTCAACCACTGCATTCTTGTCAGCAAGCTTACCTATACTGAACTCCTTCAACGCCTTCAAGCGCTTTTCGTTACATGAGCAACACAGTGCTCGCACATCATGCCGTCTACTGCAAGGGTCTTCTTCATAGTTGGTTCCTTTCTATCTACTTCGTTTTCAGGATTGTTTTGAGTTGTCTGTCCTTCACCATTCGATTGGCTCACGCTATCTGATGTGCTATCACCAGACTGACCAGTGCTGACTTATCGTCATCTGGCTGACTGTTATTCTTCGATCGGTTATCGCCCTCCAGTTTGATGTTGCTGTTTACCTTAATGTCATCACCCAACTGGTCGCTGTTCCGTTGTCCGGCGCTCAATTGACCAGCGTCCACTGAAACTGGGGCGGCCTCAAGCGATGGCTTCCACCCGCGCAGGCGCAGAGCGTTTGTTACGACGCAGATACTCGAGAAGCTCATACACGCAGCTGCGATCATAGGGTTAAGCGCAATGCCCCACGCAGACAGCGCACCTGCTGCTATGGGAATACAGATTGCATTGTAGATAAGTGCCGAGAATAGGTTCTGCTTAATATTGCGCATTGTCGCACGAGAAAGTTCCAGCGACGTTGCCACATCTTCAAGATCGCTGCGCATCAGCACGATATCAGCGGCGTCGATGGCAACATCGGTCCCCGCCCCAATAGCAATACCAACATCAGCACGGGCAAGAGCAGGGGCATCGTTGATGCCATCCCCACCATAGCTGTCTTACTTTCAGCGCAGAACGCACGAACGCGTTCTTCGCGCCTTCGGGCGCACACTGGCAATGGCCCTCATCGGTGCCGACTTCGCTGTATCAACCGCCGCGGTCGTGCATCGTCACCGGTAAAGCAGACCGTTTAACACCCATCGCATGCAGGCGTTCGATGGCGTGCTTGTCGGCTTAACCACATCGGCACAGGCGACCGTCAGTTCAGCTTTACCGTCGCGAGCCACAATCAGCGGCGTCTTACCTTCTTCAGCAAGGCGCTTTTGTTTCGTGTCAAACGTGCATCAACAGCTACGCCAGTTTCACGCAACAGGCGTTCGTTACCGGCAACACAGACAGCACCGTCAACCGCGCCCCTCACACCACGGCCTGCCACCGTTGCAAAGTCTTCCACTGACTGCGCTTCGACACCCATTTTAGTGGCGATAGTCAACAAAGGCGCGCGCCAGCGCGATGTTCGCTGCGCACCTCAAGCGAAAGAGCAGCCTGCACTACTGCGCGTTTGATGGCAGTCAACTGCTTTTTTCTGCAGCGGTCCAGCCATCCTGTTCGTACACAAGGGCATCGGTCACGCGTGGTGCGCCCTTCGGTGATGGTGCCAGTCTTATCAAGCACGACAATACGTGTGTCGTGCGCATTTCAACGCTTCGGCACTCTTGATGAGCACTCCTGCTGTGCACTGACCCGTACCCCACCATAATGGCTGTTGGTGTAGCGAGACCCAAAAGCACAGGGGCACGAGATGACGAGTACCGGAAATACGCATCGATACGGCTGCAGAAAAATCGCAAAGTGCCAGCCAGATAGCAAAATACCACGATGGCTCACCGATAACAGCCGGCACGAATATACCTGCAATCTGGTCGGCTTTGCGTTCGATGGGTGCTTTGGTACTTGCTGCTTCATCCACAAGCTTTACGATGTGTGCCAGCGCCGTATCGGCACCAACTGCCGTTGCGCGCATGGTGAACCAGCCACTGCGATTCACCGTCGCGCCAGTTACGGTATCGCCTGCTTCCTTTCACGGGCAAGCTTTCCCCTGTGATAACCCGATTCATCGACCGCAGCGAGTGCCTTCCACCACCACGCCATCACAGGGAACAGCCGCACCAGCACGTACCGCCAGTATGTCGCTCACAACAACCTGCTCAATCAGAATTTCCTCTTCTTGGCCATCGCGCACACGAAGAGCCGTTGCCGGTGCCAAGTCAAGTAACCCGTTAATCGCGTCGGTGGTACGGACCTTGCTCGCGCCTCAAAAACTCACCGAGCGTGATCAGCGTGAGAATCATCGCGGCTGATTCAAAATATAAAATCCATGCCCGCCGTATGCGCAGCCTGCACATCACCCACGCCCAGTGCCGCGCTCATGCGATACATCGCTGCAATACCGTAAATAATTGATGCCGTCGAACCAAGCGCAATAAGCGAATCCATATTTGGCGCACGATGTATAAGAGTTTTAAAGCCCACACGGAAGAATTTGAGTTAACAAACACCACCGGAATAGTTAACAAAAGCTCGGTCAGCGCTAATGACATCATGCCTTCATGGCCAGCGAGTGCTGCAGGAATTGGCCAGCTAAACATATGTCCCATTGAAAGATAGAAGAGCGGCACCGTAAATAAAATAGAGACGATCAAGCGCATGCGCACGTGACGAGCTTCTTTTTGCGCTGCGTCAGAAGCGCTTCCGCGGGATGGTGCCGCTTCGGACGAAGCCTGACCGCGCACCGTGGCACCGTACCCCTGCTTTTCCACCGCTGCGCTGACGGCAGCAAAGTGTTGCATCGTTGCCATCGTAGGTTACTTCCATACTGTTTTTCAGCAGGGTTCACGACCGCTTCATCTACGCCGGGCACTGCTTGTGAAGCTTTTTGTCACCCGCGCCGAACAGGCGCTATCATCGTCATACCAGTGACATCGAATGTCTTCTTCATGATGGCCTCACTTTGCCACACGTTTGATGAGATCCATTGCTTCATCAACAATCTCGTCGTTGCCCGATCGGATCTCTTCAACAACGCAGGTCTCTAAATGATTCTGCAGCACAATACGCTCTATGCTTTGAATAGCTACGCGTCGAACATTTGCACCAGGACATCGCCGCAGTAGCGGTTTTCTTCAATCATCGTTTTGATACCGCCCAGCTGGCCGATAGCGCGGTTCAAACGACGTTGCAGGTCTTCTTGTAAGTCTTGACTGCGCGGCGTGTGCTTCTGCCGCGCACAATGCGGACACTCTCGTTCTGCCATAGGTATGCGCTTCCTTTAACTGATTTCAGCCAGTTTACTCGTTCTTGTTTTACAGCGGCTATGTATACCCCTAGGGGTATAGTCACTACGAGAGGAAATATGCAAACTGGCACATCAGTAGACCTCTCGCGCCGTATCACGTGACGTTTCAATTACTGCCTACCACCCTGAACGTTCAGCATCGAAGGTGAGTTGAACACCATTAAACAGCAGAGAAATTGTTAGTGAGCATGCCGATGGAACCGATGTCGCAAACCTGTGACAGCATCAAACAGCAGAAACTTTTACGAACGATTGAGCCACGCCCAACGGATCGCTAACACCTTCAGAGAATCGGAATGGGCCGAACAAATAAGCGTTAAACGATACCGTCTAGCCATGTCAACTGTTAAATCGGTTGGCTACCGCTGGAGATCAGCGTTGGAATACCGGCTCGAATAGCTTTTTACCACCATATCGGTCGGGATACGTCCGCTGGTAAAAATAGTGCAATGCGCGAGGTCAACGCCATCACGCAAGGCGCAACCGACCACCTTATCGAATGCGTTATGGCGTCCTAAATCTTCGCAGCACATAGAGCACTTCTTCTCCGAGCGCCAAATAGCTGTGCGCCCCAAACGTGCGCTTATGCGCAGGTGTATCAACTTCAAAGATATGCGCCATCTTAAACACCCAAGAAATGGACCATGTAATTGGCACCACTTCCTTGAGCTCTTCATTCTTTACCCAAGAATCATCGAGGGTACGATTAAAGGTGCAGCATGAAGGCACATCCACGTGAGACCGATGTGAGCGTGGTGTTTCGATCGTGCAAATACACCATGCATGGCGTACTCACAGAGATAGACCTCATCCACTTCGTCGAGGGCTATCGATCATTCCCTCGGTGAATAAGCGTCCAAGAACCAGTTCAATCACATGATCGGCTGAACACATCAGCGTCATGATAAGCGTGCCATTTACATACACGCGCACCGCGTTTTCCGTCTGCAGATAGTCTTCTTCCACAGATGCCGTACAGGCAGCTTCATCCGTGGCTTGACTAGCAGCAAGACCGGACGGATTCAGCCGAATGATGTCGTATACCTTCTCTTCCTCTATCGGTTGAGAGGCATCGAATACGCGCATGACGTTCCTCTTCTCGAACTCTTTCACCTACCAGCAGAGCAATCTTTTTTCGAAAGACCAGACGGTGAAAGAAAGATGAAAAGAAAATTTAAGCGCTACACGTCATACGTTGGTGCGTTTTGAAAGCGCGGATCGTGAGCGATTTCATCCAAACGCGCCATGACAACATCTTCTACTTCCATGGCAAAGGGCTGTACTTTCATATCTTCGCGGAACACAACCCGCTGGTAGCCGCCACAATCGTCACATCGCTGCGGTCGATGTGCGGGATCACCTGCCACATTGAAGTAATGAAGATGACTCATACTGCGCGTGCCGCAGTTCCGCACCGAATACGATCGAAATTCCACTGGGTACCGCATCGCGCAGTACTGCATGCGGCCGCGTCCGTCGCTTGCGGCCGACTCCCCTACCACGAAGCCGTTGCGGGCGATCCGCAGACCGGGCAGTCAACGGATCGCTCGAACGAATGGTGATCGTCAGCATCTTGATGACGGGCAACAGCCGCTTCAGCAGCGGGCTGCAAATGGGCACAGCGGGCAAACGCCAGCACCATCAGCACGTTAGCGGGCAGATCGGCAGAGACGTCAAAGCTATCGATGTGAGCAAGTGTCTCTTCGATAAACGAGGCAGGATCTGTGCCTGCGCGCACTAAAGGTCAACGCGCGCACAAAAAGTGTTCCAGTCAAATGCCTGTAAGGCACGGTTGCCGCGTCATCAAGACCCGCATGATCCGCCATATAGCTGGCAATCTGTTGACACGTTTGTGCGAAGTCTCGCAGCCTCAGCGCCACTGGCACCTGCGAGAAAACTCCTTCTGGTGCACGGTACAGCGCAACAATCTGCGCTGCCTCTGGCGCATGCCAGCCATTTTGACGCGGCTACAAAGTCGGCGTTCTTGCTGAATATCCGAGCCCTTCGAAAAAGGCCAGCCGCGCCGCTTCAGCAGGATCAGCCTCCTCTTGATACGCCGCAACAGCAGCATGCACCAGATTGGAGTCCACCGTTACTTCTCCACTTCTTCGACATTGCCTTCTTCAATTTCCTTACGGGCCCAAAAGCCCCAGTGATACAAGGCATTCGATTCGCTTACTTTTCCATCGCCCCACATAAGACGAATTGTCCCGCGGTAGGGTTGGAAGATGCCGGCACCCAGATAGATGTGGGCCACACCAAATACGATGAACATGATAAAGCAGATGTCATGCACCATACGCATAATCATCTCGGCCGTACCATTGACATTAAAAACACTCGTTCCCAACCACAAAACCAAGCCTGAAGCGGCAATGCAGATGCCCGATAGAATCATGGCGCCGTCAGCAATACGCTGTCCACTTTCTACTTCGTCTTGGTCGGGCATGAACCCGTTTTGGCCCGAGCATATAAGGGACAAACTTCAGCATGAGATTCAGAAGTCTTCATGCGTCCATTTGAGTGATACTTTCCTAAGATTCTTTGAAACCCTTCGGGGCGAAAAGCACTCACAATGGGTGTCAAGATAAAGATGGCACCCACCACCCGATGGCTGATACGCATCCCCTGAGCTACAACAGGAAACGCTGCTGCCAGCTGAGGGACGAATACGAACAGGCCAGAAATAACCAGCCAAATGCAGGAAACTGCCACGATATCGTGTGTAAAGACGTGTCTGGGCGAGTGGCGCGGTATGACGCGCTCAGGATGAGTTCTTCTTTTTCGGTCTTCTCGGCCATTATCAGCTCACCTGCCTCTTTGTCGATATGCTTGATAACTTCATCGGTATCGACATCGATAACATCATGCAGTCTACTTCATCGTAGTACATTCTGTCGCGCTTATGGCCCGTGACTAACAGAACGACAGGCCCAAGCCACCAACGATACCGGCGGCACCAAGAGCAGCCAGCGGTTTCATGCAGCCTAGGGCTTCTGTTAAACCATCAGGGGCAGCACCTTCAGGTAAGTTCTGATACATAGACAAGTCGTGCCAGGCACGTTGATGACATGCAGAGCCACCACTTCGTCGGCGCCGTAGACGCGCATCGCTAAACCCTTTTCGTGGAGCACTTCAGCGCGTTTGCGTGCTTTAGCAATCAATTCGTCGCGCGACCCTCAAAAGGCATTTGGCTGACAGGTGAGAAACACGCTGGTGCTCTGCCGTGACGCACGCGATCAGTTCATCCGGTGCACTTATTGATCTTGATGCCGCCACCTGCAACGCCAATGCCAGTATGACGCGGGACATCAAAGGGCATGCACTGCGGCAATACTGACGCAATGCAGTTATCGCATCGTAGAAATAACAAGCCCGCTGCCGTCCGGGTCGTGATACAAACTGCCACTGGGGCAAACGTTAACGCAGGCTGCATCGGTGCAGTGCATGCGTGAACGACGTCCAAAGGCCCAGTCGACACCATACGCGTTTTCGCGTGCACGTTCTTCAAAGGTGATAATCAAGCGTATCAGGGGTTGAGATCAGGCGGATTTTGAAACGATTTGAATTCCCCTGCGTTGAAATCGATGGGAGAAGGCAGCTCATTCCACACCTTGCACGCAGCTTGGCACCCACGGCACGCAGTGCACTTCGATGCATCATAATAGATAGCCATTTCCTGTGACATAGTTCAGCCCCCTTCCTTATGCTTTCTCGAGGCCAACAAGGAAGGCCTTCGATTCTTGATAGAAAACTGTTCGGGTCGCCCATTGGGCACAAGTCGTTCGTAATATCGCCCTGGTGAGATGTTTGGCAACGGTCATGCACGATACCGATGGTGTACTGCGTTTTGCCGTGCACCTTCAGCAGCGCCACCCGTTTGGTGACCATGGCGTGAACCTTGATGGACCCGCGATTATTAAAGATGCGCACCTCATCACCGTTGCAATGCCCTTTTTCTTCAGCAAGTTTCCGCAGGGATCTCGCAGTACTGGTGGGGAACCATTTCGTTGAGCGCAGGAATCGTATGCGTTTCCTGACCCGTAGACCACTGTTCAGTCAATGAATAGGTAGTCGCCACGTAGGGGTACTTCTCAGCATTTCCCTTGGTGTCTCTGACGGATCCTCCACAAACAGAATCGCCGGATTATGGTCAGACCCATTAAGCACATTGGTCGTGGGGAGACTCAAACGGCTCGTAATGTTCAGGCAGAGGCATGTCGTTCATCACATTGCTGAACAGGCACGCATTTCTCCCCAACGCATAAAAGGCTTTATTGTTTGGGGCAATCGGTGTGGTAGTGCCATCAGCGTTCGCCTTGCTGGCTGCAAAGTCGCCCACATCAGTCAAAATCCACTTCTCGACCATCCCTTTCACCGGTGCCTTATCGGCGCCAGGACTACCGTTCATGTCGCACGAAGCACGGTTGTACAAAATACGACCGGTTCGCAGGCAGCTAAACGACCACTTGGAAGATGTGCAGATCGCCAACGTCGGTGTTATCGACGACCTGTGTTTTGCCGACGGATCCTCGGAGCGTCGGCGTTGCCATAGTGTCGGTATAGATCCAACACGCCTCGCCGTTAGACCACCAGCGTGAGCTTGCTAAATGCATCAAGCAGCTTAGGCGTATTATTGTTCTTCAGTCACTCCGTCGCGCCCTCGGTGCGGTGGCCGATTAGCTCCCAGGCGATCACATGAAACTGCCAAATACGCCAGCATAATCACTTAGCATTCAGAATAGGCGTCGGAACGCGCCGCCTTCCTTTCGCGCAGCATAGCTTCCTGATGAATCAACGCCAGGTACTTCATGTCGGGCTGCGAATTGCCGCGTGGCTCGCCGCCTTGCTTCACTGCCACCGCGACCTGAATTGAGAGACGGTGCCAGGCTTTTCGAACAAGCTCACAATGGGAAGGAAGTAGCATTCGGTTTTAATGTTAGTACGCATTTTTCTCCTGATGCGGAGCATCCCAGAACGCGGCGGGTCTCCTGGCATTATATACATGTCGTCAAGACGACCAGTCCAGATTGCCGGGTAACGCGCCGCGAATAGCTCGCGTTGCCTGCGACTGCAAGACTTTTGACCAAAGAACATATAACAGCTGATAACACCTTGTTCGATCGGTGGAATGCATTCTGCAGCCGAAACGCTGCGGCGTTATCAAGCTTCGGAAGCCAATTGAAACCGTAATCGTTGCTCGGCGGTGGCATTGTCGCCGAAGAACGACTTCGGATATGTAACACAGGAACTTTGGCGTGTTCGACCAATACATCGCTCGGCGTTTCGTTGGCACAATACTCTGTCATCGGCCCGACCTCTTAACTGTCCGGTGAAGCCGCACAGATAGCCCGTCCTATCGCCAGGAAGATGCACATGTCATTTACTACCCCTGTACGTTGGGTTCGCCACGCAGTGCTCAGCTGGCCGCACCAGCGCCAATGTTGCCCAGCAGAAAGCTGAATAATGGACATACTGCGGGTATTGCACGCCCGGTACTGTGCTGTGTCTGGCCGAGCGCATACAGAATCGTGCCCTTTTATCAGTTTGCACCGGTGCTTGTATAGATGTCGTAGACCTGCTCAAGCGCTTCACGATTCATGCCACAGACGCTGCATACCGTATCAGGTCATGGCGAGTAATGATTGCGCATGATCTGATACACACGGTTGGGGTCCTCAAGCGTGGGGTCCTTCTTCGGCGTCTTTTAGGACGGAGCGGTGTAAAAGCGGTACGCCTTCTTCGGTTGTCCATGCATACGCGCCAGTCGCAGACGTATCCCACTGGGTTTCCGATTCAACCTGATACGATGAGTGAGTCTTGTCGTACGACTTTGTTTCTTCGTTAAATCCGCTAAAATAAACCTTCTTCCGGATCAAAGGTAAAAATCAGGGTTGATCAGGTAAGAAAGGTTCACGTGTAATTAAGGCAGTACTCATGCTGCCAGCGATCATGTTCAAAGATGTGGTTGATCGTGCCGCCGAAAGCGATAGTCGGTAGCCAGGGGCGAATGGGACAATGGATGTCCGGCTAAAGCGCAGCCGTGCGCGTGAAAGCGGATCCTAACAATAATGTTGCGCCGTTTTCGCGAGCGCGATCGACCCATTTCATTGAAGCGGGGATGATTTTCGGCATGTACTGCAGCCCTAGGTAAAAGCACGTCAGCGTTGGCAAAGATCCGCACTGTCCCGTCTTGCACCTCTACCGCAAACGTTGGTCCCCAGACCGAAACCGTAGAGCTGTGTCAAACGCGCGCCTGGTTATCGAGGGTGATGGCCCTAATTCGCGGAAGCGACGATGAAATACTCTTCTTCGATGGTCGTGAAGACCCGCCTAAACAGGGCAATAGCTGATTCGGTGCGATTAACCGTCACACCTGCTTCGTTGACTTCTTCAAAGGTTTCATCGCGCGTGTCTTTCGCATACGCGCGCAATCTCGTTGATCGCTTCGTCCCGGAAATGTCTTCCACTCGCTTGCCCGGACGACGAACTTTTGGATATTAACACGGCCAGGGTTTTTCTTCGAGCGCCCGTCTTGGGATTTACGATATATTCGTTTGAAATTCAGCCGCACCCTTGGGGCAAAGGCCACCTTCGTTTACAAAGTGATCGGGTCACCTTCAACATGGACCAGTTCACCGTCACCGCACCGGGTAACTTAAACCACAGCCGCACGCGCAGTAACAGCGGGATACTCGTCCGCTCTTCGGTGATCTACGAACTCCATTCCTTTTCGCAGTTATCGAATGCAGACGCCTTCGACTGATTGGATAGCTCCCAGGCCATCGAGCCGGCAAATGCCAGCGCCGTTGCCTTAAAAAGCCCGCGCCGCGTTAAGTCCATGCGGATCACTTCCTCTTTCTCTCGTCTAATGAGAATTTGTCACAATCCTCCACCCAAGCATGCACGGCGTTGCCCGCCGGCCTCCACCTTGCTGGTAACTTCTGTGGTGTCATCGAAACGCGTTTTTGCTCAACAGGGGAAAGCCCGCTATTTCGGCCGTGCGTAGCATCAAGCGGGTGATTTTTGCGATTTTGTGTATTGAGCAAAAGGATGATAAGCGCCATTTATACTCGCACGAGACGTGCTACATGCCTGTGACATGGGAAAATGTATGCTCGGTGTAAAATGGTCTACATCCCAGCGACGCGCCCACGACACGCAACTACAGCAGCTGAAAGGTCGCAGTATCATAGAAATTCCAAGTAGAGTGCAATTGGATGAGGTTCAACAAACAGTAAAGCGAGGAAAAGGAGGATAGATGAGCGAAGAGGAACGCGTGCACTTAACTCGCATGACGTCTAAAAGGCGGTTGAGCAGCCAAATGGAGTCCGGGTGACTTGCAGGAAATAATGAAAAAGATTGCGCCGGCTCAACGCCCCAATTTACTGTTGGGCTTCGACACCAGTGATGATGCGGCAGTATTTCGTCTCGACGATCAAGCTGCGGTGCTGACAGCTGATTTCTTCACGCCGGTTGTTGATGACCCTACAGTTTGGAGCCATTGCCGCCGCAAACGCTGCTTTCCGATGTGTTGCCATAGAACAACGCCGATAACAGCGCTCAATATCTCGTTCCACCTGCAAACTCGGCAACGATGTCAGTGGCTGAAGTTATGCGCGGTGGATCTGACAAAGTGGCTGAAACGGTGCTTTCACCGTGGGTGGGCATTCCATCGACGATGAAGAGCCGGTATATCGCTCCGTCTTTGGCGTCGTGCACCCCGATCATTATTCGCAATGGCGCCCGTCCTGGCGATGTGCTGTTCTATACCAAGAAGAATTGGTACCGGCATTCTCACCTCGGCATTTCGTGCCAAGCTGGAAACCGACGAGTATGCGGAAGCCATCAATTCGATGATGAGCCAACAAATATGGTGCGGCAGCCATGCGTCGCGTGCGTACCCATGCGGCCACCGATGTGACCGGCTTTGGGTTAGCCGGTCACCTTCAAAAATGCTCCAGCATCAGGGTTGTGCTGCACGCTTGCAGTGGGATGCCCTTCCTGTTTGATAAGGTGTTGACTGTGCTTGCGCCTATTGCCGTCCAGGAAAAAGCATTCTCGATTATCCAATGGGCACAACCGCTTTGTGCCACAGGCCACGCTCGACGACAACGACTACGACAATCACGTGGCGGTGCTCTGCGACCCACAAACATCAGGTGGTTTGCTGGTGGCTGTCGACGCCTGATGCTGATGCGTTCGACGCTGCTTTCTTCGAGCAGACAAACGCGCCACGCCTCTCGCATCCGGCGCAGTGATCGACGGCCCCTGCGGGTAACATATTCATCGCTTAGCGGCAATGTGTTCACTGCTAGCAGGACAAAACATAAAGCAGCCAACAAGAGCGAAAACCGCTGTTCATTACAACTAATGCTTTGCCTTTTAAACGTTCAGAAGTGAATACGCCCTCGATGGCACGTGCAGACTCGTATCAGTTTTCAAAACACTCCGAATGAAATAGATAGCTATCGCTGATCTTTGCGAAATTCGCGAATCATCTTGGCGAGATTGCCAAAATCAATATGGACATGCTCTTTGTCGTTATCCACATGGATGCCATCCCATCCAACATGGACCTTTTCGCCCTTCTTTGGGTTGAGAACATGGACACCCTCACCAAAGGCTCACTCTGACATAGTCATTTTCAGAATCGCCTGATTGCTGCCAGGTTGTCTGTTCTTCTTCATCTGAATAGACAGTATCACCTTCGCCTTGAACTGCGGCGTTTTCGCTTTGCGCTGCGGTGTCTTCACCCTGCTCTGCACCGTCTTCAGCAGGTTCACTCTGTGTCGCGGCTATCTGCAGCTGTCTCGCCACCAGCAGCCTCAGACACGGGCGCCTCAACAATAACTTTTTCAGGATCAGCAAAGAGCAAATTCGTCACAGTGATGCCATACAGCAGAGCAGGCGCGATGAGGTTATCAGTATCGGGGAATGCTTCAGCTGCCTCCACTTCGACACTGCCCGGCGTGATACACCCTGTCTTTGCGGCGACCTGTTGTTCTTGAGAGTCCCGCAGCGTCGGTATTCAGCAGCCGTTTTCGCTATTTCCAATCTTCGTGAGAAACCTCTCTGGTAGTAGCCGCATTCCTGCAGCTGCGCTCGCATACTCGTTGGTATTGGTAGTAAGCGCCACCAGCTCTGGCTTGCAATTGATAAGCGCAGCCAATAGTTGTTGCGGAAAAGCGCCGATAGCTCACGTCGTCACCAAAGGCGGTTTCAATCTGCGCCTTTACTCGGCTACGGCTTCAGCAAGCTTCTGTTATAACTGCAGAGCGTGGCAATCGCGCCCATAAAGCGCGCACGCGCCTCCCGTTACCAGCAGGGCGCTTCAAATGGGCACAGAGGCGCTCGACGATATAGCTGTTTTCACGGCCCTCGGTAAGAAAGCGGGATTCAGCGGCAGCAGCTGGCTAAGCGCCGCTACGCTGCAACCGATTCGATAACTCCATTCGCTACTCTGTTTTCAGCGGCTCGCCCCGCCCTACCAATCAGAATAACTGCAGGTCGGCAAATACCAGTGCACATGCTCGAAATCGTTGTCGGCGAACCTGCGTGCAAGGTCAGCAAGCTTCGCTTTAGGAAAGCACCCATGCGATCGGCAATAACCTCGAGATTTACCGGTACCTGCTGCACACTTGTCGTTCCGCGGCAAGCACTCGCAGCCACCGGCAGAGCTGAATGACGCTGTGTCTTGGCCGCCAACATCAATAACGGTGCCGTCGGGGCCGAAGAAAATTGCACCCGCGCATGGCAGGTGAACTGCAGTGACGGTTTTAGTTTGCGCAAGGCACGACAACGCGTCACATCTGTCGCAATCACCGTTGCTCCATCAGCGCTATGTTGTGCTCGAGCAACGTACTTCACCCGCTCGGCCGCGTCAACGCTGGAAAAGCCTGTGGGCGTACATCCGTGCTAGCGCGCTGTCACCATCAAAAACAGCTACCTTCGTTTGCCCGTGCGGGCCAATATCAATTTCAACCTTAACCATTACTTCTCCCATTGAATAAAGAAATAGGTTGCACTCCTTATGAACCAAAGTTCGTATGCGTGCTCTTGATGCATCGCTGCAGTCGCAGGCGCGCGTGTCCCAGCAGTTACACGACAGGCCTGGTAAAGCGGCGCCTCGCCACACACCTTCGCGGAAAGCTGCGCTTTGCGCGCGTGAAGCCCGATTCAGCCGTTGCACGATCGGCTGCGGGTGCTGCCCACGACAGCCCACATGAAGCTGCTATCTGGGTTGGCGGCGGAATAATGCGACCGAATACCATCGCGACGCGCTGGCTTCTTCGGCAGCCATCGCATCTGACACCGAAAGCAAAGTGAGATACCGCTTTCAGCGTTTTTCTCTCGTCGTCTGCCCTCACGTGCTGGGCTTTGCTGCAATCGCAGCAACAGCACGAATACCTGTACATCCGCTTCGTCTGCAGTGTTGAAAGAGAGAGCTAAAACGCACCCGCCCTTGGCGATCAGGTGCCAAGCGCTACGTGCATAAGCGGGGCGCAATGTGCTCCGGCACTTTGGTGCGAGATACCGAAATTCCACGTTCCAGAACATCGCAGCTTCTGCTGAATCGACATCTCCAATGTTGGGCGCCACAATGCCACAGCGATCCCGATGCCACCCTGCCGCCGCCAGACATGGCACTATCAATGGTGCACACCCCGCCATCGAGCGATCGGCCAATTGGCCTGTAAAGGCTCAATTCCCTCAACACCTGTCTCTTCCGTGTAAGCCAAGACCAGCAGAAAAGACCCGCAATACCATGTGCGTTGGGAGTACCTGCTTCCAGGCGTTCTGGTAGAAATAGCAGATTGATTATAGCGTAACTGTGCGTACCTGATCCGCCAACTGAATAGGGTGGGAGATACCATGAGTCGCGCAGTTGCGCTTCGGGCCTCAGTACCCTGTGCATAGAGACCCTTATGGCGGTGACGCCACAGTATCAAGGCCTTGTGCCTGCGCGCCATCAACCAGCGTGGGACGCCGTTTGTGCAGCGTCGACAATAATAATCGCATTGTGTTGATGAGGCAATGCAGGCCCATGCGTTCGACATCGTGGATGTCGCAGTAGATTTGATAAGCATGGGTAACCGCCACCACGCGCGTAGCTGGGCGAAACGAGCGTTCAAACGCTACGCAATCAATCGAGCATCGGGCGCCTACCGGCACGATTGGGCAGACGGCACCGCTCTTCCTGCGCTCGATGGAGCAGACGCAGCTGCCACCAGTGTGGCGCAGCTGTTGTAATGGCGTGGTCTCCTGCGTACCAATAACCCGTAATTGCTATGTTGAGCGCTTCGGCAGTACCATTGAGGCTAAATGCCACGGAAGCATCGGGCGCGCAAGCAGATGCGCTAGTTTGGCTCCGCGCACGATAGCCTGTCAGATCGGCCGAAGGGATGCATCATGCAAACGCCCCTCGACCAACGCCACCGAGATGAGACCAATAGCTGCCGCAACCGCCACGCGCCACCGTCGGTGGTTTTAATCGTAATCGTCGCCGCGTTATCGAAATGGGTCAGTTTCGCTTTATCAGCACCAACGCTACGGACGCACAGCCAACGCCAGCCGCCAGCTGTTTTCGGCAATAACGCGTATTTGACATTACCTCGCCGGCAGCAAGTTTTGATCCGTTATGCCAGAAAATAGTTTGAGGCACGTACCGCGCTCAGCACTTCGACGCCAGCAGCAGCCAGGGCACGCAAATCATCAAAGCGATTCCGACCGCTTCGCGGGTCAAAATGCACACGCCGTTAGCAGCACAACACGGTGTCGAGCAGCGGTATCGCACAGAGTCAGGGCAAAAACAAATGCGCCATCAGCGCCACACCTAATGTGTCGCTCGCCCGTGCCCGCCGAGTGCTGGCCGGACAGCACTAACACGCGGTCCTACGCTTGGCGGTGCCGCAGCTGATTCTGCGGAGACATCAAGAAGATTCAGAATCCATCCTTCATGATGCGCACCGCAAAATCACCCTCAGGTGTCCTTTCGTGTTCAGAGGCCGCCTTAAGCGACTTCGCCAAAGATTGCCGCGAGATTTTCGACACAGCTGTCTCGTTATCGACCGAAGCAGTTTGACGTTCCTCGTCCACCTGTGACGGGGCCTGCTTCGCCTTCACTACCGGCAAAGGACACGCATCGCCTCGTGCATCGTTGTTAAATCCATCATTCATCCTTTCCTTGTTCACTGCAGCCGGCTGCAAAAACAACTGGCCTGGCGGGTACTATGTGAAGTTCGCTGAGTGCGAGATATCGCTAGTAGTAGGACCAATTTACAACTATCGGCTGGTCAATAAAGCCGACACCGACCGCGTCGTAATACCGATCTCGATGGGCATCGATCTGCCGTGGTAGGGGCACTACTCGCCAGGGCAATGCCAGCCGCGACATGCGGCGATGCTTCCATTGACAGTCGGCATCCTCGCATGAGATCCATGACGAAACACCGCGGGTCGCACGCGCCGCACGAGGTTGGCGACACCCGTACGCAATCTTCTTTTCGCGCTGAATTTCATGCTAAAACTCATCGCATCAGGTGTCGTAAACAAAAGATAACAATCACGGGGCAATCCGTAGCTTTTCTGCACCTGCACATCGCAGCCGCAGTGCTCCGCGCAGCTGATGCATGTGCAATATGTTCGCGATTCGCCAGATTGCCCCATACCGTCTATTCCCCAGCATTTTCAGCGAAAAGCCTGTACACGCGTACGTAGCTGTTCAACATCGTTATCGGTGTGGTCGATTTCGATGTCGAGGCACCGGGATACCCTGCGCTCGAGCCGACTCAAGTGCGGGCTTCCACCTTGAACGTTGTACAGAACTTGAGATTCGTGTTGTGCTTCATCCACTTGATGGGCGCGCGCCAGGTCAAGCACTAAATGCGCGCTGTGTTTGGTGTAAAGCAAGCACAGTTGATTTTCATGTAGCGCTCGGCAAGTGCGTGGAACTGACCTGGCAAATCGAGGCACTTTCATCAACCAGGTTGGTAAAAGAACTTTGTGCCCGTGCAATTTTCTTCACACAATATAGCACCATTTGTTTTCCAATAATATGATGTAGCTTCCAGTGGGAATGGCCAGCGGCGTACAGTAAGCAAAATACGCTGTGCCAGCAGGGATACGCTCACGCCATCCGCCGGTCGTTGTTCGAGTTCGCACAAAGATTATTTGCCATTTCCGTACAGCGAATGGGGTCATCAAAAGAATACAATTTGCATCATAAGCAGCGCGTCGGTGCGAAAATGGGAATGATCATCGGGATTCTTGCGTGTCTCGTATACCCGAGCCAAGGGCACGCGCCGCGCGTTAATGGTTTATTATCGCTGTTGCGAGCTTTTCTGCCGTGGGTGTATTGCCCGGTAACTTCTTCGACATTCCGAGCGAACAAGGCAATTTCATCCGCCCAACTGTCAATGTCCTTGAGCGTTTCATCTGGGTGTTTGCGCGACGACATACGTCGGTGCGTCAGATGCGAATTTCGTCACATCTTCTGCCGTCGCAGGTTGTTTCAACAAATTCATCAGCTATACGGAAGAAAGGGCAGGTTTTTCCTAAACGCGCGCCCAGTGACGCTTTAATCAGTGGACAAACATCAGCGGGAAGGTACTTCTCGCCTTCGCGCGCAAAATTGCGATCCGCCACTAAGCCCGTCACGATGCCGTCGCAAGCAATAACTGCTTCATCGGGCACATACGTGCAGAAAGTGCCAAATACTTCTGCCCCTTCTTCTGGGCTTCCACTGGCTCGGCGGGACGAATGCCGTGAATGTCGGCGCTACCATGTCCCAAAATGCCATTCCCTCTGGACGGTTTTCTGCGAAAGAAAGACGTCGCCAAACGCCTGAGCAAAACGGCACACAACTGATCGTGTGTCGCCAAATCCATGCCCATCCTGCCACATTGCATGACGCGATCCTCGCCATTATCCCTACCTCCTTCGGGACCTGCGTGGTCGCGCGTGCCGCTTAACCCTAGCACCTCCAGCATCGCCATCCGACAGTGCTGCTTCTCTCACCTGTCGGGTGTACTGACGCTGGAGCGCTCTTTTGATAATGCAGAAATCAATAGTTTTCGCTGCGGACGCATGCGAAAAAGATACCCTGATACTCAGGGATGAAATGGGGATTGCGTGCAAGCAGATAGCAAAATCCCATATCAGAAGAGGCTTTGCAGAAGCGCACCCATGCAGAAAAACGTGCGCCAAAGCCGATACTTCTGTTGAAGTTGATAATAACACGTTGACGATTAGCGCGTAACCCGAAGCAAGCAGATCGCCGCACAAGACCATCCCATGAAAGCGGGCAGATGCGCCTGTGTGTGATGAGCGGCAGCGCTTCTGCGGAGACGCTCGGGCAAGCGGCAAGGCGTTCCGAATGCCGGAAGGTCTTCGAGGCAACGCAGAGATCGGTGTCCGTGAGCGTATGGCGGTTTCAATATGATAATGGGTGCATCCGGCAGATTTCTCAATCCATTCGCGAATGCCTGCGCGATCCGGGTGGCAACCACCGCACATCCACACATAAGCGCTTCAATAATCACAAAGCGGTAACCGCTTCAAAAACGAGGGGAGCACGTAAAGACGTGCGCACGACGATAGAGACGCGCTGCATTTTGCTGCTGCGAAAGCCTTCCTTCAAAATGAACATCAACCGCACAATCACGTGCTTGCTTAACACCGCTGTCGTATTCGGTGCGGTCACTAGACCCACCCGCAAGGTTCAGATGAATATGCGCTGGATCCCTCCGACAACATCTACACCAACGGCACAATCGACCGCCCGCAGAAGACTTCGGATCGCCCTCTCCCAAATCTTGCCCGCATGAGGCGATTGTCATGCCCGCTCTGCTTCGTTTATGGCGAGATACGCGGATTGGTAACGCGGGAAAACGGAATGATATTCGACGGCGTACTGTTCGCCAGTTCACCGTTGGTGGGCTCACCTGCTAGTAGACTCACCACTACTTCAGGGCTCACTGCTCGTACGCTCCTGATGATGAGACAAGGCTTTTCTTGGCGATGCATTGCTTATCAGTTCACTGCCAAGCACAGATAAACCAAACTTATTTGTCCCACCGAGAACCTGCACAGAAAAGATCCCATCAAAACACTGCCACACCCAACCCCCACCCAAACCAAACACACCCCCGCAAGGCAAACATCACATCAAGACGCTGTACGCGGCCCGAATAAAATCTCGTTCTAAGGGGATCTGTTTCATCTGGCGAATATCCGTACTATGGCTTTATTGCGGCTATCGCGCCGCTTGCCGCGGATGCTGTGCCACTGCGGCGCACACAAGATATAAATGATGGCAAATCACCAAGTCAGGCGAATTGAGAGAGCACGTCATCAAAGGCACGATCGAATGCTGTTTAAATTGCGCAACCATAGATGCTGTCATATCGCGGTATCGTGTTTGCCCGATATGGCATTTCATCAGACATTCCCACCACCGGAGCGTGAACTGCAGAACTCTCGAGAATATCACCGGACGGAATAACACACCAGCGGGAAGGTGGAACCTCATCAGTCGGCGCACCAGCAATACCAGCTTGATCAACACCAAGACGAGGCGAAAGGCGGCCACTGTTTCAGCCACAGATAGACACCACTGCAAACAGTACTATCAGGTTTTTGTGCTGTCACATGAAGAATCTTCATTCCTCTCCTTCATTTCGTCTTGCTTGTCTAGCTTGGCAACAAAGTGCTGATAATGATGCGGTATCAACGGACGCCCTGAACACAGGTTGGGCGGAATGCACGCTGATTGGATGGATTAATGAATAGTAAAGCCGGCAGATGGTCGTACCGAGCTTCATAGAACCTTCCGCAAATCGAAGAGGTTCTTAATCATCCGGCGCCCAAAGCCTCGCCGAACGCATACCCCATCACGCGCTTGCTGATATCGCACGCGCAGAAGTGGATGCCTGGAGACGGCTCCCAGACGGATCAGCAAACACCGTCGATTCGGATCGTATTGCTCGAGGAGCTGCTTTTGCGGGCGCATGCACTCACGCAACCTTTCCTGCGGCGCGTTGACCACACACAGCCGCGTCATCTCGTTCACTAACCTTGGGCAGCACGCTGGCTCCCTTGAAGCAGAAGCTGCAGTCACGAAGCCATATCGGCGGATATTTCCACACCCTTGAATATGACGACGACCGCCATGACACGCGGCAGCCGTCATGCTCATTGTGAGAGGCTTATCTCGCCTAACAGGCGCTGAAGCCGCTTTGCTCGCTGCGAACAACAATGCCACGCTGCCGTTAAGATGGTACCTCTCTGAATTCGTTGCAGAACATGAAGCCATAGTCAGCGAGGAGAACTTATCGAAATTGGCGGGAAGCTTCCGCATCCCTGACATCATGAACCTCACGCATGCGCGCATGGTTGAAGTTGGCACAGCCAACAAGACGCATCCGGCCGAGTGCAGACGGGCAAGCTCCGCAATACCGCCATGCTGCTGAAGCCGCATCCATCAAACTATCGCCCTGATTGGTTTCACCGAACAGGTCGATGTTAGCTCGCTTGCGAACGAACGATCGCTGATGCCGAAAATAAACGGCGAAAAAGCCGGCTAGAGGCACTGACCACACCTGCAACGCGATGGGTCCGCTTTATCGAGTACGGCTCAGCTATCCTCCCGACGCGACGCTCAAACACCCAGGTGCTCGCTTTGACGAGCTGACCAGGGATCAGGTGCCTTCTCGTTACCTTGCTGCATTTGCGGATCCTGCGGAACCCCACGGTAGCAAGTCTATCGAAAGCGGCGCTGACCTCGTTTCGTTCTCCAGGCGACGGCTGCTCGGCGAGCCTCAAGCAGAGCATTATTGTGAAAGCAATAAACAGCTATCGATCGTCTAGAGAAGAACCCGCTTGCCCGTGCGCTGCGTCTCGTAAATGACGCCAGTCGCTCTTGAGGCTACCTTGCCGTCTTTACCTACAACCAGATGAGGCTCCCGCGAAGATCCCTTTACCGCGCATGCTCACCGAAACGGCCGATGACAGCACGTCCGCGTGCGGAAGCGTTACATAAGACACTCAAGCAGCCGCCCGATAGAGTGCGCCCGTATCACCTGTTGTCTCTGAAATCTCCCGTGCCCGGTATTATTAACTTCC
>BNJU01003378.1_pt1 | contig 126049 bp, 130 predicted proteins | sample 8539281 | NCBI WGS metagenome assembly BNJU01 (sample SAMD00202456, study PRJDB9452) | human saliva metagenome | isolation source: human saliva | place: Japan | reverse complement strand
TAGTCAAGGTTTAAAAGAGAGGTGGGTTTGTAATGAGATTTAAAAAAATACATCGGATCATATTGAGGCCTACATCAAGGCGATTTTAGATCAATCTGGTATTGTGGAGTTGCAACGTAGTCAGTTGGCAGATACCTTTCAGGTTGTTCCCAGTCAGATTAACTATGTGATCAAGACACGCTTTACGGAAAGTAGAGGCTACTTGGTTGAAAGTAAGCGTGGTGGCGGAGGTTATATTCGTATAGGACGGATTGAGTTTTCTAGTCATCATGAAATGCTCCGCGATTTGCTTTACTCGATTGGTGAGCGGGTCAGTCAAGAAATTTATGAGGATATTCTACAGCTTTTGGTTGAGCAGGAATTGATGACCAAACAGGAGATGAATTTGCTAGTATCAGTAGCTTTGGATCGCGTTTTAGGAGAAGAAGCTCCAGTTGTTCGTGCTAATATGCTACGACAGGTCATACAAGAGGTAGATAGAAAAGGGAAGTAAGATGAACTATTCAAAAGCATTGAATGAATGTATCGAAAGTGCCTACATGGTGGCTGGCCATTTTGGAGCTCGTTACCTAGAGTCTTGGCACTTGTTGATTGCCATGTCCAATCACAGTTATAGTGTGGCAGGGGCAACTTTAAATGATTATCCATATGAGATGGACCGTTTAGAAGAAGTAGCTTTGGAACTGACTGAAACGGACTATAGCCAGGATGAAACCTTTACGGAATTGCCGTTCTCCCATCGTTTGCAGGTTCTTTTTGACGAAGCAGAGTATGTAGCGTCAGTGGTCCATGCTAAGGTGCTAGGGACGGAGCACGTCCTCTATGCGATCTTGCATGATGGCAATGCCTTGGCTACTCGTATCTTGGAGAGAGCTGGTTTTTCTTATGAAGATAAGAAAGATCAGGTCAAGATTGCTGCCTACGTCGAAATCTAGAAGAACGTGCAGGCTGGACTCGTGAAGACCTCAAGGCTCTACGCCAACGCCATCGTACAGTGGCTGACAAGCAAAATTCTATGGCTAATATGATGGGGATGCCCCAGACTCCGAGTGGTGGTCTCGAGGACTATACGCATGATTTGACAGAGCAAGCGCGTTCTGGCAAGTTAGAACCAGTCATCGGTCGGGATAAGGAAATCTCGCGTATGATTCAAATTTTGAGCCGTAAAACCAAGAATAATCCTGTTTTGGTTGGGGATGCTGGTGTCGGGAAAACAGCCTTGGCGCTTGGGCTCGCTCAGCGTATTGCTAGTGGAGATGTACCTGCGGAAATGGCTAAGATGCGCGTGTTAGAGCTTGATTTGATGAATGTCGTTGCAGGTACACGTTTCCGTGGTGACTTTGAAGAACGCATGAACAATATCATCAAGGATATTGAAGAAGATGGCCAAGTAATTCTATTTATCGACGAACTCCACACCATCATGGGTTCTGGGAGCGGGATTGATTCGACCCTAGATGCGGCTAATATCTTGAAGCCAGCCTTGGCGCGTGGAACTTTGAGAACGGTTGGTGCCACCACTCAGGAAGAATACCAAAAACATATCGAAAAAGATGCAGCCCTTTCTCGTCGTTTCGCCAAAGTGACGATTGAAGAGCCAAGTGTGGCAGACAGCATGACCATTTTGCAAGGCTTGAAGGCGACTTATGAGAAACATCACCGGGTGCAAATCACAGATGAAGCGGTTGAAACAGCCGTCAAGATGGCTCATCGTTACTTGACTAGTCGTCACTTGCCAGACTCTGCTATCGATCTCTTGGATGAGGCAGCAGCAACAGTGCAAAATAAGGCAAAGCATGTAAAAGCAGACGATTCAGGTTTGAGTCCAGCTGACAAGGCCTTGATGGATGGCAAGTGGAAACAGGCAGCTCAGCTAATTGAAAAAGAAGAGGAAGTGCCTGTCTACAAAGACTTGGTGACAGAGTCTGATATTTTGACCACCTTGAGTCGCTTATCAGGTATTCCAGTTCAAAAACTGACGCAAACAGATGCTAAGAAATACCTAAATCTTGAAGCTGAACTACACAAACGTGTCATCGGTCAAGATCAAGCTGTTTCAAGCATTAGCCGTGCCATTCGCCGCAATCAGTCAGGGATTCGCAGTCATAAGCGCCCGATTGGTTCCTTTATGTTCCTAGGCCTACAGGTGTCGGTAAGACCGAATTGGCCAAGGCTCTGGCAGAAGTTCTTTTTGACGACGAATCAGCTCTTATCCGCTTTGATATGAGTGAGTATATGGAGAAATTCGCAGCTAGCCGACTCAATGGAGCTCCTCCGGGCTATGTGGGATATGAAGAAGGTGGGGAATTGACTGAGAAGGTTCGCAACAAACCATACTCCGTTCTCCTCTTTGACGAGGTAGAGAAGGCCCACCCAGATATCTTTAATGTTCTCTTGCAGGTTCTGGATGACGGTGTCTTGACCGATAGCAAGGGGCGCAAGGTTGACTTTTCAAATACCATTATCATCATGACGTCAAACCTTGGTGCGACAGCCCTTCGGGATGACAAGACTGTCGGATTTGGGGCTAAGGACATTCGTTTTGACCAGGAAAATATGGAAAAACGCATGTTTGAAGAGCTGAAAAAAGCTTATAGACCTGAGTTTATCAACCGTATTGATGAAAAGGTGGTCTTCCATAGCCTGTCTAGCGACCATATGCAGGAAGTAGTGAAAATTATGGTCAAACCTTTAGTGGCAAGTTTGGCTGAAAAAGGTATTGACTTGAAATTACAAACTTCCGCACTGAAATTGTTGGCAAATCAAGGATATGACCCAGAGATGGGAGCTCGTCCACTTCGCAGAACCCTGCAAACAGAAGTGGAAGATAAGTTAGCAGAACTTCTTCTCAAGGGAGAATTAGTGGCAGGCAGCACACTTAAGATTGGTGTCAAAGCAGGCCAGTTAAAATTTGATATTGCATAAAAACGAGGTCGGGACAAAGTTCCCGACCTCTTTGTTTGCCTTTATTAGTTTGCTTTGCTGTTGCGATTGCTTTTATGAATGGCTATTTTTCTTAGAATTGCTCAACAGGTGAGTAAAGAAGGCTTTGTATCTATACTTGAGATAGTTCTCATGTAAAAATAACAAAGCGATATAAACAATCAAAAAGATTGTAGTCAGATAAAACACATCAAATGCAGTTCGCGCATAGTAAGCGGCTGATTGATAAGAGCCAATTGCTCCCAAAATCAACCAAGGAAGATACTTATAATACTTATTTAGCATAAGAGTGCACCTCCTATATTCTATTTCAATGTTATTATATTCCTTTGCACTTGAGAATGCAAGCGATCACACAAAAAAACAAATTTAAATTTTTTTAATAGGAAAAATCTCCTGTTTTTCTGTTTTTATTACGAATAGAAGAGTAGGAGGAGTAAATGTATCTAAAGTATTTAAGATTTTTTTAAAAATAGTTTAGATAAATTGTTGACATATTTAATTTTTAAATGTTACAATAATATTACAAAAAGATTTCTTTATATTTCTAAAATATTACAAAGGAGTAGAAAAATGAAAAAGAAAACCTATATCAAATTGATGGCAGCAACTGTATTGGCTTCTACCCTATTATTAGGAGCTTGTGGAAATAAAAAGGAAACAACTCAAGCAAGCAGTTCTGCTAAGACAAGCCAATCATCAAGCTCTAAAGCAACTTCTTCTAACAAAGAAAGCAAGACTCAGAAGTCTTCAAGTTCAGCTTCATCTGAAAAGGCCAAGGCATCTACTGATCAGTCTTCAGCAACTGCAAGGCCATCACAAGCAGCACCTGCACCAGAACAAAGACAAGGTCAAGAAGTGGCTAATCAACAGGCGGCTAGTCAACAAACTCCTGCTCAGACTCCTTCAACTCAACAAGCTCCTCAAGCCCAGTCTAACCAATCAAGCTATGATCCTACAACTGACCGCAAACTTCAAGACAAGCAAGCAGAGCAAAATAAACGCTACAAGGGTGTTTTAACCATGGTCGATGGTGATTTCTCAGCTGCAGCGGGCAACTGGAAGGGAGCCAATGGCGAAACTATCACAGTTTCATCAGGTGGTCAATTCACAGTAGAATCTGCTGATGGAAAGAAAGATAATTATTCTATCAAAGGCTATTCTTATACTCTTGACGATGGTAAGTATAATGCCAAAATTGGTGGAGGAAAAGTCATCCAAATTACAACAGGAGCGGATGGTAAGGTTTCCAGCGTTGCTTTGAATCAATAATAACCTTCAGTATTTGAACTTTTACAGTCAAAGAAAATCCGTCAGCTCAATAAAAGTTGACGGATTATTTTATACTTATACTTGGGTTAAAAATTCTTCTGTAGTAAGAATTTGAGCAAACTCATCTTGTAGAGAAAGGAGATTAATCTCATGGATAGTCTCAGGAGAGATGGCCTGACCGTTTTTGTTAGATAGGGTAAAACTGGCAGTAGCATCTGCTAGTAAAGTGACTTCAAAACCAAGATTTGCTGCCATTCGTGTCGTAGTAGATACACAATGAGGCAGGGTCAAACCAACAACGACTAAATGACAAATCTGATTTTTTCGTAAATATGTTTCAAGATTTGTTCCAATAAAGGCGCTATTAACTGTTTTTGAAAGACAGGTTCTGCAGTAACTGGTTCAAATCCACTTTTAAACACCTGATTTTGTTTGTTATGAAATTGCGACTGGGGATTGTCAGATATGTGTTGAACATGTAAGACTGGAAGAGCGTGCTTACGAAAGTATGCCAGTACCCTCAATGCTTGTTGTTCAGCTTGAGGGTTGTTCCGTTCTCCCCAGATAGGGTTATCAAATGCTTTTTGCATATCGATAATCAGTAGAGCAGTATGAACCATTTTAAGCCTTATCCAACTGCAAGAGAGCCTCAATCTCTGCCAGAGTGCTAGCTTGTGAAATAGCTCCACGGAGTTTGGCTGCGCCAGATGTTCCACGGAGGTAGTGAGGAGCGAGACCACGGAATTCACGAACTGCTACGTTTTCTCCTTTGAGGTTAATCAAGCGTTTCAAATGTTCGTAGGCGATTTTCATCTTGTCCTCAAAGGTCAAATCAGGTAGGATTTCTCCTGTTTCAAAGTAATGGTTGATTTGGTTGAAGAGGTAAGGATTTCCCATGGCAGCGCGGCCAATCATAACTGCGTCAGCACCGACTTCTTCGATGCGTTGTTTGGCTTCTTGGACAGTACGGATATCACCGTTGGCGATAAATGGAATCTTGGTCAAAGTTTGAGCGACCTTGTGAAGGGTATCAAGGTCTGCGTGACCTGTATACATTTGTTCACGGGTACGGCCATGCATGGCGAGGGCAGAAACACCTGCAGCTTCAGCAGCGAGGGCATTTTCTACTGCCAGAGATGGATCAGCCCAGCCTGTACGCATCTTGACAGTAAGTGGAATATCAAGGACAGACTGGACCTTGTTGATGATAGAGTAAATCTTATCTGGATCCTTGAGCCACATAGCGCCAGCTTCGTTCTTCACGATTTTGTTAACTGGGCAGCCCATGTTGATATCCACGATATCGGTCTTAGTGTTTTCTTGGATGAATTCTGCTGCGCGTGCTAGGCTGTCTTCATCACTACCAAAGAGTTGGATAGAGACAGGGTTTTCGCCTTCATCGATGTGAAGCATGTGCAGGGTTTTTTCGTTGTTGTATTGGATTCCCTTGTCAGAGACCATTTCCATGACAACGAGTCCAGCTCCGAGCTCTTTTGCGATAGTACGAAAGGCTGAGTTGGTCACGCCAGCCATGGGTGCTAAAACGGTACGATTGGGAATCTCAACATTGCCAATCATAAAGGGTGTATTAAGATTTGTCACGAATGAGTTCCTCCAGGTCGTTTTCATCAAAGTTGTAAGTAGTTTGGCAGAATTGACAAGTGATTTCTGCCCCGTGGTCTTCCTCTTTCATTTCCTGTAGGTCTGAACTTGGAAGGCTGGCAAGAGCGTTCATAAAGCGTTCATGACTACAGTCACATTGGAAACGGATTTCTTCTTCAGAAAGACGCTTGTAGGCCTCGTCCCCGTAGATAGCCTTGAGGAGGGCTTCGATATGGTCGTCGCTTTCGAGAAGAGTAGAGATAGCTGGCATTGATTGGATGCGTTTTTCAAAGCGAGCAATCTCTTCTTCCTTGGCTCCCGGCAAGACTTGGACTAGGAAACCACCTGCAACCTTGACCTTGTCTTCTTCGTCCAAAAGGACATTGAGGCCGACTGCTGAAGGGGTTTGTTGGCTTTCAGTCAGGTAAAAGGCCAGGTCTTCACCGATTTCTCCAGAGATGAGGGGTGTCATAGAGTTGTAAGGATTTCCAGTACCGTAGTCTGTGATAACGAGGAATTGGCCATTGCCGACAAAAGGTCCGACTAGGACTTCACCAGTTGCAGTCTTTTTGATGTCAACACCAGGATTTTGAACATAGCCTTTGACATTTCCCTTGGTATCAGCGACGGTGATGATAGCACCTAGGGAGCTAGATCCCAGCACCTTAACTGTTAGTTTAGTATTTCCTTTTTCATTGGCTGCGAGAATCTGGCTAGCGATAAGAGTTCGACCAAGTGCTACAGTTGAGCTAGCTTGGGTTTGGTGTTTTTCTTGAGCAGTGCGGACGGTTTCTGTGCTATCAAGGACAAAAGCACGAAAGGCTCCGCTTTCTGATATAGTTTTAATAATTTTATCCATAGCTACTATTTTAGCATAAAAATGCCCAAAGGGGGAGCCGTGTGTTTGCTGATTTTTAGGATAATGGACCAGGAAATCAGCATGAAAATAAAAAGAGAAACAGATTATTTCAGCATTTGTAAGATTTATGCTATGCTTAAGGTAGAAAATGAAAGGGGTAACAAATGTATTTAGGAGATTTGATGGAAAAGGCCGAATCTGGCCAATTTTCAATCCTTTCCTTTCTATTACAAGAGTCTCAGACGACTGTCAAGGCTGCAATGGAGGAAACAGGATTTTCAAAAGCAACCCTAACCAAATATGTCACCCTGCTCAATGAAAAGGCTTTGGACAGTGGCTTAGAGCTGAACATCTCCTTAGAAGATGAAAATCTGGGCCTGTCAATCGGTGCAGAGACCAAGGGGAGAGATATTCGGAGCCTGTTTTTGGAGAATGCTGTTAAATACCAGATTTTGGTTTATCTTCTCTACCACCAACAGTTTTTAGCCCATCAGCTGGCTCAAGAATTGATGATTAGCGAGGCTACGCTTGGTCGCCATTTGGCTGGTGTAAATCAGATTTTGTCAGAATTTGATTTATCCATCCAAAATGGACGTTGGCGAGGTCCAGAGCATCAGATTCGCTATTTCTATTTCTGTCTTTTCCGCAAGGTCTGGTCCAGTCAGGAGTGGGAAGGTCACATGCAGAAACCAGAGAGAAAACAGGAGATTGCCACTTTAGAAGAGATCTGCGGTGCAAGTTTGTCTTCGGGTCAGAAATTGGACTTGGTTCTCTGGGCTCATATCAGTCAACAGCGTCTGCGGGTCAATGCCTGTCAGTTTCAAGTGATAGAAGAAAAAATGCGAGGGTATTTTGACAATATTTTCTACCTTCGTTTGCATCGAAAGGCTCCGTCCTTTTTCGCTGGGCAACACCTTCCTCTAGGAACTGAGGATGGGGAGATGATGATTTTCTTCTCTTTCCTCCTATCCCATCGCATTCTTCCTCTTCATACTATGGAGTATATCCTTGGTTTTGGAGGGCAGTTGGCAGATTTACTGACGCAATTGATTCAAGAAATGAAGAAGGAGGAGCTGTTGGGTGATTATACAGAGGATCACGTTACCTATGAACTCAGTCAGCTTTGTGCTCAAGTCTATCTCTATAAGGGCTATATTTTACAGGACCGCTACAAGTACCAGTTGGAGAATCGTCATCCTTATTTGCTGATGGAACATGATTTTAGGGGGACGGCAGAGGAGATTTTTCATTCTCTACCGGCCTTTCATCAGGGGACGGATTTGGATAAGAAAATTCTCTGGGAATGGCTCCAGTTAATCGAATATATGGCTGAAAATGGTGGCCAGCATATGCGGATTGGTCTGGATTTGACATCTGGTTTTCTTGTCTTTTCAAGGATGGCAGCCATTTTGAAACGGTATTTGGAATACAATCGTTTTATTACCATTGAAGCCTATGACCGAACTCGACATTATGATTTGCTGGTTACCAATAACCCGATTCATAAGAAAGAACAAACACCAGTCTATTATTTAAAAAATGACTTGGATATGGAAGATTTGGCGGCTATTCGTCAGTTATTATTCACTTAAAAGGCTTGGTCGTTCCAGGTCTTTTTTTGTGAAATTCACACAATCTCCTCACATTTTTTAAAAAATTAAAAAAAGTTGATGAACAAGAAAGCGCTTTATTTTGTATACTAGTTACTGTAAAGAGGAGACATCCTCAAGATCTTTATCAGGAGGACAGCACATGTCACAAGAAAAATACATTATGGCCATTGACCAGGGAACTACAAGTTCTCGTGCCATTATTTTCAACAAAAAAGGAGAAAAGGTTAGCTCGAGTCAAAAAGAGTTTACTCAGATTTTCCCTCAGGCAGGTTGGGTTGAGCACAATGCCAATGAAATTTGGAATTCCGTCCAGTCTGTTATTGCTGGAGCTTTCATCGAAAGTGGTGTCAAGCCAAATCAAATCGAAGCAATCGGGATTACCAACCAGCGTGAAACAACTGTCGTCTGGGATAAGAAAACAGGGCTACCTATCTATAACGCTATCGTTTGGCAGTCTCGCCAAACAGCCCCTTTGGCTGAGCAACTAAAAAACCAAGGTTATGTGGAAAAATTCCATGAAAAGACTGGTTTGATCATCGATGCTTACTTCTCAGCGACTAAGGTTCGTTGGATTTTGGATCATGTAGAAGGCGCTCAAGAGCGAGCAGAAAGGGGAATTGCTCTTTGGTACCATCGATACTTGGTTGGTTTGGAAATTGACTGACGGTGCGGCTCACGTGACTGACTACTCAAATGCAGCTCGTACCATGCTTTATAACATTAAAGAACTCAAATGGGATGACGAGATTTTGGAAATCCTCAACATTCCTAAGGTTATGCTTCCGGAAGTTCGCTCTAACTCTGAAATCTACGGTAAGACAGCCCCATTCCATTTCTATGGTGGACAAGTGCCAATCTCAGGTATGGCTGGGGACCAACAGGCAGCCCTCTTTGGACAGTTGGCCTTTGAACCTGGTATGGTTAAAAATACTTATGGAACAGGTTCTTTCATCATCATGAATACTGGTGAAGAGATGCAGTTGTCTGAAAATAACCTCTTGACAACCATTGGTTACGGAATTAACGGCAAGGTTTACTATGCCTTGGAAGGTTCTATTTTCATCGCAGGAAGTGCCATTCAGTGGCTTCGTGACGGTCTTCGCATGGTTGAAAATTCACCAGAATCTGAAAAATACGCTCGTGATTCTCACAACAATGATGAAGTTTATGTCGTTCCAGCCTTTACAGGTCTAGGTGCTCCATACTGGAATCAAAACGCTCGCGGTTCTGTCTTTGGTTTGACTCGTGGAACAAGTAAAGAAGACTTTATCAAGGCAACCTTGCAATCTATCGCTTATCAAGTCCGTGATATCATCGATACCATGCAAGTGGATGCGCAGACAGCTATCCAAGTCTTGAAGGTAGATGGTGGTGCAGCCATGAATAACTTCCTCATGCAGTTCCAAGCTGATATTTTGGGAATCGATATCGCACGCGCCAAAAACTTGGAAACAACAGCTCTGGGGGCAGCCTTCCTAGCAGGTTTGTCAGTAGGTTACTGGAAGGACTTGGATGAGTTGAAACTCTTGAACGAGACAGGAGAACTCTTTGAGCCATCTATGAACGAATCGCGCAAGGAACAACTCTACAAGGGCTGGAAGAAGGCTGTAAAAGCAACCCAAGTCTTTGCGGAAGTAGACGACTAATACTGGAAGAATAAAGCGACTCAGTTAGAAAGTGTGTAAATATGGAATTTTCAAAGAAAACACGTGAATTATCAATTCAAAAAATGCAGGAACGTACCTTGGACCTCTTGATTATCGGTGGAGGGATCACTGGTGCTGGTGTAGCCTTGCAGGCGGCAGCTAGTGGTCTAGATACTGGTTTGATTGAAATGCAGGACTTCGCAGAAGGAACATCCAGTCGTTCAACAAAATTAGTTCACGGAGGTCTTCGTTACCTCAAACAATTTGACGTAGAAGTTGTATCAGATACTGTTTCTGAACGTGCAGTGGTACAACAAATTGCACCTCACATTCCGAAACCAGACCCAATGCTCTTGCCAGTTTACGATGAAGATGGAGCTACTTTTAGCCTCTTCCGTCTTAAAGTAGCTATGGATCTTTACGACCTTTTGGCAGGAGTTAACAACACACCAGCTGCTAACAAGGTCTTGAGCAAGGAAGAAGTCTTGGAACGCCAGCCAAACTTGAAGAAAGAAGGTTTGGTAGGAGGTGGAGTTTATCTTGACTTCCGTAACAACGATGCGCGTCTCGTGATTGAAAATATCAAACGTGCCAACCAAGACGGTGCCCTCATTGCTAACCACGTGAAGGCAGAAGGCTTCCTCTTTGACGAAAGTGGCAAGATTACAGGTGTCGTAGCTCGTGATTTGTTGACAGACCAAGTCTTTGAAATCAAGGCTCGTCTGGTGATTAACACGACAGGTCCTTGGAGCGACAAGGTACGCAATTTGTCTAATAAGGGAACACAATTCTCACAAATGCGTCCAACTAAGGGAGTTCACTTGGTAGTGGATTCAAGCAAGATCAAGGTTTCACAGCCAGTTTACTTTGACACAGGTTTGGGTGATGGCCGTATGGTCTTTGTTCTCCCACGTGAAAACAAGACTTACTTTGGTACAACTGATACAGACTACACAGGTGATTTGGAACATCCAAAAGTGACGCAGGAAGATGTAGATTATCTACTTGGCATTGTCAACAACCGCTTCCCAGAAACCAATATCACCATTGATGATATCGAAAGTAGCTGGGCAGGTCTTCGTCCATTGATCGCAGGCAATAGCGCTTCTGACTACAATGGAGGAAATAACGGAACCATCAGTGATGAAAGCTTTAACAACTTGATTGCGACTGTTGAATCTTACCTCTCTAAAGAAAAACTCGTGAAGATGTAGAGGCTGCTGTTAGCAAGCTTGAAAGCAGTACCTCTGAGAAACATTTGGACCCATCTGCAGTTTCTCGTGGTTCTAGCTTGGACCGAGATGATAATGGTCTCTTGACCCTTGCTGGTGGTAAAATCACAGACTACCGTAAGATGGCTGAAGGAGCTATGGAGCGCGTGGTTGACATCCTCAAAGCAGAATTTGACCGTAGCTTTAAACTCATCAATTCTAAGACATACCCTGTTTCAGGTGGGGAATTGAACCCAGCAAATGTGGACTCAGAAATCGAAGCCTTTGCGCAACTTGGAGTGTCACGTGGTTTGGATAGCAAGGAAGCTCATTACCTAGCAAATCTCTACGGTTCAAATGCACCGAAAGTCTTTGCTCTTGCTCATAGTTTAGAACAAGCACCAGGTCTTAGCTTGGCAGACACCTTGTCCCTTCACTATGCAATGCGCAATGAGTTGGCTCTTAGCCCAGTTGACTTCCTTCTTCGTCGTACCAACCATATGCTCTTTATGCGTGATAGTTTGGATAGCATCGTTGAGCCAGTTTTGGATGAAATGGGACGATTCTATGACTGGTCAGAAGAAGAAAAAGCAACTTACCGTGCGGATGTCGAAGCAGCTCTCGCTAACAACGATTTAGCAGAATTAAAAAATTAAGAAAAATAAAAGAGGTGGAGGGAAGGACTCCTAGTCTACCCCTCCTTCTTTTTAATGGAGACAGAAAGATGATGAATGAATTATTTGGAGAATTTTTAGGGACTTTAATCCTGATTCTTCTAGGAAATGGTGTTGTAGCAGGTGTAGTTCTTCCAAAAACTAAAGAGCAACAGCTCAGGTTGGATTGTGATTACTATGGGTTGGGGGATTGCAGTTGCAGTTGCGGTCTTTGTATCTGGCAAGCTCAGTCCAGCTCATTTAAACCCAGCTGTGACCATTGGTGTGGCCTTGAAAGGTGGTTTGCCTTGGGCTTCCGTTTTCCCTTACATCCTAGCTCAGTTTGCAGGGGCTATGCTGGGTCAGATTTTGGTTTGGTTGCAATTCAAACCGCATTATGAGGCAGAAGAAAATGCAGGGAATATCCTAGCGACCTTTAGTACTGGACCAGCAATCAAAGATACTGTGTCAAACTTGATTAGTGAAATCCTAGGAACTTTTGTATTGGTATTAACAATCTTTGCTTTGGGACTTTATGACCTTCAAGCAGGAATCGGAACCTTCGCAGTGGGGACTTTGATTGTCGGTATCGGTCTATCACTAGGTGGGACAACAGGCTATGCCTTGAACCCAGCGCGTGACCTTGGACCTCGTATCATGCACAGTATCCTTCCAATTTCAAACAAGGGAGACGGAGACTGGTCTTATGCCTGGATTCCTGTTGTGGGACCTGTTATCGGAGCAGCCTTGGCTGTTCTTGTATTCTCAGTTTTCTAAGATATTAAAACTCAATTATTCATACCTCAATAAATATAACTCATAAAAAAATGACCAAAATAAGGAGTATTTTCTCACTTCATTTTGGTTGTTTTGATTTTTAAGTTTATATACTGGTGTTGATTGCTATTTCAGCTAAAAAAAGGAAGAGTCCTTCACTGGTTCCTTCCTCAATTTTTTTGTTCTTGAATTTTATTTATTGTGTGAACAATTTTGCCTCATTATTGGGATTCAGTACTAAGAGTCAGTTAGATTTTTTTATTTTTAAGAAATTAGATAATAGAAGTATTTATAGTTTTTAAATTATGATATAATGAATAAAGTTAACTATTCTTGGTAATATGATAGGAACTAATCCTAAAAAGATAAATCATGATATGAGAAAAAAAGAAAAAAAGGAGTTTGACGGGTATGAATTATTTCGAGGGAATGAGTTTTTCCTTCTTTTTGTTTGTAGTTTTATTGATTGGTTTTGTAGTAAACTTTTTTTGAAAAAAACGTAAGGACTACTATATTTTTGACGCTCTCCCTCTTATTTGCAGTAGCTATTTATGGTAAGAGTAGAGCAATGATTGTCTATTTAATCTCCTTTGTAATTTACCAATATTTTCTAGTTTTTCTAGCACAGAGGATAGAAGCAAAGCGGCTGAAATCTTTGGTTTTCCTTTCCATTCTTCCTTTAGTGATCAATAAAGTCTTTGCCTTGACTTCTCTACATTTGTTGGCATTTATTGGCATTTCTTACATGTCCTTTAAGACCATTCAGATCATGCTGGAGATATCGGATGGCTTGATTAAAGAAAAGATTAGTATAAAAGACTACCTGCAATTTTTACTTTTTTTCCCTACAGTTAGTGCTGGTCCGATTGATCGGAGTAGGAGATTTTTAAAAGAGATAAACGAGGTCATGCCTCGAAAAGAGTATCTAGAGTTAGCAGGGGACGGTGTGTATCGTATCGTTCTAGGCCTTCTTTACAAGGTTGTTTTATCAACCTATGTTTACCAGATGTTACTCGCTCTAAATAATACTGGCACAGTCGTTTACTCAATCAAGTATATGTACCTCTATACCTTGTATCTGTTCTTCGACTTTGCAGGCTATAGTCTAATGGCCGTTGGAAGTAGCAACATTCTAGGTATTCAGACACCGATGAACTTTAACAAACCTTTCTTGAGTGTCGATATCAAGGATTTCTGGACCAGATGGCATATCACCTTGTCGACCTGGTTGAGAGATTTTGTATTTTCAAGAGTATTGATGCAGGTTATCAGGGAAAAATGGTTTAAAAATAGACTACACAATGCAACCTATGCCTATATGGTCAATATGTTGGTCATGGGTTTTTGGCATGGCCTTAGTGTTAGCTACATTGTTTATGGTTTTTATCACGGTGTCTTGATGGCTGGATTTGAAGTGTATCAAAAGAAAAGCAATTTTTATAAGAAAAATAAAAATAAAGATTGGTATAAGCTACTGAGTTGGTTTGTGACCATGAATTTGGTTATGATTGGTTTCTTTATCTTTTCAGGTGAACCTTATAAAATCTTACTGACGATTTTAAAGAGATAAGAACTTGAAAAGAGATTGGACGGATCGAAGGGATAGGATAAAACGAGATGATTAAACTAAAAGCATTTTTGCTATCGCTTGTGCTCGTAATTGCGACGCTTGCCCTTTTAAATGTGACATACGTCAAGAAGATTGATGATTATTATAAAGTAAAGGATAACAGTATTCGCTATAGCACTTCGTATGAAAAGTATAAAAGTAGAGATATTTTAACAAGCAATATCACTCCCAATACATTGGTTTTATTGGGGTCATCTGAGTTGGTTGCAACGATAAATGAAGACTATCATCCCAATAAAATTTTTAACTACAACGATTTTAATATCATGCAGATTGGAACCAGCTATTCACAAAACATCATTCAGGCTACGACCTTGGGCTCAATTGAAGGATCTATGAGTAAGCGAAAAGTGGCTATAGTAGAATCTGTTCAGTGGTTTGAAAAAGATGGGACCCATCAAGATGCCTTTTTGAATAAGGCTTCTCAGGAACATATTTTCCACATGCTAGATAATGACAAGATTAGTAAAGAAACGAAAGAAAAAATAATCAATCGCATTATCGAGATTACCAAGGGGAACAAGCAACAAAATGACATCTACAAAAAATACAAAAGTTATTTCATAGATGAGAAAGGAACGATTGTTGATAAAAAATTATTGGAGTTAGATAACGCGATTTATTCCTTTAAGCTCAAACAGACTTTTTATCAAAAACATGCCAAATCAGATTATCCTTCACTAGGAGACAAAACCCCAGACTATGATTGGGAGAAAATGACGAATCAGTTTGTAGAAGAGGTCAAAAAGAAAACAGACAATAATGATTATGCGGTTGATAATAACTACTACAATACCTATTTAAAAGATCGTTATACATCGCTGAAGAATTCTAATAAAGATTTGAGTTATCTGGAGTCACCAGAGTATTCAGATATGGAACTTTTCTTGACAGTTGCCAAGGAATTGGGCATTGAAGTTGAGGTCATTATTTTCCCAGTAAACGGGAAGTGGAACGACTACACAGGTGTTTCAAGAGAGATGCGGGAAAAAACTTACAAAAAAATAGAAGATGTTGCAAAAAGCCATGGTGCAACAGTACTAAACTATGGAAACAGAGAGTATGATGATTACTTTTTATTTGATGTGATGCACGTTGGAGTGAAAGGATGGATGGAAGTTGAAAAAGAACTTTACAAATTTGCAAACCAAGATAACTAACACACACCGTTTAATCTTGTGGACGTTATTTTTCTATACGGTTATCTTAAGCATCGTGATTTATTGTTTTGTGACCGATTTTTCGAACATTCAAGAATTTATCTATAGTGAATTTTAGGATTACATACTATAAAAAACTCTAGATAAAGGGAACTGCACCGATAAAGTGAGACATAAGATAAGGCTCTATAATATTTATAGTGGAGACATCCTCTATAGGTAGTATGGAGCCTACTTTGTTGTAGCCCCCATATAATCTATACTGAAAAGCATTCAAGCTATCATTAGAAAGAATCATATGGAACAAATTAATGTTACTGAAACGTAGTGAAAATAGACGGGTAAACAATTGAAAAACTAGTCTATAAAGTGGTATAATAGCAGAAAAAAATAAATTAGTAAGAAATTGATTTTATTTTAGCGAAAATTACAGAAATGAATGGTTTTTCTTGATGAAACAGAGAAAAGAATTGTACCTCTTTCTTGGTAGGACAGCCTTGTATTTTATTATCTTTCTAGGGCTACTTTACTTTTTTAGCTATCTTGGTCAGGGTCAAGGAAGCTTTATCTATAATGAATTTTAACTTGAAGGAGAATCCTTATTATGTCAAATAAACCAATAGTAGATATGATTGAAACCATTGAGCATTTTGCTCAGACACAGCCTAGCTATCCTGTTTATAATGTTTTGGGGCAGGAACACACTTATGGAGATTTGAAGGCTGATTCGGATAGTTTAGCTGCAGCCATTGACCAACTAGGCTTGCCAGAGAAGTCTCCTGTGGTCGTTTTTGGTGGCCAAGAATATGAAATGTTGGCAACTTTTGTAGCCTTGACTAAGTCAGGTCATGCTTACATTCCAATTGATAGCCATTCGGCCTTGGAGCGAGTTTCAGCTATTTTAGAAGTGGCAGAGCCAAGCTTGATTATTGCCATTTCAGACTTTCCATTGGAGCAGATTTCTACACCGATGATGAATCTAAATCAGGTTCAAGAAACCTTTGCCCAAGGGAATAACTATGAAATCACGCATCCAGTCAAGGGAGATGATAATTACTACATTATCTTTACTTCTGGTACGACTGGTAAGCCTAAGGGAGTGCAGATTTCCCATGATAACCTCCTCAGCTTTACCAACTGGATGATTACAGATAAGGAATTTGCGACGCCAAGTCGTCCGCAAATGCTGGCTCAGCCACCTTATTCTTTTGACCTGTCTGTCATGTACTGGGCACCGACCTTAGCACTTGGTGGTACGCTTTTTGCTCTTCCTTCAGCCATCACACAGGACTTTAAGCAACTCTTTGCGACCATCTTTTCATTGCCAATCGCTATCTGGACTTCTACACCGTCTTTGCGGATATGGCCATGTTGTCTGAAGACTTCAACAGCAAGAAAATGTCTGGCATCACGCATTTCTACTTTGATGGTGAAGAATTGACGGTCAAAACAGCTCAAAAGTTGCGCGATCGTTTCCCCGATGCCCGTATTATCAATGCCTACGGCCCAACAGAAGCGACAGTAGCTCTATCAGCTGTTGCCGTGACAGATGAGATGTTAGCGACTCTCAAACGCCTACCAATTGGCTATACTAAGGCTGATTCTCCAACCTTCATCATTGACGAGGAAGGAAATAAACTGCCAAATGGTGAACAGGGAGAAATCATTGTTTCTGGGCCAGCTGTGTCAAAAGGCTATATGAACAATCCTGAAAAAACAGCGGAAGCCTTCTTTGAATTTGAAGGATTACCAGCCTATCACACAGGTGATGTGGGAACCATGACAGATGAAGGCTTGCTTCTCTACGGCGGACGCATGGACTTCCAGATTAAGTTTAATGGTTACCGCATTGAGTTAGAAGATGTCTCTCAAAATCTTAACAAGTCTCGCTATATTGAGTCTGCTGTCGCAGTACCACGTTATAACAAGGACCACAAGGTACAAAATTTACTGGCCTATGTCATCTTAAAAGATGGTGTTCGTGAGCAGTTTGAGCGTGATATCGATATTACCAAGGCTATTAAAGAAGACTTGACAGATATCATGATGTCCTATATGATGCCGTCTAAATTCCTTTACCGAGACAGCTTGCCACTGACTCCAAATGGGAAAATTGATATTAAAGGATTGATTAACGAGGTAAATAAGAGATGATGGAGTTTTTTCAACAGCTTCCTCATTTAGAGCCATATGGCAATCCTCAGTATTTTGTCTATGTGATTGTTGCAACCTTGCCCATCTTTATTGGCCTCTTTTTCAAGAAACGCTTTGCCTGGTATGAAGTGATGGTAAGTCTCTTCTTTATCGTCACTATGTTGGTGGGTGGGAAGACCAATCAATTAGCTGCCTTGGGTATTTACCTTTGCTGGGAAATATTGCTCCTGCTTTTCTACAAGCATTATCGAAAGCAAGGATGGCAAGTGGGTCTTTTACCTAGTTAGCTTTCTATCCCTCCTTCCGATTATCTTTGTTAAGGTGCAGCCAGCTATCAATGGAACGCAGTCTTTGCTTGGGTTTTTGGGTATTTCTTACCTGACCTTTCGTTCGGTTGGGATTATCATCGAGCTGAGAGATGGAGTGATTAAGGATTTTACCCTCTGGGAATTCCTTCGTTTCCTTCTCTTCATGCCAACTTTCTCGAGTGGTCCAATCGATCGCTTTAAGCGATTTAATGAAAATTATCAGGCCATTCCTGAGCGGGATGAGTTGATGGATATGCTGGATGAATCTATTCGCTATATCATGTGGGGCTTTTTGTACAAGTTTATCCTAGCTCATGTTTTAGGAGAGACCTTACTCCCTCCTCTGAAGAATCTAGCCTTGCAGTCAGGTGGTTTCTTTAACCTCTATGCCTTGGCAGTTATGTATACATTTGGTCTGGAACTTTTCTTTGACTTTGCAGGTTATTCTATGTTTGCCTTAGCCATTTCAAATTTGATGGGAATCCGTAGCCCTATCAACTTTAACAAGCCCTTTTTATCAAGGGATTTGAAGGAGTTTTGGAATCGCTGGCATATGAGTCTGTCTTTCTGGTTCCGTGACTTTGTCTTTATGCGAATGGTGATGGTATTGACCAGAAAGAAGGTCTTTAAAAATCGTAATGTAACCTCAAGCGTGGCCTATATTGTAAATATGCTGATTATGGGATTTTGGCATGGAGTGACCTGGTACTATATCGCCTATGGACTCTTTCATGGGATTGGACTGGTCATCAATGACGCTTGGGTTCGTAAGAAAAAAACGCTCAATAAGGAGCGGAAAAAAGCAGGGAAGCCTGCTCTACCTGAGAATCGCTGGATTCAGTTGCTTGGCATGGTTGTCACCTTCCATGTCGTCATGCTGTCATTCTTAATCTTTTCTGGATTCTTGAATGATTTATGGTTTAAAAAATAAAGGAAATAAAATATGGATATCAAATCAGAAGTTATCGAGATTATTGATGAGTTGTTTATGGAAGATGTTTCTGACATGATGGATGAAGATCTTTTTGACGCAGGTGTCTTGGATAGTATGGGAACGGTTGAGTTGATTGTGGAGATTGAAAACCGTTTTGACATTCGTGTCCCTGTAACAGAGTTTGGTCGCGACGACTGGAATACAGCTAATAAAATCATAGCTGGTATTGTGGAGCTACAAAATGCTTAAACGCTTATGGATGATCTTCGGACCGGTCTTGATAGCTGGTTTGTTGGTTTTTCTGCTCATTTTCTTTTATCCTACTAGTAAAAGTTATAATTTATCAGAAGAAAAACGATATGCAGCAGCGATTAGTACACAAAGTTTTAGAGAAAGATTTCAGAAAGTGAGAGCTCTTTCGGACCCAAGTCTACGATTCATTCCCTTTTTTGGTTCTAGTGAGTGGATTCGATTTGATAGTATGCATCCAGCTGTTTTAGCGGAGAAGTACAATCGTTCGTATAGACCCTATTTTTTAGGACAAGCAGGAGCAGCTTCTTTGAATCAGTACTTTGGTATGCAGCAAATATTGCCAGAGCTAGAAAATAAACAAGCTGTTTTTGTTATTTCTCCTCAGTGGTTTACAGAAACGGAGTATGAACCTGCAGTTTTTCGTAGGTATTTTAACACGGATCAATTGGGTGCTTTTTTGGAAAATCAGTCTGGAGATGTGTCAAGTCGTTACGCCGCTACGCGTTTAATGAAAAAGTATCCTAATGTAGTATTGGGAGATATAGTCAAAAAAATAACCGAGGGTGAGCAACTTTCAGAAATAGATAAGACACTCATAGATACATTGGCACGATTCAACCAAAAACAATCATTTCTATTTGGACAATTGTCAGTGAATGATGGAGAAAAATATAGAGATCGCGTGGAGAAGTATTTAAAAGACCTGCCAGATAAATTTTCCTACGACGAATTGAGAGAAATCGCTGTAAAAGATGCTGAAGCAAATACCACGAATAATGATATGGGAATGGAAAATCGTTTCTATGATACGCAAGTAAAGAAAGATTTAAACAAGTGGAAGGATTATCAGAAAAAAATTATAATTTTCTAAAATCATCCGAATATAATGACTTGCAATTAGTCTTGAATCAATTTGCGAATTCAAAAGTGAATGTATTGTTTGTGATTCAACCTGTTAATAAAAAATGGATGGATTATACAGGATTAAATCAAGATATGTATCAACATGCAGTTGAAAAAATTCGTTACCAGTTAGAAAGCCAAGGTTTTTACCAATATAGCAGATTTTTTTCAAAAAAATGGTGCTGAACCTTATTTTTGTAAAAGATACAATTCATATTGGTTGGTTGGGCTGGTTGGCTTTTTGACAAGGCAGTTGATCCTTTCCTATCCAATCCCACACCATCTCCGACTTACCATCTGAATGAGCGCTTTTTCAGCAAAGATTGGGCGACTTATGATGGAGATGTCAAAGAATTTCAATAGATAATATAGAAGAGTTCAAGAATGAAACTAGTTTTCACGTTTTTTCTTGACTCTTTTTTTGCTTGTGATATAATTAACTGGTAAACAAAATGTCAAATAATAGTATTTTTCTCTTAAAAAAGAGAAGTCTAAAAGGAAAGGAGTCAGATATGAGACAGCTAGCGAAGGATATCGATGGCTTTTTGAATGAGGTGATTTTACAGGCGGAAAACCAACATGAAATCCTAATAGGTCATTGCACTAGCGAGGTAGCTCTGACCAATACCCAGGAGCATATCCTCATGCTCTTGTCAGAGGAATCTTTAACAAATTCAGAGTTGGCTCGTCGTCTCAATGTCAGTCAGGCGGCAGTTACCAAGGCCATTAAGTCTTTGGTCAAGGAAGGGATGTTGGAAACGTCTAAAGATCCTAAGGATGCGCGTGTGATTTTTTATCAGTTGACTGACTTGGCTCGTCCAATTGCTGAGGAGCACCACCATCACCATGAGCATACGCTTTTAACCTATGAACAAGTGGCGACTCAGTTTACTCCAAATGAACAAAAAGTGATCCAGCGGTTTTTGACTGCTTTAGTAGGAGAAATCAAATAATGAGATATATTACGGTAGAGGATTTGTCCTTCTATTATGATAAGGAACCTGTTCTTGAACATATCAATTATAGTGTTGATAGTGGGGAATTTGTTACCTTGACAGGGGAGAATGGGGCAGCTAAAACGACACTCATCAAGGCTAGTCTTGGAATCCTCCAACCACGCATTGGCAAGGTGACTATTTCAAAGACAAATACGCAGGGTAAGAAATTGAGAATAGCCTATCTTCCTCAACAGATTGCCAGTTTTAATGCGGGTTTTCCAAGTACGGTTTATGAGTTTGTCAAGTCGGGTCGCTATCCGCGAAAGGGTTGGTTCCGTCGCTTGAATGCTCATGATGAGGAGCATATCAAGGCTAGTTTGGACTCAGTTGGTATGTGGGAACACCGAGACAAACGCTTGGGGTCTCTATCTGGAGGACAAAAGCAACGAGCGGTGATTGCGCGTATGTTTGCTTCGGATCCAGATGTGTTTATCCTAGATGAGCCGACGACGGGGATGGATGCAGGAAGTAAAAATGAATTTTATGAACTCATGCACCACAGTGCCCATCATCATGGCAAGGCTGTTTTGATGATTACCCATGACCCTGAAGAAGTTAAGGATTATGCGGATCGCAATATTCATCTAGTCCGTAACCAAGACTCGCCATGGCGTTGTTTCAACGTTCATGAGAATGATCAGGAGGTGGGCCATGCTTAGTTTGTTATCTTATGACTTTATGCAACGCGCCTTTCTGGCTGTTATTGCTATGAGTCTTTCTCGCCGGTATTGGGAACCTTCCTTATCTTGCGTCGTCAGAGTTTGATGAGTGATACCCTCAGCCACGTCTCGCTTTCGGGTGTAGCCTTTGGTCTGGTTCTGGGGGTTTCTCCGACTATTTCAACTATTGCTATTGTCTTGATTGCGGCGGTCTTTCTGGAGTATCTCCGTACGGTTTACAAGAGCTTTATGGAAATCGGGACAGCTATCCTAATGTCAACAGGTCTGGCTGTTTCTCTGATTGTTATGAGCAAGGGGAAAAGCTCGAGTTCAATGAGTTTGGACCAGTATCTTTTTGGTTCCATCGTGACTATCAGCGAAGAACAGGTCATTTCCCCTTTTTGTCATTGCGGCGGTTGTTTTGATTTTGACCTTCCTCTTCCTTCGTCCTATGTATATCTTGACCTTTGATGAGGATACGGCCTTTGTGGATGGCTTGCCAGTTCGTACCATGTCCATTCTTTTTAACATGGTGACAGGGGTGGCCATTGCCCTTATGATTCCTGCTGCAGGAGCTCTTTTGGTGTCGACCATTATGGTCTTGCCAGCTAGTATTGCCCTGCGTCTGGGGAAAAACTTTAAATCGGTTATGCTGCTAGCCAGTGCTATTGGATTTTTGGGAATGGTGGCAGGACTCTACATTTCCTACTATGCAGAAACACCTGCAAGCGCAAGTATTACTATTATTTTTGTAACTGTCTTCTTACTGATTAGTTTAGTAAGACGTTTTATCAAATAGGAGACTAATGTGAAAAAAATTAGCTTATTGCTAGCCAGTCTATGTGCCTTGTTTTTAGTGGCTTGTTCCAATCAAAAGCAGGCAGATGGCAAACTAAATATTGTGACAACCTTTTACCCTGTCTATGAATTTACTAAGCAAGTCGCAGGAGATACTGCTAATGTAGAACTCCTCATCGGTGCTGGGACAGAACCCCATGAATATGAACCGTCTGCCAAGGCAGTTGCCAAAATCCAAGATGCAGATACCTTCGTTTATGAAAATGAAAACATGGAAACATGGGTCCCTAAATTGCTAGATACTTTGGATAAGAAAAAGGTCAAAACCATCAAGGCGACAGGCGATATGTTGCTTTTGCCAGGTGGTGAGGAAGAAGAGGGAGACCATGACCATGGCGAAGAAGGTCATCACCATGAGTACGATCCCCATGTTTGGTTATCACCAGTTCGTGCTATTAAACTTGTAGAGCACATCCGTGATAGCCTATCAGCAGATTATCCGGATAAAAAAGAGACCTTTGAGAAGAATGCTGCTGCCTATATCGAAAAATTGCAAGCCTTGGATAAGGCTTATGCAGAAGGCTTGTCTCAAGCCAAACAAAAGAGCTTTGTAACGCAACACGCAGCCTTTAACTATCTGGCCTTGGACTATGGACTCAAACAAGTCGCAATCTCAGGCCTCTCTCCAGATGCAGAACCATCAGCTGCTCGTCTGGCAGAATTGACAGAGTACGTCAAGAAAAATAAAATTGCCTATATCTACTTTGAAGAAAATGCCTCACAAGCTCTTGCTAATACACTTTCAAAAGAGGCAGGTGTCAAAACAGATGTCCTTAATCCTTTAGAAAGTCTGACAGAAGAAGATACCAAGGCGGGAGAAAATTATATCTCTATCATGGAGAAAAACCTCAAGTCTCTGAAACAAACAACGGACCAAGAAGGCCCAGCAATTGAGCCTGAAAAGGCAGAGGATACCAAGACAGTCCAAAATGGTTACTTCGAGGATGCAGACGTCAAGGACCGCACCTTAAGTGACTATGCAGGTAACTGGCAATCAGTTTATCTTTTCCTTGAAGATGGTACGTTTGACCAAGTCTTTGACTACAAGGCTAAGTTGACTGGTAAGATGACTCAGGCTGAGTACAAGGCCTACTATACAAAAAGGCTATCAGACAGATGTGACTAAGATTAATATCACTGATAACACTATGGAATTTGTTCAAGGTGGACAAAGTAAGAAATTCACCCTACAAGTATGTTGGTAAGAAAAATCTTGACTTATAAGAAAGGCAATCGTGGCGTGCGCTTCCTCTTTGAAGCCACAGATGCTGATGCTGGACAGTTCAAGTATGTTCAGTTTAGCGATCACAATATCGCCCCAGTTAAGGCAGAACATTTCCATATCTTCTTTGGAGGCACAAGCCAAGAAGCCCTCTTTGAAGAAATGGATAACTGGCCAACCTACTACCCAGATAACCTATCTGGCCAAGAAATCGCCCAAGAAATGCTGGCGCATTGATGAGAAATCGACTAGTTCATAAGAGCTAGTCGGTTTTTAGATATTAGATGGCTAACTTCATTATAGACCTTTCTAGAACTTTAAAAAATAAATAAAACTCTTGAAATATCTGGGCTTATATGCTAGAATGTTGTTAGTGTATAAGGTTCATTAGAACACCAAAGCCCCTAACTATGCCAGTAGTTAAGGGGTGTTTTTAGTATATTCTATAGGAATATATAATCCTAGTTTTCTAGTTTGCTCTTTGATTTTTGTTGAGTATAAACATTTTAACAAAAAAAGTTGATTTTTAATAAAAAAAGCGATACAGTGATATTAGAAATTCGCTTGTAATTCTGATATGTCTGCGTATTTTTTTCGTAAGTTACCTGTTTGGTAACTAGCTATCAGTTAAGGGCTTGATGTTTTATAAAAGAAAATTATGGAGGAAGAGAAATCCGACTTTATAAACTAAACTCTAAAAAACGGCAAGTCTGACAAATGAACAACAAAAAATAAAAAGCAACTATTTTTATTAAAAAAGATTGCTTAATAGTTAGATTGGAGGGAAGAAAAATAATGAAAAATTTAAGTCAACGACTTGTTGATAAAAGTGTTGAGGCCTTTATTATGGGGCTGGAAATTTACAACAAGCCTACAATCAAATATCGTATTGAAGGGTTCAGTTTTTTCATATGTAACGCTTGGGAGTTGATGTTGAAGTCTGAAATGCTAAATAGAAATCTATCAATCTATTTTAAGGACAATCCAGATAGAACTCTCAGTCTTGAAAATGTTATCAAGAAAATTTACTCCGATGACAGTACACGAGTTCGACTAAATCTGGAGCGTATTATTGAGCTTAGAAATATCAGCACACATTATATTACAGAGGATTATGAACTAAAGTATGCTCCACTATTTCAAGCGTGTGTACTTAACTACATCAATGAACTTCAAAGATTTCACGGTAGAGACATCACTGAGACCATTGCACAAAATTTCCTAACTATATCAGCAAGTTATGAGCCTCTGACAAATGAACAAATCAGACTAAAATATCCAGCGGAAATTGCAGAAAAGTTTATTCAGCAAGCAAATGCTATAGATGTTCTCGTTTCTGAGTATAATTCAGATAAATTTGCAATCGGTGTAAAACAGAACCTATACATCACAAAGAAAAAGGCTGAAGCTGACTTCGTTGTTTCAATCGCGAATCAATCTCTCTCTCAAGTGACAATAGTAAAAGACCTAAAAGATCCATCAGAGACTCATAAATACTCATACGGGAATATTATCTCAGTTGTGAATGATCGATTAAACAAGAAAAATATCAAATTAAATTATAAATCTGGTTTCAATCAATATGTTCTAACCTTAATCATTGATTTCTATTCAATAAAAACTGACGAGAAATTTGCATATTGCCATAAAATAGGTAAGTCTGAGCACTATACCTATTCCCAGCAATTTGTTGACTTTATCATTATAGAAATAGAAAAAAAGACCCTCTAAATTTTGTAGAGAGCCTTAAAAAAATCAAAATAAAAAAAGATAACCCCAGGCACATAGGAATGCTCAACCTTTCAGTCTACCCCATTCTGGGACCCAGCGTTTATCCTTCACAAGTTATCTTATTGAGTCCATTATACCATACTTATGGAAAATGTAAAGAAATTTGTATAGTATTTTTAAATGAATTGATGAACAATCAATACCTTTCAGAACTAAGGAACTTAAAAAATAAATAAAACTCTTGAAATATTAGGACTTATATGCTAGAATATAGTTAATTGATAAGGTTCATTAGAACACCAAAGCCCCTAACTATTGCCGTAGTTAAGGGCTTTTTTGACGTATCTTAGCGATTTAACGGGTGCTGATAGGCTAGTCACTCGGTCTACTCCTTACTATCTAGCCATCTGCAGACGAAATACAAGATAATTCCAGCTATAACATCCGCTATAATAGTAAGAGCGAGCTTTATGATAAGGCTCATTAGTTTCACCTCCTCTCACGACCCCATAGGAACGTAATCGGTAACCGATGACAAAAATAGTATACCACAATAAATTTAGATCATCAAGGTCACTTAATTCTTGAAATATAGGGTCTAGGTGACAAAGTCTTTAAAATCAGAAAAACGCATAATATCAGTACACAAAAACTTGATACTATGCGTTTTATTGTGGGAAGATTTACTCCATTTTCTCCTGAAATTGGGTATTTGCCCAGCTTCTGTTTTTAGGGTTGCTGAGAAAATAATGTCATGTGGTGAGTATTTGTAGATAAGTCAGCAGACAGAACGAATACTCTTCGAAAATCTCTTCAAACCATGTTACCTTCGTCTTTCCGTATATATGTGACTGACTTCATCAGTTCTATCTACAACCTCAAAACAGTGTTTCGAGCTGACTTGATCAATTTTCAAATCTGTACTTTGAGCAACCTGAGACTAGCTTCCTATTTGATTTTCATTGAATATCAGAAACCCATTCTCCATCAAATAATTCTACTGCGTCTAATAATTTTTGATCTGGCAAGGTGTCAGAAATAAAGGTTGTGTATTTGGAGAGGGGATTAATTTTAAAAAATCCAGTCTTGTAAAATTTAGAACTATCAATCAGTAAGATGGTTTCATGGGCTTTGTCAATAATATTCTTTTTTGAAATAGCTTGGCTGAGAGAAGCTTCATAAACATATTGATCATCAATACCTCTTGCTGAACAAAATGCTAAATCGATATTAAAATGATCTAATAAAGAATTTTCCTTATCATAGTTGACTACGGAACAGGATTGATGTTTGACCTCGCCAGATGTGATAAAGATTTTGGAGCTATCTTTAACAGTTTCAGATAGGGTTTGTGCAGTATGTAAACCATTTGTAAAAATAATCAAATTATCAAGTTCAGAAAGATAGGGACAAAGTTCGTAGGTAGTAGTACTGGAATCAAGATAAATACACATGCCAGACCGAATAAAGTCTTTAGCGAGACTAGCGATTAGTCTTTTTTGCCTAGTACTTTCTCCTTCACGTATTTGATGAGAAAGTTCAATTGTGTTCATAGAGGACAGCGTCACGTATCCGTGCTTTCTTTTAATAAGACCTTGATTTTCTAAGAAAATTAAATCACGACGTAAGGTACTTGTGCTGGAGAAAGTGATTTCTGCCAGCTCTTTTACGGCAATTCTTTTTTTCTTTTTGATAATTTCAATCAATTCAAGTACACGTTCATCTTTTATCATAAGCTCCTCCTAATTCATCATTTCAACTATATTATAGCACAAATTGGAGGAATTTGAATTATTTTTATGTTTATGGAGGAAATGTATGAATTTTATTCAAGTAAGCGTTCACATATTGAAAAAATAAAATGTGGGGATTATAATAAACTTAATCAAGGACGAAGAGAGGAGAGAAATGGAAGCGGTTTTAGCAATAGATTTAGGTGCGACTTCTGGAAGAGCAATCGTTGGTTACCTTTCTGAAAATAAACTAGTAATGGAAGAAATAAATCGTTTTTCTAACCTACCTATTAGAGTAAAAGGGCATTTATCTTGGGATGTTGACTTTCTACTAGCTAAAATTCTTGAAAGTATCCGATTGGCTAATACTAGTTACAAGATTTTATCTGTCGGTATTGATACATGGGGTGTTGATTTTGGACTGATTGATAATGAAGGAAAACTGTTATCACAACCTGTTCACTATCGTGATGAAAGAACAAAGGGAGTGTTAAAGGAAATATCTGAAATTACTGAATTAGAAAAATTGTATTTTGAAACAGGAAATCAGCTTATGGAGATTAACACCTTGTTCCAACTCTTTAAGGTACGACAAGAATTTCCTAATTCGTTTTATAGTACGAATAAGATTCTTTTAATGCCAGATTTGTTTAATTATCTCTTGACAGGTAAGTTTGCAACTGAAAAAAGCATTGCTTCAACAACCCAACTCTTTGATCCGAGAAGTCAAAAATGGAATCAGAATATTTTAAAACTATTTGAATTGGAGTCATCTTTACTTCCTGAAATTGTTTCAGAGGGGAATGTTCTTGGTAGACTCAAAGAGGAATATGGTTTAGGCAATATTCCTGTTGTGAATGTTTGTAGTCATGATACAGCAAGCGCGATTGTATCAGTTCCTAAGACAGAAGATAGTTTGTTTATTTCATCAGGGACTTGGTCTTGGTTGGAGTGGAGCTTTCTTCACCTATTCTTAGTACCGAATCGTTCAGTTATGGATTTACAAATGAAGTCGGGAAAGATGGAGTGATTACATTTTTGAAGAATTGTACAGGACTATGGATTATAGAGGAACTAAGACGATCATTTGAGCGAAGAGGAAAAGCCTATTCTTTTGACGATATTAAAACAATGGTAGAAAAAGAACCCGAAGTTCTTCCTTTAATTGATACTGAAGAATCTCAATTTGCTATTGAATCAGATATGTATACTACTTTGATAGAATATCTAGAGCATCGTTATGGTACCAGAAAATGGACAGATGGACAGTTATTCAAGATTGTCTATGAAAGCTTAGCAGAAACGTATAGGAAAACGATAGGGTTATTAGAAGAACTAACTCATAAGTCTTATAAAAGGATATATGTGATTGGAGGAGGTGCTAGAGCCAGTTACTTTAATCAAATGATTGCTGATAGAACTGGTAAAGAGGTTCTTACAGGTTCAACTGAGGCTACAGCTGTAGGGAATATTTGTATACAGCTATTAAGTCAAGGTAAAATAAACGAGGATACAGGGTTAAAGGATATTATGACAAATATTGCTGATACACAATATTATTATCCTCAGCTATCATAAACAAAAATAAAAAAACGGAGGTTTTGTCATGAACAAAAAAAGTCTTTTGAAATGCGCTGTTATCGGGTTAGTAGCTACCCTTGGTTTAGCAGCTTGTGGAACATCTAAGGATGCAAGCGGTGGAAGTTCTTCTGGTAAAGAAGTATTAGAATTTTATCATGGGTATCATCATAGTGAAGATGAATGGCCTGTAGCTAAGACTATGCGAGATTTATATGATAAATTTGCAGAAGAACATAAAGATAGTGGTGTAGAATTTAAACCAATTCCTATAAATGGTGATTTGAAGGATGTAATGAATAACAAGGTTGCTAGTGGTGAATTTCCAGATGTGATTGACCTAGCAGGTAATGCAGTATCATTAGCTGCAATTGAACAAAAACTTGTTTTAGATTTGAAACCATATATCGATTCAAATAAGCTTGAAAAAAATGTTGGTTTGAACTATAAACAAAACCAAAAAGATGGAAAAATTTATACAGTTCACGAACAGTTATTTACAATGGGTTTGTGGTATAACAAGGATATATTTGCAAAAGCAGGTGCTAAAACACCTGATCAGTGGAATACTTGGGAAGATTTTACACAAGCAATGGCTACTGTGAGAAAGCAAGATGGAGTGTATGCATTTGGTGCTGGAGAACCATCTATTCGCTTGTTTAATACAGTCTTAGGAACCACAGAAAATGGGCGTAAATTATTAGACAAACCATTAACAAAGAAGGAATCGAATCTAAAGAATTTGCAGATGCTTTGAAAATGGTTATGAAAGAAATTCAAGCTAATGGTTCTAAGAATGCTGGTGGCGATGCTAATGCTTATTCTAAAGACTTCCAAGAAGGTAAATCTGCAGTCTTCTTTAATGGTGTGTGGGCTTCTGGTGAGATGTCTAAGAACCCAAGTCTTGCACCTGGAATCTATCCTGCAGGTGTAGCAATTAGTTCTTCTGGAGGTGGTATCACTATCTCAAGTAAGATGTCTGAAGCTAAACAAAAACTAGCTCTTGAGTTTTTGAAATATATGACTAGCGATGATGTACAAAAAGTAATTTTTGAAAAAGTAGGAGCAAATCCTTCTGATGAAAATGTAAATGTAAAAGAACTTTCAGAAAAGAGTTCAGAAGCTACTACTAAAATTTTAGGACAAGCAATCACTCAAGTTAAGAATGCAAAAGTAGTTGTTCCAACTGTAAGTGATGTTTGGGGTGGCGATGTACACACAGCTATTATCAATGCATTGACAGAAAGTGCTGCTGAAAATGTAGATGTTGATCAAAAAGTGAAATCTACTCAAGATGTGTTGAAATCATTGATTGGTTAATTGTTTTAGGGAGTGGAATCGAAGCTCAGTTGGCACTGCCAACTGAGCTTGATTTTACTCATATAGTTGAAAAAGGAGTTTGTTTATGGCACAAAAAGTTATGAGCCTACAAAATAGGAAGAATCAAAAAAGACGATTTATCTTTTTATTTCTTTTGCCAACGTTGATTTGTTTCTTTCTATTTTATTTTTTTATTCTGTAGTAACAATCTTTTTAACTTCATTTGCTAAATGGGATTATACAAATTTAAACACCCCTGAGTTTCTTGGATTTGATAAATTATTTGAAAATTATAGGTATGTTTTTAAAGAATACCCATTTTTACAGAAGCTCTAATTAATTCTGTTCGTTGGGCTGTAATTGGTGTTATTATTCAAGTTCCTTTAGCTTTATCTGTTGCAATTACATTATCTAAGAAATTAAAAGGCTGGAAGATATCTAGAAATCTTTATATTGTACCAAGTATCATTTCTAGTGCTGCTATGGGATTGATTTTTCTTCAAATCTATAATCCAAACTATGGCGTTGTTAACCAAATTATTCATCTATTTAATCCATCGTTTAAAGATTCAGTACTGTTGACTCCAGGATTAAATATAGCTGCTATGACTGGCGCTTATATTTTCTTTGCAGGAGCATCAACCATTATGATTCTAGGGCAAATTTTTGCTATTCCAGAAGAAGTTCAAGAAGCTGCTATTTTAGACAATATTACTGGTTGGAGGAAAGAGTGGTATATTACGATTCCGATGATTAAGGGGACAATTAAAACTGTTTCAATTATGGCAGCAACTTCAGGATTTTTGCTCTATAACGAAGTATTCTTTTTGACAAATGGTGCTGCAGGAACAAAAAGTATCAGTTTTGTTATTCGAGAATTAGCGGTAGCTAGCTCACGAACTCAGTATGCTCGTGCAAATACAATTGGAGTTATACAAATTTTAGGTGGAATGTTGATTATCGTTTGTATTAATATTTTATTCAGAGAAAGAAAAAGACTGAAAGGTGGGAAATGATTATGAATACACATATAAATGGTATTAGTAAAAAAGGCAAAGTTCTTATATATGGTTATATGCTCCTTACCATTTTAATTTCTATTTTCCCTATTGCGTGGATCTTTTTATCATCATTAAAAAGCAGATCCTATGAAAAAAATCCAGGTATTAGTTTACCGACTGACTTTACTCTTGAAGGTTATATAAATGTTTTTACAAAAACTTCATGTTTTCACTTACTTTTGGAATAGCTTTAAAGTAGTATCTATATCAGTTATTATTAGCATTGTTATGATTTCCATGTCTTCATATGTTATTGCCAGGATGGAATTTAGAGGGAAGAAGTTAGTGACTTCTATGCTGTATTCTACTCTATTTATTCCAGCAACAGCTATGACTTTTCCAGTTTATAGATTAGTAAATGCGTTGGGGATTTATAATACCCCAGTTGCTCTAATTCTAGTCTACTCTTGTAGTGGAATTGCTATGAGTTTCTTCATTATAAAGAATTATTTTGAAATTATTCCAAAAGAATTGGAGGAGGCGGCAGAGATTGATGGTGCGACATATGCTCAAACTTTTTGGAAAGTGATGTTGCCAATTGCTAGACCTGGAATTTTAACGGCAGCAGTACTTGCCTTTATTAATAACTGGAATGAATATTATTGGGCATCTATGTTGGTGATTGATAAAAATGAATTAACAGTACCAGCATTACTAGGTCAATTTACTACAAGTTTTAATACTAATTATAATGGTCTCTTTTCAGCGATTGTTGTAATCGTATTACCACCAATCATTCTATTTGCATTTACAAGTAAATACTTCATTGAAGCTTTAGGAGGAGGAGCAGTAAAAGGATGAAACATACACTTGAAACGATCAATAGTAGAACTCAGTGGTTTAGAGAAGCAAGATTTGGGATGTTCATTCATTGGGGTTTATATTCTATTCCAGGAAAAGGGGAATGGATTCGTAGTCATCAGAAATTATCTATTGAAGATTATGAACCATATTTTCGAGCTTTTGATCCTAAGGAATATAACCCTAGAGAATGGGCTAAACAAGCAAAAGCTGCAGGGATGAAGTATATGGTTTTAACAGCTAAACATCATGATGGATTTTGTTTGTTTGATTCAAAATTTACAGATTATAAATCAACAAATACACCTGCAGGTAGAGATTTAGTTAAAGAATTTGTAGATGCCGTTCGAGCTGAAGGTTTAAAAGTAGGGTTATATTTTAGTTTGATTGACTGGTATCATCCTGATTTTCCTAAATATGCTGATCTAAATCATCCAATGAGAGGAAATGAAGTCTATCGAGATGAGAAAATTAACTTTGACCGTTATTTGGAGTATTTGCACAATCAAGTTAAAGAAATTGTAACTGGATATGGTCAGATTGACATATTATGGTTTGATTATTCTTATGAAGACATGGTAGGTGAAAAATGGGGAGCTTCAAAATTAATAGACATGGTTCGTCATTATCAGCCAAACGTTATTGTAGATAATAGATTAGAAACATCAGGTGAAGGATTCGGAAGTATTGTTACAGATGAAATTACCTCTTACGCTGGAGATTTTGTTAGTCCAGAGCAAATTGTTCCTCACGAAGGTATTCGAAACTTTAAAGGTGAGCCTGTTCCTTGGGAACTTTGTCTAACTATGAATAACAATTGGGCTTATAATCCTACAGATTATCTATATAAGTCTAGTCAAACTTTGATAAGAAAGTTAGTTGAATGTGTTAGTAAAAACGGGAATATGATTCTTAATGTAGGCCCAGATGCTTTGGGAAGAATTAATGATCCAAGTAAGAAAATATTAGATGATTTTCATCAATGGATGTCTCGAAATGGTGAGGCAATTTATGGATGTAGTGGAGATGAAAATTTACCAAAACCTGATTGGGGATATTATACTCGTAACGGAAATACGGTTTATGCTCATGTATTTGAACAACCTATAGGACCGTTAGCTCTTCTTGGCATTAGTAAAGAAAACGTAAAAAGAATGAGCTTTCTTCATGATGGAAGTGAGGTGAAAATTTCAGAAAGCTGGACGACCAATGCCTATAAAGGAATTTGTTTTGCACAGTTTGGAGAAGTTCCTCATTTTACCTATCCATTACCAGACTTGATTGATAGCGTAATAAAAATTGAGTTGAGAGAGTAGTTTATATGAAAATTGAAAATAAAAATGTAAGACGTAATTTCTTTTGGGGAGATGGTCGATTTTATACTACTGATATCGTAAACAAACGGGCAGGAGTAATGATAAAAAATGTTTCGAAAGAGGAATTTACCATTACATTGGAGAATGGTATAAGACTTTCTTCAAATCATTTTTCAGCAATCGTTAGGGAAGAGGGAGATAAGCGGATTGAGGTTTCTTTTGTTTATCCTTCCATTCGTTTACGTTTAATCTTTGAATCGAGGGATGATGTTCTTTCGAAACAATTAGTTTTAGAATCTTCTACTGAAGTTATTAAATCTGTAGAGGTAGAGAGTTTTGAGTTTGAAACAGAAGACCATATTTTCTATCCTAAAAGACAAGATTGTATTAAGGAAATGGCAAATTTTTCCGGCTATTATGTAGAATTAGGACAACCTGTTTATGCTAATTCTTTATTCTTAGGAATGGAATTTCCCATGTCTGAAAACAAGGTAGATGGTAGACATTATGTATCAAGGTATTACTTAGGAACGGTTATTAATCAAGAGAAAAATTTGTGGCCTTGTATTGTTGGGGGATCAGGTTCTTATAAAAAAGAAGAGATTCAAGAGGCATTTTTTGAATATGTGGAAGGAATAGCTCAACCTAGTTATTTCCGTAAACAGTATAATTCCTGGTATGACCATATGACCGACATCACAGAAGAAGGTATTTTAAAAAGTTTTTCTGAGATTCGAGATGGTTTTGAAAATCATGGAGTCCATTTAGATGCTTATGTTGTTGATGATGGTTGGACAAACTATCAATCAGTTTGGGAATTCAATCATAAATTCCCAAATGGTTTGAGAAATATTAAACATCTTGTAAATGGATTTGGTTCAAGCCTAGGATTATGGATTGGTCCCAGAGGTGGTTATAATGGGACAGAAATCATTATGAGTGATTGGTTAGAAGCGCATCCAGAGTTAAGGATTGGATCTAAAAATTCGATTTCAAATGATGTAAACGTGGCTGATTTTAACTATCTCAAACAAATGAAGAAAAAAATGTTGGAATACCAAAAAGAATTCGATATCAGCTATTGGAAAATTGATGGTTGGTTACTTCAACCTGACAAACCTGATAAGAGCGGGTCGCATGGTATGTATACCATGACAGCGGTTTATGAGTTCTTAATTCAACTGTTGATAGATCTAAGAAAGGAGCGAGGAGGAAAAGATTGTTGGTTAAACTTGACTTCTTATGTAAATCCTAGTCCATGGTTTTTACAGTGGGTCAATAGTTTATGGATTCAAATATCTCAAGATGTAGGATTTACAGAGAATGCAGGTAATGATATCAATCGTATGATTACTTACCGAGATATTCAGTATCAAGAATTTTTGGAAAAACGTGAGATACAGTTACCTATGTGGTCGCTTTATAATCATGAACCAATCTATGCTGTCAGTGCAAATACCTGGTACATGGATCACCAAATGTTTGCATCAATACCAGATTTTGAAGCTTATCTATTATTTATTTCAACAAGAGGGAATGCTTTTTGGGAGTTTCACTATTCTTTTGATATGTTTGATGAAGAACGCTGGAAAGCCAATGCTCGTGCCGTCAAATGGATAGAGGAGAATTATCAAACACTAAAATATAGTAAAAAAATAGGAGGAAGTCCTGAAAAATTTGAAATTTATGGTTATAAGTGTCACAATCAGAAGACTTCTACTGAAATTCTCTCTGAGAAATCCTGCTCAGATTAAACAAAAAAATAAAAATAGAGAATCTTTCGATAGAGAATTTTACCAGAGTAATTGGAGATTTTACTATTCAAGAAGATGAGATAGAATTGGCACCGTACTCTATCGTGATACTGAAGAAGTAAAGAAAAAAATTGTGAGGTAGAGATGACGATTTATATTAATAAGGACGAGACCGTTTTTTTCATTTGGAAATGAAAGATAGTAGTTATATTTTTAGAATTTTTAGAAAATGGGGAACTTCAACATATATATTTTTGGGAAAAAGGATTCATGTCAAGGAAAAATTATAACCAATTGATGGCCTATGAAAAAAAGAGGATTTGAAGTATCTTTTTCTGAAGAATTTGAGGATATTCAACAGTCTATGATACAAAAATGAATATTCTTCATATGGGAAAGGAGATTTTTCGGCATCCAGCCTTTCAAGTTCAAGGAATGAATGGTAGTAGGATAACGACACTAAAAATATCAAGGTTTTGAACTTGAAAAAAGGGAAAAAAATCGTCTTAACTCTCTACCTTCAACATTTGATGATATTGGTCAGTGTGTGGAAACATTAACGATTATTTTAACAGATTCCATATTAGATTTAACTGTTAGACTAAATTACACAATTTTTCCGGAATACAATGTCTTAGTTAGAAATACGGAATTTTTAAATAATAGCAATAATAAGTTGACTCTTTTGAAAGCAATGAGCTTACAGCTAGATCTACCTGATAGTCAATATGACTTTATTCAATTTTCTGGAGCATGGCTGAGGGAACGTCAGTTATATAGAACTTCGCTTAGACCAGGTATTCAAGCAATAGATAGCTTGAGATACTCATCAAGTCCTCAGCAAAATCCTTTCTTTATGCTATCAAGGAGGGAAACTACAGAGCATAGTGGTGAGGTTTATGGTTTTAACTTTATCTATTCTGGAAATTTTCAAAATATGATTGAAGTTGACCATTTTGACACTGCTAGAGTAACGGTAGGAATAAATCCAGTAGAATTTCGTTTTTTATTAAATCCTGCCGAAAGTTTTGTGACACCAGAAGCAATTGTGACCTATTCTGATCAAGGGATGAATCAGATGAGCCAACAACTATCAGATTTTTATCGACATCATTTAGTTAATCCTAATTTTTCTCAAGCTAGTCGTCCTATAATACTCAATAGTTGGGAAACATTTTATTTTGACTTGAGTACAGAAAAAATTTTAGATTTAGCAAAGGCTGCTAAAGATTTAGGGATAGAATTATTTGTACTGGATGATGGTTGGTTTGGTCATAGGAAAGATGACAAAAGTTCTCTGGGTGACTGGGTAACAGATAGAAGTCGCCTTCCTGAAGGTATTGGATTTCTTGCAGATGAAATTCACAAAATAGGTTTACAATTTGGTTTGTGGTTTGAGCCTGAAATGATTTCTATTGATAGTGATTTGTACAAGAATCATGCCGATTGGACTATCCATTTGTTAGATAGAGAGAAGTCAGTAGGAAGAAATCAATATGTGTTGGATTTGACGAGACAGGAAGTTGTTGATTACCTTTTTGATTCTATTTCTAAAATCATAATCGAAACAAATCTGGATTATATCAAATGGGATATGAATCGTCATATAACAGATATTTATAGTATTGAACTTGATTCTGAACAGCAGATGGAATTTGGTCATCGATATATCTTAGGTCTTTATCAGTTATTAGATCGTTTAATAACTAAGTTCCCTTCAGTTCTATTTGAATCTTGTTCTTCAGGTGGTGGACGTTTTGATTTAGGACTTATGTATTATGCACCGCAAGCGTGGACGAGTGATGATACGGACCCGATAGAAAGATTGAAAATTCAGCATGGAACTTCTTATGGATATTCTCCATCAATGATGACAGCCCATGTTTCTATTTCTCCAAATGAACAAAGTGGAAGACAAACGAGTTTGGACACTAGGACAAATGTAGCTTATTTTAGCTCTTTCGGTTATGAATTAGATGTTACGAGATTGTCGGTAGAAGAAAAAGAACAAGTGAGAGAACAAATTCAGTTTTATAAAAAATATCGTTCATTGTTTCAATATGGGGATTTTTATAGGATAAACAGTCCTTTTAGTTGTGATTCTGCTAGTTGGCAAGTTGTTTCAAAGAATAAATGCCAGTCGATTTTACTGTATGCTCAATTGAATAGTAAGTTGAACCCAGGTTATACAAGAGTTTATTTTAGTGGTTTAGATAAAGATAAATGCTATTCCGTCTCTGGATTTGATGAGTTCTTTTATGGAGATGAATTAATGAATGCTGGAATAAAAGTCAGTTTAAGTAATTTAGCACTATGTGTTCCAGAATATCTTACAAAAATTATTTGTTATTGAGGAAGTTGTATGTAAATTATGTAAATAATGAGGAAATAAAAATGGAAAAATAAAAAAATAGCAAAACAGATTTTAATAGCTACAGCTGTTTTAACAAGTTTTTTTAGGAAGTAAATTGGTTTATGCAGATGTAGTCCAAAGTAATTCTAATGACAGAGCTAGTACTGAAACTGCTAGAGTAACAGGGAATAACTTAAGAAAACCAATTACTAAAGATCAAGAAACTGATACGGAGACGACATATCTTTCAGATATGGATTGGTCTTCTGCAACTCATGGTGATGTAGATAAAACAAAAACAGTACAAAAAGATGCTCCATTTACAACAGGAAATAAAGGAGAACATACTAAAATTTCATTGCTTACTTCTGACAATAAAGTTAAGTATTTTGATAAAGGAATAGGGACAGTCGCAGATTCCCCGTCTGTAATCAGCTATGATATCAGTGGTCAAGGATTTGAAAAATTTGAAACTTATATAGGAATTGATCAAAGTGCTAATAGTTCTAGAGCAGACCACGCAGTAGTGGATAAAATAGAAATAGAAATAGATGGAGAAGTAGTTTATTCCAGTAATGTAACTAATCCAGATGGATTCAGATATAATACCCAGGCACAATTTATTAGTGTGACAATTCCACAAAACGCTAAAAAAATATCCTTAAAATCATTCTCAGGAGAACATACATGGGGTGATGAAGTTGTATTTGCTGATGCTAAACTTATTAAAACTGTTAGTACTCAAACTATAACTCCAGATCTTCTTAATAAAGGAATTAATGGAGGAGTATATCTTTCTGATTTAGAATGGGTTGATGCTACTCATGGTGATGACGATAAATCAAAAACAGTTCAGAAAGATAAACCGTTTACACCTGGTAATAACGGTGCAAATAATAAAATAAAATTATTAATTGACGGGAAGGAAATAGAATTTAATAAAGGATTGGGAACTGTAGCAAGTAACCCGTCTAGTATAAAATATGATGTTTCGGGTGCTAATGTTACAAGATTTATTTCCTATGTCGGAATTGATAGGAGCGCCAATCATTTAAATTCAGATTACGCAGATATTCAAAAGTTTGAAGTTGTTGCGGATGGTAAAGTCATTTACTCATCAGATTCAAAATATCCGAAAGGAATTAAGTATGATACATCAGCATTTCTGGTTGATGTTGAAATTCCAAAAGATACACAGACGATAGAACTTAAATCATATTCAGGAAAACATACATGGGCTGACGAATTGGTTTTAGGTGGAGCCATGTTTATGGCAAATGGTAAATTTAAGAATCCTAATGATTGGTCAGAAGTTGATAAACGTCGTGAAATTAATAATGAACATCCGTTACTTATGATGCCTTTATATGCTAACGGAGAAGAGTTTAACCAAGGGAAATATACTTTTTGGGGAGGAGATACATTAACAGGTAAGTGGGGAGAATATACCAGATGACTTAAAACCATATACTGTTATACAGTTACATCCAGATGATCTTCCTAAAAGAGATGGAGCTGCTAGAGATTTTTATGAACATATGTTAGAAGAAGCAGCGAAATATGTAAATCCTAAGACTGGAAAAAATGAACCAATTCCAGTTATTCTGACGGTTTACACTGCTGGTAATATGCCTTATTATACTTCGGCACATTGGTTAAGTACCAGCTGGATTGATAAAATGTATCAAAAATATCCAAATTTGCATGGTATTTTCAGTACAGAGAATTATTGGATTTGGGCAAATGATATTGAAAATAAGGCGGCAGATTATTTAAAAGTATCAGCTAAAAATGGAGGATATTTTATATGGGCTGAACAAAATAATGGTTCTGCAATAGAAAAAGCATTTGGAAAAAACGGTAAGATAGCATTTCAGAAATCTGTTGATAAGTACTGGAAGAACCTTATTTTCATGTTCAAATACACCTGCTGCCGAGGGAAATGATTCAACTACAGAAAGTTATATGAAGGGACTTTGGCTATCAAATCATACTTATCAATGGGGTGGTTTGATGGATACTTGGAAGTGGTATGAGACAGGTAAATGGAAACTGTTTGCAACTGGTAATATCGGAAAAAGTCAAGGAGATAGACAATGGTTGACTGAACCAGAGTCTATGCTAGGAGAAGAGGCTTTAGGGGTTTACCTTAATGGAGGTGTAGTTTATAATTTTGAACATCCAGCTTATACCTATGGTGTAAATAATAAAGAAAGCTTACTCTTTAGCGAAGTAATAAAAGAATTTTTTAGATATGTAATAGCACATCCAGCACCATCTAAAGAAAAGGTACTTGAGGATACAAAAGTATTCATACATGGAGACTATTCAAATAAAGGAAATGGTAAGTTCTTTTGTAAACGTAAATACTGATAGAGAACAAACTCCATTATACATGACTGGTCGTTATAATGTTATTCCAGCTATTCCAGGTATTTTTAAAAACAGATAAATTGAAAGAGTCTGTTTCTGGTAATCGTATTCAGATTAAGGAGATCACTTCCCCAGAATTTAGCTCTACTCAGGCTAGAAAAGAATACTTGAATAAGCTGTATCCTACGAATTATGAAGGAGATATCTTTGCTCAGAAATTAGATAATAGATGGTTTGTCTATAATTATAAGGTAAAATGAGAATGTTAAACAGACTGGAAAATTAAAATTTAATTCTTTAGAAATGGATGTTGAATTTGAACCTCATACCTATGGTATTTTTGAGAGAATAAGTAATGGATTGAAAGTGAATTTAAATAATTTTAGAACAAATAAAGATTCACTATGGTCTAATGCTCAAGATGCAAATCAGGCAAGGAAACTACCACAATTGACCAAAAAAGGTGCGATTAAGTGGATTGACGAACATTATATCAAAGATACTCAGTTTGGAGAGAAAAGGGTTACAAAGATAGTATTAAGAGGTATAGATAAACTTCCTACTATTCATTCATTAACAGGAACAAATAATTCCTATGATCAGCCATCTCTCAATTTTGATCAGGAAAATCATACGGTTACTATTACCATTAACAGTAACGGAAATCTTGAATTCGAACTTCATTTTTAGAAAGGAGTGAGTTTATGTCTCAAGATGAAAAATTAATTCGTGAACAGATTTGTGATGTTTGTCATAAGATGTGGCAACTTGGTTGGGTTGCTGCTAACGATGGGAATGTATCTGTTCGATTAGATGAGGATACCATTATTGCAACTCCTACTGGTATCAGCAAAAGTTTTATTACACCAGAAAAGTTGGTGAAGTTAAATCTTAAAGGAGAGATTTTAGAAGCAGAAGGTGATTACCGTCCTTCTAGTGAAATTAAAATGCACATTCGGTGCTACGAAGAACGTGAGGATGTCCGTTCAGTTGTTCACGCGCATCCACCGATTGCAACAGGATTTGCTCTTGCACACATTCCTTTAGATACTTATTCACTAATTGAGAGCGCGATTGTGGTTGGAGCAATTCCTATAACACCATTTGGAGTTCCGTCTACAATGGAAGTGCCAGAAGCAATTACACCTTATCTGCCAGATCATGATGTCATGCTATTAGAAAATCATGGAGCTCTGACTGTCGGAAGCGATGTCATTACAGCATACTACCGTATGGAAACTTTAGAATTAGTCGCAAAGACAACCTTCCATGGAAGAATGTTACTATCTACAAAAGGTATTGAAGAACAAGAAATTGCTCGTCCGACTTTGGAGCGTCTCTTCTCTATGCGAGAAAATTATAAGGTTACAGGTCGTCACCCAGGCTACCGTAAATATAATGGTGATGGTAGTATAAAGAAACAGAAAAATAAGAGGAAAGTATTATGATCCAACATCCACGTATTGGTATTCGTCCGACTATTGATGGTCGTCGTCAAGGTGTACGCGAATCACTTGAAGTACAGACAATGAACATGGCTAAAAGCGTGGCAGATCTTATTTCAAGTACATTGAAATATCCAGATGGAGAACCTGTGGAATGCGTGATTTCTCCATCTACTATTGGTCGTGTTCCAGAGGCTGCAGCTTCACATGAATTGTTCAAAAAAATCAAATGTTTGTGCAACAATTACAGTCACACCATGCTGGTGTTATGGTAGTGAAACTATGGATATGTCTCCAGATATTCCTCATGCTATTTGGGGATTTAATGGGACAGAACGTCCAGGGGCTGTCTATCTTGCAGCTGTTCTAGCTTCACATGCTCAAAAAGGGATTCCAGCCTTTGGGATTTATGGAAGAGATGTTCAGGAAGCTAATGATACAGATATTCCAGAAGATGTCAAAGAAAAACTTTTACGTTATGCGCGTGCAGCTCTTGCAACTGGCTTGATGAGAGACACTGCTTACCTATCAATGGGTAGTGTATCAATGGGGATTGGTGGTTCTATTGTGAATCCAGATTTCTTCCAAGAATACCTAGGAATGAGAAATGAATCTGTAGATATGACGGAATTTACACGTCGTATTGACCGTGGTATTTATGACCCAGAAGAGTTCGAACGTGCTATGGTTTGGGTAAAAGAACATATCAAAGAAGGTGTTGACCGAAATCGTGAAGATTTGATTCTTTCTAAAGAAGAAAAAGAAAAACAATGGGAATTTGTTGTAAAAATGTTCATGATTGGTCGAGATCTTATGCAGGGGAATCCTCGTTTAGCAGAGCTTGGTTTTGAGGAAGAAGCAGTTGGTCACCATGCTTTAGTAGCTGGTTTTCAAGGTCAACGCCAGTGGACAGACCATTTCCCAAATGGAGATTTTATGGAAACTTTCCTCAATACTCAGTTTGACTGGAATGGTATTCGTAAAACCATTTGTATTTGCAACAGAGAATGATTCACTAAATGGTGTGTCTATGCTCTTTAATTATCTATTAACAAATACTCCACAAATCTTTGCTGACGTGCGTACTTATTGGAGTCCAGAGGCTGTTAAACGTGTAACAGGGCATACTCTAGAAGGTAATGCCGCAGATGGATTCTTACATTTGATTAACTCTGGCTCTTGTACATTAGATGGTACTGGCCAAGCTAGTCGTGATGGAAAACCTGTTATTAAACCATTCTGGGAGTTGGAAGAAAGTGAAGTGCAGGCTATGCTTGAAAATACAGACTTCCCACCAGCAAACCGCGAATACTTCCGTGGAGGAGGATTCTCAACTCGTTTCTTGACGAAGGGGGATATGCCAGTAACAATGGTACGTCTCAATCTTTTAAAAGGAGTTGGTCCAGTGCTACAAATTGCAGAAGGTTATACACTTGAACTTCCTGATGATGTTCACCATGCTTTAGATAATCGTACAGACCCAGGCTGGCCAACTACTTGGTTTGCTCCACGTTTGACAGGAAAAGGTGCATTCAAGTCTGTCTATGACGTCATGAATAATTGGGGAGCTAATCACGGAGCGATAACCTATGGACATATTGGTGCAGACTTGATTACCTTGGCTTCTATGTTGAGAATTCCTGTCAATATGCATAATGTACCTGAGGAAGATATCTTTAGGCCTAAAATTGGTCCTTATTTGGAACAGAAGATTTAGAATCAGCGGACTATCGTGCATGTCAGTTGTTGGGACCAATTCATAAATAAAACTTGTTTATATAGGAGGTGAGCTTACGGCCCTCCTATACTTTTAAAAAACATTTGTTAATAATTTCACAAATATATAACATAGACTTTAAAAATAATAATAGAAAATACGCGAAGGCGCAGGAGGAAAATTATATGGCTACATTTTATGTTCCAACAGTCAACCTTATTGGAAAAGGTGTTGTAAATGAAGTGGGTCCTTATATCAAGGAACTTGGCTATAAAAAGGCACTTTTGGTGACAGATAAGTTCATCGAAGGCAGTGATATTTTGCCTAAGGTTTTAAAACCGTTAGATACAGAAGGAATCGAATATGTCATCTTTAGCGATGTAGAGCCAAACCCTACTTGTAAGAATGTCACAGATGGGGTAGCTTCTTTGGAAGAACATGGATGTGATTTTATCATCAGTCTTGGTGGGGGTTCTCCACAGGATGCAGCTAGTTGTATTTCTATCATAGCTACAAATGGTGGAAAACCACAGGATTATGAAGGTCTCCATAAGTCTGCTAAAAAAGGCTTGCCAGTTGTTGCTATCAATACAACGGCAGGAACTTCTGCAGAAATTACTATTAACTATGTGATTACCGATGAAGAACGCAAGGTTAAGATGGTAATGGTTGACAAGAATAGCCTTGCTCTTATCTCTGTTAATGACCCTGAATTGATGATTTCCAAACCTAAAGGCTTGACTGCAGCTACTGGTATGGATGCTCTGACTCACGCTGTTGAAGCTTTGGTAACACCTGGTGCTTATGATGTGACCAAAAAACTATCTATTGGTGCTATTGAGCTTATCAAGGAATATCTTCCTCGTGCCGTAGCAAATGGACACGATATCGAGGCGCGTGAAGGTATGGTCAATGCCATCTTCCTTGGTGGTATGAGCTTTAATAATGCTGGTCTGGGCTATGTTCACTCAATGGCTCACCAACTCGGCGCAGTATATAATTTGCCACACGGTGTTTGCTGTGCCATGTTGTTACCAGTTATAGAACGTGAAAATGCTAAACGTGTACCAGAAGCTTTCCGTAATGTTGCCAAGGCCTTGGGACTTCATGTAGAAGGTAAATCAGATGAAGAGTGTGCCGATTACGCAATTGCTGAGATTGAGAAGCTTTCTGAGATAGTAGGCATTCCTAAGAAATTGACTGAATTTGGTATTGAAGAAAAAGATTTCGACTTTGAATACCTTCTAAGAATGCCTTGATTGATGCCTGCGCACCAGGAAATCCATTCATGCCAACCTTAGAAGAAACGATTGAGTTTTATAAAGAGTTGTTTTAGCAAGAGATTAGACGACAATGTGACAATTCACCTCTAATTATTGACATTTCAGGAAAAATCGCAGTAAAAACTGCACAACCTTCTTTAAATGTGCTATAATACAGGAAAAAATAATGATGGAGGTCACGATAATGGCAACATTTTTGATGATTTTTGTGGTGGTTTGTGTGCTCCTATTGCTGATAGTCACACTGAGTACAGTTTATGTGGTTCGTCAGCAGTCGGTGGCGATTATTGAACGCTTTGGGAAATACCAAAAGGTTGCCAATAGCGGTATTCACATTCGCTTGCCTTTTGGGATTGACTCGATTGCAGCGCGGATTCAGTTGCGCTTGTTGCAAAGCGATATTGTGGTTGAGACTAAAACCAAGGATAATGTGTTTGTTATGATGAATGTAGCGACCCAGTACCGTGTCAATGAGCAGAGCGTAACAGATGCCTACTATAAACTCATGCGTCCAGAATCTCAGATTAAATCTTATATCGAAGACGCCCTTCGCTCTTCTGTTCCCAAATTAACCTTGGATGAATTGTTTGAGAAAAAAGATGAGATTGCCCTTGAGGTTCAACACCAAGTAGCAGAAGAAATGACCACTTACGGCTACATTATCGTGAAAACCTTGATTACCAAGGTCGAACCAGATGCAGAAGTTAAGCAATCCATGAATGAAATCAATGCGGCGCAACGCAAACGGGTCGCAGCGCAAGAATTGGCGGAAGCCGATAAGATTAAAATCGTCACTGCAGCTGAAGCCGAAGCAGAAAAAGACCGCCTTCATGGTGTGGGGATTGCCCAACAACGTAAGGCAATTGTGGATGGATTGGCAGAGTCTATCACAGAACTCAAGGAAGCCAATGTTGGCATGACAGAAGAACAAATCATGTCCATCCTCTTGACCAACCAGTACTTGGATACCTTGAATACCTTTGCTTCTAAAGGAAATCAAACCATCTTTTTACCAAATACACCAAATGGTGTAGATGATATCCGTACACAAATCTTGTCAGCCCTTCGTGCTGAGAAGAAGTAATAGACTAAAGAGCTTGGCAACAGGCTCTTTTTGCATTACCCTTGTAGCTTTGAGGACTAAATCCTCCTCTACAAATTATAGAATCTTTTCTGAGGATTTAGGGAGTGATAGAGGAAGTCTTGAAAGCGCTTTTGTTTTGTGCTATAGTCAAATAAATCGAGTCGTTTAAAGAGGAATGCTTGTATGAGAAGAGAAGAAGTTTTACGAAATCACTGGTTTTTTAGCCAAGAGGTAGGGAAAGAAGAGGCCTTGGCACCGGATTTTCAGAGGGAAATTGGCAGGCTATTCAAGTGCCACACGACTGGAGTATTTACAATGATTTTGACCATTATTCGCTAGCGCAAAATGAGGGTGGTCAGCTAAATGGGGGTCAGGCCTGGTACCGGACACAGTTTTACTTGGAAGAAGATGCCAGTCTTGTATCGGTGCGTTTGTTGTTTGATGGAGTTTACATGAATGCCCAAGTCTATATTAACGGGCAAGTACTGGGCTATTATCCCAATGGCTACACACCTTTTTCATATGATATCACGCCTTATCTAAGAAATGATGGGACGGCCAACCAGCTTGCGGTTTTTGTGGAAAATCAGCAACCTAGCAGTCGTTGGTACTCTGGTAGCGGTATTTACCGAGAAGTAAAATTGTTGATTACAGATGCAGTTCATCTGGATTTGTATGGGATTAAGATAGCAAGTCCCAAGCTAAAGGAACAAAGAGATAGATGGGTGGAGACTCAGCTTACAAGTAAGGTTTCAAATGATGGACCTCAGTCCGTGTCGGTGTATTTGGAGCAGAGTATCTGGTATGATGGACAACAGCTGTCAGACTGGCAGGCGACAGACTCTCTAGTGATTGAGTCTGGGGACAAATATTCTTTCCAACAAGCCATATCAATTTTTCAACCCTTGCTTTGGGATATTGAATCCCCTCACCTTTACCAATTGAAGACACGCCTTTACAAAAATGGCATTTTGGTTGATGAAGAAGAGGAGACCTTTGGTTACCGCTATATGGATTGGCAAGCGGATAAGGGCTTCTTTCTAAATGGTCGCTGGTTGAAGATTCATGGGGTTTGTTTGCACCATGACTACGGAGCGCTGGGAGCTGTGGAAAACAGGTCAGCTGCTGAGAGACGCTTGCGCCAGATGAAGGAAATGGGTGTCAATGCGATTCGAATCACCCATAATCCAGCTAGTAGTATTTTGCTGGGTGTGGCTGCCAAAATGGGGCTACTTATCCAAGAAGAAGCCTTTGATACCTGGTATGGAGGCAAGAAAGAATATGACTATGGTCGCTTTTTTGAGGAAGAAGCGACTCATCCAGAAGCGAAAGCAGGCGATTTCTGGTCAGATTATGATTTGCGCACTATGATTGAACGTGGTAAGAACAATTCAGCTATCTTTATGTGGTCCTTGGGAAATGAAGTCAGTGAAGCAAATGGCGATGCTCATTCATTGAAGACGATCAAACGCTTGCTAGGAAGGGTCAAGGAAGTGGATGATAGTCGTTTTGTGACCATGGGAATGGATCAATTCCGCTTTGGCGATGGTTCTGGAGGTCATGAAAAGATTGCTGATTTGTTGGATGTAGTGGGTTTGAATTACTCGGAAGATAATATTGATGGGATTCGCAAAAGACATCCCAAGTGGCGACTTTACGGATCTGAAACCTCATCGGCTACAAGGACGCGTGACAGCTATTTTCGCCCAGCTAAGGAATGGGTTGGGGATAATCGCCGCGTGCGGAATTTTGAACAGTCAGACTATGGCAATGATCGAGTTCCTTGGGGGGAAGACGGCGACGGCTTCTTGGATAGCAGATAGAAATCGGCTAGACTATGCGGGTCAGTTTATCTGGACAGGAGTGGACTATATCGGTGAGCCGACTCCTTGGCACAATCAAAATGACACGCCTGTAAAGAGTTCCTATTTTGGGATCGTGGATACGGCAGGGATTCCTAAAAATGATTATTATCTCTATCAAAGTCAGTGGTTGGACCTAGATCAGCATCCCATGGTTCATATCCTACCCCACTGGAATTGGGAAATCAACAAGAGTTATCAACAAGTTGTGGATAAGTATGGGGATATCTCTGTTCGAGTGTATTCAAATGCTGGTTCAGTAGAGCTATTTCTCAATGGAAAATCCCAAGGCAGAAAGAATTTTCAGGAAAAATGGACTTCAGATGGTAGAAAATACCAAGAGGGAGCAAGTTCTGAACAACTTTATCTCGAATGGCGTTTGGCTTATCAACCAGGAGAATTGCATGCTGTAGCCTATGATTATCAAGGTCAGCTTGTGGCAGAAGATAGGGTGGTGACTGCAGGTAAGCCAGCCAAAATCGGGTTACATGCCGAGAAAACAAAACTGGAGCCAGATGGGCAAGACCTCCTTTATCTCTATTTTGATGTATTGGACAAGGATGGAAATTGGGTGCCGACGGCTTCCAATCAGCTTCATTTTCAAATTGAAGGCCCTGCTCGCATTGTGGGTGTGGATAATGGCAGGCAGGCCAGTCGTGAACGTTACAAGGCTCAGAAAAATGGTCGGTTTAAGAGGAAAGCCTTTCATGGCAGAGGTGTCCTCTTAGTTCAGAGCTTGGAGCAGGCAGGCCAAGTAAGACTAAAGGCCAGTGCCAGAGGGCTAGAGCCAGCAAGTTTTGATATCTTAGTGGGAGAGGCTTTGGCTACCCAACCAGTGAAAAATAAGCGCTTATTTGAGATTCGAGTGGACAAGCAGGCAGGATTACAAGAAGGGGCTTCCCCAGCTATTGGACTTTATCCACAAACTGTGGATAACCCTGTGAACAAGGTGGGGAATAGTGAAGTGATTTGGGAGACGAGTGGTAGTGCCCACGCCATTATCAAGCAGGGAGTGCTTCATTGCTTGTCTGCAGGCGACTTGGCTATCCGCGCCAGTTATCAAGGGAAAACCTATCAAACTCACTTACAGGTTGCAGAAAATACCTCACTAGGGCAGGCAGTTTCTGTAAGACCACTTCGCTTGTATACAGATAAGGGGACTTATCCACAGCTTCCATCTTCGGTCTTGGTGGACTATGAGTCTGGTGGTACAAAACGAGTCAAGGTTATTTGGGAGGAGATTTCTGAAGAAGATTTGGCAAGATTTCATGAGTTTACGGTATCTGGTCAGCTAGAAGGTCTGGATTTAAAGGCTTCTGCCCAGGTTTGTGTTCAAGGGATTTGCGCTATTGAGCCTGAGAGGGTTTGGACGCTTGTCAAGGAACCCCCACACTTACCAGACCGAGTCAAGCTAGTCTTATCAGATGGCAGACGAGATATGGCCAAGGTGACTTGGGACGAGCTTGATTCTCAAATCTATGCTCAGGTAGGAGAATGTGTGTGTGCTCACAGGACAAGTAGCGAGCTGTGAGTTGCCGGCAACAGTCACTATCCATGTGACAGATGCCAGTGTAGATGGGGAAGTTATTTCCAATCAGTGGACAGGATCCAACCTGCCTCTGGTCTTTGCTTCTCATTCAGAACCGAATCACCTAGCCTCTTACCTCAATGACAAGGTCATTGCTCGGAAAAAATCGACAGCCAATACTTGGATTGCCAAGTCAGAGCAAGCCAGCGTGGGCATTCTGTTTGGAGATGCAGGGATTTTAAAACCGCGATTTGTGGATAACGTGACCTTGTATTATGTTGAAAATCAAGAATATGTGGCTGTTGAGCCGACATTTATTGATTATTATGTAGGGAATGAGCCTAGCTTACCTCGGTCTCCAAATCATTTGGATAAGGATTCCCTGCTCAAGCAAGAGGAGAATTGGCGCCCTGTATCAGCTATCCGAAAAGTTTCAAGCAACAGGGATGAAGAGCTTCGTTTTGAATTTGACAAGGTAGAGACTTATGCCCTTCGTCTTCGATTTGAAGGCTTGGAAAGCCCTCTAGCGTTAACAGAATTGCAGGTACATGCCAAAAAAGTAAAGAAAATGTAGATAGGAAGTAGTATGGTAAGAGAAATAAAACCGCACGGCCCCTTGCCTAGTCAGGCCCAGCTAGCGTATTTAGAGAATGAACTAGCAGCCTTTATCCATTTTGGTCCCAATACTTTTTATGATCAGGAATGGGGGACAGGTCAGGAGGATCCTGAACGCTTTAATCCAACAAAGTTAGACGCGCGTGAATGGGTTCGTGTACTTAAGGAAACGGGCTTTAAAAAGTTGATTTTGGTGGTCAAGCACCACGATGGCTTTGTCCTCTATCCGACGGCTCATACAGATTATTCGGTTAAGGCTAGTCCCTGGAGGAATGGAGAGGGGGGACTTGCTTTTTGAAGTATCCCAAGCTGCTACTGAGTTTGATATGGATATGGGGGTCTACCTGTCACCATGGGATGCCCACAGTCCTCTCTACCATGTGGAGCGAGAAGTGGACTATAATGCCTATTATCTGGCTCAGCTGAAGGAGATTTTATCAAATCCTGCTTATGGAAATGGAGGGAAATTTGCTGAGGTCTGGATGGATGGTGCCAGAGGAGAGGGCGCTCAAAAGGTCAATTATGAATTTGAAAAATGGTTTGAAACCATTCGTGACCTGCAGGGAGATTGCTTAATTTTTTCAACAGAAGGCACCAGTATCCGATGGATTGGCAATGAACGAGGGTATGCAGGTGATCCCCTGTGGCAAAAGGTGAATCCTGATAAACTAGGAACAGAAGCAGAGTTGGACTATCTTCAGCACGGAGATCCCTCAGGCACGATTTTTTCAATCGGTGAGGCAGATGTCTCCATTCGACCGGGTTGGTTTTACCATGAGGATCAGGATCCTAAGTCTCTCGAAGAGTTGGTCGAAATCTACTTTCACTCAGTAGGACGAGGAACCCCCTCTCTTACTCAATATTCCGCCGAATCAAGATGGACTCTTTGATGCAAAGGATATGGAACGCCTTTATGAATTTGCGACTTTTCGCAATGAGCTCTATAAAGAAGATTTGGCTCTGGGAGCTGAGGTATCTGGTCCAGCTCTTTCCGCAGACTTTGCTTGTCACCATTTGACAGATGGTCTTGAGACCAGCTCTTGGGCAAGCGATGCAGACTTGCCCATCCAGTTAGAACTCGACTTAGGGTCACCTAAAACTTTTGATGTAATTGAGTTAAGAGAAGATTTAAAGCTAGGGCAACGAATCGCTGCTTTTCATGTGCAAGTAGAAGTGGATGGCGTCTGGCAAGAATTCGGCAGGGGCTTTACAGTTGGTTATAAGCGCCTCTTGCGAGGTTCGCTAGTAGAAGCGCAAAAGGTGCGCGTGATGATTACAGAGGCACAATCTATGCCTGTATTGACCAAAATTTCCCTCTATAAAACTCCTAGCTTATCACAAAAAGTAGCTGTTCAGGGACTAGCATTTGCAGAAAAAAGTCTAGCTGTAGCAAAGGGAGAGACTCTTCATTTTAGGATTGAACGTAGCGAAAGTAGTACTCCTTTGGAGGCTAAGATTTCTATTCAACCGGGGACAGGTGTGCATGGTGTTGTCTATCAGGACGAGATCCAAGTTCTTCAATTCCAAGCAGGGGAAAGCACAAAAGATTTGTGCCTACCAACCCTGTATTTTGCTGCTGATAAGACCTTGGATTTCTATCTAAATCTGACTGTTGATGGACAGTTGGTTGATCAAGCTCATATTTTAGTTGAAACGAGATAAAATATCTTCACAATTCATTTCCTTTCCGAATAAATAGATAGAGCCATCGAATCTAGTAATCTTAGATTTCAAACTATGGTATAATAGAAGGAGGAAATGGATGATTTTAAGACATCCGGGCATCAGCCCGACCAATGACTTGGTTGCTAAGAAAATCTTTAGCAATCCAGAAATCACTTGTCAATTTATTCGCGATATGCTGGACTTGCCAGCCAAAAATGTAACTATTTTAGAGGGAAGCAATATTCATGTCTTGCCTTCCATGCCTTACTCGGCACAGGATTTCTATACCAGTATAGACGTCTTGGCGGAGTTGGACAATGGCACTCAAGTAATCATTGAAATTCAGGTACATCATCAGAATTTTTTCATTAATCGTTTGTGGGCTTATCTATGTAGTCAGGTCAATCAAAACCTAGAAAAAATTCGCCAGCAAGAGGGCAATACTCATCAAAGTTACAAACACATCGCCCCCGTTTATGCCATTGCAATCGTAGATAGCAATTATTTCCAAGATGATTTGGCTTTTCACAGCTTTAGTATGCGCGAGGACACGACAGGTGAGGTCTTAACCATCACAAATAATGGTCAAGAACACCATCTGGTCAAGATGGCGTTCTTGGAATTAAAAAAAATACAGAGAAACCAGCAAAGACAAGGTTCGCAAGCCATGGTTGGAGTTTTTCGGGAATAAGCCCTTTACCCAGCAACCCGAGCGAGCCATCAGCCAGGCAGACCAACTGCTGGACTACAAGAGCTGGTCCGAGGAGGACAGGAAAATGTTTAGTCAACTACGTATGCGCGAAGAACAGGCATTGTTAGCACATGATTATGCCTTGGAACAAGCTGAAGAAAAAGGCTTAGAACGTGGTCGTGCAGAGGGTCGTGAACAAGGACGAGAAGAAGGCATTGAACAGGGATTAAAAGTAGGTTTAGTAAATCTAGTACGTCAAGGTCTCCTGACTTCTGAAGTTGCCAGCCATCAATTAGGCATGACCGTCGCTGAGTTTGAGGAGCTATTGAAAGCCCATCATAAATAAGATCTAAAAATACAGAGAAACCAGCAAAGATAGTATTCGCAAACCGTGGTTGGAGTTTTTCGGCAACAAGCCCTTTACCCAGCAACCTGAGTGAGCTATCAGTCAGGCAGACAAACTGCTGGACTACAAAAGCTAGTCCGAGGAGGACAGGAAAATGTTTAGTCAACTACGTATGCGAGAAGAACAAGCATTATTGGCTCATGACTATGCCTTGGAAACTGTTAGGGCAGAAGGTATTGAACAAGGTTTAGAGCGTGGTCGTGCGGAGGGGCTTGAACAGGGATTAAAAGTAGGTTTAGTAAATCTAGTCCGCCAAGGTCTTCTGACTTCTGAGGTTGCGAGTGAGCAGTTGGGTATGACCGTCACCGAGGTTGAGGAATTACTATAATATAGGAAAAGAGGACATGTTATCAGACTAGGTAGCATGTCTTTATCTTTATATGTTAGCTATAGTTGGTTGAAGCTAGACTAGTACGGCGTGTCTGCTAAAACTTTCAGGTTGTAACAAGGGATGGTCAAATCAGTAGCGTTGGTGATATAATTCCAGCATATATTGACTTTAAATGTTGGGAGAGTGGCGCATATGATATATAGATAAGAGTTTTGTTCGACTAAACTAGAACGTTACTAGATAATGTGGAAATCTAACTGCTGCTTTTTTATCTATATGGACTCACAACCCTGTTTTTTTAGAGCTGGAAAAAAAGCTAAAAAAATTTAAAAAAATTTTGTATATTTATTTTACGAATATTTTGTTAAAAAAAGAATCAGAATAATTCCTTTTAGGTATCAAAGTTATCTGATTTCCAAAAATAAAAAGATTTTTATCCAAATTCATTTCCGAATTTCAGTTTTCAATACAATATAACAACATATAGTAGATAAAAAAATATTTTACTGATTTTAAAGTTAAAAATTCATAATTTTGGTTATAAAACCGAACAAATTGTAAAAATTGTCTGAAAAAAATGTTGGCGAATTTGATAAGCATTTATCTTGCATATATATCACTTATCATGTACAATGAAGAGGTAAAGTATCACATTCGAAGCCTCGTCTATGACGGGGGATCTTTGCATGTAGATATAAAAATAAAAATTTTTTTAAGGAGAACACAATCAGTGGAGAAGAAATCATCTATGAGTCGTGTTGAACGTTTGCATCGTGAGAAGGTCACTCGTTACTCAATCCGTAAATATAGTTTTGGAGCGGCTAGTGTAGCCGTTGCTGCTCTTTTCATGTTCTTAGGTAATGGGGCTGTCTCAGCTAATGAACTAAGCAAACAAGAGACATCTTTAGAAGCAACAACTCCAACTTTGGACAAGACCCAACTTGAAAGCTACATTTCAGAAATTGAAACAAAACTTTCTAACGGTTCTTACGATAACAAAACGGAAGAAAGTGTTACAGTATTAAAAGCTGACCTAGAAGCTGCAAAAGCTACTTTAGCGAATGCAACTACTCAAGCTGAGCTAAAAACAGCTTACAATAAACTTGTCACTACAGCTAACACTAAATTAAAAACTAAACCTGTAGAGAAAAAAGAAACTCCAGCAGTAGATACAACTGAAGGTAAAGAAACTGTAGGGAAAAAAGCAGAAAACACTGAACCAAAATCAGAGTCTAACTCGATCGAACATACAGGATCTAATGACCCACGTAACGGTAAAGAGATGGATAAAGAGAATGCGTTTAGAACAGAAGCAACATCCGAAACTCCATCTAACGAAAAAACTACTATAGCAAATAATATTAGTTACACGATTGCTTTTTCTGATGTAGCTAAAAAAGAAATTTATCTCTATAATGAAGAAGATACAGATATCAATATCACTGTAGATTCCACTACTGGTAAAAAAATAACTGCTGCTACAGTTAAAAAAGGAAGTGGTCAGTATTTAGACGGAAGAAATATAAGTTCGCCAATTAAACCAGTAGAAACAGATGACTTCGGATGGTCGTACCATTCAATTACAGATCCAACAACAGGACCAGTAACAGTTAGTGTTACTGGGAAACCAAATGATACATTTAAAACAAATCCAAAAGTTGGATATACGAAAAAAGAAGATCAAAATTCGGTATTAGGAGATAGATATTTACATATTGTTGATGAAGCTGGAAATACAATATCAGGTGGTTCAAACTCATCTAATCCTGGTTACTTCAAATTAGTTGTTAAATCTCAAACATACAAATATAGCATCAAATTACCAAAATCAAATGCTGATAAGATTGCTGTTTCGAATATTGATAGCTTAACTGAAGCAGATATTGCCAAAATCAAAAACCAAATCAATATCCAATATTCTGATAAAGCAACTACACAAGATGCTCGACTAGCGTCTCACAAAGGAGAAGTCTTAGCTGATAAAAATACAGTAGTAGCAGAAAACGGAATTACTGTTGAAAATGGAACAGTTACTGTTACCTATAAAGATGGTTCAGTAGATACTACTCCAGTTGCAGATGTGGCACGTACAAACGAGCCTCCGACTGTAGAGTTTCCGTACTCTGATGCAGCTAAACGAGAAATCTATGTCTATGGTGCAGAAGAGAACTCATTCGATATTAAAATCAAAGATGATGCGAATAAGATTGCGGCAGCTACGGTGCTACAAGGTGGGAATAATAAATTCAATCCTGTAGAAGGCGAAGCTGATAAAATCAATACTCAGTATGGATATACAGCCAACGAGTTTAAAACTGAAACGCCTGCGTCGGAAGCGACACCAGCGGTTATCAGGTACTCAGGTACTCCAAAAGCAGTAGATGGTATAACTCCAACCAGCTTAGCTGAAGCAACCAAAGGAGAGAATCCTCCAGGTATGGTTCTTGGTTGGCGTTATGTACGCGTTACGGATACTGAAGGAACAGACTTTACTGGTTCTGGAACGGGAGTAGCTAATGACCATGGTTTCCGTGTCATGCTTAAACCTCAAACTCAAAAGTATGATGTTACAACACCGGCAGAAGAATCTGCTAAGTTCCCAGTAGTTGATGCTAATAACGTAACAGATGCAGAGTTTAAGAAACTAGTTGGTGAAAACAATGCAAATATTAAACTTCACTATTCTGCAAAGAATACAGATGCTAACTTAGTATCAAAACGTAACGAAAATGTTGATGATAAAGATACTAAAATTAAATCTGTTACAAAAGTAGATAACAATATGGTGGTGACGTATAATGATGGATCTACAGATACATTACCATTAACTGACTTTGCGCGTACGAATGTTGCACCAACAGTATCAATTCCATACTCAGTAGATGGAAAAAAAGACATTTACGTATACGCAAATGAAGATATTGATGTAGATCTTAAATTTACAGATGATTCAGGAAAATTAAATCAGCCACAATTTTACAAGGTGGAAATAATGCGCTTAATCCAGTAGACGAAGCTAATCCAAATGTTATAAACAATGAATATGGTACCACTTTCACGCAAATTGATGGAGAAACAGGAACTACTGCCACGGAGACAACTCCAGCAATTGTGAAAATTACTGGTAAAATGACAAAAGAAACTCCAGGATTAACAGCGTCTAGATTCCCAACTGATGAAAATGGTGAGTATCGTATAGTAACTCGTTATGCGACATCCACAGATATGGATGGTGGGAAAATTGCTAATGGAGCAAATGGAAATTCATATGCTAAAGATCCAGGTGCATTTACATTAGTATTGAAGTCACAAGCTAAAAGATATGAAATTTCAGATGTTGCAGAAGCAGATAAAGTAGCAGTAGCTGATCCAGCTGCAGTAACAGATGATGAGTTTAACTCAATTAAAGAGAAAGTTAAGATTGAGTTTTCTAAAACAAATGAAGATAAAAACTTGGAATCTAAACGTGGACAAGAAGTAATCGACAAAGATTCTAAGATTGATACAATTACAAAAGATGGTAACAACTTAGTAGTAACATATAAAGATGGTTCTAAAGATGTAAGACCATTAACAGACTTCACTAAATTAGATAAACAACCTGCGATTGATGCAGTAAACACAGCAGCAACTGAGAAAATTGCAGCAATTAACGCTACTCCAAACGCTACAGATGAAGAAAAAGCAGCAGCAATTGCTAAAGTAAATGCTGATAAAACAGCAGCTTTGACAGCAATTAATGATACTACTACAAAAACAGCTCTTGATACGGCTAAAAACGCAGGAACAAGTGCAATTGCAGCAGATAACCCAGTAGTAGCGAAAAAAGATGCAGCAAAAGCAGATGTTGAAGCAGCTCGTAAAGCTAAAGAAGATGCGATTAAAGCAGATACAAACTTATCAGAAGCTGAAAAAACAGCAGCGATTGCGAAAAATAATACGGCAGCAGCAGAAGCAACTAAAGCTATCGACTCTGCAACAACAAACGATGCAGTAGATCAAGCTAAAACTGCTGGTACTGGAGAAATTGCGAAAGTAAACCCAGTAGGAAAAGAGCTAGCAAAGAAGCTGTAACAAATGCATTAGCAGATAAAGAAAAAGCAATCGAAGCACGTACAGACTTAACTCCAGCAGAGAAAAAAGCAGCTAAAGACAAAGCTAAGGAATTAGCAGATGCACAATTAGCGAAAATTGCTGAGCAACCAAGCTTCACTGATACACCAGCAGAAGCAACAACTGCTCAAACAGCTGTGAATAATGCTGAAGATAAAGGTATTGCAGATGTAACAGCTGTAAACCCAGTAGCTAAAGAAGCAGCTAAGAAAGATATTGCTGATCAATTAGCTACGAAAAATGGAGAAATCGACGATCGTGACGACTTAACTGACGAAGAAAAAGCAACAGCTAAAGCAGAGGCTAAGAAATTAGCAGATGCACAATTAGATGAAATCGCTAAACAACCTGATAATGTTGATGATCCAAAAGCATTACCAGCAGTTCAAAAAGCTGTGGATGATGCAGGTAAAAAAGGTGTAGCAGATGTAACAGCTGTAAACCCAGTAGCGAAAGAAGCAGCTAAGAAAGCAATCGCGGATGAATTAGCTGAGAAAGAAAAAGCAATCGACGGACGTACTGACTTAACTGACGAAGAAAAAGCGGCAGCTAAAGCAGAAGCTAAGAAACTGGCAGATGCACAATTAGCAGAAATTGCTAAACAACCAAGCAACGCAGCAACGCCAGAAGAAGCAGCAAAAGCACAAACAGCAGTAGATACAGCTAAGAAAACAGGTGTAGATGAAGTTAGTGCAGTAAATCCAGCAGCGGCTAAGAAACCAGCAGCTAAGAAAGCAGTTGAAGATGCCCTTAAAGATAAAGTAGCTGCAATTGACGCACGTGAAGACTTAACTCCAGAAGAAAAACAAACAGCTAAAGACAAAGCAGCAGAAGCAGCTAAGAAAGCAACAGATGCAATTGATGCAGCAACAACAGATGCAGCAGTAGATACAGCTCAAACAGCTGGTACTGGAGAAATTGCGAAAGTAAACCCAGTAGCGAAAACAAAAGCTAAAGATGAAATCGCAAAAGAGTTAGCTGAGAAAGAAAAAGCAATCGACGCTCGTACTGATTTGACGAAAGAAGAAAAAGACGCAGCTAAGAAAGAAGCTCAAGATAAAGCTAAAGAAGCGACAGACGCTATTAACAAACAGCCAGACATCGCAGAAACACCAGAAAAAGCAACAGAGGCTCAAACAGCAGTAGATGGTGCAAAAAGATAAAGGTGTAGCAGATGTTAAAGCTGTAAATCCAGTAGCAGCTAAGAAAGCGGAAGCTAAACAAGCAATCGACGATGCGCTAACAGCTAAAAACCAAGAAATCGATGCTCGCACAGATTTAACTCCAGAAGAGAAAACTAAAGCTAAAGAAGCAGCAAAAGCGCAAGCAGACGTAGCTAAAGGTGCTGTTGATGCAGCAACTACAAATGCAGCAGTTGATAAAGCTAAAGCAGATGGAACTACAGCAGTTGCAAATGTAACTCCAGTAGCCAAAGCAGAAGCTAAGAAAGCAATTAATGATGCGTTAACAGCTAAAAACAAAGAAATCGATGCTCGTACAGACTTAACTGATGAAGAAAAAACAGCAGCTAAGAATGAAGCAAAAGATAAAGCTGATGCACAATTAGCGAAAATCAATGAACAACCTGATGCAGCAGCTACACCAACAGCAGCTAAAACAGCTCAAGATGCAGTAGATGCAGCTAAGAAAACAGGTGTAGATGAAGTTACTGCAGTGAATCCGGTAGCAGTTAAGAAACCAGCAGCTAAGAAAGCCATTGACGACGAACTTAAAGCTAAAGAAGCAGCAATTGATGCTCGTCCAGATTTAACTGATGAAGAGAAGAAAGCCGCTAAAGATGAAGCTAAAGCAGCCGCTGATAAAGCTAAAGAAGCAGCAATTGATGCAGCACCAAGCAATGCAGCAGTAGACGCAGCTAAGAAAACAGGTGTAGATGAAGTTGCAGCTGTAAATCCAGAAGCAGTTAAGAAACCAGCAGCTAAGAAAGCCATTGACGATGCACTTAAAGCTAAAGAAGCAGCAATTGACGCTCGTCCAGATTTAACTGATGCCGAGAAGAAAGCCGCTAAAGATGCAGCTAAAGATGCCGCTGATAAAGCTAAAGAAGCAGTCGATGCAGCACCAACAGATGCAGCAGTAGACGCAGCTAAAGAAACTGGTACAGGTGACATTGCGAAAGTTAACCCAGTAGCCAAAGAAGCAGCTAAGAAGGCAGTAGCAGATGAATTAGCTAAGAAAGAAGCAGCCATCGATGCTCGTCCAGACTTAACTGACGAAGAAAAAGCAGCAGCTAAGGAAGAAGCTCAAGCGAAAGCTAAAGAAGCAACAGATGCAATTGATGCTCAACCAGCTAATGCAGAAACACCAGAAAAAGCAGCAGAAGCACAAACAGCAGTAGATGGTGCTAAGAAATCAGGTGTAGATGAAGTTGCAGCTGTAAATCCAGAAGCTAAAGCTAAACCAGCAGCTAAGAAAGCAATCGAAGATAAATTAGCAAAACAATTGGAAGATATTGCTAACACTCCAGATGCTACAGATGATGAGAAGAAAGTTGCAGCAGATGCAGCTAAAGCTCTAGCAGATCAAGCTAAGGAAGAAATCGATAAAGCTGGAACAGATGCAGAAGTTAAGCAACTTCAAGAAGAAGCTGAAGGTGAAATTGAAAAATCTGTACCAGTTGTAGAAGATAAGCCAAATGCTCGTAAAGCAATTGATGAAGAAGCAACAGCTAAAAAAGCAGCAATTGACGCTCGCGACGACTTGACTCCTAAAGCTAAAGAAGATCTTAAAGCTGAAGTAGATGCAATCGCAGATCAAGCTAAGAAATCTGTAGATGCAGCTAAAACAGCAGAAGCTGTTAATGGAATTGAAGAGTCAGATAAAGCGGCTATTAAAGCTGTAGGTGAAGTGAATATTCCGGCTGATAAAGTTCTTGTAAATGATCCAAGTGCTTTAACAGATGATGAAAAAGCTAAGGTCTTAGAAGCTGTTAAGAAAGTAAATCCAGATGCTAAAGAAATCACTCAAGACGCAGATGGAAATGTTACTGTTACAACTCCAGATGGGCACAAAGAAATCATCACTCCTGAGCAAGTAGTGAAAACTGCAGATACAGCAAATGATCCAAAAGCAGGAAACGATATCGTTAAACCAGCGGATAAAGTAGTTGTAAATGATCCTGCTAAGTTGACAGATGCTGAGAAGGAGAAAATTAAAGCAGCAGTTGAAGCTGTAAATCCAAACTCAATTGTAGTAGTTGATGACAAAGGAAATGCTAAAGTTTCAACTCAAGATGGTCAAACACAAGTTATTCCTGTAGAAGAATTAGTACGTACTGTTGAAGATACTAAGAAACCAAATGCAGGTAACGACATCGTTAAACCAGCAGATAAGACAGTAGTAGCAAATCCAGAAAAACTTACAGACGCTGAGAAGAAAGCGATCGAAGATAAAGTTAAGGCTGTAAATCCAGATGCAACAGTAGTTGTAGATGATAAAGGAAATGCGACAGTCACAACTCCAGAAGGTAAGACAGCCGTAATTCCAGCAGCAGACTTGACGAAAGATCCAGAAGCTGCAACTAAACCAAATGCAGGCAACGACATCGTTAAACCAGCAGATAAGACAGTAGTAGCAAATCCAGAAAAACTTACAGACGCTGAGAAGAAAGCGATCGAAGATAAAGTTAAAGCTGTAAATCCAGATGCAACAGTAGTTGTAGATGATAAAGGAAATGCGACAGTCACAACTCCAGAAGGTAAGACAGCTGTAATTCCAGCAGCAGACTTGACGAAAGATCCAGAAGCTGCAACTAAACCAAATGCAGGTAACGACATCGTTAAACCAGCAGATAAGACAGTAGTAGCAAATCCAGAAAAACTTACAGACGCTGAGAAGAAAGCGATCGAAGATAAAGTTAAAGCTGTAAATCCAGATGCAACAGTAGTTGTAGATGATAAAGGAAATGCGACAGTCACAACTCCAGAAGGTAAGACAGCCGTAATTCCAGCAGCAGACTTGACGAAAGATCCAGAAGCTGCAACTAAACCAAATGCAGGAAATGCAGTAAACACACCAGCATCTAAGGTAGAAGTTAAAGATCCAGCCAACTTAACAGATGAAGAAAAAGCAAAAGTTAAGAAAGCAATTGAGGCAGTCAACCCAGGATCTAAAGTTGTAGTAGACGATAAAGGAAACGCAACAGTCACAACACCAGAAGGAAATACAGCCGTAATTCCAGCAGCAGACGTAACTAAGTCAGCAGCAGATGCAGGTAAAGCAAATGCAGGAAATGCAGTAAACACACCAGCATCTAAGGTAGAAGTTAAAGATCCAGCTAACTTAACTCCAGAAGAGAAGAAAGCGATCGAAGACAAAGTTAAGGCTGTAAACCCAGATGCAACAGTAGTTGTAGATGATAAAGGAAATGCGACAGTTACAACCCCAGAAGGTAAGACAGCTGTAATTCCAGCAACAGACTTGACAAAAGATCCAGAAGCTGCAACTAAACCAAATGCAGGAAATGCAGTAAACACACCAGCATCTAAGGTGGAAGTTAAAGATCCAGCTAAATTAACAGATGAAGAAAAAGCAAAAGTTAAGGAAGCAATTGAGGCAGTCAACCCAGGATCTAAAGTTGTAGTAGACGATAAAGGAAACGCAACAGTCACAACACCAGAAGGAAATACAGCCGTAATTCCAGCAGCAGACGTAACTAAGTCAGCAGCAGATGCAGGTAAAGCAAATGCAGGAAATGCAGTAAACACACCAGCATCTAAGGTAGAAGTTAAAGATCCAGCTAACTTAACAGATGCTGAGAAAAAAGCGATCGAAGACAAAGTTAAAGCAGTCAACCCAGGATCTAAAGTCGTAGTAGATGATAAAGGAAACGCAACAGTCACAACACCAGAAGGTAAAACAGCAACAATTCCAGCAACAGACTTAACTAAGTCAGCATCAGACGCAGGTAAAGAAAATGCAGGAAATGGTGCAAACACACCAGCAACTAAGACAGTAGTTAAGGATCCAGCTAACTTAACAGATGAAGAAAAAGCAAAAGTTAAGAAAGCAGTAGAGGATGTAAACCCAGGATCAACTGTAGTAGTAAATGATAAAGGTGATGTAATCGTTACTAAAGGTGATGGAACAGTATTAGTAATCCCAGAACTTGACTTAGTAATTCCAGAAGATAAATTAACTGATCCAACTCAACAAAATGGTGTAAACACACCAGCAACTAGAGTGTTAGTTGGAGATAAAGCTAAATTAACAGCTGATGAAATTGAAAAAGTTAAAGAATCAATTAAAGCAGTCAACCCAGGATCAACTGTAGTAGTAGACGAAAACGGAAATGCGACAGTAACAACTCCAGAAGGTAAGACAGCAACAATTCCAGCAGCTCAATTAGTTAAAGATGCTAAAGATGTTGCAGCTAAGAACAATGGTGAAAACATCAACGTTGACTTCGAAAAAGAAACAGTAGCAGACTTCAATAACTTAACAGATGCAGAAAAAGAAGCTGCAAAAGCTAAGATTAAAGGAGCAAATGCTGATGTAGCAGAAGTTATCTTCGACAAAGCAGGAAACGCAACTGTAATTACTAAAGATGGTAAAGTTTACACAATCGTAGCTAAAGATATCTTTAAACAACGTCCATATGTACCATCAAATGGTGGAGGCAATAACAGTGGTAACGGTAACGGAACTTCTGGCAATAACGCAGCTAATAACACTGATGCAAAAGTGAATAAAGCTAAGTTAGAAGGTGCTATCCATCAATTAGATGAATTGATCATCAAAGAATCAGCTAAGTTTGATGCAGAAACTGCAAAAGAAGCGAATGCATTATCAGCAGATGCTAAGAAAGTATTTGCTAATGCAGACGCAAGTCAAGCAGAAGTGGATGCAATGGTTAAACGTATCGAAGACTTCATGGCGAAAGTTGCTTCATCAACTGATCATGCAACTCCAGCTAACGACCAAGCTGCTCAAAAACCAGCTGTAGCTCCAGCTACTACTCAAGCAGCAGCTAATGCTAGCCAAGAAGCAGCAACAAACGCGCGTAAAGCAGCTAAAGAATTGCCAAATACAGGTACAGCAGATTCTACTGTAGCTATGGTAGCAGCTGCCGCAAGTGCATTACTTGGTCTTGGTCTTGCAGGCCGTCGTCGTAAAGAAGACGAAGAAGCTTAATTGGTAGATTGTTTGATAAACATCAGATGATAAGTCCGATTTTCAAAGCTTAAACAAGTACCTCTCATAAGAAAATCTCCTAGCAGGAAAGCCTGCTAGGAGATTTTTGTATTTCAGGAAGTGGACGGCTGACTTGGTAACCAGCTGAGGGTGAAGGTTAGCTGATCAGCTTTTAGGAGGTCTTGGTGTTGAATAGTTGATACTAGGGTTGTGTCCAGTCGGCATTCTTTGACAAAGTTAAAATGGCTGTGGTTTTGCTTAGTATGAATATCTAGCCATTTATTTTCTTTAGCTAGGCAGATACGGAGGTGATTAAAGAGAGGGATTCCGAGATCATAGCTTGGTTTTCCTGGACAGGTCGGATAAATCCGAGAGCTGACCAGATGTACCAGGCTGAGAGACTGCCATTGTCTTCATCGCCAGGATAGGCTTCCCAACTTGGGTGAAAGGCCTTCTGACGGAGCGTCTTGATGAGAAGGGCAGTGTAGTCAGGGTAGTTGCTGTAACGGAATAGATAAGGAATGTGGAAGCTAGGTTGGTTAGAAATGGCGAGTTGCCCAAAAGGAGCAGTAGCCATTTCGCTCATTTCGTGAATTTCGTAACCATAGCCTGTTGTCTCAAAGAGGGGGAGCCTCCTGACAGGCTTTTAAAAGATAGTTGTTAAAGGCTTCTTTTCCACCCATAAGCTGGATCAAGCCTGGGATGTCGTGGAGGACACCTAAAGTTGCTTGGATGGTAGAGCATTCGGCATAGTCGCGTCCCCAACTATAAGGAGAAAAGTCAGGGCGGAAGTTACCTTGGCTGTCTCGCGCTCTCATGTAACCTGTCTCAGGATCAAATAGATGGCGGTAATTTTGTGACGCAGTTCTATAAGTTTCCGCGATGTCATTCTGACCAAGTTTTTCGGCACAGCTGGCGATACAAAAGTCACTATAGGCGTAGTCTAGGGTATGGCTAACACTTTCGTGGTGGTCGGTAGAGAGGTATCCCAGTTCTTGGTATTGGGCTAGTCCGTGGCGACCATTGATGCCGAGAGGGTCGGACTTGGTGGCTGTTTCAAGCATGGCTTGGAGGAGTTCTTCTTCTAGGTCAGGAGCCATGTCCTTGCAGGCGCTATCTGCGATAATGCCGTCTAAAAGGGTACCTGGCATCATACCCCGTTCATCTGGAGCCAACCATTTTGGAAGGATCCAGTATCGCGATAGCTATTGAGAAAGCCTTCTAAAAAGCGGTGATAGTGCTCCGGTATGATAAGGGCAAAGAGGGGGAAGGTGGTGCGGAAGGTATCCCAGAAACCATTGTTGCTGAAGAGGACACCAGGCTTGACAGTTCCAGTAGCCAAATGTATGTGGATGTCTTGCCCAGATTTATTAACCTCATAAAAAGTCTGTGGGAAGAGGAAGAGTCTGTAGAGACAGTGATCAAAGAAGGTTCGGTCAGCCTCTCCTGTTTCTATAATGTCAAAACGATGGAGGAGATTTTCCCAATCCGCTTGGGCATTTGCTTTACAGTTATCAAAATCTTCTTGAGGTAGATTAAGCAGAGCCTGAGAGTGAGAGATGAAAGAAGTCGCTAGCTGAATTTCGGCATGACTATCTTCTAGGTCAATTCGCCAGTCTTCGCCTTCTTGGCTGATAGCAAGAATATCCGTATTCATTTGCAGGGCAGTGAACATCGTTAGTGGATTTTTGTTGGTTTCAGTTTTACCTTCTTGTCGCAGGGCAAGAGTTCGCTTATCTACTTGCTCCACGGTCAGTTCATCTGCTGCGTGAAGATAGAGGGAGAGTGCTTTGCCTTGCTTTTGCTCCAAATGAATAGAAGCACCGTAGCAAGTCGGTGTGAGCTGGGTTTCAATCTGATAGCGCAGGGAGAAATCTTCAGATAATGAGGTTGGAAAGAGGCTTTTTCGATATCATAAGAAGACTGGCGGTGAAAGAGGCTGTCTCCACCTAGCTGGCCTGTGGCAGGTGTCAGAAGGAGCCAAGAGTAGTCGCCAATCCAAGGACTGGGCTGATGGGTCAATCGAATTCCCTGAAAGATGGGCAGATGCGGATCGAAAAACCAAGCTCCCTCCTGGTCACTGGTCTGGGGCACAAAGTAATTCATCCCAAAAGGAACGCCTGTGTATGGCAGGGTATTTCCCCGAGAGAAGGCATGTTTGCTGGCAGTTCCAAATCGGGTATCGATGCTTTCAAGTAGTGGTTTCATAGTCTTTCCTTTAGCTGTTTTTCTACATTATATCAGAAAAATGGGGCCTTTAGAAAAGGAGTTTCAAAGATAACTATTTTGTAGAAAAATGACTATCATTTGTGTATGTATTTTCTGTCTCAAAAGCTATATACTGAAAATGAAACTTGTTTGAAAGAGGATACTGCACGATGATTTATTCAAAAGAAATTGTTAGAGAATGGCTAGATGAAGTGGCAGAGCGGGCTAAGGACCATCCAGAGTGGGTGGATGTTTTCGAGCGTTGCTACACAGATACTTTGGACAATACGGTTGAAATCCTTGAAGATGGTTCAACCTTTGTGCTCACAGGAGATATTCCTGCTATGTGGCTTCGAGATTCGACAGCCCAACTCAGACCCTACCTTCATGTGGCCAAAAGAGATACCTTTCTGCGTCAGACCATTGCAGGTTTGGTCAAACGTCAGATGACCTTGGTACTCAAGGATCCATATGCCAACTCCTTCAACATAGAGGAAAACTGGAAGGGGCACCACGAGACAGATCATACCGATCTTAATGGCTGGATTTGGGAACGCAAGTACGAGGTGGACTCGCTTTGCTATCCGTTGCAGTTGGCTTATCTCCTCTGGAAAGAGACTGGCGATACTAGTCAGTTTGATGAGACTTTTGTCGCAGCGACTAAGGAAATTCTCCATCTTTGGACGGTGGAACAAGACCACACCAACTCTCCTTATCGTTTTGTTCGTGATACCGATCGTAAGGAAGATACACTGGTAAATGATGGATTTGGTCCTGATTTTGCAGTGACAGGTATGACTTGGTCAGCCTTTCGTCCAAGTGATGATTGCTGTCAGTATAGTTACTTGATTCCGTCCAATATGTTTGCTGTAGTAGTCTTGGGTTATGTGCAAGAAATCTTTGCAGAATTGAATCTAGCTGATAGCGAGAGTGTTATTGCTGATGCTAAGCGCCTCCAGTCTGAAATCCAAGAAGGAATAGAAAACTACGCCTACACCACCAACAGCAAGGGCGAAAAGATTTATGCCTTTGAAGTGGATGGTTTGGGAAATGCTAGCATCATGGATGATCCAAACGTACCAAGTCTGCTGGCTGCACCTTATCTGGGTTACTGTTCGGTCGATGATGAAGTGTATCAAGCAACTCGTCGTACCATTCTGAGCCCTGAAAATCCATACTTCTACCAAGGAGAATACGCTAGCGGTCTCGGAAGTTCTCATACCTTCTATCGCTATATCTGGCCAATCGCCCTTTCTATCCAAGGTTTGACAACAAGAGATAAGGCAGAGAAGAAATTTTTGCTGGATCAGCTGGTTGCTTGCGATGGTGGTACAGGTGTTATGCATGAAAGCTTCCACGTAGATGACCCAACTCTCTACTCTCGTGAATGGTTCTCTTGGGCTAACATGATGTTCTGTGAGTTGGTCTTGGATTACTTGGATATTCGCTAATACTCTTCGAAAATCTCTTCAAACCACGTCAGCTTTATTTGCAAACTCAAAGCTGTGCTTTGAGCAACCTGCGGCTAGCTTCCTAGTTTGCTCTTTGATTTTCATTGAGTATAAGGAGCGCGCTTTCGCGCAACCGATTCTTGTCAGAATCACACCTTTACATTTAAAACGTTAAAATTTAAATTTAGAATGAGGTTTTACTTCATGGAAAATGTTGTCGTACATATTATCTCACATAGTCACTGGGACCGTGAGTGGTACTTGCCTTTTGAAAGCCACCGTATGCAGTTGGTGGAATTGTTTGACAATCTCTTTGATCTCTTTGAAAATGACCCTGAGTTCAAGAGTTTCCATTTAGATGGGCAAACTATTGTCCTTGATGACTACTTGGAGATTCGCCCTGAAAATCGTGACAAAGTTCAACGCTACATTGACGAAGGAAAATTGAAAATTGGTCCTTTTTACATCTTGCAGGATGATTACTTGATTTCAAGTGAAGCCAATGTCCGCAATACATTGATTGGTCAAGCAGAATGTACAAAATGGGGCAAATCAACCCAGATTGGTTACTTCCCAGATACTTTTGGAAATATGGGGCAAGCGCCTCAAATCCTTCAAAAATCAGGCATTCACGTGGCAGCCTTCGGTCGTGGTGTGAAACCGATTGGATTTGACAACCAAGTTCTCGAAGATGAGCAGTTTACATCCCAGTTTTCAGAAATGTACTGGCAGGGTGCGGATGGTAGTCGTGTCCTCGGTATCCTCTTTGCCAACTGGTACAGTAATGGGAATGAAATTCCTGTTGATAAAGAAGAGGCCTTGGCCTTCTGGAAACAAAAATTGTCAGATGTGCGTGACTATGCTTCGACCAACCAGTGGTTGATGATGAACGGATGTGATCACCAGCCTGTACAAAGAAATTTGAGTGAAGCCATTCGTGTGGCAAATGAACTCTTCCCAGATGTAACCTTTGTTCATAGTTCTTTTGATGAATATGTACAAGCCGTGGAAGGTGCTCTACCAGAGCAGTTATCAACGGTTACAGGCGAGTTGACCAGTCAGGAAACAGACGGCTGGTACACACTTGCCAACACTTCTTCATCTCGTATTTATCTCAAACAATCCTTCCAAGAAAATAGCAACCTCCTAGAGCAAGTTGTAGAACCCTTGACGATTATCACTGGGGGCCACAACCACAAGGATCAGTTGACCTATGCTTGGAAAACTCTTTTGCAGAACGCGCCGCATGATAGCATCTGTGGCTGTAGCGTGGACGAAGTTCACCGAGAGATGGAAACTCGTTTTGCCAAGGTCAACCAAGTCGGAAACTTTGTTAAGACCAATCTTCTTAATGAGTGGAAGGGTAAAATTGCTACGGCTAAGGCTCAAAGTGATCACCTCTTTACGGTTATTAACACAGGTTTGCATGATAAGGTTGATACTGTCAGCACAGTGATTGATGTTGCGACTTGTGATTTCAAGGAATTGCACCCAACAGAAGGATACAAGAAGATGGCTGCTCTTACCTTGCCAAGCTACCGTGTGGAAGACTTGGATGGGCGTCCTGTAGAGGCTAAAATCGAAGACCTCGGAGCTAATTTTGAGTACGATTTACCAAAAGATAAGTTCCGCCAAGCTCGTATTGCTCGACAAGTGCGTGTGACCATTCCAGTTCACCTAGCGCCGCTTTCTTGGACAACCTTCCAATTGCTGGAAGGAGAACAAGAACACCGCGACGGTATTTACCAAAACGGAGTGATTGATACGCCATTTGTAACGGTGAGTGTGGATGACAACATCACAGTCTATGACAAGACAACTCACGAAGCCTATGAAGATTTTATCCGTTTTGAGGACCGTGGTGACATCGGAAACGAGTATATCTATTTCCAACCAAAAGGAACAGAGCCTATCTATGCAGAGCTTAAGGGCTACGAGGTCTTGGAAAACACAGCTCGCTACGCTAAGATTTTGCTCAAACATGAATTGACTGTGCCTGTCAGTGCAGATGAAAAGCTAGAAGAAGAGCAAAAAGGCATCATCGAGTTTATGAAGCGTGAAGCTGGACGTTCAGAAGAATTGACAAGCATTCCTCTTGAAACTGAGATGACTATCTTCGTTGATAATCCACAAATCCGTTGCAAGACTCGCTTTACTAACACTGCCAAAGACCACCGTATCCGTCTCTTGGTCAAGACTCACAACACGCGTCCAAGCAATGATTCTGAAAGCATTTATGAGGTGGTGACACGACCAAACAAACCAGCAGCTTCATGGGAAAATCCTGAAAATCCTCAACACCAACAAGCCTTTGTTAGTCTGTATGACGATGAAAAAGGTGTGACCGTATCCAACAAGGGATTGAATGAATACGAAATCCTTGGAGACGACACTATTGCAGTGACCATTCTGCGTGCGTCAGGTGAGCTAGGTGACTGGGGTTACTTCCCAACACCAGAAGCACAATGCTTGCGTGAGTTTGAAGTCGAGTTTGCGCTTGAATGCCATCAAGCCCAAGAACGCTTCTCAGCCTATCGTCGTGCTAAAGCCTTGCAGACACCATTTACCAGCCTTCAGCTTGCTAGACAGGAAGGAAGCGTGGCTGCGACTGGTAGCCTCTTGAGCCATTCTGTTCTCAGCATACCGCAAATCTGTCCAACAGCCTTTAAGGTAGCTGAAAATGAAGAAGGCTATGTTCTTCGTTACTACAATATGTGTAGTGAAAATGTACGTGTACCGGAAAGTCAACATCTCTTCCTTGACCTACTGGAACGACCATACCCAGTTCATAGAGGCCCTCATTTCACCACAAGAGATTCGTACAGAATTCATCAAAAAAAGAAGAAATTTAATTTCAAAAAGTAAACATAAAAAAGAAAGGAGGGGCGAAAAGGTAAGAACTAACTGCTGATTCGCCCCTTTTTATGGTAAAAACAATGACCATTGCAACGATTGATATCGGAGGGACTGGGATTAAGTTTGCCAGTCTGACTCCTGATGGGAAAAATACTAGATAAGACAAGTATCTCAACACCAGAAAACTTGGAGGATTTACTAGCTTGGCTAGACCAGCGCTTGTCAGAGCAGGATTATAGTGGGATTGCTATGAGCGTTCCAGGTGCAGTCAATCAAGAGACAGGTGTGATTGATGGCTTCAGTGCGGTGCCCTACATTCACGGCTTTTTCTTGGTATGAGGCGCTTAGTTCTTATCAGATTCCTGTCCATCTGGAAAATGATGCCAACTGCGTTGGACTCAGTGAATTACTGGCTCATCCAGAACTTGAAAATGCAGCCTGTGTCGTGATTGGGACAGGGATTGGCGGAGCCATGATTATCAATGGTAGACTTCATCGAGGTCGCCACGGTCTGGGTGGAGAATTTGGCTACATGACAACCCTTGCCCCTGCTGAAAAGCTCAACAACTGGTCGCAACTAGCATCAACTGGAAATATGGTGCGATACGTGATTGAAAAATCTGGTCAGACTGACTGGGACGGTCGCAAGATTTACCAAGAGGCGGCAGCTGGCAATGCTCTTTGCCAAGAAGCCATTGAGCGCATGAACCGTAATCTGGCGCAAGGCTTGCTCAATATTCAGTATCTCATCGACCCAGATGTCATTAGCCTGGGAGGCTCTATCAGTCAAAATCCAGATTTTATTCAAGGTGTCAAGAAGGCTGTAGATGACTTTGTTGATACCTACGAAGAATACACGGTCGCACCAGTTATCCAAGCCTGCACCTATCATGCAGATGCTAATCTCTACGGTGCCCTTGTCAACTGGCTACAGGAGGAAAACCAATGGTAAGATTTACAGGACTTAGTTCCAAACAAACTCAGGCTATCGACTTGCTAACAAAACATATCTCTTTACCAGATGTGGAAGTGGCAGTTTTTCAGTCTGACCAAGCCACTATCTCTATCAAGGGTGAGGATGGTCACTATCAATTGACCTACCGCAAACCTCACCAACTTTATCGTGCCTTGTCCTTGTTGGTAACAGCTCTAGCAGAAGGTGATAAAGTAGAGATTGAGGAGCAGGCGGCTTATGAAGATTTAGCTTATATGGCAGACTGTTCGCGAAATGCGGTGCTGAATATGGCTTCTGCTAAGCAGATGATTGAGGTCTTGGCTCTCATGGGCTACTCAACCTTTGAGCTCTACATGGAAGACACCTACCAGATTGAAGGGCAGCCTTACTTTGGCTATTTCCGCGGGGCTTATTCAGCAGAGGAGTTGCAGGAAATCGAAGCCTATGCCCAGCAGTTTGACATGACCTTTGTGCCTTGCATCCAGACCTTGGCCCACTTGTCAGCCTTCGTCAAATGGGGTGTCAAGGAAGTGCAAGAACTCCGTGATGTAGAGGACATTCTTCTTATAGGTGAAGAAAAGGTTTATGACCTGATTGATGGCATGTTTGCTACTCTATCTAAACTACAAACTCGCAAGGTCAATATCGGGATGGACGAAGCCCACTTGGTTGGTTTGGGACGCTACTTGATTCTGAACGGTGTTGTGGATCGTAGTCTCCTCATGTGCCAACACTTGGAGCGCGTGCTGGATATTGCTGATAAATATGGTTTCCACTGCCAGATGTGGAGCGATATGTTCTTCAAACTCATGTCAGCAGATGGCCAGTACGACCGTGATGTGGAAATTCCAGAAGAAACTCGTGTCTACCTAGACCGTCTCAAAGATCGTGTGACTTTGGTTTACTGGGACTATTATCAGGATAGCGAGGAAAAATACAACCGCAATTTCCGCAATCATCATAAGATTAGCCATGATCTTGCCTTTGCAGGGGGAGCTTGGAAGTGGATTGGTTTCACACCCAACAACCATTTCAGCCGTCTCATTGCTCTTGAAGCCAATAAAGCCTGTCGTGCCAATGATATCAAAGAAGTCATCGTAACTGGTTGGGGAGACAATGGTGGCGAGACAGCTCAGTTTTCTATCCTACCAAGCTTGCAAATCTGGGCAGAACTCTGCTACCGCAATGACCTAGACCGTTTGTCTGCTCACTTCCAGACCAATACAGGTCTATCGGTTGAGGATTTTATGCAGATTGACCTTGCCAACCTCTTGCCAGACCTACCAGGTAATCTCAGCGGGATCAATCCTAACCGCTATGTCTTTTATCAGGATATTCTCTGTCCGATCCTTGACCAGCACATGACACCTGAACAAGACAAGCCCCACTTCGCTCAGGCAGCTGAGACGCTTGCTGACATTAAAGAAAAAGCTGGAAACTATGCTTATCTCTTTGAAACTCAGGCCCAGTTGAATGCTATTTTAAGTAGCAAAGTGGATGTGGGAAGACGCATTCGTCAAGCCTATCAAGCCGATGATAAAGAAAGTCTGCAAGAAATCGCCAGACAAGAATTACCAGAACTCAGAAGCCAAATTGAAGACTTCCATGCCCTCTTTAGCCATCAATGGTTGAAGGAAAACAAGGTCTTTGGCTTGGATACGGTTGACATCCGTATGGGCGGACTCTTGCAACGCATTAAGCGAGCAGAAAGCCGCATCGAGGCTTATCTGGCTGGTCAGCTTGACCGCATCGACGAGCTAGAAGTGGAAATCTTACCATTTACTGACTTCTACGCAGACAAGGACTTCGCAGCCACAACAGCCAATCAGTGGCATACCATTGCGACCGCATCGACGATTTACACGACCTAAAAACCAGAACACTGTGCTCTTACTCAGAGTGTTTCTCGTGAAACATCCCTTTCTTAAAAAAGTACTCCACATAAAATAATTTGTGGAGTTTTTTCTATAATTAGTAGTTTAACCTAACCTGCAAATAGGAGTATACTAATAATGTAATCGTTATCAAAAGTCTAAAAAGGAATTTTTAGATGGATATCAAAATAAAAAAGGGAGGAAATTATGAATAAGTTTTCAAAAACCTTGAGAGACAACTGGATCTTTCTCTTGATGGTTTTACCAGGGGCACTCTGGTTGATTCTATTCTTCTATATTCCAGTATTTGGGAACGTGGTTGCCTTCAAAGACTACCACATGACCAGTAATGGTTTCATAGATAGTATCATGAATAGTAGATGGGTCGGACTAGATAACTCAGATTCTTGTTTAGTTCAAAAGACGCCTTTATTATCACACGAAATACTGTCCTCTACAATCTAGGCTTTATCTTTATTGGTTTGATTGTATCTGTAGGGATTGCCATTATCCTCAGTGAACTCCGTTCTAAGAGAATGGTTAAGATCTTCCAAACTTCCATGTTGTTCCCTTACTTCTTGTCTTGGGTTATCATCAGTTTCTTTACAGATGCCTTTCTAAACATTGATAAAGGGGTGTTCAACCATTTATTGGAAACTCTTGGTCTCAAAGAAATCAACTTCTACGCTGACTTGGGTATTTGGCCATATCTCCTACTTTTCCTAGGTATTTGGAAAGGTTTTGGATATAGCAGTGTCATGTACTATGCTACAATCATGGGAATTGATCCAACCTACTACGAAGCAGCGACAGTGGATGGAGCCAGCAAATGGCAACGGATTCGCAATGTAACCATTCCGCAGTTGACACCGCTGGTAACCGTATTGACCATCCTTGCAGTCGGAAATATCTTCCGTGCAGACTTCGGTCTTTTCTACCAAATCCCCCACAATGCTGGTCAGCTTTATAACGTAACCAATGTCTTGGACGTATATGTATATAATGGCTTGACTCAGACAGCGGATATCGGGATGGCTTCAGCAGCAGGTCTCTACCAATCAGTTGTCGGTTTGATTCTGGTTATCCTATCAAACTTACTTGCAAGACGAGTTGATCCAAACTCAGCCTTGTTCTAGAAAGGAGGAGAATATGGCAGAAAAGAAAATTAAAAAAGAAAAAATTGATAATGTCGGAATTCACTCCTTCAGTAAGAAAGCAGATATCTTCTTCAGTACCATTTCTGGTTTGATTGCCCTTTCTTGTATCCTACCCTTTGTATTCGTTATTGTTATTTCGGTGACAGATGAAAAGAGTATCCTCCAAAATGGATATAGCTTCTTCCCATCCCAATTCGGTTTAGACGGTTTTGAATTTTTGGCACAGTTTAAGGATAAAATCCTCCAAGCCCTCTTCATATCAGTCTTTGTAACAGTGGTGGGGACTATCACAAACGTTTTTATCACAACAACCTATGCCTACGCCATCTCACGGACAACCTTTAAGTATCGCAGATTCTTTACGATTTTTGCCCTTCTTAGTATGTTGTTCAACGCTGGTTTGGTACCAGGCTATATCGTGGTCACTCGTTTGCTTCAACTTGGTGATACAGTTTGGGCCTTGATTGTTCCAATGCTTCCTCTCTCCGTTTAACATCATCTTGATGCGTTCCTTCTTCAAGAAGACCATCCCAGAAGCCATTCTTGAATCCGCTCGTATCGATGGTGCCAGTGAAGCCCGGATCTTCTTCCAAATTTGTTTGCCATTGTCACTACCAGGTATCGCAACCATCACGCTCTTAACAGCTCTTGGTTTCTGGAATGACTGGTTCAACGCCCTACTTTATATCAAGAGTGACAACTTGTATCCATTGCAATATTTGCTCATGCAAATCCAACAAAATATGGACTACATCGCCAAAGCAGTCGGCCTCTCTGGTCAACTGGGCGTTGCTCTACCGAAAGAAACAGGTCGTATGGCTATGGTTGTAGTTGCAACCCTTCCAATCGCAATCTTGTATCCATTCTTCCAACGCTACTTTGTAAAAGGTTTGACTATCGGTGGTGTGAAAGAATAGTGCTTGTTGAGAAATACCCTTTCTCAGTTCCCAACTTCCCTTGTGTGAAGTTGAAATCATTACATTGTTTATAAGTTTAAAAATAAAAAAAGGAGTTTTTATCATGAAAAACTGGAAAAAATATGCTTTTGCATCTGCTAGTGTAGTCGCTTTGGCTGCAGGTCTCGCTGCTTGTGGAAACCTTTCAGGTAACAAAAAAGCTGCTGACTCAGCTTCAGGTGATAAGACTGTTATCAAAATGTACCAAATCGGTGACAAACCAGATAACTTGGATGAATTGCTAGAAAATGCCAACAAAATCATCGGTGAAAGTTGGTGCCAAATTGGATATCCAATATCTTGGATGGGGTGACTATGATAAGAAAATGTCAGTTATCACATCATCTGGTGAAAACTATGATATCGCCTTTGCATCTAACTATGTTGTAAATGCTCAAAAAGGTGCTTATGCTGACTTGACTGACTTGTACAAGAAAGAAGGAGCAGAGCTTTACAAAGCGCTTGACCCAGCTTACATCAAAGGTAACAGCATTAACGGTAAAATTTACGCAGTTCCAGTTGCAGCCAACGTTGCATCATCTCAAAACTTCGCCTTCAACGGAACACTTCTTGCTAAATACGGTATCGATATTTCAGGTGTCACTTCATACGAAACACTTGAACCAGTCTTGAAACAAATCAAAGAAAAAGCTCCCAGATGTAGTGCCATTTGCGGTTACTAAGAACTTCATCCCATCTGATAACTTTGACTACCCAGTTCCAAATGGACTTCCATTCGTTATCGACCTTGAAGGGGACACTACTAAGATTGTAAACCGTTACGAAGTACCTCGTTTCAAAGAACACTTGAAGACTCTTCACAAATTCTATGAAGCTGGATACATTCCAAAAGACGTAGCAACAAGCGATACTTCATTTGACCTTCAACAAGATACTTGGTTCGTTCGTGAAGAAACAGTAGGACCAGCTGACTATGGTAACAGCTTGCTTTCACGTGTTGCCAACAAAGATATCCAAATCAAACCAATCACTAACTTCATCAAGAAAAACCAAACAACACAAGTTGCTAACTTTGTTATCTCAAACAACTCTAAGAACAAAGAAAAATCAATGGAAGTGTTGAATCTCTTGAACACTAACCCAGAACTCTTGAACGGCCTTGTTTACGGTCCAGAAGGCAAGAACTGGGAAAAACTTGCAGGTAAAGAAAACCGTGTTAAAGTCCTTGATGGCTACAAAGGAAACACTCACATGGGTGGATGGAACACTGGTAACAACTGGATTCTTTACATCAATGAAAACGTTACAGACCAACAAATCGAAGATTCTAAGAAACAATTGGCTGAAGCTAAAGAATCTCCAGCACTTGGATTCATCTTTAACACTGACAATGTGAAATCTGAAATCTCAGCAATCTCTAACACAATGCAACAATTCGATACAGCTATCAACACTGGTACTGTAGACCCAGACAAAGCTATTCCAGAATTGATGGAAAAATTGAAATCTGAAGGTGCCTACGATAAAGTATTGAAAGAAATGCAAAAACAATACGATGAATTCTTGAAAAACAAAAAATCATAAGATTAATTGATTTCGTGTATTCATTCCTAATTCCTAAAAACTGAATCACTGTTTTCCTCAGGCTTATCTGGGGGAGGCAGTGATTTTTTGAAACAAGAACATAGATATCCATGTTTTCTCTTATCCCTATTTAACCATTCAGGAAATCTCAAGCACCGTTTAGGATTTGGAGTAAGGATTTAGGCAAATATGGCTTATATTAGAGATATTCCGAGTTTACAAAGGAGAGTTCAAATGAAAAAGTATCAACTTCTACTCAAAATAAGTGCAGTCTTCTCTTACCTGTTTTTCGTATTTGGTCTTTCTCAGCTGACGCTTATTGTTCAAAATTATTGGCAATTTCGTCTGGATTCAAAATCTCTTGAGTTTGCTATTTAGTGGAGTCATGATTTGGATTCTGGTTAAGACAGGCCATGGTTATCTCTTTCGCATTCCAAGAAAAAAATGGCTTTGGTATTCGATTTTGACAGTATTAGTGGTAGTGCTCCAGATCTCTTTTAACGTTCAGACAGCTAAACATGTTCAGTCAACTGCTGAAGGTTGGGCTGTATTGATCGGTTATAGTGGGACCAACTTTGCTGAGCTAGGTATCTATATAACTTTGTTCTTTCTGACTCCATTTGTGGAAGAGCTAATCTATAGAGGATTACTGCAACACGCCTTTTTTAAGCATTCGAGATTTGGCCTTGATTTGCTTCTTCCGTCAACTTTATTTGCTCTTCCTCATTTTTCAAGCCCGCCTAGTCTGTTAGATATCTTCGCCTTTGCAACATCTGGCATCATCTTTGCTAGTTTGACCCGCTATACCAAGAGCATTTATCCTTCCTATGCGGTGCATGTGATCAATAATATTTTCGCAACATTACCATTTTTGCTGACTTTTTTACACAGGGTATTTGGGTAAAATATTGGTACGAGAGTTAGGAATGATAGTTTATCAAATTTATAAGTGAGTTTCAGGAGGAAAATGAGAATGACATATTAAAATGGTTTGCAGGAGGAAGTGAAAGACGTTGTGAAGCCATGACGATCATAGATCACCTACTGGAAGGTATAAACGATACGCCTCAACTGACTCCTTTGAAAAATCTGTTAGTGAGTTATAAAAGATGATTAGAGGACGATGGGACCTCTACCCCATTTATATTGAGTCAAATGAATGTTGACCTTTCGCGCGTATTGATTGATAACAAGCTAAGTTTGTCAGAAAGTCAAGCTAGGCAAATCAAAAAATTGAGAGAATTATCCGCTATTCGCTATGGTTACTGATGAAGTGCAGGGATAAGCACCTTTCTACAATTTCCAGTCAAATAAATTGCATTCGCTTTCTCAAGCAGGTATACTAGTATAGTTAGATGAAAAATTCTGAAAATTTAAGAATAGAAAAGAGAACAAATCTTATGGCAAAAGATATTCGTGTCTTACTTTACTACCTTTACACTCCAATTGAAAATGCAGAGCAATTTGCTGCAGACCACTTGGCTTTCTGTAAATCAATCGGCCTTAAAGGCCGTATCCTAGTCGCTGACGAGGGAATTAACGGAACAGTTTCAGGTGACTACGAAACAACTCAAAAATACATGGACTACGTTCACAGCCTCCCAGGTATGGAAGATCTCTGGTTCAAGATTGACGAAGAAAATGAACAAGCCTTCAAGAAGATGTTTGTTCGTTACAAGAAAGAAATTGTCCACCTTGGTTTGGAAGACAACGACTTTGACAATGACATCAACCCACTTGAAACAACAGGTGCTTACTTGTCTCCAAAAGAGTTCAAAGAAGCGCTTCTTGATAAAGATACCGTTGTCCTTGACACACGTAACGATTATGAGTACGACCTAGGACATTTCCGTGGAGCTATTCGCCCAGATATTCGCAACTTCCGTGAGTTACCACAATGGGTCCGTGACAACAAAGAAAAATTCATGGACAAGCGTGTCGTGGTTTACTGTACAGGTGGTGTTCGCTGTGAGAAATTCTCAGGCTGGATGGTCCGTGAAGGCTACAAAGATGTTGGTCAATTGCACGGAGGAATCGCAACTTACGGTAAAGACCCAGAAGTCCAAGGTGAGCTTTGGGATGGGAAAATGTACGTCTTTGACGAGCGTATCGCCGTTGATGTCAACCACGTCAACCCAACCATCGTAGGGAAAGACTGGTTTGATGGAACACCATGTGAACGTTATGTCAACTGTGGAAATCCATTCTGTAACCGTCGTATCTTGACATCAGAAGAAAATGAAGACAAGTACCTTCGTGGATGCTCACACGAGTGCCGTGTTCACCCACGTAACCGCTATGTTTCAGAAAATGAATTGACACAAGCTGAAGTTGTCGAGCGCCTAGCCGCTATCGGTGAAAGCTTGGATCAAGTAGCTACTGTATAAGATTAAACAGTCCTCAGGGGCTGTTTTTCTATGCTTTTTACTCAAAAATCTAAAGTTTGTTTCTGTATCTTTCAGAAAAATAGGGTATACTATATGTAAACGATTTCAAGGGAGTCCAGTTATGGCGAAAACATTTTTTATTCCAAATAAACAGAGCATTTTAGGAGAACAGGAAATTTTGACTGCCAAGTCTATCTTGGTCTTGGTAGATAGTTTGGAGTCACATAGCTATGATGTAGTCTATCTCCGTCAGCCTCTTAACCGTCTCGAGTATATCGAGTGTGCGATAGTAGGGCAATCACAATTTCTCTTTAAGGTCAGTTATGCTGATGGTCAAAAGGCTTACCGTGTCGATCTTCCTGACCTACTCACGAAGACAGACTGGCAGATTATCAAATCATTTTTAGATGCCCTGCTTGTTTACACAGGAACTGAGATTGAAGGACTAGATGGTTTTGATTTTGAAGCTTATTTCCAAGCAAGTATTCAAGCCCATCTGACAGATAATGCAGTTCGTTTTACGATTTGCCAAGGAATTTTTAATCCTGTTTTCTTTAGTCATGAGGACTTGAAAAGCTTTTTAGAGGAAGATGGTTTAGCTCAATTTGAAGCGCGTGTGCGTGCGGTTCAAGAGACAGATGCCTACTTTGCAAGAGTTTCCTTCTATCAGGATGGAGAAGGCCAAGTGCACGGTGTTTACCATCTGGCTCAAGGCGTCAAGACTGTTTTACCGAGAGAACCATTTGTTCCTGCTGCCTATATTGAGCAATTGGTGGATAAGGAAGTCCAGTGGGAGATTGACTTGGTTCAAATTACAGGAGATGGCTCTAAACCAGAAGACTATGAAGCTATCGCTCGCTTGGACTATGCAAAATTCCTAGAGTCACTACCATCAGCATCTTACCACCAACTAGATGCCAATCAATTAGAAGTGCAACCCATCTTAGACAAAGATTTTAAAGCATTAGCACAAGAAGAGTAAATCAGAAGCAGGTCAATCGACTTGCTTTTTGATATATAAAAAATCCTGCCATGGATGACAGGATTGCTACTCAATGAAAATCAAAGAGCAAACTAGGAAGCTAGCCGCAGGCTGCTCAAAACACTGTTTTGAGGTTGTAGATAAGACTGACAAAGTCAGGAACATATATCTACGGTAAGGCGAAGCTGACGTGGTTTGAAGAGATTTTCGAATAGTATGAAGTTTAAAGAAAGGCTAAGATACGGAGGTAATCCCCAATCAGTGCCACTTCAGCTACAAAGAAGAGGAGGATAATGACTCCGTTCACAAGGACAGACAAGAATAACTGATAGAAAGAGTCGCTTTCACTTGCTTGACTTGGTCTTGTAATGATATGGAGACTGGCAAGTAGAATGATTCCAATGCTAATCACACACAAGAGGGCTGAAAATCGTAGGCTATCAAAGAAGGCAAAGAAACTAGCAATAGCAGTGAGGAAGATTGGAATTGCCAAGAGTTGACTATATTGTTGGAGAATCTTTTCTAGCGTCCAGTCCTTTTCTTGGTAGATAAATCGTCTCACGACGAAACTACCCAAGAGGAATGAAAAGAAGAAGAGTGTGGTTGCTACTAGGATAGAGATGATAGAAAAGAGAGTTAAAGGAGCTAGCTGCTCAGGGAAGTGGCTGTTTATAGTTGCTATATGTCCATAGTAGGCTTGTTTGATGTGATAGATACTAAAGAAAAAGGAAGATGAAGAAAATAGAATGAGCAAGAGAAAGGCTGTGTAACTGTGTGTGCTACTTGTTTCAAGCTTGCTTGTAGGAGATTTGATCGCCTCCACTAGCCAAGACCAAAAATCAAGCACTTGCTCTTTCCATTTATCCCTAGATTTTGGAGCTTGGTCGGGGATATAGGGACTTTCTAAGGATTTTCTGAGAAGAAGGGACTCTTTCGTGGTTGCTTTTTGCTGAGGAAGAGCTTCTTGACTCTCTTCAGCTTTAGTGACTTTTTCTGTTTCTTTAGAAAGGTCTTGCTCTTCCTCAGCAGAATCTAATGCTTTCTTTTCTTCTATTTCTGTTCTCGCTTCACCGTTTTCAGGCGTTTCAATTTTCTCTTCTTGCTGGTTTTCAAGTTCGGCTTCAGCTTGAGAAACTTCCTTCTCTAACTGAGTATTTTTTCAATTGGCGTATCGAGATCGGCTATCCTTTCTTCAGCCTTGTCTGCAACATCTTGGACTTGTTCATCAGGTTTGTTCTTGCTTGTTGTTTTTACAAAATCATTACTTTCAAACCATTCTTGTTTCATGGTAGAACCTCCTTTTTAGTGGGTTATGTGTCATAGTGGTCGATATAAATAGGTTTATTAAGGTCTATTAGCTGTAGTTTCAAGACTAATATAATCATCAGCCTTAGCGATGAGTTGACCTTTTGCATCAGTTTTTTCAGTTTTGTAAGGGTTGCTTAATTCGTTGGGGTGGCGTTGACTCTCATCTCTCGATAACTGATAAATAGGACCATGGTGACTCGAGAGGTCTAAGTTAATTTCTTGGCTTTCTTTTTGAGTTAGCATGATACTGAGCACATTTTTAGAAGATAGTTCTACTTTACCATATACTTTAATATTTTCAGCGTGGAAGTGATTCTCTGTTGACTCTAGCTGACTATCTGTAAGGTCTGTATCAAAGATATTAATGATATTGGGTGTCGTGAATTTGCTGTTTTTGATACGACTTCCTTCAATTCGGAGGATATAGCTGTTTGTATTGAGGGTCGCATTTTCAAGAGTGGCATTAGTGATACTGGTTTGACCGCGATTGGTTGAGACGTTGATTCCTTTTAGACTTCTTCCTTTTGGAACTTGTAGAATAACTTCTTCAAAACGACGAGAGTAGTTACTTGCGACATGGAGAATCCCGCCAATTCCAGAAGAGAGAAACGGACTTTCAGACAGTTTCTTATCAGTGAGGCTCAGCGTTTTATCGTTCTGATTTGTGATAAGATCATGGTGAGCAGAAAGAGATGGATGGTAAGAAATGTGGATTTGATCATCGAAAGAGTCTGTGATGGTCAGTGCGTGTTGATGGAGAGTAATCTCTAGGTTTTCGACTTCCTTGCCAAAGGTCAACTCTTCCATCCGACTATCATAGACAGGCTCCTTGGACATGGCAAGCAAACTCTTAATCCCGTCAGATTGGATGCCTACAAAGAGCAGGATAAAGCCGATAATGGTAGTCACCACACCAAAAATGAGAAATCCTTTTGTAAACTTACGCATGCTGGTCACCTCTCTTTCCTTTTTTGAGAACCAATTGCACCAAGCGAACAATGAGTAGGCCGAAGAAGCGGGCTACATAGGAAATACCTAGTAAGACTAGTGAAGAAGCACCGATAGCCAGTAAACCAGAACCAAAAATCAAGATAAAGGCTGATTTAGCTTGGGCTAAGACAGTGAAACTTTCAACTAAAAATAGGAATCCGCCAATGATACCTAGTATGGAAACCGCAAAGAAAGCAAAGATGACAGTCAAGGCTGCCACAAAGATTGCGAACAGGGACACGAGAATGGCGATTCCCAGAGGAATACCGATGGGTGCTGCAAGGAGAGCTAACAAGGCGATATGCAAAATTTGTCGGTTATTCTTTTGAGCGGGTGCCTCATTGATTTTTTTATCGAGAAGATTGGAGAGGACTTCGTGAGCTGCTTCTTTAGGAGTTCCCAAGCTAGCGATGAGTTCTTCTTCTCCCTCGACTCCAGCATCGTCAAAGAGTTCCCTGAAATAGTCCATGGCTTCCATGCGGTCAACTTCAGGCAGTTTCTTGAGATAGAGTTCTAGCTGAGTCAGGTATTCAGTTCTTGTCATGGCGGATACTCCCTTCTATGATGCCATTGATGGTGTCTGTATAGAGTGCCCATTCATCTTTTAGGGTCACGAGCTGTTCTATACCACCATTTGTCAAGGAGTAGTATTTGCGCATGCGACCTTGGAACTCTCTAGAATAGGTTGTCAGAAAGCTATTGCCTTCCAATTTTTTTAGGATAGGATAGAGTGTGGATTCTTTGATATTAGCGATGAGCTTAATGGTTTGGCTAATCTCATAACCATAAGAATCCCCTTTTTCCAGTACGGCCAAGATGAGAAATTCAATCAAGGCAGAGGATGTTGGAAAGTACATGGGAAACCTCCTTGTCTAATGTGTAAGATTTTTATATATAATTTTTTTCTACACATACATTGTACATCTAAATGAAAGCCCTGTCAAGAAAAAAGTGTAAAATTTTTATATATAAAAAAACTCCTAGGAAAAACTAGAAGTTTAGAGAATTTTATCAGCTCTGTCCACTGTAAAGAGGGCCACAGTCATCAGGATATCGACGAGCAAGAGGGCTGCTACAGCTGGCACCCAAGAGTGGAAAAGGTCAAAACTGTATCCAAAGAGAGTCGGCCCAAAGGCTGCTAGGATATAGCCTCCTGTTTGAGATAGGCCGGACAATTGGGCTGTCTTTTCAGGAGCGCTTGTCTTGAGTGAAAAGTTGACCATGAGATAAGGGAAAAGGGCGCTGGTTGCGGTTCCGATGAGGAGATGGATGGCAAGCCAGTAAAAGAAATTACCGATTGGGAAGAAGAGCATGGAAATGCCGACCACGCCAGCTAGTGAAACCAGAGTGAGCATGAGCTGACGGTTGCGAGTAGATAAGCTGGTTGTTAGGCTTGGGATGGTCATTGAAAAAGGAATGCTAATCAGAGAGAAGATAGAAGTCAGCAATCCAGCTTCGTGACTGGATAGGCCTGCATGGATAGCCATTGTAGGTAACCAGGTCATAGCAGTGTAAAAGAGCAAGGATTGAAAACCTGCAAAGACAATCACTGCCCAGACCTGTTTGTTATGCATGACCTTTGCTTTGCTTTTTTGTTTGGTTTGCGGAGCCAGTTTGTGATTATAGCGGTGATTAGGCAGCCAGACCAAAAAAGTTGCTAGACAGAGCAGGGTGAGGAGGATGATAAGTCCCTTTCCAAGAACTGGCTTGTGTAATAGGCACAGCCAGATAGGAAGCCAGAGCCGTCGCAACCCCCATAGAAGTTACATATAAGGTGGTCAGAAAACCAATTTTCTTTGGTTGATTGGCTTGGATAAGACTAGGAAGCAGCACATTGATGACTGCGATACTTGCCCCAACCATCAAGGTTCCTAGATAGAGCAGGGGCAGATTGATTAGTCGAATGAGAGAACCGATGGTCAAGAAGAAAAGGCTATAGGTAAAGAGATGCTCCAAGCCGATTTTCTGAGCCAGTCGGGTAGAAAATAGCGAGAAGAGGGTAAACATGAGGAGAGGAAGGCTGGTCAAGACACCAAGTGAACTAACTTCTACCCCAGACCTTGCGAAATATCTCCCAAAATAATGGGTAAAACAGTAAAAGGAGTCCGCAAGGAAACACCAATCAGGATAATACCTGGAACAAAAAAGAGTGATTGCTTTTTCATATAATACCTCTTCTAGCTGATTTTAATAACAGCTTATTTTAAGGCTTTTTCCCTATAATGTCAAGTAAGGTTTCTGGCTTTCAAGATAAAAATGGGAAAGTCTTGAAAATTATGATAAAATAGTGGAAGGAAATCTATACATTGGAGAAAAACTGTGTCTGAAAAGCAAAAAATCAGCGTATTGATGTCGGTCTATATCAAGGAAAATCCGACATTTTTAAAGGATGCTATTGAGAGTGTTCAAAATCAGACCCTGAAACCGAGCGAATTGGTTCTGGTTGAGGATGGGCCTTTGACACCTGAGCTCTATCAGGTATTAGACCAGCTTGAAGCTGAGTCTGATATTCCAGTGAAACGCTATCCTCTTGAGCAGAATCAAGGTTTGGGTCTGGCTCTTCGACAGGGTGTTTTGCAGTGTCAGTACGATATCATCGCTCGTATGGATACCGATGATATAGCTGTTCCAGACCGTTTTGAGAAACAGGTTCAGCTAATGGAGAAGGACAACCTGGACCTATTAGGTGGACATATTGCAGAGTTTATTGACAATCCTGATGAGATCGTTTCTTACCGTCGTGTTCCAACCCAGCATGCAGATATTGTAGCTTATCAAAGGATGAGAAGTGCCTTTAACCACATGACTGTCATGTTCAAGAAGGACATGGTTCTCAAGGCAGGCAACTATGAGGATGGCCTTTATATGGAGGATGACCTCCTCTGGCTTAATATGATTGCTGCAGGAGCTAAGACTGGAAATCTGGATCAAATCTTGTGTAAGGTTCGTGTTGGAGCAGGGATGTTTGAGCGTCGTGGGGGACTGCGTTACCTTAAACTCTATCGTCAGGCTCGTCAGCGCATGCTGAAGAGAGGGCAAATTTCTTACATGGAGTATGCCAAGAGTGTTGCCATTCAGATGGTTGTTGCTCTTTGTCCAGGATTTGTCCGACAGTTTATTTTTATGAAACTGTTACGAAAAAGCAAGTAAAAGATTGTAGCAAATCGTAAACTAGAGAAAAAGTGTTATAATAACAATATAACTATTCAGCTCTTTTAAGGAGGAGTAAATTTCTATGAACAAAAAACTCACAGATTATGTGATTGATCTGGTGGAAATTTTAAATAAACAACAAAAACAGGTTTTCTGGGGAATATTTGATATTTTGAGTATGGTGGTTTCCATCATTGTATCTTATATTTTATTCTACGGCTTGATTAATCCAGCACCTGTTGACTACATCATCTATACGAGTTTGGCCTTCCTGTTCTATCAATTGATGATTGGATTTTGGGGATTGAACGCTAGTATCAGTCGTTACAGCAAGATTACGGATTTCATGAAAATCTTTTTTTGGTGTGACTGCCAGCAGTGTCTTGTCATATAGTATCTGCTATGCCTTCTTGCCACTCTTTTCAATCCGTTTCATCATTCTCTTTATCTTGTTGAGTACCTTCTTGATTTTATTGCCACGGATTACTTGGCAACTAATCTATTCAAGACGAAAAAAAGGCAGTGGTGATGGGGAACACCGTCGAACCTTCTTGATTGGTGCTGGTGATGGTGGGGCCCTCTTTATGGATAGCTACCAACATCCAACCAGTGATTTGGAACTGGTCGGTATTTTGGATAAGGATGCTAAGAAAAAGGGTCAAAAACTTGGTGGAATCCCTGTTTTGGGTTCATATGATGATCTGCCTGAATTAGCTAAACGTCATCAAATCGAGCGTGTTATCGTTGCGATTCCGTCGCTTGACCCGTCAGAATATGAGCGTATCTTGCAGATGTGTAATAAGCTGGGTGTCAAATGTTACAAGATGCCTAAAGTTGAAACCGTTGTTCAGGGACTTCACCAAGCAACTACTGGGTTCCAAAAATTGATATTACGGACCTTTTGGGTCGTCAGGAAATTCGTCTTGACGAATCGCGTCTGGGAGCAGAACTGACAGGTAAGACAATCTTGGTTACAGGTGCTGGTGGCTCAATCGGTTCTGAAATCTGTCGCCAAGCTAGCCGTTTCAATCCTGAACGCATTGTCTTGCTCGGTCACGGGGAAAATTCAATCTATCTTGTATATCATGAATTGATTCGTAAGTTCCAAGGAATTGATTATGTGCCAGTGATTGCAGATATTCAAGACTATGACCGTCTGTTGCAAGTCTTTGAGCAGTACAAGCCAGCTATTGTTTATCATGCGGCGGCCCACAAGCACGTTCCTATGATGGAGCGCAATCCAAAAGAAGCCTTCAAAAACAATATCCGTGGAACTTACAACGTTGCTAAGGCTGTTGATGAAGCCAAAGTACCTAAGATGGTAATGATTTCGACAGATAAGGCGGTTAATCCACCAAATGTTATGGGAGCAACCAAGCGCGTGGCTGAGTTGATTGTCACTGGCTTTAATCAACGTAGCCAATCGACCTACTGTGCAGTTCGTTTTGGGAATGTTCTTGGTAGCCGTGGTAGTGTGATTCCAGTCTTTGAACGTCAGATTGCTGAAGGTGGGCCTGTAACGGTGACAGACTTCCGCATGACCCGTTACTTTATGACCATTCCAGAAGCTAGCCGTCTGGTTATCCATGCTGGTGCTTATGCCAAGGATGGGGAAGTCTTTATCCTTGATATGGGCAAACCAGTCAAGATTTATGACTTGGCTAAGAAAATGGTCCTTCTAAGTGGACACACCGAAAGCGAAATTCCAATCGTTGAAGTTGGAATCCGTCCAGGTGAAAAACTCTACGAAGAACTCTTAGTATCAACCGAACTTGTTGATAACCAAGTTATGGATAAGATTTTCGTTGGTAAGGTTAATGTCATGCCTCTAGAAGCTATCGACCAAAAAATTGAAGAGTTCCGCACTCTCAGTGGAGATGAGTTGAAGCAAGCTATTATCGCCTTTGCCAATCAAACCACCCACGTTGAATAAAAAAGAAAAGCGCATATTATCAAGTTGTTCATAAGAACCTTGGTAATATGCGTTTTGTTATGTAGAGACTTGCTCCATTTTCTTCTGAAATAGAGTCGTTACCCAGTCTATGTTATTGAAAATACTCTAAAACCTCTAAGGGGGTATGGGCGATATAATCAGGATGATAGTTAAGCAAGTCTGCTTGCTCTCCAAATCCCCAAGTGACGGCCAATTTCTGAATGCATGTTTCTTGAGCTCCCAGCATATCAAACTTGGTATCTCCGATGATGATGGCTTGTTCTGGTGCTAGTTGATGTATCTGCAAGGCTTGGCGAATGACATCTGCCTTATGGGGTGCTTCAGGGCTGGAACCATAAATGCCATCAAAGAAATGATGGATTCCCAAGTTTTTAGTCATGTCTTGAGCAGTTGGAGTATTCTTTGTAGTGGTGATGTAGAGAGGGTAATTCTTGGACAGTTCTTGAAGTAATTCTACAATCTGAGGAAAGAGTTGAGCTTCATGGATGCCTTTTTTTCTTGTAGTAAGACCGGTATATCTGGACAGCCTCAGAAATTTGGTCTTTGGGCAGGCAGGTCGCAAAACTACTTTCGAGAGGCGGTCCCATAAAACCACGAATCGTTTTGGCATCAGGGCTAGGCACCCCGAGCTCCTTAAAGGTATGGGTAAAGGCATTGTGAATCCCGATAGAACTATCAACGAGGGTTCCGTCCAGATCGAAAAAGATAGCTGAGATAGAGGTCATAGTTTCTCCTCTTTGATAAACTTATTCTCCGAAAATTTCTTTTTGGAGGCGACGACCAGTAGGTGTGGCAGCGAGTCCACCTTCAGCCGTTTCACGAAAGGCAGTTGGCATGCTTGCTCCTACTTGATACATGGCATCGATAACTTCATCCACAGGGATTTTAGATTCGATACCTGCCAAGGCCATGTCTGCTGCGATGAAGGCAAAACTAGCTCCCATAGCATTGCGCTTGACACAGGGAACTTCGACCAAGCCGGCAACAGGGTCACAGATGAGACCTAGCATATTTAATGACAAAGGCAATAGCTTGACTGGCTTGGTAGGGTGTCCCACCTGCAGCCAGAGTCAAGGCGGCAGCGCTCATAGCAGAGGCCGAACCAACCTCAGCCTGACAGCCACCTTCAGCACCTGAGATAGAGGCATTGTTTGCGATGACTAGTCCAAAGGCACCTGCAGCAAAGAGGAAATCCAGCTGTTGCTCGTGGCTGAGGTCTAATTTTTCAATAGCAGCAGTGAGAACGGAAGGCAGACAGCCAGCACTTCCTGCGGTCGGAGTGGCACAAACCAAGCCCATTTTAGCATTGTGTTCATTGACTGCGATGGCATTTCGGGCAGCAGAGAGAATCGTGTAATCTGACAGAGTTTTTCCGTTTTTGATGTAGTGATCCAATTTGGCTGCATCTCCACCTGTCAGGCCACTACGAGATTTATTTTCATTGAGGCCAAGTTGGACAGAGGCTTTCATGACTTCCAGATTGCGTTCCATGAGAAGGAAGACTTCTTCACGTTCGCGACCGGTCAATTCAAATTCTGTTGTAATCATGAGTTCTGCGACATTTCCTTGAAAGTCCAGTTCTGCCTGCTCGACCAATTCTTTGATAGAATAAAACATGCTTCCTCCTATTTAAAGAAATTGACATTGTGGAGATGAGGGATTTTTCGAATTTCTTCGATGGCCTCATCACAGTTGCGACTGTCAACTTCGATAATCATAATAGCTTTTTCACCAGCTTTTTCACGAGTAACATTCATCTGGGCGATATTGATACCATAGCGGGAAAGGGCCTCTGTTACGAGGGCAATCATACCTGGAATATCTTGATGAACAATGATGATAGTCGGTGTATTCATATTGAGAGAGACGGCAAAGCCATTGAGTTCGGTGACCTGAATATTCCCTCCACCGATTGAAATACCAGTCACGCTGATGGTCTTGTGGGCATTTTTGACGGTAATTTTAGTGGTGTTTGGATGAGGGGCATTGCTGTCTTTCTGAATGGTCCAGACAATCTTGATGCCACGCTTGTGGGCAATCTCCAGACTATTTGGGATTTCAGGATCATCTGTATCCATGCCCAAAATACCTGCAACAAGGGCTAGGTCTGTTCCGTGACCTCGATAGGTTTTGGCAAATGAGTTAAATAGTTGGAATTCGACTTCTGTCGGAGTGTCATCAAAAATGGAAGAGACAATCTTCCCAATACGAACAGCACCAGCGGTATGGCTACTAGATGGGCCAATCATAACTGGTCCGATGATATCAAAGACAGATTGAAAACGAAGTGATTTCATCAGTTTCCCCTTATAAAAATTCTTATCTCTATTATATCAAAGAATAAAGGTCTTGACTTTAATTGTGGACGAAAAACCTTTCTAATACCTCAAATAGCATAAAAAAATAGTATCTTTTTATGACAAAAAAACACATTATTTAGGGAAATAAAAAAATAATTTTTGTAATATTTCTACATAAAAAGTGTCAAGAAACAGTAATATTTAAAGGGTATGATAGAAGTATAGAAAGAAGGAGAATTTTCAAATATGAAATCAACAACTAAAAAGATTAAAACAACTCTTGCAGGAGTAGCTGCCTTGTTTGCAGTATTTGCTCCATCATTTGTATCTGCTCAAGAATCATCAACTTACACTGTTAAAGAAGGTGATACACTTTCAGAAATCGCTGAAACTCACAACACAACAGTTGAGAAATTGGCAGAAAACAACCACATTGACAACATCCATATGATTTATGTTGGTCAAGAGTTGGTTATCGACGGTCCAGCAGCGCCAGTAGCCCCAGCTTCAACGACTTATGAAGCTCCAGCAGCCCAAGATGAAGCTGTTTCAGCTACAGTGGCAGAAACTACAGAGGTAGAGGAAGAAACTCCAGCAGTAAGCGAAACAGTAGCAGAAGAAACTGTTGCTTCAACTGTCAGCGGATCTGAAGCAGAAGCTAAAGAATGGATTGCACAAAAAGAATCAGGCGGTAGCTACACAGCTACAAATGGACGTTATATCGGACGTTACCAATTGACAGATTCATACTTGAACGGTGACTACTCAGCTGAAAACCAAGAACGTGTAGCAGATGCCTACGTTGCAGGACGTTACGGTTCATGGACTGCTGCTAAAAACTTCTGGCTTAATAACGGCTGGTATTAAGAAATAACGAACAGAATAATATGAAAAGGTCGAGGAAATCCCTCGACTTTTTTATCTTTCCTTCGGTTGATAATAGGTCTCTACTTCTTTTTTGAGATGAGACAGCATAGAAGTTTCCTCGGTCAGCTTCAGAAGTGAGAAACCTTTTTGGATAAGTCTAGCATCATCCCTACAAATCCCGATACGGACATAGCAGATAGCAAGCCTATCGTAGCTTTTCTTGTTCTTGGCATCCTCTAGTAAAGTATAGCAGATTTGTTGACACATGTTTTTGTCTTGATTGTATAAGTAAATGGTGGAAAGGTTGAGTAGGATTGCTACTCGCAGTTCATATAGATGTTGATAGTTTTTATAGACTTCCAAGCGTTGCAAGATTTTTTCAGTGATGAGATGGAGGTGTTCAATGGGAAAGCTGAAAAGGATGGTATTGAGGATTTTTAGGTCATTTTCATACCATATATCTTGTTTTTCAATTTTCTCCCAAAGTTTTGTGACAGTCTGTTTCACTTGGTTTGACAGTTGCTCTGTACCATGTTGACGGATATGAATGACAATTTCCAACATATCTCTGATTTCTTCTATGGGCAGGTCGTGGTGGGTTTTGAGATAGTCTTGGCATTTTTGAAATAGTTTTTCGAGTTCACTAGTCCCTAGGGTTGAGCTCATATTGAGATAGGTTTGCATGATTTCTGTTCGTTGGCTCGGTTGATAGAGGTGGCAGATATAGTCAAACTCTTCAAAACTCATATTGATTTGCCGGAGAAGAAACTCCATATTTTCATATTTGGGAGTTACCTTGCCGCTTTCAATCTTTGATAGGCTGGTTCTTGAGAGAACCTCCCCACAGACCTCTTCTTGGGTCAATCCTTTTGACTCACGTATTTCTTTATATACTTTCCCGAAATCATAACGCATAATTTTCTCCTTTTCGTGAAAAAAAGTTAACAAAGAATAAAATCCTATTAAAAAAATATTGTATCATAATAACAGGAATAGTAAAAAAAGAAAAACTAAAAATAATGTGTGAAAAAAAGTTAACTAATTTTAAAATAGAATAAAGAAGAGGTATACTATAGATACAAAAATATAGATAGGAGGAAAAAGTATGAATAAAAAAAGTTTTTCGCTTTTTTTAGTTGTTCTTGCTTTCTTATTTAGCATTGCTACGGTTTTCCCATGGAGATGGCCGATGTGATGAGTTCGTTTTTAATAAAGAAGGAAGGTGAGTCCAATGCACTATGACACTTGAAATAAATGAGATTATTTATTTCTATAAAAATAAAAATAGTTGAAAAATAAAAAAAGTGAGAAGAAGTGTTTAAATACGTAATTCTTTTTACTATATTATTAATCTTAGTCTCTAATAATTTACCTGACGTTACAGATTTGGCTAACGAATATGCTATAAATCAATATTTGGTTATTGTGCAAATTTCTCCCAATAGTTTAAGAATGATTTATTCGAGAGGTGTCGGATTAAAAATAGTCTGAGGATAGAACGTTTTAAATCTGATGCAAGAAATAAAAAAATTGTCAGAGAGAGGGATATATATTATGCTTTTTACGAACAGTCTATTCAGAAAGCGGACTCAGATTACGCATATGATATATGAGGAGAGATTACAAACACAAAGTAATTCATCTAAACTTGATGTAGGGCTGTTGGGCTAATTTACTAGTGATTTATTTGTGTATTATTAAAAATTAAATCGAGGAGGGATAATATGTTTTTTTGATTCATCATAGGATAACTAATATGTCACATAGTTATAAATAATTAAAGGAATGGTATATTTTATGGTAAAAAGAAAATTCTTATAAAAAAACGTAAGTTGGATTGAAGAAATTCAAGATCAAAATTTTAACGATGACGTATTTGGTGCGTGCTCTACTAACACTTTTTACCTTAAGTGATTTTCTAGGAAATGATGGTGGTTGGTGTACAATAAGCGTGGAATGTATGGCTTGGTGCCATTAATATTTGGAGGATAGTAATTATGATGAATAACACATTACAATTAGGAAAAATATACTGAAGAAGATATGATTGAGCTTACTGAAGAAGATGTGAATGGAGGTGCTATTACATTAGTAACACCACTTACTCCTCAATTCGTTGAGGTTACTGTTGCTGCTACGGCAACAATTTGTCCAACATCTTCATGTACAAGTCGGTGTTGATGTAATGTAAGGAGCAATATGAAATATTCACTAGAGCAAGTGTTTCCAGAAGTAAATAAATTAGATTATGATAGATTGGTTCAACCTCTATTAACATTTAATAGAAACCATCTAAATCTTAAGAAAATTAATCTCCAAAAATAAACAGATACTTGTTTCAAATATTTCAGAGAATTATCCTTATCAAAAAAATATGTAATGCAGTTGTTGACAGGATTTGGAACGCACATTGGTTAAATGAATTTAATTCTGATTTTGTGAACTATAAATCTTTTTAGAAAAACCATCTGTAAACAACTTTCACAGGTGGTTTTTCAAATTTTATCCGTTGTTTTGCTGAACAAATTCAAGAATTAGAGGATAAGAAACAGAGTTCTCAGGAACTGTATACACTATATAATTCTAATTTGATAGAGAGTAATTTAAAAAAATATTTGAAGAAAAAAATATCCCGTTGTTTGGTCTAGATGCCACAATATATTAATAAACAGGATAGAATCGCTATGTATTATGCTAAGCAGATTAAGAAATAATAGAGAGAAGATATATAATGAATTTGAGCTACATAATAGTGAAAAAAATTTATTGTATTCAATCAGGAGGTGATTCTCATAACAACGGTCAAACCGTTAATATTATTGAATTTAATTCGGGTAAAAATTATTTATAAACCTAGATCAGTATCTGGTGAAGTGGGGTATCATCAGTTCATAATAAGATTTAATAAATTTTTTTAAAAACAAACTTACTAAGTATAAGAGCGCTAGATTATACTAAATTTGGTTTTACTGAATTTATTGAAAAAATTGAAGATGAAACACAATGTGATATGACAGATGCAGGTAAACTTTTATGTATTATGTATATGTTGAATGCATCTGACATGCATTTTTGAAAATGTTTTATGGACTACTCTAGGACCGATTCCAATAGATTTAGAAACACTTTTTCAACCATTGAGACAAAAGCAAATTAATAAAGTTGAGAGTATAAAAAGTGCATATAGAAAACTCGCTAGATCGGTTTGTGGAACTGGGATACTCCCTTTTTCATTAGATTATCAAGGAAATTCGGATGTGGGATTTACTGGATTTAGAGATGAAAATACCAAGAGTCCTGTTAGAACTATGCATGTTAGTAATGGATTTACTTCAAATATTAATATTGACTGGTATTCAAATGATAGCTATGAAAAGACCGATTCATTGGTAGACAAACCTGAATATGAAGTATTAGTTATAGATAGATGCAAAGATGTTATTAATGGATTTACAGAATTATATCTTCAGATTAGCGAACAACTAGAAGAATTTAAAAACATGGTTCTGGATTGTTTCAAAGATATGCAGATTAGATATTTACATAATATGACTTACAGATATGAGCAGATTTTAAGAGTACTAACAGCAACAGAGCCTTCCAAGAGTATTGAATTAGCTCGGATGCTAGTGAGTCGTTTAGCTCTACTAAGTTCAACGAGTGATATATCATTACCACTATCAGAGAGCGTACAAATATGGAATGGGGACATCCCATATTTGTATGTTAAGTTTAATAGTAATATAGTCAAAGATATAAATGGAAGTTTGGCAACTCTATCTACTACCCCCAAAAAAGACTTTCTTGATAAGATAAAAAATTTGAATAGGGAGGATCTTTATAATCAAATAAGACTAATAAGAATATCGTTTTTATCAAAGATAGCTGATTCACATGAAGGTAAGATATTTGAGTGGGAAAAAAATTGAAAAACTTTAGAACAGGAACAGATATTGTAGTAGTAGATGATATTTCTAAATTAATTGAAAGTATAGTGGATAATGCTTTATCTGATAGATTTTCTCACTTACCTGAAACTTGGATAGGCCCAATATCTCGTAGAGGAAGTGGATGGATTCCGGGGGTGTTAGGGTATGATTTATATAGTGGGAGAATTGGTATAGGGTTAGTATTACTTATATATGGTAAATATTTTAAACATAAAGAATCATATAATTTATCTAAAAGTATATTTGAAAAGATTTCCAATATTCTAAGTACAGAAAGTTTTGATAAGAGAAATCTTTTAAAAAATGGGAAATGGAGCATATGCTGGATTATCGGGAGTAATTTGGTCACTATATAAAGCAGGTGAAATTGAACAGAATGAGGATTGGATGAAAGTCGCAGAATCTTCATGGAAGTTTATCTTGGAGAAAGATTATTTTGATGATAACTTTTTGATATTATTTCAGGGAAGTTCTGGAAGTTTAATAGTACGTTATAATATGCTTCCACACTATCAATTGTCTAGTGAATTATTGACTGATATTATAACGAAAGGTTATGAAGAAATTTTTAAATGTTGATAATAGCCTTACCTCAGGGGTAGCTCATGGATTAGGAAATTTGATATGGTTTTTCTCAATAATAAACCGAAAAACATAATGATGAGAGAGTTAGAGTTCTAGTTCAGAAAAATTCATCAAATTATTACAACCAAATTCATGAATGATGAAAAAGAAATATTGGTGTATAAACTTCAAAAATCAATCTAATATAAGTAATTCATGGTGTAACGGATTATCAGGTCTTTTTATTGGCCTATTACGAGGCTTATAAATCTGGTATTATTGAAAAAGATTTTGTTATTATGATAATTAATCAATTGAAAAAGACCAAGATTCCTGTAATTCCTACATTATGTCATGGAGGATTAGGAATTATCGAGATTCTTGAATATGTTCGAGATGAATTTTCATTTGAGGTAGAGCCATTATTAAATTATTTATACAATACATTATTTTGTCCAGATAAAGTTGTTGAGTATTTAAATACCTCTAGTTCAAGATATGCATTAGGTTATGGACTATTGACAGGAAATTCAGGAGCACTACTATACTTGTGTAAGCAAATGAATAAAGAAATACAGTTTAATCCGCTGGTTTTGAGGTGATTTTATGAAGAGTAAATCTATTAAACTACAACCAACAATGCAAATATCTCATACCGAATGTGGATTGTGTTGCGTGAGAACAATCTTAGAAGCATTTGGCTATAGTGTTTCTTTGATTGAGTTAAGACAAATAAATGAACCAGGTAGAGATGGTCTAAGCTTAAAGCAACTTAGTGGAATTTTAGGAAACTTTGGAATAGATTCTAAAATATACAAAATACACAATATTAACGCATTGAATAATTTGAATTATCCTTTAATTGCGTTTTTGGAAAAAAATTCTCATTTTATCTGTATAGAATCATTTAGTTTAAATTCAAACAAAGTGGTAATAATGGATCCGTCTATAGGAAGATTAATCATTACGTTGGAAGATTTTAAAAAAATAATTTTTTTCAAATTTTATTTTGTTCCCTCAAACAACAGAGCAGTTTAAAGGGCGTTCTAAAAAAAGTTTCAACTTTTAAGAAAAAAATATTTATGGCCTAAAAGGGATTATAAGTATTTATCTAAAAAAATTTTTTTAATAATGCTAACAGTAATGTTAGTCAACTTATCTATTCCATTAATAACACAGACTTTGATTGATAATTTTTACCGCGTAGAATATTTATATACATACGTAGCATATGGTATCATTCTTTTCTTATTGCTGAATTTTTTTATTACTTATTTTTAAAAATATATTTAGCTACCCAGTTGATGTATAAGTTTAGCTTACATTTAATGATTGAGGATTTAAAAGAATGCTTGCTATTCCAGCAAAGTATTTTTTTCAGTACGAACTCCAGGAGAAATTTCCTATAGATTTAATTCATTACTAAGAATACAGGATATATTAGGGATTTCAATTGTTCAGTTTTTTTATTGAATTGCTAAGTAGTTTAGTTTTGTTATCATATGTATATTATTCTTCTTTTTAGTATTGGATTAGTTGTAACTGTGCTAATTTTTGATAGTCTTGCTATTTTTTTATAGGACACAATTTAAAATATTAAACATATCTGATCAAGAAATTCACTCAGGGAGTAAGTATCAGTCAGTTCAATTAGATGCAATAGTTTCTATTAACAGTATTAAGTTAGGTGGATATGCAGAAAAATTATTTTTGAGGATTGGAAAAAGTAAATTTTCTGAATATCTTAGTTTAGTGAGATGTAGAACTATTTTTTTCAACAAGGAATTGTTGGTGGTGTTATTTCAAGTTTACAAACTTCAGCTCCATTATTAATATTGTTTATTAGCTTATCGTTAGTTTCGATGGAACATTTAAGCATGGGTCAAGCAGTAGCTTTACAGGCTGTTGCATCATCCTTATTTTTTTAATCACTTCCCTCTTTAATACGTTCTCTAGTTTTCTAGTTTCTTCAAAAATACATAGAATTATCAGATGATATATTTGAATATCCAGTTGAAAGTACTATAGAAAGTTCAGTAAGAGTAAAAAGATGGTTCAATAGTATTAAAGAATGTTGATTTTAGATATACAAAAGATAGTTCATTAGCCTTAGAAAATATCAATTTAGATGTTAAAGATGGAGAAACGATTGCTCTTGTTGGTAAATCAGGTTCTGGCAAAAGTACGTTAGCTAAAATAATATGTACTCTTTTCGAGCCTACTAATGGTCAAATAATGTTTGGTGGAATAACATATGATAAATATAATTTACATAAGTTAAGGAAATCAATAAGTTATATTCCTCAAGAAGCACATTTACATAATAGAAGAATTATTGAAAATATAGACTTTGGCTTGACAAGTGATGAAGTATCTTTAATAGAAAAGTGTCGAAAACTAGGATTTTTAGATTTTGTTGATACGATGCCTTTAGGTTATGATACAGTTGTTTCTGAAATGGGAGGGAATTTGTCAGGTGGCCAAAGACAACGTATACATATTGCAAGAGCACTGCTTTCAAGACCTAAAATTTTAATTATGGATGAGGCCACTTCATCGCTTGATAATATAACTCAGGCTAAAGTTTATGATTTACTTTCAAGGTTGGAATGTACTAAAATAGTTATTGCTCACAGATTAGAAACTGTGCTAAAGGCTGATAAAATTGTAGTTCTTGATAAGGGTAGAATAGTTCAAGTGGGAGAACATGATGAAATGATTAAAGAAGATGGAATTTATAGTCATTTATTCAATTCAAATATGGCGAATTTATAGGTTTATGATTTAATAGACTTGTTAGGACTCCTCTTAACTATAATGTATAGATGTTGTTGTGGCTTGTTTTAATTGAATTTAAAGACGTGAAAGCTAAAAAAACTAATGGCTAGTTGGGACGTTAAAAATTTAATTTCTAACCAGCTAATCTTGATTCAAATAGTTATCGAACATGGCTAATAAGTAAGATTGTTGTATTTTCATGTTTTACTATCAATAAATTTTTTTAAGTGTTCAATCATTACATGGGAGCTTCGGTATAATATTGATTTCCTAAAATTTAAAAAAACAGAAAATAATGATGATTAATATTTTTAGATTTTAAAATGGAGTTTTTAGAAGTTTTTGTAAATCAATTGTATTTATTTCTCCGGCTATTTAAGATTGTTGAAATATGTTTTTATTAGGAGGACTGTTATGGAAGTGTGTGTGACCAAGTATTTTAAAAAAAGTTTTTGAAAAGGAGTTGAAACAATTTGATATTAATTTAGAAGAAATTTCTAGGAAAAATGATAATATCCCTACAATAAAAAAATCAATTAAAGAGTGTTTTTATCAATTACTTGATAAAAAAATTTATGGCAGTTGAGTTACAAGGTCTTTGTATATGAATTTCATAAATTTAGGGAAAAAAATAATTACCCAATAGATAAAAAAATTCATCTATTGCTTTTTAATACCTATGTTTCCCAATTTAACGAGGAGAGTATTTTTGAATGGTTTCACAATTATCCTGTTTTTTTCATAATCTGATAGATAATACAATAAGAAATCTATCAGATTATATACTTACAGTTAATAAGCACTATTATGATGATTATGAGTTGTTATGCTCAACTTTATTTGGTGAAAAAAATAAGCATAGTAAAAAAATATCCTATGGATTCAGATCCCCATAATGGTGGAAAGATAGTTTTGTGTTTTTGTCAATGAAAAAAATCACAGAAAGTCATATATAAACCCAGATCTCTTTCAGTTGATAAGCTTGTTAGAACTATCTTTACAGTAGCATTAGATTTTAAAAAAATAAATTTAATTTTTATTCCTGTCCCAAATATTATTGATTGTAAAAAGTTATGGTTGGCAAGAGTATATTGTAAAGAGTCATGCCAAAGAATCTGATTTTAATAAAAGTTATTTTAACTTGGGTTATTGTTCTGCTATTTTTTTAGTTGTTTAGGAGCGGTAGATTTGCATGATGAAAATATTATATTTAACAATAATCGTCCATATTTCATAGATTTAGAGACTGCCTTTCAACCTGCAAATAAAAGAGAAATCAGGAATCTAATAGACGTAGAAAATGAGATGTTACAAAACTCCATAGTAACTACCTCAATCGTTCCTTCAAGGTTAAATGTATTTCCTCACGATATTTTAATAGGTGGTATTAATACAGTTCATCCTCAAGAAACGAATGAAATGTCTTTTAGGATTAAGAATTTTGGATCTGATGGAGTGGACATTGTAAAAGAGAAAATTAAGTCAACAAAACATTCTACCTCTTTTTTATTTGATAACGCTAGCGATATTCGTACTTTAGAATGTCAAGCAGACTTTCTTGATGGATATGAAAAAGGGTACCATCAAGTTCTTCAAGCTAAGAATTTAATTAGAAAAGTTGTATCTGATGGGAAATGTACATTGCGGGTTGTACTAAGACCAACAACACAATATTATTTGTTAATTGACGCATGTTTATTCCCAGAAAAATTTAATTAGTTTAGAAGTACTTAAAAAAATAAAGTATTAAATTATATGAAATCTCCTAGGATGATTACATCTGATTTGGGTGCTGTAAAAAAATAATTTCAGAAGAAAATAATATGCTAATGATTGGCGATATTCCTTACTTTTATATAGATTATAACTCTAACTATTTACAGAGTAATTCGGGATTTAAATTAAAAATGTTTTTGAGTGTTCTCCAAAAGAAAAATTTACTTAGTAGATTAGATAAAAGCATCAGAAAAACAATTGGCTATAGATAAAAGATTTATAGCTGAAGGATATTCATATGTGAGATCTGTTGAACGTAAATTTAGGAATAATCTAAAAATGTGGAGAAAAACTCTAATTTATTTGAAAAAGTACTCAATTCTTTAGAATCATTGAATATTGATTATATGGTGGAATTTTTAATAGAAAATTCTATTGAAAGTGAATGCTTTAAAAAAATAGGTTGGATAACTGGTGTTTATGGAAACTCTCCGATATCTTATAATTCTGTTGTTCAGGTATCATTTTTCGATTCAGCTGGAATATTTTTTTGTCTTTGAACATTTAGAGAGCGGAGAAAAAAATATGCTGAAAAAAATAATTAATGGTTTTGAAGAATTTCAAGATATACTATATCAATATAAAATGGCGAATAACTGTTCTATTATATCTGGTATAAATTCTTTAAGCTTTTTAAAAATTATAAAGAAAAAAACAAATTCTAGAAATAGAAAAAAAGATTACTTACAAACACATCATCATCTTATGCTAACGATTTATTTTCTGACCAGATTGGTGTATATCATGTTTTATCAACATTCTTAAACTCTAATTTAAATTTGATAAAGAATCAATTAAAACTTCTGGATTATACAAATAGACAATTCAAAAAAATTTGGAATAGCGCATGGGGAACTGGGGATTAAATGGGCGGAATTTAGATTGAATAATAAAACGAAAAATTTAGAGCAGTGTAACTCAATATTTCATAGCGTTTTAGACATGATGAATTACTCATCTGAGTATGGGAAGGGCTGGTGTAATGGTAGTGCAGGTTTACTCATGGTTTTAGCTGAGATGAGTACTATATTGAATAAAAAAATTGATTTGTTTGAAATTGCGAAGAGCTTTGCTATAGAAGAAAATGATGAAATTGATTTTTCTGTTTGTCACGGAATAGCAGGAATGGTGCAATCTCTATTATTTGTATATGCTGTAACTGAAGATTCCAGATATTTAAATTTAGCAAATAGTTTTTGGAGAAAAGCCTTTGCTTTTGCTAGAGATAACGGTTATTACACTGGAGAACGGTCTAGAGATTACTTATTGGGATATTTCTTAGGATGGTCGGGTATCATTGATACTGCTATTTTGTTAAGTCAGTATAACCAAGGAGAGAAATCTTATATTCCTTTAAACCTTAGCTCTAAATCATATCAGGACAAGTTATTTAATTCTAAAAGATATTAATGGAGGAATAAAAAATGGAAGTTATAAATGTAAGTAAGCATTATGGTCATTCAATCATTCTCAAAGATATAAATTTTGCACTTAACAAGGGTGAAATTGTTGGTCTAGTAGGGAGAAACGGAGTTGGCAAGAGTACATTGATGAAAATTCTTGTTCAGAATAATCAACCGACTTCAGGGAATATTATAAGTAGTGATAATGTTGGGTATTTAATCGAAGAACCAAAATTATTTTTTTATCTAAAAACAGGTTTAGAGAATTTAAAATATTTGTCAAATTTATATGGTGTTGACTACAATCAAGAAAGATTTGGGAGTTTGATTCAAGAGTTAGATTTGAGTCAGTCTATTAATAAAAAAGTAAAGACCTATTCTTTGGGTACAAAACAAAAATTAGCTTTGCTTCTAACTCTTGTTACGGAACCCGATATATTGATTTTAGATGAACCGACTAATGGTTTAGATATTGAATCATCACAAATAGTTTTAGCGGTTCTAAAAAATTTAGCTTTACATGAAAATGTGGGAATTTTAATATCGAGTCATAAATTAGAAGATATTGAAGAAATTTGTGAGAGAGTTCTTTTCTTGGAGAACGGGCTTTTGACATTTCAAAAAGTAGGAAAAAGATAGTCATAATTACTTGTTTGAGATAGCTTTCTCATCAGCTACAGATAGAGACATTTTCCTTACCAAACAAGAATTTGGGGATATTGTTCAGGAAGAGGGACTGAAAATTACTATGTCTGGGAATATTCAAAGTAGTGAGCTTTTTAAATTTTTTAACGAAAACTCTATTAAAGTAGTTGATTTTGAAACTAAAAAAAGAGACGCTTAAAGATATTTATCTAAATCGTTCAAAAATAAAGGAAGGTTATAATCATGAAATTAAATAAATTGAATTTTCTTAAGGAAAATATAAGAGATTTATATTCATCAGGCGTAATATATTTCGGATTGATTATCTCGTTTATACCGCCGCTACTGGTTACATTCTTTATTCTAAAGACTCAAGGGACATCACTTGGTATTAAGCATATTTCAAATTTTTATGCCATGCTCGGTATGTTAATGGCTGTTATACATGCTAACCGAATTATTAGCAGGGATTTTTCCCACAATACGATCAGTTTATTTTATAATCAACAGAAAAATCGGATGATTTACGTCTTGTCCAATTTTCTATATGCCATCTCAGTTTCCATTATTTATGCTTTGAATGGTATTTTGTTACTAGTCATCGTAAGTAAATTGGGTGTTCCAGGTGATTTAGGATTAGATTTTATAGCAGCCATTGTAGTCAATACAATTTTGTTAGTCCTATTTTTATTTTCTATTATCTTACATTTTTATTTATACAAATTGAAAAAGTGGCTTGGTATTTGGTATTTTAGTAGCTTTACTACTCTTTATCCCTAATATATTAAATACGATTATGATGAATACTAGTAATGATTTGTTTATCAAAGCGATTGAACTTCTTCCTTTTTATTCCTTACCTGTATTTGTTGCTTCAAATACGATGTCTATTAGTCAGTATCTTGTGGTAATCACTACAATCATTTTATTGTACTTGTTCACTCTCAAGAAAAAAGCAAGGAGTATTCATTTTAGTTTCATTTAGTATTATTTACCGTCTCAAAATCTAGCAAAAAATAAAAAGATGTTGCGCTGGATAGAGAAAAATTAGAATGTATAACAGAGGTAAACAGATAATTGTAGGGGAATTAAGCCTTCTATTGATGAGCATGAATTTTTCTTATAACATTATCCAACAAACTGACCTATGAAACTTCAAAAATTCAAAAACCACACGGTATTCCTTTCAACTTGATTGTATTCAAGACTGAAACTACTTGAAAATATTTAATATTTTTCTTTAATTATTTGACAGGTTATATATGTTGATTTATAATATAGGTAAAACAGGGATTGTGTAAGCGTTAACAAATACAGTACCCTTAACTTTGTATTCAGCAAAGAATTATGATGCAGCTAGAAAAGAAAGAATTCTAGCTTGATACAATGTCACCAGTTTTATTTAAAGTTGTTATGGAACTATTTTCAAAATAGATAGGCCTCTGTTTTTAGGCGGAAAAGTTAATCAGGAGGTTAAGTGATGAACTACAATGTAAAATATCTCTTATCAGGAATATTTATTATAGTCTTTATAGGTTTTCTAGTCTGGATGCGTTATTTTAATCAGAGGAAGGAAGAAGAGCATTCGGATATGTCTTTTGAAGCGAGGTTAGATAGTGAGGTCAAGGCCTTATATAAACAACTAGGATTGGGTGAGGAGCCTCATTATTTCTTAGCGTATCGCTACCTACATCCTTGGTTCAACTTGGCGATTTTACCACCAACAGTTGAAATTTTCTTAACTAAAATAGCGCTGGTGATGGTAACTCCAGATGAACTACTGATAAGAAATCTTGGGAATGGGATGACTTTCACAAGTGAGCATCATCGTGATTTGCGGCAAGGACTTATCCGCATTCCAAAATCAGAGATGAAAGAATTTGAGATTCGTAACTGGAAAAAATTTTTTGTATTGGGCGATTTTTTAACAATTAAAACAAGCCAACATAGCTATTATTTACAGGTTAGAGATGATGGACTTCAAAAAGGAAGTCTTTCTACCAAACATTTCTCTGACTTGAAACGACAAGATTTTCTCGGATTATTGACAGATAAACGGACATTCTGATTGACAATTGCCCTAGTGGCTTATTGTAAACTTTACAAATGAGCTGTAAACACTAGAATTCATTCAGAAAGGCAATTCCTATGAAAAATAAAATTTTAATCATTGTTTATATTTTAGCCTCGCTAATCATCAGTTTTATAATCTTTTCACTTTTGCATATTGATTTTAAATGGTGGACAACTCTGGCTATAAGTGCAGGATTTATTTACACCTACTTAAGGTCTAGCAAAAAATAAAAAGTACCTGCACCTATCTCGCTTTCGTCTCTTCACGGGAGGTATCTCTATGAAAAAAATCAGTCATCTTTGTATGCTCTTGCTCTTACTGTGTACTACTTTTTTTGTCCTGAATGTAAATGTTACACGTGAAATAGTGCGGATTCAGGAGATGGGCAAGACAACTTATTCATTTGACTTGTACTTGAAAGATGTCACTAAACCGACAGAAACGATTCTCCAGTTTTTTGAAGAGGTTGCAAGTCAAGACAAGGTCTCTATTATCAAAGTAGATAATGGCGATGAGGTGGTCAAGGCTGGTGTTTTTGATAAGGAAACCTTCCCCTATCAGGAGTTCGGTCTGACTTCTCTTGATTTTTCAAAGAATGAAAAGGGAGTCTACAGCAACCAGAATCTTCCCAATAATCTAGGAACCATTCCCACTTTTTTAAAGGTGAAGCTCATTCGACTCCAGACCTTCCAATCCTATATTGAGGATAAATCCCATACTGTAAATGGACGCTACATGATTACCTCCAGCAAAGAGATAGATCGTGATACCATTCTACAAAAGTGGAGTGATTTTTTCCAGATAGATAAGACGATTTTATTAGAACCCACTTACCGAAGTCAGGTTGGAGTGCTAAATCAAGCTTTGTTACTATCTATCATTATCTTTATCTTGGCAATCTTGCTTGTGATTTTAATGACAGTTTATCAGCCGATGATGGAGATGAAACGAGTGGGGGTTCAAAAGTTACTTGGTTTTCAAAGCGGGGCGATTTTATCTGGTTTTGTAAAGACTAATTTTTATCTTCTCTTGGGTGGAAGTCTTATCATTGACTTGGGACTATTTTTAGTGCTGGACTACAGACCAAAACTTTTGTTCCCAAGTTTACTCTTATCCCAATTTCTGCTTTTACAGTTGTATTTGTTCATCAGTTGGCTGACCTACCTGATGATTCAGAAAATGACAGTCAGTTCCATGTTGAAAGGTTTTTCATCTGTCAAACTTGGTCTCATTTTCAATTATGTGATGAAATAGGGACAACTATTTTACTGACGGCCTTACTGATTGGGGTGGGCAGAAGTTTAGAACAAGAAAACAAAGAACTTGCTTATCAGCAACAGTGGGTAAGCCAAGGGAATTACTTGACCTTAGAAACCTTCCAACTCAATGATAACCTGTGGCAAGAAGAGCTAGCAGGGTCAGGGAAATCTACAGATTATTTCTACCAATTTTATCAAGATTTGCTAGCAAAAATACAAGTAAATTATGTGCGAAGTGCGAGTCTTCCTATCAAACCAGTCATCAAAGCAGAACAAGTGCAGAACTACCAACTGCCTGATAAGGTAGATGTTTACTATGCTAATAGCAATTTTCTAAAGAGCAAGGGATTCAAGTTACCAGATACCAGCACTAAAAAAGTTATTTTGATGCCAGCCAGTGATAAAGGACAAGAAGATAAAAATCAGCTCTTGGGGAAGTTAATTGCCTTTCATTCGATGAAGTATGAAGAGCAGCAAAAACGAACGATAGAGGAGATGGATGTCGAGATTGCCTATTATGAAGGAGATTGGTCATTTTTCCCATATAGTGATAAGCGAAAGGAAAATCTCTCCAATCCAATTATTAGCTTGGTCAATGATTCTGATATGATGTGGGATGAGAAAGCCTCCCTGTCAACAACTGGCTTAAATAATCCGATTAAAATTGAAAATACGGTTCAACATCAAAAAGAGATTACAGAGTTAGTTGAGAAATTGTCAGATGGAAATTATTTAAAATTTTCATCTATTCAAGCCATTCAACAAGAGAAAGTGGATTCTTATAGAGATGCTGTTCGGAATTTTAACCTACTCTTTGCTTTGTTTGGTCTCCTTAGCATGATGATTTCCTACTTTTTACTCGTTACTACTTTCTTGTTGAAGCGCAGGGATATCATTACCAAGAAGTTTATGGGGTGGAAACTGGTCGATCGCTACCGTCCTCTCCTCGTTCTGCTCTTGCTGGGCTATAGTCTGCCTCTTCTAGTCTTGATTTTCTTTGCCCATGCGCTCTTGCCACTCCTGCTGTTTGCAGGCTTTACATGTCTGGATATACTATTTGTGCTAGTCTTGGCCTCTAGGATGGAGAAAAGAAGTCTAGTAGAATTATTGAAAGGGGGCATCTTATGATTGAGTTGAAAAATATTACCAAAACCATTGGGGGAAAAGTGATTTTGGATAACTTATCTCTCAGGATTGATCAGGGAGATTTGGTAGCCATTGTTGGCAAGAGTGGTAGTGGTAAGTCAACCTTGTTAAATTTATTAGGTTTGATAGATGGTGATTATAGCGGACGGTATGAGATTTTTGGTCAGACAAATCTAGCAGTCAATTCTGCCAAGTCGCAAACAATAATCCGTGAACATATCTCTTATCTGTTTCAAAATTTTGCCCTGATTGATGATGAAACGGTCGAGTACAATCTCATGCTGGCGCTGAAATATGTGAAATTGTCCAAGAAAGACAAGCTCAAAAAGGTGGAAGAGATTTTTGAGAGAGTAGGTTTGTCAGCTACGTTGCATCAAAAGGTCTCCGAGTTGTCTGGTGGCGAACAACAACGAATTGCAGTTGCTAGAGCCATCTTAAAACCCAGCCAGCTGATTTTAGCCGATGAACCAACAGGTTCTCTGGATCCTGAAAATAGAGATTTGGTCTTGAAGTTTCTCTTAGAGATGAATCGCGAGGGGAAAACAGTCATTATTGTGACCCACGATGCTTATGTAGCCCAACAATGTCATCGTATCATTGAATTGGGCGAGGGGAAATGAGTTCGTTCGGCTTCTTTTGACTGACTGAATACTCATGTTTTCCAGAGAGAAATAGCATAAATACGCCTAGGAATGACATTTTTATGTAGTATTTCTAGGTTTTTTTGTTTCAAATTGAAAAATTTTTCAATTTAGGCTTGACAAACGATGAGGATAGGAGTATTATTTATACAACCAAAAAGAATAAACATAAAGGAGGTTTTGTTATGAATAAGATGAAGAAGGTGTTGATGACGATGTTTGGTTTAGTAATGCTCCCCCTACTATTTGCTTGTAGTAACAATCAATCGGCTGGAATTGAAGCCATCAAGTCCAAAGGAAAATTGGTTGTAGCCCTCAATCCAGATTTTGCTCCATTTGAATACCAAAAAGTGGTTGATGGGAAAAATCAGATTGTGGGTTCAGATATCGAATTAGCCAAGGCTATCGCAACAGAACTAGGTGTCGAATTGGAACTATCTCCCATGAGTTTTGACAATGTACTGGCTAGTGTTCAATCAGGAAAAGCCGATCTTGCCATATCTGGTGTTTCTAAGACAGATGAACGGAGTAAGGTGTTCGATTTTTCAACTTCCTACTATACTTCAAAAAATAAGCTCATTGTCAAGAAATCTGATTTAGCCACTTATCAGTCTGTCAACGACTTAGCGCAGAAAAAGGTCGGAGCGCAGAAAGGTTCGATTCAAGAGACGATGGCGAAAGATTTGCTTCAAAATTCTTCCCTCGTATCTCTGCCTAAAAATGGGAATTTAATTACAGATTTAAAATCAAGACAAGTGGATGCCGTTATTTTTGAAGAACCAGTTGCCAAGGGATTTGTGGAAAATAATCCTGATTTAGCAATCGCAGACCTCAATTTTGAAAAAGAGCAAGATGATTCCTACGCGGTCGCCATGAAAAAAGATAGCAAGGAATTGAAAGAGGCAGTCGATAAAACTATTCAAAAGCTGAAGGATTCTGGGGAATTAGACAAACTCATTGAAGATGCCTTTAAAGCGTCCATTGAAAAATAGAAAGAAGGAAAAGAACATGAGTAAAGAAAAAGTAATTTTGGCCTATTCTGGCGGTTTAGACACATCAGTTGCTATTACCTGGCTGAAGAAAGACTATGATGTTGTTGCAGTTTGTATGGATGTGGGTGAAGGGAAAGACTTAGATTTCATCCATGATAAGGCTCTCAAGGTTGGGGCAGTCGAATCTTATGTCATTGATGTTAAGGACGAATTTGCTACAGATTATGTGCTAGTGGCTCTTCAGTCACATGCCTACTATGAACAAAAGTATCCCTTGGTATCTGCCTTGAGCCGCCCTCTGATTTCTAAAAAATTGGTTGAAATCGCGCATCAGACAGGAGCAACTACAATTGCTCATGGTTGTACAGGTAAGGGGAATGACCAAGTACGTTTTGAAGTATCGATTGCAGCCTTGGATCCCAATTTAAAAGTGATTGCGCCAGTTCGTGAATGGAAATGGTCTCGGGAGGAAGAAATTCATTATGCCAAGGAAAATGGGGTTCCTGTTCCTGCTGACCTTGACAATCCCTACTCTGTCGACCAAAATCTTTGGGGACGTGCCAATGAGTGTGGTATTTTGGAAAATCCATGGAATCAGGCTCCAGAAGAAGCCTTTGGCATCACATCTTCTCCAGAGGAAGCTCCAGACACGCCAGAATACATTGATATTGAGTTTAGTGAAGGTGTTCCAGTTTCCCTCAATGGAGAAGTGTTAAAATTGGCAGATTTGATTCAAAAACTCAATGAAATAGCTGGAAAACATGGGGTCGGACGAATTGACCACGTGGAAAATCGCTTAGTTGGGATTAAATCAAGAGAAATCTATGAGTGCCCAGGGGCGGTGACCCTGCTGACAGCTCATAAGGAAATTGAGGACTTGACGCTTGTGAGAGAAGTGGCTCATTTTAAACCAATCATAGAAAATGAATTATCAAATCTCATTTATAATGCTTTGTGGTTTAGTCCAGCTACGCAAGCCTTGATTGCTTATATTAAAGAGATCCAAAAAGTTGTCAATGGGACTGCAAAAGTCAAACTCTATAAGGGGAGTGCTCAGGTTGTAGCTCGGAAATCACCAAATTCTCTTTACGATGAAAATTTAGCGACGTATACCAGTGCAGATACCTTTGACCAAGATGCAGCTGTTGGCTTTATTAAGTTGTGGGGACTTCCAACCAAGGTTCATTCTGAGGTTCAAAAAAGCGCCAAATAGGGCGATTGGATAGAGAGGTGGATGTGATATGGCTAAGAATACAAAATTATGGGGTGGTCGCTTTGAAGGTACTGTCGAAGACTGGGTAGAGCGCTTTGGTGCGAGTATATCTTTTGACCAGAAATTAGCTAAATTTGATGTGATTGGTTCTTTAGCCCACGTTCAGATGTTGGGTCAGACGGGCATTTTGAGTTTGGAGGAGTCAGAAAAGATTCAAGCAGGCTTGAAAGAACTCTTAGAAGAGCTAGAGGCAGGTCAACTTGACTTTGATATCGCAAACGAAGATATTCATATGAATATGGAAGTGTTGCTGACAGAAAAAATTGGTTCCCTTGCAGGGAAGTTACATACAGCTCGTTCTCGAAATGACCAAGTTGCGACAGATATGCACTTGTATCTCAAGGAGCAACTAGGCCATGTCCTAGATAAACTGGCTCATCTCAAGGGTGTTTTATTAGACTTGGCGGAAAATCATGTGGAGACGATCATGCCGGGCTATACCCATCTGCAACATGCCCAGCCTATTAGTTTTGCCCACCACCTGATGGCTTACTACAATATGTTTCAAAGAGACAGTGAACGCTTTGAATTCAACCAGAAGCATACAGACTTATGCCCTCTAGGTGCAGCAGCTTTGGCAGGGACGACTTTCCCCATTGATCGCCAATTGTCTAGCGATTTGTTAGAGTTTAAGCAACCTTATACAAATTCTTTGGATGCTGTTAGTGACCGCGATTTTATCTTAGAATTTCTGTCTAATGCCAGCATACTCATGATGCATATGAGTCGTTTTTGCGAAGAAATGATCAATTGGTGTAGCTTTGAATACCAATTCATTACCTTGTCAGATACGTTTACAACAGGTTCCTCTATTATGCCACAAAAGAAAAATCCAGATATGGCTGAGTTGATTCGAGGAAAGACTGGTAGAGTTTATGGGAATCTGTTTGGACTATTGACAGTCATGAAGTCCTTGCCCTTAGCTTATAATAAGGATCTGCAAGAGGATAAGGAAGGAATGTTTGATACGGTCGAAACGATTTTAAATTCCCTCGATGTATTGGCAGGTATGTTATCTAGCTTGCAGGTAAACAAGGAAAAAATGCAAGAGTCGACAGAGAAGGACTTTTCAAATGCAACTGAGTTGGCAGATTATTTGGCAGGGAAAGGCTTGCCATTTAGAGAGGCTCATGAGGTTGTGGGAAGATTAGTGTTAGACTCTATCAAGTCTGCTAAAAATATTCAAGACTGGACTTTGGAGGAATTGCAAACCTATCATTCCCTCATTGCTGAGGATATTTATGTCTACTTGCAACCTAAAACTGCGGTTCAAAGACGAAATTCCTTGGGAGGTACAGGATTTGACCAAGTGAAATACCAGATTGCAGTTGCTAAGAAAGCGAATGAAGCTAGAAAGTGCTAGATTGATAGGTTCAGAACAAGAGGTTGGCAGATTATCAGCCTCTTTCTTATCGTTAAAAAAGTGAGATATATTGACTTTTGAAAAAAATGTCATAATTGAGTTGGGATAAACGTAAAAGTCATACTTTCTCGTTAAATCGTTCGGCGATTCATGGTGACATGGACACGTAGTAGTAAGCACACTATGTGGCTTGGCAGAGCGAAAAACTTCTGGCTTAACAACAGCTGGTATTAAGAAATAATGAATAGAATAATATGAAAAGGTCGAGGAAACCCCTCGACTTTTTTTATAATTTTTTTGGTTGATAATAGGTCTCCACTTCTTTTTTGAGATGAGATAGAATGGAGGTTTCCTCGGTGATCTCCAGAAGGGAGAACCCTTTTTGAATCAATTTAGCATCATCCCTACAAATCCCGATACGGACATAGCAGATAGCAAGCCTATCGTAGTGCTTCTTTTTCTTGGCATCCTCTAGTAAAGTATAGCAGATTTGTTGACACATGTTTTTGTCTTGATGGTATAGATAGAGTGTAGAAAGGTTTAATAGAATTGTCATTCGCAAGTCATATAAATGTTGATAGTTTTTATAGACTTCTAAGCGTTGCAAGATTTTTCCAGTGATGAGATGGAGGTGTTCAATGGGCAAGCTGAAAAGGATGGTATTGAGGATTTTTAGGTCACTTTCATACCATGTATCTTGTTTTTCAATCTTTCTCCAAAGTTTTTTGACAACCTGTTCTGCGTGATCTGATAGTTCCCCTGCCCCGTGTTGACGGATATAAATGACAACTTCAAGCATGTCTCTGATTTCTTCTATAGGGAGATCGTGGTGGGTCTTGAGATAGTCTTGGCATTTTTGAAATAAATTGACAAGATCGCTGGTCCCGATAATGGAACGCATATTGAGATAGGTTTGCATGATTTCTGTTCGTTGACTTGGTTGATAAAGTTGACAGATATATTCAAACTCTTCAAAACTCATATTGATTTGACGGAGAAGAAATTCCATATTTTCATATTTTGGGGTTGTCTTGCCACTTTCGATTTTTGATAAGCTGGTTCTTGAGAGAACACCCCCACAGACCTCTTCTTGGGTCAGCCCCTTTGACTCACGTATTTCTTTATAGACCTTTCCGAAATCATAACGCATGATTTTCTCCTTTTCGTGAAAAAAGTTAACAAACAATAAAATTTTGTTAAAAATATTGTATCATAGCAATGTAAAAAAAGTAAAAAGAAAGTCGAAATAAAGTTGTGAAAAAAAGGTTGACATAGTTTAAAAAAATGGAACTAAAGATAAGAGGAAGAAGAATGAGTAATCTAGAGTCAATTCGTAAAAGCGCATATCATCGTGTGGGGGGCTATCTATTTTTTTATCATTAAGGGCGCCGCTAATTAGCAGCACTGAGTATTTCTTGCTTCTTTTTTTAGCGTTTCTCTATTCAATAGTATCGCTACCTCTATATTCTGTGAAGAATAAAATAGTATCCATTTGTCTGGCTATAAACTCAATTCTGTTAATGATTTTTCCCGATTTTAATCAATAAATATTTCTCAAGAAACGTTTCTACTTATATTGTATTAATAAGTATTTTTTTATCCTGGAGTTCTTAATCTTTAATATAATTGGTAAAGATTTTGATATTAGATTAGCTAGCGAGTATAGGAAAAATCAGTCAGTTTAAAAAGTAAGATGTCTCAATCTCCTTGGATAAAAATATTTAGAAATTTCTAGTTTTATATTAACTATATTTCCATTTATTCTTCATGGTACAGTTGATAATTGTGTATTGACTCTTATCTTTTTTTGATAAAAAAATTTGTGTAGATACTACGATAAAGATTCTATTAAACAGAATCTTTAAGACAAGTGAGGTAATGAAAAGGAGGATATTTTTCTCTTTTTTTGTACTAGATTTGATTGTCTATTTATTTTTTTAGGCTATGTTTTAGAAATCCAAAAAGATAGATACCTATTTTTCAAGTTTACTAATTTTTTTCTAATTTCTCACTTCCCTTTATCAGAGAAAAAAAGAGTATGAATTATTTAAAAAAATAAGAAATGAGATAGATATGGTATCTTTATTAAAAACTGATAATAAAGTTTGGGAGATATTTTTATTTATTTTAGGTGTGTTGTTAATTGTAATTTCATTACTAAGTCCCCCAAAAATGAAATTTTGGAAATAGAGTTAGTGAGAAGGACAGGATAATAGTATTATGATGGTTGTTTTAATTTCAGTGGTTGTGGCATTTCTGTATTATGTAATTACAGAATATTTTAAGAATAGTTATATTGATTGTATACTATTTCTATCCTTGCTAATTTCTCATTTGATATGGGATTACTATTTTTTTGCCCATTGAAATCTTAGTGGCATTAAGTGGAGCAAATTTGCTATCAAGATTTTTTTCAAAAAAAGAGAAGTCAATAGAGTTGTTAGTAGATTATTAAGATGAAAGGTAAAATTGGGATATTTAAAATGAAACATTTTTTTGCTGGAATTGGTGAAATTCATTTTTTTATCATTTTTTTATTATATCTAAGCATGTCTACTAGTCCAATTATTGGACTAGTGATTGGATATACTAAAAATAAATATAATAAATTCTATTATTATAGCTCTTGGTATGATATTGGCATTAATTTTGGTATTATCAAGAGTGTATAGAAAATATTTTTATAGAGACGATGATGACTAAAGTTTTTATCAATAAAACCAGAGGTTGGCAGATTATCAGCCTCTTTCTTGTCTTCTCCAACCAAGCATGTTATAATGAATACTGCTCAAGCGACCTTCAATCGTGAAGCACACACGACCTTCAATCGTGAACTAGTCATTTCGTTTATCTTTTATTACGTCGTTAACTCGAAATGAGATGCAAGCTGAGCTTGTCTGATTTATAACCTCAATCAGTCTCCCAGACTGATTGAGCGAACTCAAGTTATGCTTGCGACTCGTTACCTATCATATTTTCATTTTAAGATGATAGGCTAAAATGGTCTCCCAGACCATTTTACTACTAAAAGCAAACGAAAAGACTATACTCGAAGAAATTCTATTGAAAGTCATAGTAAATAGAATTTTGAGGGGTATAAATAAACGAATAGATGGGAGACTTACCATGAGTGATAACTCTAAAACACGTGTTGTTGTGGGGATGAGTGGTGGTGTTGATTCGTCGGTGACGGCTCTTTTACTCAAGGAGCAGGGCTACGATGTGATCGGTATCTTCATGAAGAACTGGGATGACACAGATGAAAACGGCGTCTGTACGGCGACCGAAGATTACAAGGATGTGGCTGCGGTGGCAGACCAGATTGGCATTCCCTACTACTCTGTCAATTTTGAAAAAGAGTACTGGGACCGCGTTTTTGAGTATTTCCTAGCGGAATACCGTGCAGGACGCACGCCAAATCCAGACGTTATGTGCAACAAGGAAATCAAGTTCAAGGCCTTTTTGGACTATGCCATGACTTTAGGTGCAGACTATGTTGCGACTGGGCATTATGCCCGAGTGGCGCGTGATGAGGAGGGCATCGTTCACATGCTTCGTGGCGTGGACAATGGCAAGGATCAGACTTATTTCCTCAGCCAACTTTCGCAAGAACAACTTCAAAAAACCATGTTTCCACTGGGACATTTGGAAAAACCTGAAGTTCGCAGACTCGCAGAAGAAGCAGGCCTTGCGACTGCCAAGAAGAAAGACTCGACAGGGATTTGCTTTATCGGAGAAAAGAACTTTAAAAACTTTCTCAGCAACTATCTGCCAGCTCAGCCTGGTCGCATGATGACTGTGGATGGTCGCGATATGGGTGAGCATGCAGGCCTTATGTATTATACAATTGGTCAGCGTGGCGGTCTCGGTATTGGTGGCCAACACGGTGGTGACAATGCACCTTGGTTCGTTGTCGGAAAAGACCTAAGCAAGAATATTCTCTATGTAGGCCAAGGTTTCTACCATGATTCGCTCATGTCAACCAGCCTAGAGGCTAGCCAAGTCCACTTTACTCGTGAGATGCCAGAGGAGTTTACGCTCGAATGTACGGCTAAATTCCGCTACCGTCAGCCTGATTCTAAGGTGACAGTACATGTCAAAGGAGATAAGGCAGAGGTTATCTTTGCAGAACCGCAACGCGCCATCACACCAGGACAGGCAGTTGTCTTTTATGATGGCGAAGAGTGTCTAGGTGGTGGCTTGATTGACAATGCTTACCGTGACGGACAAGTTTGTCAGTACATTTAGATTGACAAATTTTCTCAATTTGCTACAATAATAAAAGCAATAGAAATGATGGTCAAAGCTCATGGATGTTGCAGGCTTTTTTGTCCTGCACTTCTTTGGAGTTTTGACTGTTTTTGTGTCGTTTAGAGGAAAGGACAAAAATGACTCAACAAGACTTTCGGACAAAAGTAGACAATACGGTTTTTGGTGTTCGGGCGACAGCTTTGATTGTCCAAAATCGCAAGCTCCTAGTTACCAAAGATAAGGGCAAGTATTACACAATTGGAGGTGCGATTCAAGTCAATGAAAGTACGGAAGACGCAGTAGTCCGTGAAGTGAGGGAAGAACTGGGTGTCAAAGCTCAAGCTGGGCAACTAGCTTTTGTTGTTGAAAATCGTTTTGAACAGGACGGTGTTTCCTATCACAATATCGAGTTTCATTATCTGGTGGATTTGCTTGAAGATGCCCCATTGACCATGCAGGAAGATGAGAAAAGTCAGCCCTGTGAGTGGATTGATTTGGACCAGCTCCAGAATATCCAGCTAGTTCCAGCCTTTTTAAAAACAGCCCTGCCAGATTGGGACGGCCAACTAAGACACATTCATCTTGAGAAATAGGAGAGAAAAGGATGGTTAAGCTTATTGCCCATGTACTTGTTCATAGTGGTGGTGATTATTTGCTCATTCAGCGTTCGGAAATTAAAAGAGGAGAACCCAACGTTTATCCAACTTACTGGGATATTCCTGGTGGCGGGGTTGAAAAGGGTGAACTTCCGCGAGATGGTGCTCTTAGAGAATGCATTGAAGAAGCGGGAGTTAGGCTAGATAGCAGTTCGCTCAAACTTCTTCACGAAGATAGTCAACTGGATACCTCTAAGGATACTGTCTTTACTCGCTTAGTTTATAAAGCAGAGTGGGTTGGGGAGAAGCCAATTATCCGATTAGATCCTGAAGAGCATACGCATTTTAAATGGGTTACTATGGCTCAAGCTCTAGAGGAGGAGAAGTTAGTTCCTTATTTACGAGAAATTTTTGAAAGGTTAAGAAATGACATATAATTTTACTGAAGAATACGATATTATTGTAATTGGTGCGGGACACGCTGGGGTTGAGGCTTCCTTGGCCGCTAGCCGTATGGGCTGTAAGGTCCTGCTTGCGACTATCAACATTGAAATGCTGGCTTTCATGCCTTGTAATCCCTCTATCGGTGGTTCTGCCAAGGGGATCGTTGTGCGTGAAGTTGATGCCCTCGGTGGCGAGATGGCCAAAACCATTGACAAGACTTACATCCAGATGAAGATGCTCAACACAGGGAAGGGTCCAGCTGTCCGTGCCCTTCGTGCGCAGGCTGACAAGGAGCTTTACTCTAAGGAAATGCGCAAGACAGTTGAAAATCAAGAGAATCTGACCCTTCGTCAAACCATGATTGATGAGATTTTGGTGGAAGACGGCAAAGTTGTCGGTGTTCGTACAGCGACCCATCAAGAATATGCTGCTAAGGCCGTTATCGTGACGACAGGGACGGCCCTCCGTGGGGAAATTATCATCGGTGACCTCAAGTACTCATCAGGTCCTAACCACAGTTTGGCTTCTATTAACCTTGCTGACAATCTCAAGGAACTGGGCCTCGAAATCGGTCGTTTCAAGACAGGAACCCCTCCACGTGTCAAGGCTTCTTCTATCAATTACGATGTGACAGAAATTCAGCCAGGAGACGAAGCGCCTAATCATTTCTCATACACTTCACGTGATGAGGATTATGTCAAGGATCAGGTGCCATGCTGGTTGACCTATACCAATGGTACCAGTCATGAGATTATCCAAAATAACCTCCACCGTGCGCCTATGTTTACAGGTGTGGTCAAGGGAGTGGGACCTCGTTACTGCCCATCAATTGAAGACAAGATTGTGCGCTTTGCGGACAAGGAACGCCACCAACTCTTCCTTGAGCCAGAAGGGCGCAATACAGAGGAAGTCTATGTCCAAGGCCTCTCAACCAGTCTACCTGAGGATGTCCAGCGTGACTTGGTTCATTCCATCAAAGGTTTGGAAAATGCAGAGATGATGAGAACAGGTTATGCCATTGAGTATGACATGGTCTTACCTCACCAGTTGCGTGCGACTTTGGAAACCAAGAAAATCTCAGGACTTTTCACTGCTGGTCAGACAAATGGAACATCAGGTTATGAAGAAGCAGCAGGTCAAGGGATTATCGCGGGTATCAATGCGGCTTTGAAAGTCCAAGGCAAGCCTGAGTTGATTTGAAGCGTAGTGACGGTTATATTGGGGTCATGATTGATGACTTGGTGACCAAGGGAACTATTGAACCCTATCGTCTCTTGACCAGTCGAGCTGAATACCGCCTCATCCTCCGTCATGACAATGCCGATATGCGTTTGACAGAGATGGGGCGTGAGATTGGACTTGTGGATGATGAACGCTGGGCTCGCTTTGAAATCAAGAAAAATCAATTTGACAATGAGATGAAGCGCCTAGATAGCATCAAACTCAAGCCAGTCAAGGAAACCAATGCTAAGGTTGAGGCGATGGGCTTCAAGCCGTTGACAGATGCAGTGACAGCCAAGGAATTCCTTCGCCGTCCAGAAGTTTCTTACCAAGATGTGGTGGCCTTCATTGGACCAGCAGCAGAGGACTTGGATGACAAGATTATCGAATTGATTGAAACAGAAATCAAGTACGAAGGCTATATTTCCAAAGCCATGGATCAGGTAGCCAAGATGAAACGCATGGAAGAAAAACGCATTCCAGCCAATATTGATTGGGATGACATTGATTCTATTGCGACGGAAGCCCGTCAGAAGTTCAAACTCATCAATCCAGAAACCATCGGCCAAGCCAGCCGTATTTCGGGAGTAAATCCAGCAGATATTTCTATTTTGATGGTGTATTTGGAAGGTAAAAATCGTAGTATTTCTAAAACTCTTCAAAAATCAAAATAATACGTCGTCGGCTTCGGCTCACCTAACTCAAGTTATGCTTTCGCCTAGCCTTCTAGTCTGATTTCGATTTTTATTGAGTTTCAATCTCAAAAGAAAGCATAGAGAAAAACAGCTCCGAAAATCGGGGCTGTTTTATGATTTATTCTTCATCTGGTGTGAGGATCATCGGGATGATAATCGGTTCACGTTCTGTATTTTCATAAAGGAAGGGGCGAATAGCGTTGACAATGGCACCATTGACAGATTGAACGCTAGCATCCTTGTTTTTAGTGCGATACGAATTGCATTGAAGAGGATACGCTGGCTTTGGCGAATCAAGTCGCCAGACTCTCTCATGTAGACAAAGCCTCGGCTGAGGATGTCTGGACCAGATAGAATCATCTGCGATTTGAAGTCAACAGTTGCGACTGCCAGAACGACACCATCTTCAGATAAATCACGACGATCTTTGAGGACAGCAGCACCGATTTCACCGATACGATTTCCATCGACATAGATGTCTTGGGCGTTGAAATGGCCTGCGATACGAGCAGAATCAGCAGTAAGGGCAAGCACATCACCATTGCTCATGATAAAGATATTGTCCTTCTCAACACCAGTATCCACTGCTAGTCCAGCATGGACTTTTTGCATGCGGTATTCACCGTGGACAGGCATGAAGTATTTTGGCTTAATCAAGCGGAGCATGAGTTTTTGCTCTTGCTGGCCACCGTGTCCAGATGTATGGATATTGTTAACCTTACCGTGGATAACTTCGACACCAGCTTCTGAAATGATGTTGATCAGCTTGTTGACGCTAGTCGTATTTCCAGGGATTGGACTTGAAGAGAAGATAACGGTATCACCTGGTTGGAGTTGTACCTGACGGTGGGTTCCGTTGGCGATACGAGAGAGGGCTGCCATAGGCTCGCCTTGACTACCTGTACAGAGGATCAGAATTTCTCCTGCAGGGTAGTCTTTGATTTCATTTGGCTCGATAAAGGTTCCCTTAGGAGCTTTTATGTAACCAAGCTCAATTCCGTTGACAATGGCCTTTTCCATCGAACGACCAAAGACTGCAATCTTACGTCCAGTCTTAACAGCGGCTTCTGTTGCTTGCTGGAGACGGAAGATATTTGAGGCAAAGGATGCAAAGATGATACGTCCTTCAATGCCTTGGATAATCTTCATGATGGACTGGCCAACGACTTTTTCAGAGTTGGTAAAGGTTGGCACTTCCGCATTTGTTGAGTCAGACAGGAGACAGAGCACGCCTTCTTCACCAAGGGCTGCCATACGGTGCAAGTCCGCAGGTTCACCAACTGGTGTTAAGTCAAACTTGAAGTCACCCGTACAGACAATTTTCCCTTGAGGAGTATGAATGACAATTCCCAAAGGCTCTGGAATAGAGTGAGTCGTTCTAAAGAAAGTTGCCTTGAGATTTTTAAAGGTCAACTCAGTGTTGTGGTTGATTTCGTAAAGTTTGGCGTTGCGCAGGAGGCCATGTTCTTCGAGTTTACCACGGATTAAGCCAAGGCAAGTGGTCCAGCATAGATAGGGACATTTACTTGCTTGAGTAGGAATGGAATTCCACCGATATGATCCTCGTGTCCGTGTGTGATCAAGACAGCCTTGACGCGGTCGATATTGTCTACTATGTAAGAGTAGTCAGGGATAACATAGTCGATACCAAGCAAGTCATCTTCTGGGAATTTAATCCCAGCATCGACGATGATAATCTCGTCTTGGTATTCAATCCCGTATGTGTTTTTCCCGATTTCTCCCAGACCACCGATGGCAAAAACGCCGACTTCTTCAGGTTTAAGAGTATAGGCCATATTAGAACTCCGTAATTTCGAAGGCGCCAGTTTCTTTTTCGTAATCTAGCAATTTGTCAGACAAGAGTTCGATATACTCGATATTGTACTCTGGGCGATTTTCTTCGACAAGTTGGCGAGCAGCGATACGACCCTCAAGTTCTGAGCTGGCATTGATGTCTAGGTAAAGTGCGCGTGTAGTTTCACGACGTGGGCTACGTTCTTTTGTTTCTTGGTAAAAAACTTTGTAAATCATATAGTTCCTTTCTATTTACAGGTCAGCTTATTCCAAACTTTTAGCAGAGATTTGCTTGATTTTATTCCATTTTGTGTCTAGATTGACCTTGATTCGTTACAATTATTTCAATTATACCACAAAATGAAAAATTAGTAAAAGACGGAAACGAGAAAGTCATGGGATAATTCCTTTAGTAAGCGCTTGCAAAAACGAAGAAAATGTGTTATATTAATAATGGAAGCGGAATTTATTGCTTGTCATAATTCCATATAGTTTTTAAGTCAAGGAGGTTGCCCTATGTATAACTTATTTGCTTTTGCTATCGGAGCTCGCTTGGTAGCTTTTATTGTTTTTGTTGCTTGCGTTTATGGAGGGAATCTTCTATTTGCCAAACTGGAACGACGACAAACCAAGTTCTTGTGGAAAATTACCTTTGTGACTCTCTACTCGCTTTTTCTTCTCCTCGTAACCTATGTCGTTTGGTTTGTATTTTACTTTGGATTAAATGCTTAGATGCCCTGCTTATGCTGGGGCATTTTTGTTTGGGGATATAGAGATAGTAGATTTACGACACGAAAATTCCACCCCATCTATCAAGAGGAGGTGATTTTTGCATTTTTTAAAAATGACATGACAATGGAATTTTCAGAGCTTATTAGTTTTATGTTAACGATTCTTCTGTTCAAAAATAGAGTTGAAGCATAAAAAAATAAAAACAATACAAACAGATAGATCAATTGGTAAAGGGATAGCAGTAATGTTTAAATCATTGAGAATGCTGAGCAAACTGTAAGAGATAAAGATAATAAAATTTATCCTTCTAAAAAAATGTGTCTTTTATCTAGCATGACTTACCAAACTTTTTACGAAGGTCTTTTTCAATTTTTTTGTTCACTTTTATATTCGGAAAAAGAAAAGGAAAAAGTGAACATTTTTTTAAATTATTTTTTTAGTTAAGTGAGGGCACTCTTGTTTGGGGGCAAAGAAAATTCCCATGTGCCAGCTTTTGTAGTATAATAGTAAGCAGACAAAAAGATAGGAATGTGTTATGAAAGTATTAGCTTTTGATACGTCCAGCAAGGCTCTTTCTCTCGCTATTTTAGAGGACAAGCAGGTTCTTGCCGAGACGATGATTAATATTAAGAAAAATCACAGTATAACCCTCATGCCTGCCATCGATTTTTTGATGGCAAGTTTGGATTGGACACCCAAGGATTTGGACCGAATCGTGGTGGCGGAAGGGCCAGGTAGCTACACAGGTTTGCGAATTGCGGTAGCCACTGCCAAGACTTTGGCTCATACCCTGAACATTGAGTTAGTTGGTATGTCTAGCCTCTTGGCTCTGGTGCCCTACCAACAAGAAGGCTTGTTTGTCCCTTTGATGGATGCGCGTCGCAATAATGTTTATGCAGGATTTTATGAAAATGCCAAACCTGTCATGCCAGAAGCGCACCTGCCTTTTGAGCGAGTGATTGAGCTAATCAAGGGTGCTAGTCAGGTAACCTTTGTCGGAGAAGTCTGCCCCTTTGTGGAGCAGATTCAAGAACACTTGCCAAGGAATAATTACAAAGAAACCTTGCCTAATGCAGCCAATCTTGCTCTTTTGGCTTGGGACAAGGAAGCAGACTCCTTGCATGATTTTGTGCCGAATTACCTCAAACGAGTCGAGGCTGAGGAAAACTGGCTCAAGAACCATACCGAGTCTGGCGAGTCTTACATTAAACGCCTATGATAGAAATCAAGCGAATTCAACAACAGCCTGACCTAGCTCAAGCCATCTACGCTGTTATGGCAGCTGTTTACCCAGTCAGTCCTTGGACTCTGGAGCAAATCCAAGCAGATCTGTCCCAAGATCAGACTTGGTATGTTCTGGCTTATGATGGGGCAGAAGTGATTGGATTTCTAGCTGTGCAGGAGAATCTTTTTGAAGCAGAAGTCCTGCAAATCGCTGTCAAAGGAGCTTATCAGGGTCAGGGAATTGCGTCAGCCTTGTTTGCTCAATTGCCGACAGATAAGGAGATTTTCCTCGAAGTCAGAAAATCAAATCACCGAGCGCAAGCATTTTACAAGAAAGAAAAGATGGCAGTCATCGCTGAGCGAAAGGCCTACTACCATGCTCCAGTCGAGGACGCCATTATCATGAAGAGAGAAATAGATGAAGGATAGATATATTTTAGCATTTGAGACATCCTGTGATGAGACCAGTGTCGCCGTTTTGAAAAACGACGATGAACTCTTGTCCAATGTCATTGCTAGTCAAATTGAGAGTCACAAACGTTTTGGGGGCGTAGTGCCGGAAGTAGCCAGTCGTCACCATGTCGAGGTCATTACAGCCTGTATCGAGGAGGCGCTAGCAGAAGCAGGAATTACTGAAAACGACGTGACAGCTGTTGCGGTTACCTATGGACCGGGCTTGGTCGGAGCCTTACTAGTTGGTTTGTCAGCTGCTAAGGCTTTTGCTTGGGCACATAGACTTCCGCTGATTCCCGTTAACCACATGGCTGGCCACCTCATGGCAGCCCAAAGTGTAGAGCCTTTGGAGTTTCCCTTGCTAGCCCTCTTGGTTAGCGGTGGGCACACAGAGTTGGTTTATGTTTCTGAGGCTGGTGATTACAAGATTGTTGGGGAAACGCGAGATGACGCGGTTGGTGAGGCTTATGATAAGGTCGGCCGTGTCATGGGCTTGACCTATCCTGCAGGTCGTGAGATTGATGAGCTAGCTCATCAGGGACAGGATATTTATGACTTCCCTCGTGCCATGATTAAGGAAGATAATCTGGAGTTTTCATTCTCAGGTTTGAAATCTGCCTTTATCAATCTTCACCACAATGCCGAGCAAAAGGGAGAAAGCTTGTCCACAGAGGATTTGTGTGCTTCCTTCCAAGCAGCTGTCTTGGATATTCTTATGGCAAAAACTAAGAAGGCTTTGGAGAAATACCCTGTTAAAACCCTTGTCGTGGCAGGTGGTGTGGCAGCCAATAAAGGTCTCAGAGAACGCCTAGCAACTGAAATCACAGATGTCAATGTCATCATTCCACCTCTGCGCCTCTGCGGAGACAATGCAGGTATGATTGCCTATGCCAGCGTCAGCGAGTGGAACAAAGAAAACTTTGCAAACTTGGACCTCAATGCCAAACCAAGTCTCGCTTTTGATACTATGGAATAAGGAGTCAGCTTAAAGCTGGCTTTTTTCCTTTTTTAACTGTCAGAATATTTTGACAAATGAGTGTAAATAATGATATACTATATAAAAAATAGGAGGTGGCAAGATGATTGAGAGAATGGAATTGGGGGAATTTTACAAGGAATTACGTTTGGCTAGAAAACTCAAGCAGTCAGATGTGGCTTGTGCTGGACTAACAGCCTCTCAGTTGTCAAAGTTTGAGCTAGGGCAGTCTATGCTATCTGCGGATAAGTTGATCCTAGCCATCCAAGGGATCAATATGAATTTTGATGAGTTTGGTCATAAGCTCAACAATTATCAAGAATCCCTACATATGCAAATTGGTAGAAAGGTTGTGGATCGCTTTGCCCACCAAGATATAGCTGGTTTAGAGCAACTATTAGAGGAGGTCAAGCAAGAACAGATGGCAGAGACCTATCGTCGTTTGAATGCTATTGTAATCAAAGATGCCATCCATTCCTTAGATAAAAGCTATCCGCTAGCAGAGGAGGATAGCGAATTTTTGACCACCTACCTCTATGCTATTGAGTCTTGGACCTGGTTTGAACTCTATCTCTTTTGCAATACCATGCCCTTCTTGAGCAACCAAGATTTGATATTTTTATCAACCTCGTTACTTGAAAAATCCAAGGAATTTAAAGAGTTAGTACATAATAGACTGTATATGAAAAGTGGATTTCTGAATATTATATCAGAACTCATGGAGCGTAAGCTATTTTCTTATATTCCAATCTTTGAGGCCGAGTTGGAGAGCATGCTTCGTCCATACGATGTTTTTGAAAAAGTATCGTGGCAGTTTTTAAAGAAGATGAGTGTCTTTCTTCAAACCAAAGGAAGCAATCAAAAAGAGATTGAATACTTTATCCAATCTCTGCAAGTATTAGAAAATCCACAATTGATAGCCCTTTTTGAATTGCGTTTGCAGCAATACAAAGAGCTTATCAATTAGTTAGAAATGGGAAGACGATAATCCATTCGGTAATGAGTAGAAGTATTAGTTGAATTTTTCTTTTTTTCATATTATTAGCCTCCTTGTCAGTAGTAACTTTATTATACCAGGGAAATAATCAAATCTACCAAAATCACAAATAAGAAATTGCTACAAGAAAAAATGTCAAATATGCGATTTTCTAAAATAAGCTAATTTTCGTGTTATACTGTCCTTGTAAAGCACTTGAAGCAAATCCTAGGTCGCAGAAGTGGTTTACAAATGAAGATAATTGAAGGAGTGTAAAAGATGTTAAATTTACAATTTGCAGAAACAATGGAATTGACAGAAGCTGAGTTGCAAGATGTTAGAGGAGGAAATATCACTTCGGTTTGCGTGGGTGAAAATATTGGTTGTGGTGGCAGTGCTTTGCCTGCTTGGGGAGGTAGAGGTATTAGTCCCAGACCTTATGGGGCATTTGATTGGACTAATGGGCTGATTGAAGGACTGTTTGGAAAACGCCGTAACTAATATTTAGGAGAAGAAACTATGAAAAGGGGAGAAACGAAATTTTACCTAGGAACCATTTTGGTACTTATGTCTTATTACTTGATTTTTAGTTTAGTAGTGAGATTAGAGTTTGTGGATCAATTATCAGATTTTGGATTTTATGGGATTCAAATTTTATTGATAGTAATTGAAGGAATTGCTAGTACTGTGCTTCCTGTTAAGAGTCAACGTTGGAAAGATTACGGTCGATTTCAGTTTCGTTGGTCCTATCTGGGTATCTTCTTTCTTTCCTTTATATTGATGTTTTTGTGGGTAAATATAACGACTAGGATCTTTCCCAGCACACAAAATAGTAGTGCTATAAAAGAAGCCGTAGCCAATTTGACGGGAATTAGTTATTTTGTGATACGTATTCTCTATGGCAGTCTTATTGCTCCGATAGTTGAGGAGTTAGTTTTCCGTGGCCTTCTGATGACAGCCCTATCTAAATTTAAAAAATACTATATTGATGCCATTATTTCTTCCGCACTCTTTAGTCTCATCCATGTTTTACAATATGGATGGGTGTTAACAGACTTCATCGTTTATGCAGGAGCAGGTCTGCTACTCTGTATTCTTTTTCGTTATACACGTTCAATTTATTGGTCAATGGCACTTCACATCTTGTGGAATACCTTTTTAATTATTGTGAGCTTATTGGTGTTTGGATATTAGAAAGATGAAATATGAAAAAGATAATCTCGCGCCACTACTTTATTATAGCTGTTATGCTAGTTATTGCTGATCAGGAGTTCAGTAGTCTAGTTTTACGCAGCGACCTTGTTGCTGGTCTATCTGACTTTGTCTATTATCTGTCGGATATGATGTTGCACTTTCTTGTGGTTTTATTTGCACTTATTGTTATGATTTGGTCGGGGGAATGGCAGAAAATCAACAATAGAAAGTTTAAAAGATCCTATCTTTTCTATTCCTTCCTAGCTCTGCTTGCTTTTGTTTCTTGGAATTTTGTCACCTTTTTTCTTTTCCCACCTACTCGAAATGAAATTTCTTATCAACATGCTGCTCCTACTTTTACAGGAGCTACGGCATTTTTGATGTATTTTTTTTATCCTGTGATTGCAGGTCCCATTTTTGAAGACATGATTTATCGTGGATTAGTGATGACTGCTCTGGAAAAAGGAAAGAAATGGGGGCTAGATGTACTTGGTTCCGCTGTTTTATTTGGGGTCTCGCACATTAGTAATCACGGTTGGGTCTTGACAGACTTTGTCTTCTATATGGGTGGAGGTCTTATATTTGCAGTCTTATTTAGAATGACAAAGTCAATTTATTGGCCTATTGGTCTGCATATAGTCTACAATGGCATTGGTCAGATTTTGATGTTACTGTAATTTTGGTTGTTAGTAGTATCGCGGTCTATCCTTGGGGAAAGATTCCCATTTGAATTTAAAAAGGAGTTGTGATGAAAGTATTTCTTCAAAATAGAGATTTTAGGCAATTAACTATCAACCAGTGGATTTCAACGCTTGGGGATACGATTTTTTATCTGGCCTTCCTGAATTATGTGGCAGATGCCTCTTTTGCCCCTTTGGCGATTTTACTTATCACGATTTCAGAAACCCTTCCCCAAGTTCTACAAATCTTTCTGGGAGTTTTGGCGGATTTTCAACATCATCGTGTCCTAAAATATACAATTATTAGTTTTGCAAAATTTTTGCTTTACTCTATAGTGTCCCTATCGCTTTCAGGGCAGTCTTTTTCCTTGTTGCTAGTAACCTTTATTTGTCTGATTAACCTCTTGTCTGACACATTGAGCTATTTTTCAGGCGCCATGCTCACTCCGATTTTCATTAGAATTATTGGGCAAGACCATCTGGCAGAAGCTATTGGATTTAAACAGTCAACTGTTAGTTTAGTGAAAACAATCAGTAATATTTTAGGAGGAGTCTTATTAGGTATTCTATCCATCCAGTTTATTTCCTTACTGAACGCTCTTACCTTTTTAATCGCATTTTTAGGTATCCTATTCATAAAAAATGACCTCTTGAAAGTAGAAAAAACGATTAGCTATCAAGAAGGACTCTCTGTAAAATCCTTTTGCCAGCATTTGGTCCAGTCATCGAAATTGATATGGAAGATGAATCAGGTACTCTTAGTTTTGTTTATTATCTCTATTAGTCAAGCAGTGATAAATGTTACAGTTTCTGTCTCTACTCTGTTTTTGAGGGATCAGCCCTTTTTGAATTTACAAACAGGTCAATCTCTTGCTCTGTTATCCACTCTGGAATTAGCAGCCCTTATTGTCGGAAGTCTTGTGAGTGGCTATCTGAAAAATACGATTTCTATAAAAACAGCTCTATATGCCTCACTTGTTATCCAGTTGCTTCTTCTAGTAGGATTTGCCACAGTTCGTTTTGACTGGATTCTCATCTTTAGTACCTTGGATGCCTTTTTCGCAGGTATTCTCTCTCCTCGATTACAGGAACTCATTTTTAAACAAATACCTGAGGAGTCAATGGGAGCAGTTCAATCCTCTATCGGTGCTATTACGGTTGTTTTACCGAGCTTATTTACAATAGCTTTGGTAACCATTGCTACAAGCTTTGGAACTCTGGCAGTTAGCTTTGTTTTATTGCTATTTCTTCTAGTTGCCTTTGCCATGCTCTTGAATATTCGTGAAAGTATCTAACGGAGAATTTCTATAATATATGTTTGAGACTGGATTGCCAGTCTTTTTATGATGGTCAAAATCAGCAGACTTTTTTCTCTTTCCTGAATGTGTTATAATAGTCCATGCTGTGGCTGGAACTGATTCAGCTCATTTATTAAGATA